>Ga0315904_10001368_pt1 | contig 38582 bp, 31 predicted proteins | sample LakEriMetagenome_6_FD_203529 | JGI IMG/M metagenome (GOLD analysis project Ga0315904, IMG submission 203529) | Freshwater fungal communities from buoy surface, Lake Erie, Ohio, United States - Buoy 12 MA120 | ecosystem: Environmental > Aquatic > Freshwater > Lake | place: USA: Lake Erie, Ohio... | reverse complement strand
CGAATGCGGGGGGTGGCGAAGTTGTCCCGAGTCTTCAGGGTGTCCCGAGTGTCCCGAGTATTGAGGGACTATCTGCTGCTGGAGCACAGCCAGTTGGAGCACAGCCAGTTGGAGCACAGCCAGTTGGAGCACAGCCAGTTGGGGGCCAAGTCAGTGGAGTAGGAAATCCGCTTGGGGTCAAGGTGCATGAGCGATTGGAGTTGCCCAGGGATGCAGGTCAGTATTGGGTTGAGTACGATTTGAAGCCTTATACGATGGCGTTGAAGGGAGTGGATCGACCGCAGCAAGCGGTGATTGATTGGATCATTCGCGAGACGGGGAGCGATTTGTGGTTCCAGGAGCCGGTGGGTGTACTCACGGCGGATCGATCGACATTGCGTGTGTATCACAATGCTGGGATGCAGAAGGTCGTCGCGCAGGTTTATGAGCGATTCGTCAATGGGATCAATGAGCCTCAGGTCTATAGTCTTCGGCTCATCACGATAGGGAATCCGAATTGGCGATCGAAGGCTTTGCCGTTGATGCGATCTGCGGCGGCACGATCCCCGGGCGTATCGGCTTGGTTGATGCCCAAGGAGAATGGGGCGATTGTCATGGCGCAGTTGCGTCAGCGGCAGGATGTGCGTGAGTTGCAGTCGGTGGATTTGCGGTTGGTGCAGGGTCAGACGCAGGTCATTGAGCAGATGCGTCCGAGGAATTATCTCCGGGAGTATGCTCCGAATACGACTTCTGCATGGCCTCCATTGACTCCGACTTACGGTGAGATTCAGGAGGGGTATCGGATGGTATTTAGTCCGTTGCTGAGTTTGGATGGGAGCACGATGGATATGATGCTCAAGTGCCAGGTGGATCAAGTCGAGAAGATGAATGCAGTGCCATTGGAGGTTCCCGGTGCTGGGGGGGCCTATCAGGTGGAGGTTCCGCAGATGATCACTTGGCAGATGGCCGAGCGGTTCAAGTGGCCGACGGATCATGTGTTGATTTTGTCGTGTGGGGTGATTGCTCCACCGGTGGTCAATGCGCAGAGCACGCTGCTTACGGGAGGGGCGGGTGGGCTCTTTGGGATCAATCGGATCCTACCAGACTTGTCGTTTCAGAAGCAGGATGCGATTTTGGTTGTTGAGTATCGCGGATCGGCATCGACGCAGTTGGTGCCCGGTGGGATAGCAGCCGGTGGGCTAGCACCCGGTGGGGTCGCTGCCGGGGGTGTAGCAACGGGTGGAACAGCGAATGGGGGGGTTCCGGCGGTTGGTATGACCAATGGGGTGGGTACTGGAGTGATGGTACCTGGGGTAGCAGGTGGCAACAGTCTTCGGGGTCGATATTGATCGGGCGAGGTGGTTTTGGCGGCAACAGCAGATCGTTCGGCGGCGAGCTTTAGCGTAGGTTTTTGTGCTCGCTGGAGTGGGATTGTCCTTGCTGCGTTGGTCTTGTTGTTGGTCAATGGATATTGGCTATATCGCTTTGATGGTTTTTATGATCCACCGTTGCCGCATGGGGATGGACCGGATTACGAGTCGATCGCTTACAGTCTTTCGGTGGGTGCTGGTTATCAATTTGCTTGGGAGGATCCGCAGTGGCAATCGGTGTACCTAGAGTCTCGCCGGGTGGCTGAGTATAGCCAATTGTCGAGGCGAGATTGGGAGGGACCAACGACGTCGCGGCCCCCTGCCCTGCCTTGGTTGATCCGATGGGTGTATTGGTTTGTCCCACGGGGTCCGCTCGCATTTGCCACGGTACGAAGTTTATCGGTAGTGGCCTTGAGCATTGCGGGTTTGGTGGCTGTTGGATTTGCTTGGCGTTGGAGTCTGAGGGAGGGTTCGGTTTTCTTGCCGGCGCTCGCAGCGACGATCTCGTTGGGGGTTGCTTGTTTGGATCGGACGATCAAGACGTATGTGGAGGATTTCCTTACGGAGCCTTGGGCGCTGCTTGCGCTCATGGGGATGGTATGGGGTTTGATGCGGTGGGTAGAGTCGGAGGGATCGAGGAATTCGTCGTTGCGTTGGTTGATGCTTGGGGGAGTGTTTTTTGGGGTGATGTTGTTGTTTCGGTCGTTGTTTATTTTTTGGTTGCCGGTGCTTGCAGGAGGTATATTCCTGGCAGGTCGAGATCGGTTTGGTGGGGGCGTGCAGCGGGGTTGGAAGTCGGCGGTCTTGTTTGTGGTCGTTGTGTGTTTGGTATCGGGTGGTTGGTGGGTTCGCAACTGCGAGGTTACCGGGCGTTGGATGCCGATGGGGGCCCAGGGAGCGGCGAGTCTGCGGGGAGGGTATAGCGATGAGGCGTTGGCCGACTGGGGCAATTGGCATTCCGAGGCCGAGCAAGCCATGCAGCGGAAGTTGGATCATGAGGAGGGCGTTTTGGGGTGGACGGCCGTCGAGCGTGAGGTTGCGTTGGCGGATTTAGCGATGTTCGAGACATGGCAATGGGTGGGTGAACATGTTTGGGAGATGCCCAAGCTCGGAGCGATGCGATTGGTATCGCATTGGGGTCCATGGCGGATCGACCATGGAATATGGAAGTTCATGGCGTTTCTTGGGTGGGTTTTCGTGTGGCGTCAGAGTCGTCCGAGGGGGATCCTATTAGCTAGCATCTTCTTAGCCGATGCATGGACGACCTTGGTTTTGTATGAGACGGGTGGTCGTTTTTTGATCCCGATGCATGGACTTTTGTATAGCCTGTCGGGAGTTGGTCTGGCAGGTTGTCTTGCATTGGTGGTGACGGATCCTGTACATCGGATGCATGGATTGGATTCGACGATGGCAAAGCGAGATAACGAATAGAAGCCGCATGGCATCGACCATGTTTGGTGGGGCGTGTTTCTTTTTGTTGAGCGTCGTGTTTTTGGGTGGAACATCGATCAGAGCGCAGGAAGTTGGAGTTGGGGGAGTTGGTGCTGGGGAGACACGGCTTGGTAGGTCTCTTTCGCAGAGGTCTGCATTGACGCGAGAGCCCGAGGTGGTCAAGCCTACGGCGCAGCCGATTTTACCTCAGACGCTCGAGCGGTTATCGCAGAGTTCGATCAAGACGACCGAGGGGGGATGGTTGCAGGGGTTTGAGCAGTGGATAGGACCTAAGGGATTAGCGCAATCGGTCCAGACGTTGCTTATGTTGACCTTGCTCAGCGCAGCGCCAGCGGCGTTGTTGATGACGACCTGTTATGTTCGGGTGGTGATCGTATTGGGGATATTGAAGCAAGCTTTGGGGAATCAGCAGTTGCCCCCAGCGCAGGTGCTCAGTGGCATTTCGCTATTCATCACGTTGTTTGTGATGAGTCCGGTTTGGAAGCAGGTCTATGACGATGCGATTGTGCCTTATACGGCCGCAGAGAGTACGATGCGAGCCGATGAGGCTTGGGAGCGTGGCATCGCGCCGGTGCATCGGTTTATGGCAAGGCAGATCGCGATGGCAGGCAATTACGAGGATGTGCATTTGTTTTATAGCAGGTATGCACCGCAATCGGCGCCGCCGGACGATTTTCAAAGTGTACCGATGGTCGTGTTGTTGCCGGCGTACATGCTCAGCGAGCTCAAGACGGCATTTTTGATGGGTTTTCAGATCTGCTTGCCATTTTTGGTGTTGGATTTGGTGATTGCGGCGGTGATTTCTGCGATGGGGATGTCGCAGTTATCTCCGGCGATGGTTTCGATACCGTTTAAGCTTTTGCTATTTGTGTTGGTGGATGGATGGCGGTTGGTCATCCAGATGCTGCTCGATAGTTTCGGTTCGATCGGCTCGACGATATAGCGGGGGCTTGGGCATGATAGCGCAGGATGCATTGGATTTGGTGCGAGGGGTACTTTTTGAGGCGTTGTTGATTGCAGGTCCTGTGCTGCTGATCGCGATGGTCGTCGGATTGATTTTGGGAGTTTTGCAAACGGCCATGCAGATCCAGGACACGACCATTGCGATCGTTCCGCGGTTGCTGCTCATCGGGTTCGCATTGGTGTTGCTGCTTCCATGGATGGCGCAGAGGCTGGTCGATTATTCGCGGGACTTGATCTTGGACATCCCTGCAGTTGTTTCGGGCAAAGGCTCGCCATGAATGGGTTTGCCATGAATGGGTTTGAGGCGCTCGTATGGTGTTACGTTTGCGTTGCGATGCGACTCGGACCGATTCTCGCGACACTTCCTCCGTTTTCGTTCCGTGGAGTGTCGTGGTTGGTGCGAGCGTTATTGCTGACGATGGTCAGTCTTTCGGTGACGCCACTGGTTTCCATGCAGGTTTCGATTCAGGTACCCGAGACGATCGTATCGGGGGTGGCGGTATTGGTTGGGGAGTTGATTTTGGGGGCAACCATTGCGCTCGGTGTGCATTTTTTCCTCGGGGTATTTCAGACGGTAGGCAACACGCTCGCCGAGTTGGGTGGGCAAGGTTTCGTCGATGGGCAGGACGAACAAGGGGTATCGAATCAGATCGAGAGGATTTTGGTTTGGATATCTGGAGTTTTGTTTGTTTTGGTCGGTGGTCATCGGTGGGTCTTGCGTTTGGTGATCGAGACTTTCGAGCGACTGCCGCTGGGGACTGGTTTTGAAACCATCGATTGGCTTTACGAGTTGCCTTTTCGTTTTGGGGTTGCATTGTCGATCGCCGTCAGCGTCGCGTTGCCTGCTGCGGTCGTGATGATAGCCGTTGGGATCGCCAAGGTTTGGATCCTGAGGAGTCTGAGCGCTTGGGATCGCCGCGCGGTCGGTGGTCCATTGCAGGCGATGGGGTTGGTGTGGGGGTTGGTGTTATCGCTCAGCGCGATGGGGTGGGTGTATCAAAATGAGTTGGCCGATTGGCTGGATCAGACACAGCGCATGTTGATCGAGCCACCGCGGTGGAGTTCCTCTGGGGAAGAACGATCGGTGCGTGTAGATGGCTGAGTCGATGGAGTCCAAAAAGCACCCGGCGACGGAGCTCAAGCGTCGTCGCATCGATCAGGAGGGAGTTTTTCCTCGGAGTCAGGAGTGGTCCGTTGCATTGGTATGGCTTATGGGAGTCGGTTTTTTCCAGTGGGGGGGCTCGCAGGCTTATGCGTATTTGACTCGGATGCTCGTCCAGGAGATTCGGTCGGTGGAACCAGGGGTTTCGAGTCGATTGGATTGGCATGGGGAGTTGGTCCGATGCGCTGTGCAAGGGATGGTCTCGATGGCGCCGATTTTTTTGGGTTGTCTATGTGTGACACTCGCGGTGCATTTTGCTCAGGCTGGATTTCGTTGGAATCCACAGCGGCTTGGTTTGGATTGGGGGCGATTGTTTGCCCGGGGAGGGCACAGGTTTAGTCCTGAGACTTTTTTTGGGGTTTTCCAGGGGGTGCTTCGTCTCGTTTTGGTTGTGGCAGTCGTATTTGGGGGGATATGGCATCGGATGGGTGAGATATCAGCATGGGGGCAATTGCCGTTGCTCCAGGGTTTCGAGGCGGCTTGGCGTTTTTTCTTGGGGATGGGCTGGACGTTGGGTTTTGGTTGGCTTTTGCTGGCGGGAGTCGATTTTGGTTGGCAGTGGTGGGTCCATGAGCGACGATTGAGGATGAGCGATAGTGAATTGCGGGAGGAGCTCAAGGAGAGCCAGGGGGATTCTCAGTTGCGAGCCAAACGGCGTAGAGTCGTTTCTTGAAATGGCGTGTTGGGTTGTGGTTTGGTTAGAGAAGGGACTTGGGTCTGGGGCTCGGTTGGACTTGTGGCATAATTTCGATGGATTTACACTGCTTGTTTGTTGAGAACTGGTACCCTTCGGGCTGGGTGTTCGACCCGGCCGTGAGGCCTCATGGCTACGTGGAAAATTTGCTTGTGGATCTCCTTTTGGACCTGTGCATCGGTATGCCTTGCCGAAACCCAGGATTCCTTGGAGAATTCGACGATTTCGGGCGAAGTGAAGGCGGCCTCGGGTGCGGTTTCGGGTCTTGAGAAGCCGACGAAGGCCCCTGTTTCCTTTTGGGAAGAGGTACTTAGCAATCCGCTTTGGTTGATGATGGCGATGCTTTTGGTTTTTTATGTGGGAGTGCTTTTGCCATCCCAGCGATCCAACAAGCGGCAGCAGAGAGAATTAGCGGATCTGATTTCAAGTCTAAAGAAAAACGATCGGGTGGTGACCTCATTTGGGGTTCACGGCGTGGTTGTGAGCACACAATCCGAGGCGGGTACCGTGACGATCCGCCTGGACGAAAATTCCAATGCAAAAATGACTGTTAATCGCGACACGATTCGAGTCGTCAAGAAGGATTAGGAAACCCCTATGCTGGAAATGTTTAATCAACCGATCTTTGCATCGGAGAATCTGTTCGATTCGATGCAATTTTTGGTAGCGGGATGGCCCGTTGTATTGGCACAAACGTCGGCCCAAGCTGCTGAGGCTGCAGAGGTTGCTGCTAATAACTGGAAGGGGTTTTACGACGTCGGCTTGTTTCTGTTTGCGGTAATAGTTCCCTTCGTATTGGGGAAGTTCTTTTCGAGTCGGCTGAAGATGCCCAGTCACGCGATGGCCTTCAGTTGGATTCTCTTGGCGATGATAGCTACGGGGATTGTGTTGGCGACCGGGCAGTTGAAGCTCGGTCCGGACATCAAGGGTGGAACGAATCTGATTTATCAGATCGATCAGACGACGGTAGGTAACAGTGGTTATCGTGTCACGGCCAAGGACTTCATCGCACCGATTCTCAATCGGATCAATCCTTCGGGGATGAACGAGTCGGTGGTTCGACCTGCTGGGGACGACAAGCTTGAGATCATCATTGCGGATGTGGATCCGGCGGAGATTGAGGAGGTCAAGCGCAAGATCACCAATGCGGGTATTTTGCAGTTTCGTATTGTCGCGAACTTGAACGACCACGAGGAGTTGATCAAGGCGGCCAAGGCGCAAGCAGAGAATCCGAGTATGGATTTGCGTTTGAGTCGCGAGGTGAAGCTAGCCAACAAGACCAGTGGAGAGTTGGAGACGGTAGGTCTTTGGCGGACCCTTGGTCGAACGGCCGAGCAAAGTGGTGCCGGAGAGGTTCAGGGCTATGTACCTGGGGATACGATTCGCAATGCCCGGACTGGCGAGATACTCAATCCTGTCTTGACGGGTCGTCCCAACGACTTTGAGGTTTGGTTGGACGGGCAGAAGATCAGGGACGTCGACGTATTATTGTCTTTGCAGAAGAACAGCGTTCCTTACGTTGAGGTCAACGGATCGGATCTTTCGCGAGCCAAGGTTGAGATCGCCAAGAACGGTGGGTATCAGGTTTCGTTTGTGATGACGACGGCTGGTGCTGAGAAGATGCTCAAGATGACGATTGCCAATCAGCCGGACGTCAACACGGGGTTCAAGCGTCGGATGGCGATTTTGCTCGATGGGATTGTTTTATCTGCTCCGAGTTTGAACAGTCCGATCCGCAGCGAGGGTCAGATCGAGGGCAATTTCTCGCTTAAAGACGTTGAGTTTTTGGTTCAGATTTTGAATTCGGGATCGTTGCCTGGTGCGATTAGCAAGCAACCGATCAGCGAGAATGTGGTAGGGGCGACGATGGGTGCCGATGCGATTTCCAAGGGGCGCATGGCAAGTCTGTTCGGGTTGATCAGCACGGTCGTGTGCGTGTTGGCTTACTATCGTTTTTCAGGATTGATCGCGACTGTCGCTTTGGTTTTGAATTTGGCGATGATTTTGGCGAGCATGATGCTTTTCCGACAACCACTGACTTTGGCTGGATTAGCGGGGTTGGTTTTGTCGGTGGGCATGAGTGTCGACGCCAATGTTTTGGTGTTTGAGCGTATTCGCGAAGAGAAGGAAAAGAACGCGACGAATCGCATGGCGATTCGCAACGGATTCGATCGAGCTTGGACGACCATTTTCGACTCGAACTTGACAACGCTCATCAGCGCCTTGGTTCTTTATTATGTGGGGACCGAGCAGGTCAAGGGATTTGCGATCACGTTGATCATTGGTTTGGCGATCAGCATGTTTACGGCGGTGTTTTTTGCTCACAATTTGTTCGAGATCGCCGAGCGTTGGGGTTTTGCGAACTTGGGGATGTCCGATTGGGTCAATTCGACGAAGCGCTCCTTTTTTGGGCTGGGCGACATCGACTTTTTGAGTTACCGCAACCTAGCCTATTTGATTTCTGGTTGTTTGATTGCGATCGGTTTGCTTGCAACGGTGCTCAGGGGTCGGGAGTTTCTCGATATCGACTTCAATGGTGGTACGTCGGTCGTATTCTCTTTGGACAAGACGATGGAACCGGACCGGGTTCGAGAGATTGCTCAGAAGGCATTTGATGTCGACGAGCGTGGACTGCCTATTCAAACGACGCTGACGAATGTGGAGATGCGAGAGTTTGAAAAGAACTCGGTATTCAAGTTGGACGTCTCACTCAAGGATGAGGTGCAAGTTCGCGACCGGTTGCTCAAGGGCTTCAATGGTGAGAACGGCGCGAAGCTGGTGACTTATGACATGAAATCGGCGGTTCAAGGTCCGGCCAGTGGTGCAACCTCCGAACCGAGTCTAGTACCCTTGGAATCCACGGCGGCGAAGTTGACGTTTCTCGATACGATCGGATCGTCTTCGGCTCGCTTGAATGCGACGCAGATTATCGAAGCGTTGGTGGCCGCATCGCAAGCCGCAGGACGGAACTTGGTTGACTCGCAAGTAGAGCTTGAGCCTGCAACCGAGTCGAATTGGACAAGGACTTCCGAGGTTGGTTTTTCGGAGTGGAACGTCAAGTTGCCTTATGACGCGGCCACGACGGGTCTTGTGTTGGATCAGATGCGCACGGCGATTCAGACCAAGCCTGTGTTTCAGTCCTTTAGCAAGATTGAGAGTCGTGTCGCAGGTGAGATGCAGCAGAAGGCGATACTGGGTCTGCTTCTGAGTTTATTATTCATCACGATTTACATTTGGTTTCGTTTCAATAAGGTTTCTTATGGGGTCGCTGCGGTCGTTGCGGTGGTGCACGACGTACTGATTACGGTTGGTTTGTTGGCGATCAGTCACTGGTTGTTTAAGCCGCTAGGATTCTTATTGATCGATGACTTCAAGATTTCGTTGACGATTGTTGCTGCGATCTTGACGGTGATCGGTTATTCGCTCAACGACACGATTGTGGTGTTTGACCGGATTCGGGAGGTCAAGGGCAAGAGTCCCAATTTGACCGAGAAGATGATCAATGCGTCGGTGACCCAGACATTGAGTCGAACGTTGTTGACTTCCTCGACGACGATCCTTGCGATTTTGTTGATGTACATTTGGGGTGGAGAGGGGATCCATGGATTCGCTTTCTGCTTATTGATCGGGATTGTGGTGGGTACTTTCAGTTCGATTTTCATCGCATCACCGATTCTTTTGTGGCTTGCTCAGCGCGAGCAAGCAGCTCGTGCCGCTTCGAAAGTGACTTCATAATGCACGCCTATCGCACGCATACGTGTGGACAGTTGCGTTCAGCCCTTGTTGGATCGTCGGTCAAGCTTTCGGGCTGGGTGTATCGCAAGCGGGATCACGGGAATTTGTTGTTTGTCGACTTGAGGGACCATTATGGGATAACCCAGGTGGTCGTTGACCGAGACAGTCAAGCCTTCAAGCTCATCGAGGGGATCAAGCTCGAGTCGGTCGTGTGCATCGAGGGAGAGGTGCGGGCGCGGGGTGCGGACCGAGTCAATCCGGAGATACCCACCGGTGAGATTGAGGTTAAGGCGACGGGAGTCGCGTTGCTTTCTGAGGCCACTGAGGTTCCGTTTCCAATTTTCGGGAATACCGAGTACCCCGAAGAGATCCGCTTGAAGAATCGCTTTTTGGATCTTCGTCGCGAGAAGCTCCATGCGAACATTGTGTTGCGCAGTCAGGTGATAGCGAGTTTGCGTCGTCGCATGATCGACGAGGGCTTTACGGAGTTTCAGACACCGATTCTGACGGCGTCGAGTCCTGAGGGAGCGAGGGACTTTTTGGTCGCATCGCGGATCCATCACGGCAAGTTTTATGCGTTGCCGCAAGCTCCGCAGATGTTCAAGCAGTTGCTGATGGTAGCGGGTTTTGATCGGTACTTTCAGATCGCACCGTGTTTCCGAGACGAGGATGCGCGGGCCGACCGATCACCGGGTGAGTTTTATCAGCTCGATTTTGAGATGAGTTTCGTGACCCAGGAGGATGTTTTTGGGGCGATTGAGCCGGTGTTGTCCGGAGTCTTCGACGAGTTTTCTCGAGGTCGCAGTGTGACACCGCCACCTTTTCCGAGGATTACTTATAAGGATTCGATGCTCAAGTATGGATCGGACAAGCCTGACTTGAGGAATCCGATTGAGATTTCGGATGTGACTGAGATTTTCAAGGATGGATCGTTTGCGGTTTTCGCGAAAGCGATTGAGTCAGGTTCGGTGGTTCGAGCGATTCCTGCTCCGGGGGCTGGAACACGGGCGCGTAGCTTTTTTGATTCTGCCAATCAGTGGTCGCGGGATGAAGGTTATGCGGGATTGGCTTACATCAATTTCAAGGGTGGTGAAGGTGGCGGGATCGCGAAGAATCTCGGGCCTGATCGCGTCGCGCAATTGGTGGCCAAGATGGGTCTTGGACCCAACGACGGTGTGTTTTTTGCTTGCGACAAGCCGTCGACTGCCGCGAAGCTTGCTGGGTTGGTGCGGACACGGGTTGGAACCGAGTTGGGATTGATTGAGCAGAACGCGTTCAAGTTCTGTTGGATTGTTGATTTCCCAATGTACGAGTGGGATGAAGTCGAGCAGCGAGTGATATTCAGTCACAATCCATTTTCGATGCCGCAGGGGGAGATGGAAGCTTTGGAGACGAGGAATCCGCTGGACATCTTGGCTTATCAGTACGACATCGTCTGCAACGGGATTGAGTTGTCGTCGGGTGCGATTCGCAATCATAAGCCTGAGATCATGTACAAGGCTTTTGAGATTGCAGGCTACGACCGATCGGTGGTCGATGAGAAGTTCAAGGGGATGATCACGGCGTTCAAGTATGGAGCGCCGCCACACGGTGGTTCTGCGCCGGGCGTGGATCGGATCGTGATGTTGCTTGCTGATGAGCCGAACATTCGCGAGGTGATCTTGTTCCCGATGAATCAGAAGGCTGAGGATTTGATGATGGGTGCACCATCGTATGTCTCTGAGAAGCAACTACGGGAGTTGCGAATTGCGATCGTAGGCGATCCGCATAAACCGCAGTGAGATGAGCAAGTCCAGGTGAAGTTTCAGAGGGTGGAAGGAGACTTCACCGCTAAGACGTGAAGGGCGCGAAGGAGTGGAAGAGGGTTTCACCGCTAAGACGCGAAGGACGCGAAGAGTGGAAGGGGGGGGCACCGCTAAGACGCGAAGGAGTGGAGGAGGGTTTCACCGCTAAGACGCGAAGGGCGCGAAGGGGTGGAAGAGGGTTTCACCGCTAAGACGCAGAGGGCGCGAAGGGGTGGAAGAGGGGTTCACCACTAAGACGCGAAGGGCGCGAAGGAAGAGAAGGAAGCGAAGGGCGCGAAGGAAGAGAAGGAAGAGAAGGAAGAGAAGGAAGAGAAGGAGTTGAAGGAGTTGAAGGAGTTGAAGGGGGGGCACCGCCAAGGCGCAAAGGGCGCGAAGGAGTTAGGGGAGTTGGTGGTCGACTCTGGATTCTTTGTGGTTTCGCGGTGGGAATAGGGATCACAGAACGAGCGAGTCCAATGAGTAAGTCCAAGGAAGAGATTGAACTAATTGCGAAGCAATTGGTGGATTCCATGTTGGCTGTTCATCGGGAATTGGGACCGGGGCTATTGGAGTCCACGTATCAGGCGTGTTTGGCGTACGAACTTCACGCGCGTGGGATCGAGGTCCGCTGCGAGGTCGAGTTGCCGGTCAGGTACAAGGGGCTCGAAATTGAAGCGGGCTATCGGATCGACATGCTGGTGGCCGACTGCATCGTGATCGAAAATAAGTCGGTTCAAGCCTTGGTCCCGATCCATGAGGCTCAATTGCTGACCTATATGAAGCTCTCAGGGTGTCGTCTGGGCTTCCTGGTCAATTGGAACGTTCCGCTTATCAAAGATGGAATCAAGCGAATGGTGAACGATCTATGAGCACTTGGCGTTCATTTCTTTGCGCCCTCTCCGACTTCGCGGTTCCGGTCAAGGATGCGCCTGTGCGGCTGGCCGGCAAAACCATTTGCCCCGAGGGTTTAGAAGTTTTTGAGTGTTTGCGAGAGGAGTTCCATGGGGAGTCCGACGACGTTGGTCGGAGAGCCTTTGAGGAGGGTCAGCCAGGGTGGTCCGTCTTGGAAGCCTAGGGAGCCGGCTTTTCCTACCCACAGGTCGGTGGCGAGGTATTCATCGAGTTGCTCATCGGTGAAATTTTTCAGAACCAGTGTCGAGCAATCGACTTGGATGATTCGGTTTGCTGAGGCGCGGCTCCAGAGGCACAGTCCGCTGTAGACGCGATGTTCACGTCCTTTGAGGCGCAGGAGCATTTCTCTGGCGTGGTCGACATTGTTGGGTTTACCGAGGACCATGCCTGCATATTCGGCGACGGTATCGCATGCCAGGACGATTCTTTGGTCGACGTCGATTTTCTGGATGACATCGGCTGCTTTTTGGAAGGCGAGTCTGGCGACGAGTTCCGGGGGAGTTTCTCTTGAGCAGATCCCGCATTCGGCTGCTGGATCTGGTTCGATGACTTCGAAACGGTATCCGTATTGCGAGAGGAGTTTTCTGCGTCTGGGTGAGGAGCTAGCCAGGATGATGGGCCTGGGATCAGGAACAAAGTCCTTGGGGGGTAGGAACAGGTCGTCGTGCTGGGGAGTGATTTCAGCGGGCATGGTTGCTTAGGGGGTGTTCGTCGGTGGGAAGCCGATTCGAGGTCGGAGTTGTTCCCAGGATTGTTTTAGGGAGTCGAGGAGTGGTGCGATGTGACCGGAGGCGAGGTAGACACGGCAGCTTACGGCCGATTGGGGGTAGAAATTGGTGATGAAGTCGAAGCTGAATTCGTAGGAACCGTGTCCGATCATGACGGCATTGGCGTAGGTTCCTGAGAGGATTTCGTCTTTGATTTTGAGTTCGTCGTAGATTTCTTGGGGGTTTTGGCGTTTGGGTGTTTGAGGTGTTAGCGAGGTTGCAGGTGGTTGGGATTGGGGTTGGGGTTGGGGTTGCGTGGTTGGACGATTGGTGTGCATACCGGCTTGGATGCTGGTTGTTCCAGGCGCATCGGTGGGGATGGTGGTGGGTTGGTTTGGAGCCGCCTGGGTCGATGGGCTATGGGGTGGCTCTACTGGGTGGGTCGTGGTTGGCAGGCTGCCAGGTAGTTCGCCGTAGCGTTGTCGGAACAGTTCGATGTTCTTGGCGAGAGCTTCGATGAATTGGGGCATTACGCCGTGTGGCAGGACGACTCTAGCGACGATGGTGCTGGGTCTTGGTAGATTTCGGACGAAGTCCAGAACAAATTCGGTGGCCCCTGTGACGACGATAACCCCGGTGCTGATTTCGCCTTTGGCGACGTGATCAGGGACACGCGCGCGCATGGCGGGCATGTTATCGAGGGAGTCTTTTGGATCGCCGCTGGGGTTGGACATGTTTGAGAGTTTTCTTTGGAAGCCGGTTGGGTGATGGGGTTGCGATAAACTTAGGATTTTGGTTCGAGGGAGGCAACCTCTTGTCGTAGGATGCGGTCGAGAATTCCGTTGACGAATGCGCCGGAGTGTAGACCGCCGTATCGTCTGGCGATATCGATTGCTTCGTTGATTGCAACGCGTCCTGGGGTATTTCCGTGTAGCATTTCGAAGGTGGCGATGCGCAGGACGTTTCGATCGATGGTTGCCATGCGTTGGATGGCCCAGTTGGCAGAGTGTTTGGAGAGAAGTTTATCCAGATCGCTTCGGTGGGTACGGACACCATCGATGAGGGATTGGGCGAAGGCGACGAGTGGTTCGTGGTGGTGGAGGCGTTTGCTGAGGAATTCTTTGGCGACTTGATGGTCGCGGGTTGGGTGGAGATCTTCTTCGAAGAGGAGTTGGAGAACGATTTCGCGGGCTCGCCTGCGTGTGATCATTGGATGCCAGGAGTTGGAGACAGATTTAGAGAGGTTTTACAGAGCATTTGATCGACTTCGTTTGAGACGATCACACCGTAGTTGATTGCACCGAGCCACCCGGACATGATGATTCCGACGCTACCGGCATGGTAGAGGCCATGGATTTGTTGGGGTAAGGCTCTTGAGACGGCGAGCCCTTCGAATTTTGTGCCGAAGCTGGCCCCGGAGACGTGTTTGGTGTAATGGTTGAAGGTGCGTGGAGTAGCGGCTTCGGCCCACTCGATTTTTTCTCTGCAGTTTGGGACGTACTTTTCGAGTGCATCGAGGGTGTTTTCGATGAGATCTTTTTTGCTTTCTTGGTAGGCCGGTTCGTCTAGATCGGCCCAATCGTTCCAGTTGGCGTTGGTGCTCGAGACGATGGCGTGACGTTGTTTTCCGTCGGGCCGGGTTCTTGGGTAGTAGAAGCTGAAGGTACGCGAGGTGATATTGCGGTTTAAGAGCAGGTCGGTGCGGAATGCATGGGCTGTCGAGCAGAAGAGCAGATCGCCGGTGGCTTCGGGGATTTCGACATCGGGTTTGACGGCCATGTAGACTTGGGTGCTGCTGTTATTGAGGCGGACGGCTTGGGCGTCTTGGAGGAATTTCGGGTCGAAGTGTTTTGGTCCGACCAGATCGAGGATGGTGGACCGGAGGTTGGAGTTGCTTACGACGGCGCGGCAGCGGATGGTTCGCCCGTTGACTTCGACGCCTTGGACTTTGCCGTTTTCGACAAGGATTTTCGAGACATCGCATTTGATACGTGCATCGACGCCATTTTGGGTCATTTCGGCTTGCATTTTGCTTACAAGGTCATCGGTACCACCTTCGTAGATGAAGACACCTTTGGCCATGAAGTTTGAGAATACGATTCCGTAGGTGATGGCTGGATCTTCGAGGGTCGAGCCGTTGGCGTAGGTGATTGGTTCCATCAGGAGTCGGACGATATCTTCGCGTCCGGGGAAGAACTTGTTGAACAGTTCGCGGGTGCTCATGGATTGGTCGTCGTAGAAGTTCATCGAGCGAGCCGTATCGAAGAACTCGGTGGTTGTTTGTTTTGGGATTCCGAAATGGGAATCCATCAGAGCGGTGAAGTCTTCGCGGTTGTAGGAAGTCGTCAGGGAGAACATCGGGTTATCGAAGCGGATGTTCTTGAGTTGGACGATGTTTGAGGCGATATCGTCGTTCCAGTAGCGTTTGCAGCTCTTGAGCATTCCGTAGGGAAAGCCGTGGAGGGAGATATCGAAGGTATGCCCGCCGGGTCGTTTGAACCAAGTGGCAAGTCCGCCGAGTTTGTAGTGTTGTTCGAGGAGAAGAACGCGGTGCCCTGCGCGACCGAGGATGTTGGCCGAGGTCATGCCTGCTAAGCCGGAACCGATCACTACAACGTCGTATTCGGGCTTGAGGCCTGCGAGAAAGTCTTTTGGCATTGCAAAGAGCGGCGAGCGGGCAGAATCGAAGGGGTAGGAATGCGGATGAGAGGGGTCGAACCTCCACGGCCATATGTATTAGGCCACTAGATCCTGAGTCTAGCGCGTCTGCCAATTCCGCCACATCCGCGACGATTGCAATTCCTATGGGTCAAGGAGAATATAACAAAACTTGGGGTGGGTCAAGTCTTCCGAAGGCTGGCTATCGAGGTATTTGAGCCGTGTGGAATTTTGGCGGATGTGTCTTGGGGGCGGCTTTCGACGACCGGTGGCGATTGACGGGTTGTCGGTTAGCGAGGGAGTCTTCCGACGACAGGGGTGGGTTGGTATTCGTGAGGGCGTTTGCTGATGACTTCGGCGCGGATGATGGTATCGGGTCGGACGTTTGGATCTTTTCGGGTTTCTTCATCGGTAAGGTCGACGATTTTGAGCAGACCTAGGATTTCGATTCCGGAGACGACTCTTCCGAAGACGGCGTTTCGTTCATCGGCCAGGGGTAGCGGTAGGAAGGTGAAATAGAATTGGCTACCGGCGAAGCTCAAGGAGCCTTGGGCCGGATCGGCGTTGATTCCGACGGGGAAAGCCAGAGAGCCTCTGAAGTGGCTTCGGTGGGTAGGGAGGTCGAATTCGGGTTTGATTCCGTATCCTGCGTTGCCTTTGCCGTCCCCTTTTTCGCAGCCGGTTTGAGCCAGGAGGTGTTCTTTGACAAAGAAGAAGGGTTTGCGGGTGTAGTATCCTTGTTCGACTAGGTAGATGAAGTTGGCTACCGATTCGGGGGCGTCGTCTTCGAAGAGTTCGACGATGATTTCCCCTTTGGTGGTCAGGACACGGACTTGGGGATTGTTTTTGGTTTTGTCTTCTTGTCGTCGGAGGAGTTCGTCGGCCCAGGATTTTTCGATTTCGTCGATTTTCGAGAGCATGATCGATTCCTGGGGGCCGAGTTTTTGGGCCGATTGGAGATCGGCCCAAGCCCGTCGCACCAGATCGAAATCGCCTTCGAAGAAGCCAGCGTATCCGGCGTAGAGGAGGACATCATCGTCGACGAGGGTTTTGGCATCGAGGATTTTTTTGGCAGGATCGATCCAGTGGTCGAGGCGATCGGTTCGGCCGTCATCGATGAGCATTTCTTTGAGCATTGAGCCGACGCCGGCATACTGAGTCGGGTCGCTTGCGTAGAGATCGGCTGCTGCGGATCGGTAAGCGATCAGAGCGTCGTTTGATTCTTTGAGTTTCTCGAGCCATTTTTCGCGAACGCCGTTGGGAAGTTCCTCCTTGAGACGGTGTTGGATTCGTACGTGGGCCAGGGTGAAATCTGCGATTGTTTGGCGGAGGTTATCGGAGGCTTTTCGGAACGAGACAGCCAGTGGGGAGTTGTCTGAGGGGGGTATGACCCCGAAGGTGGTCATGCGGAGTTCTTCGGCTTTGAGTTCGGCGTCGCGTTTGGCCTTTTGTCGGGCTTGTCGTTGCTCTGGGGTCAGGTTGGAGTTCGAGGGGCTTGCTGCTCCTTGGCCTTTGGCAAGTGGGTTTTTGCCTGAGAGGACCGAGCCTCCTGGGAGTGCCGTAGGGCTGGACGGGTCGGTCAATTGGGACCACACTGGGGCCAGGGTTGCCAAAAGGAGTAGGATTCCGTTGGCGATGAGGATTGTGGGTCTTCTCAGGAGGCTCATGGATTCGAGGGTCTTATGGGTTGCAGAACGGATGGCGAAGAGAAGCATAAGGGTATGGGATTTCCATGAAAAAAGCGGACCATGAAACGATCACATTGAGGATCATCGCAGGGCATTTACGGTCGCGTCGGTTTGAGTTTGCGTGCGATCCGCGGACAAGGCCGATGAAGGATCGGACGCGCGAGGCGGTGATGAATCTTCTGGGTGGTACGCTTGAGAATCGGCTAGCGTTCGACCTTTTTGGGGGTTCGGGCGTATTGGCTTTCGAGTCGATCTCGAGGGGGGCCGAGCATGCGTGGGTTTGGGAGATTCTCAAGCCTGGAGCGAGGGTAATCCGGAAGATTTCTGAGGATTTGGGGATAGCTGCCCAGGTGGATGTGTTGGATCAGGATGTGATTCGTTGGTCGGAATCGTTGGCCGATGGGTTAGAGTCCCATGGGGGCAAGTTTGCCGAGTTAGGGGCCAATACGGTTCCTTGGGTGGTCATTTGCTGTCCGCCTTACGCGATGTGGGAGAGCCACAGGGCGGAATTGACGAATCTGTTGCATGCTTGGGCCAAGGGCGCACCGACGGGTAGTTTATTTGCTGTGGAGCTTGAGCAGAACACGGAGCTTGGTGTGCTACCGTCGTTTTTGGAGTGGCAGGTGCGTAGGTACGCCCCTGCTCAGGTTGCGATCGCCGAAGTTCTTGAGAAAGGGGATATTCGGGGATTTTAGTGGATCAATTCTTGGTTTTCTCGTATTCAGCATCGCGGTACTCGTACTCGTACTCGAAAAGCATGAATCGATTAGCCACAATAATTCCTGGAGGACCGAAAGAGCTTAGCCGAATTCGTGTCTTGAGAGTCGCCGGAGGCTTAGGACTCGGCCAAGGGTTTTTTCTTTTCGGTGATCACTTTGGATGTTACGGCCATTTTGGCGTTGAGTTCGATGTAGCTTTTCCATTCGGCCGGTACGTTATCTTCGTGAAAGATGGCCTCGACGGGGCATTCGGCAACGCAGGCTTCGCAATCGATGCATTCATCCGGATGGATGTAGAGCATGTCAGTGCCTTCGTAAAAGCATTCGACTGGGCAGACCACTACGCAATCGGTGTATCGGCAGCCTACGCAAGGTTGAGTCACAATGTGAGTCATGGTTCCGAGCAACTTTCCAGCTTAAAATTCCAAGATAAACAGTAAGCGAAACGAGACGAAAGGTCCTTTTGTCGGACGCCTCGCAGGCATCCTAGGCAGGTCTGTTCTGACTGTCAAGCAACCTTAAGTAGCTTGCTGTCGGCCATTTCTGGTCTAAAATTGAGTTCTTCGGTTCCCTAACGGGTGTTAACGGGTCAGATTTTCGTCGGATTCGGTGGTGGCCCGAGCCAGAGATTGTTCCTTTATTTTGCTTGCACCTCGAAGAGGACTTGGAGTTACCTGTGGCCCTATCCGAATTGGATCGAGGACTGATCAAGGACTGTGTGGAGGGAAGTTCGCAAGCTTGGGCGATTTTTTGCGATCGTTTTGCTGGATTGGTGATGGATGTGGTCGATGAGACGCTGGCATTTGCGGGTGTATCGGGGCAGGACCGAACATTGTCGTTGCGTGAGGAGTTGGCGGAGGGATTTTTTCGTGAGGTCCGTTCGAATGGGTTTGAGTTGATCCGAACTTTTCGTGGCGAGAGTTCTTTGGCGACTTACATGGCCGTCGTCGCGCGGCGTTGGATTTTAGGTGCTTTGAGCAAACGGAAGCGTTCGGATTAGTACAACCATGGCAAGAGAAAGTTCATCTGAGGGCCGGGGTTATTCTCAGGATCCGGTGCAGTTGGCCGAAGGGGCCTATCAGGCGCTCGAACCTTTTGAGAGTCATTCCCGATCTTCGGGGGGCTTCGAGGCGGGTTTGGGTCCGTCGCATGATCCTCAGCGGGCCGCCTCGCAGGGGGTGCCTTGGATACGCCGCTGGAAGCTTCCGATTGTTCTGTTGGTCGCATCGGTCGTTTCGATGACCTGGGCGGGTCTGACGATGTGGTCGCCGGTCGAAGCGATCGAGGCGGCATTTTACGATGGATCTTTGTTCGATGTTCGCCGAAGTGTTTTGTCCAATTGGTTTCCGGGTTTGTTGTTCTCCTTGGCGCTGACGGCGATTTTAGGAGCCCATGAGTTGGGTCACTACATCGCCACGAAGCTCTATGGGATACGTTCGACGCCTCCGCTTTTCATTCCGTTTCCGATCAGTCCGATTGGGACCTGTGGAGCGGTGATATTGATGGATGGAAAGCAAGCTGATCGCAAGCAGATTTTCGACATCGGGATCGCTGGTCCGTTGGCTGGGCTTTTGGTTGCGATACCTGTGGCGGTGGCTGGATTGCTGGTTGATTTACCGATGAGGTCTGGGGGGGTACCTGCCTATACGTTCGGACAGCCTCTGATTATTCAGGGTTTGCAGGCGGTCCTTCAAGAGACATCGGCCGTGACACTAACGCCACCGCCAAAGTCCCCTTTTGAGTGGATTGGCGGGAGTACAGCTTGGGTCTCGGGGATTCAAAACATCGACATGAATCCGTTGCTCATGGCCGCTTGGGTTGGTTTGTTGGTCACCGGATTGAACATGATCCCGATAAGCCAACTCGATGGAGGGCATGTGATTTTCGGTTTGATGGGTAGGGGCTCGCATGTGTTTTCGAAGTTGGCGTATTTTGCCTGCATCGCCTATGTCGTTTTCAGTATTTTGGTTTTTGGGCAAGGATTGTTTGTCTTGATGTTGGTTCTTGTGACATTGATGGGGATCCGGCATCCGCCGAGCCGCAACGACGAGGTGAGCTTGGGTCTGTTTCGACAGGTCTTGGGATGGTTGACGTTGAGTCTGCCGTTGCTTTGTATTCCTTTGCGTCCGATCACGATGGTCATGTAGTCTGAGGCGTTATCGCGTTGCCGAATTCACTTCGTCGAAAAAACAGCCTTAGCCGCTATGTGGTTCTTTTCGCCGGAGGGGCTTCGGCGTTTGCATTTGTTTGCTCTGCGTTGACGGCTTATAATGACGTTATTTTTTCCGGGCTTCATCAGTTTTCGTTGGCCTTGATGCTCCTATCTTTTGTGGGGGTGATCGCGACGGTTTTGTCCAACCGATCTACCAAGGAAATGAATTTCAGGATCGAACCGACTGGTGAGCAGACGGCCGATGGCAGAAAGGTCCATCGGGTGATTGCGAGTCGGTTTGAGAATTTCATCCACCTTGAGTCTTCGGGCGATCGCGAGCGATCCCGGGGATCGATTCCCTTGATTCGAAGGCTCAGTGGCAAGCGGCGTGAGCGGATTTTCGTGGCGGTGGTTCGGAACACTACGATCGATTTGGATTTTCTCTCGGAGCTTGGTCAGCTTGGGAATTTGATCGTGATCGACATTCAAGGATGCCGAGTCGATGCCGACGCATGGTCGGAGTTTGCGTACTTCGATCGGCTCAAGTACTTGGCGGTTTTCGGAGCGATGGAAGGACAAAGTGAGCAGGACTTGTATTATTCCTTTCCGGAGGTCAAAACGATCCTCGAACCGGTCCTTCTGGTCCACTCATCGCCCGATACGGTATAGAATCAAGGTTTTAGAACCTTAGTCTCTTCGGGTTGCTTTTCACGTGGCAAGACAACGTTCCTCTCGGTGGTGGATAGGTGTTCTGGGTTTGATGCTCCTGGGCGCTGCGATGGGCCTGTACTTTTTGTTGAGCAACCCTCGAGCGGGTTTCTTGGGTGGGGGAGGAAGCAAGGGGGATTCCGGCGGGGGGGATTCCGGCGGGTTTGGGCAAGCCAGTCGATTCGAGAAACTTGTTCGGGCAGCTTCCTTGCTCGAGAATGTTCAGTACGAGCAAGCGTTAGCCGTCTATGACGAGTTGGGGGAAAAGGATCGGAGCCTATCGGTATTGCGGAATCGCGCGATTGCCTCGTTGGCGAACGTCAAATACAACATCGACTTAGCGCAGGACCCGACCAACGATGTCGAGGGGATCCGGAGTCGTTTGCCTGGACTCTTCGAGCAATGCTCGGGTGCGATTTCCGAGTATATGCGAATGGCTCCTGAGGATCCGATTGCATGCCAACTGAGTGTCTTGAGGGATTCGCGATGGATTGCGGTGCTCGCGGCGGCCAATCCGATCATTGCCGATGAAGAGCAAGCCAGTTTGCTCAAGAAGCTCGAGCGGTTTGTTGAGCAGTTTCCTGGAAATGCGTTTTTGGCGACGCAGTACAACAATTCCGCTGAAGCGATGAGTGCCATCGAGCCCGAAGTGCTTCAAAAGACTGTCGGACCGCTTCGGAGTGCTCACGAGGCCAACCCGAGGAATATCTACTTGTTGTGTTTGCTTGTGCAGCGGCTCGTTCAGTTGAAGGACCCGTCGGTGCTTGACTATGTCGAGCCTCTTGCGAAGCTGCTCGAACCTTTCGAGTGGAAGTGGAAGATGGAGCGAAGGCCGAAGGATCTTGGAGATTTGCGACGAGCCTTGGAGGTGGGCAAGCAGGATCTCGATGGCGCGATGTCGATCCTTATCGGTTGGGTTGGCGAGGCCAAAGCGACCGAAGGGAGTTTGGTCGACGCTCGGAGCATTGACGTCAATGAATTGGCGTTTCTGGATCTAAGAGACCTTCAGGCGTTGCTTCAGGAGCGAAATGCGCAAGAGGCCAAAATTAAAGTTGAGCCGGTTTCGAGTTTCCTCTTGGACGTTCCGGGGAGCCAAGTCGAGGGGATCCAAGGGGTTAGGTTTTATGACTGGGATGTCGATACTCGAGCCGAGGTCCTGGTTTGGACGCAAGCGGAATTGCTCTTGGGGCGAGCGGACTTGAAGGGGGCTTGGAACGAGTTAGCGAGGCTTCGACTCCCCTGCCCTATCGATGGCTTGCTCGCTGCGGATTTCTTTTCGGTAGACGCCCACCGCGGGACCCCTGCGCCGAGGCTGGCCGAAACGATGGATCCTCAGAAGCAGCTTCAGGCTTCCGTGCGGCATGAGACGATCAGGGATTTGTTGTTGTATGGACAGCAAGGCATCCACCTGGTTTCCATCGGTCCGATCCAGGATGGCAAGCCGACGTGGAACCTGATGGATGAATCGGTAGGGTTGTCGGACCTTAAGGGAGTCACGGCGGTATCGCCGATCGATTGGGAATCCGATGGAGACTTAGATTTGGTGATTATTGCGGAAGGCAAACTGGTTCTCAGGGAGAATCTCGGGAGCCGGATGTTTCAGGAGGCCAGCGGCTTTAGCACACTTGGCGATCCGTCGCGAAAGGCCTTGAGCCTGGCCGTAGCCGACATCGACCGGGATGTGGATTTGGACATTGTCGTATCGTTCGAGGATGGTCTAGGCGTCTTGGAAAACATCCAGCATGGTCAATTTCGTTTTCGGGAGTTCTTCGATTCGGATGGTAAATCGGGTAAGTCTTCGTTTGGGCCGGCAGGATCGTTGGCTATCGCGGAGTTGAACAATGATTACTCTTGGGATTTGGTCCTTGGGGGGGCTGATTGCGAATCGAGATCGATTTTGACAGCTACTGATTACAAGACCGCAGCGGTGCGGTTTGTGCGGCAAAGCGGTCTGTGCAAGGAGCCTGCAAGGATCGTCACGGGGGATTGGAATAACGATGCGAGAATCGACGTTTTGGCCAGTACCGCCAGCGGAGTACGCTTGTGCTTGAACCAGGGGGATGGGAGTTTTTCGGTGGTCTCTTGGTCGGAGTTTGCAAGCCCTCAAGCGACACTCCCTGGGATCAGTATTGGGGACATCGATTCGGACGGTTGGCTCGAAGCGATCAGCATTGAGGGTGGAAAGCCCAAGTTATTTGTATCTGAGTCTCGGCCCGAAAATCGGCATTTGATTTATCGGGTCAAGGGGATTTCGGACCCCAATGGTGGTGGCCGTAACAACCAATATGCGGTGGGCTCGACGATGGAGCTTTTCGGACCGTTTGGGTACCAGGCCAGGATCATCGAAGACGATTCGGTCCACTTCGGTTTGGGGCAGAGCGAAGCGTATTCGCTTCGAACGATCTTCGTCAATGGTTTGACCCAAGGCATCATCGATCCTAGGTCCAACGAGGTCTTGGAGGAGAAGCAGGTTTTGATCGGTTCGTGTCCATTTCTCTATGGTTGGGATGGCACTCGATGGGTGTTGGCAACCGACTTGCTTTGGAACGCGCCGTTGGGTTTGCAGGTGGCCAAGGGCAAGGTGCTTGCGGATCGTCGATGGGAATATCTAAAGGTCGATGGTACTTTGTTAAAGCCCAAGGATGGCTACTACGAGTTGCGAATCACCGAGGAGCTCTGGGAGTCGGCCTACTTTGACCATCTGGCGTTATTGGCGGTTGATCATCCTGCTGAGAGTCAGTGGTTTTCGAATGAGAAAGTTGGCCCTGGGTCGATTGCGGAGCCGAGTCTTTGGGGGTATAGAGCAACCCAGGGGCCATTGTCGGCCAAGGATTCGCGGGGAAGGGATTGGATCTCTGAGGTGCAAAACACCGATGGGGTTTATGCGATTGCTTTTGAAAAACAATACAAGCAGGGGTTGGTCGAGCCGAGCTATTTAGAGATCGATTTCGGAGCGATCGATACGACCCGCTCGGCGCAGTTGATACTCACTGGCTGGATCTATCCGACCGATACGTCTTTGAACATCCACATGGATCAAAACAAGGATTTGGAGTTGCCCGAGCCGTTGTCGCTCTGGACGGTCGATGAGGCTGGTGAATTTCGCCAGACGGTTCCGTTTGCGGGATTTCCTGGTGGAAAGCCCAAGACGATTGTCGTGCCGCTGGATGGATTGTTTTCGAGCCAAGACCATCGGATACGATTGGCCCATTCGAGCCAGATCTATTGGGATCAGATTCGCTTGGGGTATGGTTCATCGATTCCGATCAGCGATTTGGACAACCCTCAGCGTCCGATGGTCCTAGCGTCGAAAGACCCTAATTCGCTCAGAGAGGTCTCGTTGAAATGGCTATCGCTGGAGTCTGCCGATTTGCGATACCGGGGATTTAGTAGGGAGTTGCCTCGGACGCGGCATGAGCCCCATTGGTACGATTATCAGACCGTATCGGAACAAGCGGCCTGGCCTCCTTTGCGTGGCAAGTTCACACGGTATGGGGATGTCGAGCCGTTATTGGTTTTCAATGACGACTTGCTCGTCGTCATGGGGCCGGGCGACGAAATGGCCGTCCGTTTCGAGATCCCCAATGAGCCACTTCCGGAGGGTTGGGTTCGGGACTTTGTTTTGCATTCGGTCGGATGGGACAAGGATGCGGCAATGAATACGCTTGAGGGTCAAAGCAGTCTGCCGTTGCCATTCTCGAGGATGAGTCAGTATCCGCCAGGAATTGAGGATTCGCAGGAAGCTGCTCGGGTGTGGCGAATGCATGAGAAAACTCTGACCCGCGAGCAAAGCCCTGAGGGGTTTTGGAGGCGATCCCCTGCTAGGAGTGTCGGCAGACAGTAGACTATCTGCCGAGGGCTCTACGATTGTGGTGAGTCCAGGATTATGGGCTTCGGCGCGACATAGGATTGGCTTGATACGATGAGTAGTCGAGTGTACTTGGTGGGAGCCGGTCCGGGGGATCCGGATTTGCTGACGCTTGGGGCTCAGCGTGCGATCGAGCAAGCCCAAGTGATCCTCTACGATGGGTTGATCAATGAGCAGATTTTAGAGTTTGCTCCTGCCGACTGCGAGAGAATTTGTGTGGGTAAGCGAGGTAATGGTGGGGCATGGACCCAACCTCAGATCGATGATTTGATCGTCAAGGCAGCTCGGGACGGTCAGAGGGTCGTTCGTCTCAAGGGTGGGGACACGGCAGTTTTTGCAAGGACAGCCGAGGAGGTCGAGAGGCTCGAGGCCGAGGGTATTGCCTATCGGATCGTACCAGGGTTGACCGCTGCGCTTGCCGTGAGTGCTTATACGGGAATACCTCTTACGCATCGCGACTGGAGTTCCGGGGTCGCGATTCTTGCGGCCCAATTGCAAAATCATGACGGTGAATCGGAGGCTGAGGACCATTTGGACTGGGAGGCGTTGGCTCGCTTTCCGGGGACGTTGGTTTTGTACATGGCGATCGGATCGGCCTCGAGTTGGAGTCAGAAATTGATTGCAGCAGGCAAATCGATGAGCACACCAGTTGCCATGGTTCGAAGGTGCAGTTGGCCGGATCAGGAAGTTTTAGAGTGTCCCCTAGGGAGTTTGGCGGAAACTCTCCGTAGGAATCCGCGATTCACAGCTCCAGTCATATGCATAGTGGGTCCGGTTGTGCGATTGAAGTCCAAGTCAACGACGCCATTGCCAAGCAAACCGATCACAGCGATCGTCACGAGTCCTGAGTCGCAAGCCCAGCGGTTAGCCGATGTGCTACGACCGCTTGGAGTCACGGTATGGATCCGACCTGCCATGGAGATATCGCGTGCTGAAACCGATGGGATTGATGACGCGATCGATGGGCTTGAGCGGATCGATTGGATTGTATTTTCAAGCCGCCATGGGGTGAAGTATTTCATGGAGCGGCTCTTTGAGCTTGGGGGAGATTCCAGAAAGCTCTCTAGGGTGCTCATTGCGAGTGTCGGGGGTGCGACCGATGAGGCGTTGAGAGCCTTCGGTTTACGTTCCGATTGGGTGCCCCAAGGAGATCAGGGGGCCGAAGCACTCTTATCGGAGTGGATGCCTCAGGCATTTGGAAAGCGCGTGTTATTGGTAGGCACCGCCGAGGGGAGTGAGATTCTCAGAGAGGGGCTCGTATCAGGGGTCGAGCAACTGCAGAGTGTGGATGTGTATGAGCAGCGTGCGGTGTTGGATTGGCAAGACATCGAAGCGATACGATCTAAGATCGTGCATGAAGCTCGGTTAGGTTTGAGTGTGTGGGTCACAGCCACTAGCAGCAACCTAGCGAGGGCCGCATGGGTGTTGTTAGGTGCTGAGTCCGACGCCGTACGATGGTTGGTGATATCCCCTAGGGTCGCGGATGTTTTGGTAGGTTTGGGGTGTCGTCGGGATCGTATTGTGGTCGCTCAGCGGGCGAGTTTCGAGTCGATGGGTAGTGCGATAGCGGTTTCTGAGTCGATCGGGTGAGACTCTAAGGCTCTTGAGCATAAAAAAACCCCTCGATTGCAAAGCAAGCGAGGGGTTTGGGGTTTGGAATCTAGGACGGATTTACATCCGTCGTAGGATCGGATTTAAATCTATTGCCCGGGTGGTGGTTTGATCTTCGGTGCTGTACCGGCCGAAGTTCCGGCATCGGATGGACCACCGAGGACTTCGAGTTCACCGGGAGCGGAGAACTTCTCTGGGGCGGTGACGGTTGTGCCGTTGGAGCCACAACCGACGAGGAAACCTAGTGAAAGCAAACTGAGTATCAGGAATCGAGACATTACTGTTCTTCCGTTCTGTTGACAACACCTTCGGCCATCGAGGACATGTTTTGGAATGCGACGTAATCCATGCTTCGCATGACAGGTCGAACCGAACCGTCGGCCAAGCCGAAGTGGATCATGCCGGTGTGGTTGCTGTCGAAGGTGTACCAGTACTTGCCGTTTTGGGTTCCGTACCAGGGATCGTGGAACTCGGTGACTTGAGGTCCGCTGACCCAAGCGTGGGAACGGTTTCGACCGGTTCCCTTGATGGGGTCTGCGAAACCGCCGGTGACTTCGCCGAACATGAAGGTATTGGAGGTACCGTCGGTGATGTTGCCGTGTTTGGTCTTCGAGTTGTTGAAGAAGATACCCTTGTATTGGTCGTAGAAGGCGATTCCGGATTGACCGAAACGTCCGGAGCTACCGAGGTAGTTGGTGCGACCGAGGTTTGTCGGATTGGTTTCGGAGTAACCGACGCTGAGCAGGGTTCCGTTGTTGAAGGTTGCCAGGATGACACCCGTCGCGTTGCCGGCGGCGACGTTCGAGTAAGGATCATCGCTTGGGCACAGGAACGAGGAGATTCTGTACTGCGCTTCGTTCCAGCATGCTGGAGCGTTGCCCCAGAAAATGTACCGGAGCTTTTCTGCGGTTGAAGTCACCGTATTAGCATCCGAGTCGGCAGCGATTTGGCGTTTGACTTCCCATTGGCCGTAGAGCTGGTTGATTTCCAGGTGTGGGAACAGGAAGACCAAGTGACCGATGTAGGTCCGGCGGTCGAGTTGGATGCCTGCGAGGCTACCGCCCCAAGCGATGTTGTTGGCCCCGACGTATCCTGGTGGATAGCGTTTGACACTGGACTCAAAGTTGTGTGCTGCCAATCCCAATTGTTTGAGATTGTTCTGGCATTGCATCCGGCGAGCTGCTTCGCGGGCAGCTTGGACTGCTGGCAAGAGCAATCCTACGAGGATGCCAATGATCGCGATGACGACCAAGAGTTCAACGAGAGTGAACCCTTTCTGGTGCTTAACCACACGCTTGGACATAGTAAAACCCTCAAATCAAAAAAATGAAAAACAAAACAAACCGATTAGATTTCCGGTAGGAAGAGGATCCGGTATTCACGCGATTTTAACTCACCGACGATTGAAAGGAAAGAAGAAAGTTTCGGCAGCTCCCCAAATTAATCCAGGAAAAACGATAAAGAGCACGACAGGATAATTTAAGCTAATGCGACGGGTGTTTTCACGGGGCGTTCGCCGTGGACAGCGATGGGGTCGGAGAGGACGATTCGAAATCAGGAAAACACCGGTGGCGAATTAGGTGCACCACTTTGTTCGTGCTTCTTCTCGTGCTCGCACTCGTACTCAGCGAAGCGGTACTCGTACTGGCCACGGTTCTAACAGCCATCGAGTACGAGTACCGCTTCGCTGAGTACCGCTTCGCTGAGTACGAGTACGACGAATTCCGATGCGATGAACGAACCTTTATTGCCGATCGAAGTAGGCTTCGCGGACTTCGGCTTCCATGCTGACCGATTCGGCGAGAGCCGCATTGAAGCGGTCTTGATGGAGCGAGTACAGGAGGCAAGCTTCCTTTGCCCAGACGCTTGCGTTGCGTGGTTGGCCTGAGAGCAGGGCCATTTCGCCGAAGAAATCTCCCTCGGCCAGTTCGGCGATTGGGACTTCGGGGTTCCCTTTTCGGACTAAGGCTTTGCCTTGGCGGATCAAGTAGAAGCGATCGCCGGGGTCACCTTGGCGGATGATTTGGTCTCCTGGTGCGTAGTTTTCGATGTTGAATTCGTCGGCAACACGGGTGAGGGTTCTTGGGGTGACGCGTTCGAAGACTTTGCATTTGGCGAGCATTTGGGTGATGATTGCTGCTTCTTTGACCAGTGCATCGCTTCGAATCGAGCCATCGACGAGGGTCAGTATACGGTCGGCCACGTCGAGGATTCGGTTATCATGGGTGACGATGACGATGGTGGTTTGTTTTTCTCGGGCGAGTTTTTGGAGCAGTTCGACAACGGTTCGACCGCTTTGTTCATCGAGGGCGGCCGTCGGTTCGTCGGCCAGGACCAATCGTGGTTGGTGGACCAGTCCGCGAGCGATTGCGACGCGTTGTTTTTGTCCACCTGAGAGTTGTTTTGGTCGGTGGTGCAATCGGTTTTCCAGGCCGACGGCTCGGAGGATTTCTTCTGCGGCAAGTGTTTGTTCGTGTGCGGACCGGTGGGGGTAGCACAGTTCGATGGCCATACGAACGTTCTGTGTAGCGTTGAGGGAATCGAAGAGATTATGGGCTTGGAAGATAAAACCGACTTGGCGCCGAAACTGTTCCATGGCTTTGGGGCTGGCACCCTCGAGGGCTTGGCCGAGGACCTCGAGATTTCCTTGTTGGACGCTTCGAAGTGCCCCGAGGAGGGTCAAGAGGGTGGTTTTGCCTGAGCCGCTCGGGCCGGTCATGATGATAATTTCGCCGGGGTAAACCGTCAGATGGTTCTCGAAGAGGACTTGTTTGCGAAGCTCTCCTGAGCCGAAGTAGTGGCTTAGGGCCTCTGCGCGGATCGAGGGGGTTTGACCGAGGGAAATCTTGGAGCGGGTTGCCGGGTCGAACTGAGTGGCTCTGAGGCTATTGGTAGGAATCATCGTTGAAGGCCATCCATGGATTTGGGAATTCCTGGTAATCTTTCTGGCATAATGGTTTGAGCACAGAGGACTCGGACTAGGCTAGTTGAGTTTTTATTCGATTCGCTGATTTTTTCGTTTTGATTCTGTGCTTATTTCACCTTCGACTCGGGACATCCAAAGTTTTTTCCAACGTGTTGTTTGACGGCATGATCACTCGCCATTTTATTTCGAATCGATCGTTGGTAATGTCGCACTCTGGGGTGCTGGGGGTGCGAAGGATCTTTTGTGGGCTCTTGGGTTTGATGATCCTTTTGAATGCGGTCCCGAGGGGAGTTCAAGGTGGACCTTTTCCTCAAGGTTCAGCGACCAAGGATACCTCTGGGAGTATTGTCGCGCAAGGCCGATTGCAGCCTACGGGTGGGATTCTCAAGTTGTCGGCTGTTCCTGGGGACAGGATCCAGGGGGTGCGCGTCGAGCCGGGGGCTCTTGTCGAAGGTGGTCAAGAGCTTGTGGTCCTCGAGAGCGCGGGGCTTCGAAAGCTCGAATTGCAGATTGCCGAGCTAAAGCTCGCCGACGCGGTCTCGATGCATCAGACGGCGTTGCGTCAGGCCGATCAGGGACTTGAGATGGCCCAATGGAAACTTCGGTCTGCCGAGCAGATCCAAACCCAGGCAAGATCGACTCTGGAGCTTGTCGGTAAGCAATCGGAGCTTCTTGAGTCGCTCGGCGAGCAAATCCGGGGGCTCGAAGCGATCCGGAGCAATCCTCGGTTGCGGGGTGCCGTCGGCAGTTTGGAGGTTGAGGCCAAGCGGAATCAGAAAATGGCCGCAGAGGTCGAATACGAGCGGGCGTTGCAGGGAGCGAATCAATCGATTCAATCGGCCGAGTTGCTGGTCGCTCAGGCACAAGCTGTGGTTCGCGAGGCCAGGGAGGCTCGCGAGCAACTCGCGGAGAATCCGGGTTATCGGCCGCTTGAAAAGCAGATCGAGTTAATAAGGTTTCAGTTGGGCCAAGCTGCTGTGCTAGCTCCTGGATCCGGTACAGTGCTTCAGGTTCATGGAGTTGCTGGAGAGCGAGCCTCGGTGCTGCCTTTGATCGAGATGGCCGACTTGAGCCAGATGTCCTGTTTGGCCGAGGTCCATGAATCCGACGTGGGACAAGTTCGCCTTGGCCAAATCGCCGAGATGAAATCCTCATCGCTTTCGCGGACGATTCGTGGGAGGGTCCGCCGGATCGATCGGGTCGTCGGCGCCTCGCAGATGCGTTCGGCAAGCCCGTTGGCACGTTCGGATTTCCGATCGATCGGGGTATGGATTCAGATCGATCCCGAGGATGTTTCTGTCGCTTCGGAGCGTCTGCAGTTGCAGGTTGAGGTCAGGATCGAGAAATAGGGGTTGCAAGGCCGGCTTGCGAAAGGCAAGAGAGCCGATTCGAAAATCTGAAAGTTTTCGAATGCGACCCCATGCTCCTTGGGGGCATAACTTTGCTAGGGATCATTCAGTCGCCGATGAGTCAACTCTTATCGAGCACGTGAGCGGGTGCGGGCCGGTTGGAAACAATTGAGCCTGCAACGCTCTTTTTCTTTTCTCCCCATTTCGTTTCGTGTCTGACCCTATCGTTGAGGATTGTCAGTAGCGTGCGTAAGGTCAATTGCTAGATACTAGGGGGCTTTGGCGTTGACCAAGACCAGAGCGATCCAGAAGCTTACGAGAAGCAGTACCCAGACGACGTCGAGGAAATGCCAGTAGAGGGTGCAGACTTTGAGTCCGATGTTTCGTTCGTGGTCGTAGCGGTTGGCCAGTGCATTCCGAGCCGTCCACCAGAGTCCGATCGCGCCGCCGACGACGTGTGCGGCGTGGAGGAAGACCAGGATAAAGGTATAGCCGTAGGCGCTTTCGTTTCGGGTTGGGGCGTCGGCAAGTCCGTCGAGTAGGCGTTTCATGCCGTCGGACTGGATAAAGAGGAACGCGACCCCCATGGCGCAGGCTCCGATGGTCATTTGTTTGACGGTGGCCAGACGGTCTTTTTTTGCCGCGCGGTAGGCCCATTCCAAGCAGCCCGACACTCCGATGAGCAGAAGGGTCGAGGGGATGAAGCTCCAGGGGAGGACCATTCTTTGGGTGATAGCCCGATCGGATCCGACCCTCATGGCGATGTAGATCACGTACAGAAGGATGCTTGAAAAGAAGAAGATCGCTAGCGATCCGATCATCAACCACATTCCTTGGGCGGCTCGGGCGTCTGCGGGGAGGGCGTGCGGTTTGCTAGCCGGATGTTTGGGAGGGTTGAAATCGGCTGGAGGATTGGGGATGGGTGGGTTGGGGATGGTGTCCAAGGTCGTAATCTCGGTGGTTCTTTTAGGTTGGCTTTGGTCGATGGAGGCATCCGGTGGGCGGTCCGAAAAAAAATCGGGTCTGTGGTTGCCTTTTTGTCTACCACTGTAGCAACGGGCCAAATGGCACGCATGGAGCGGTTTTGGTTCAAAAACGGGCTTGGGGGCACCAAGCTGGAGAATGTAGCGAATTTGCGGGGCAAAGGGGCGTCAATGCTGGCATATTAGCGCTGATCGGTAATTGAGTTCTGGCCCGATTTTTCGATACGCTTTACCTAAACCGACTCAATTCGACGGCATGGCAGTTCCGATAAACCAGCACATACCGAATCTAGTTCGCTTGGTACCGTGGAGTCCGGGTGATGGAATTTCGAGGAACGGGTGGGGAATCGACCATGTCAATTTTGCAACGAACTTTGCGAACTTTTGTGATCACAGCGGCTGCCATGGCTGGGCAGTTGGGGTATGCCGACAGTGGGTATCACCCGTTTTCGGAACCTGTGGATTTCGATCCAGATTGGCAATTATTTGCACCGATGCAGCTTCAGGATGTCGAGGATTTATCTCCTCGCCAGCGAGCTCCTCACGGGCTGTATTTGACCTATGATCGGGTGTACACCGGGATGACCCGACCGGAGGTCAATGGATCGACGTACCTGATGGACAGCACTTGGGGCAATCGCTGGGACTTTGGTTGGATGAACCGACGCGAGAGCGGATGGGCGTTCTCCTACCAGGTCGTGACGGGTCCGAATGTTTACCATGGGTACGAGCAATTGCGGCTCAATGGATTTACCGATTCGGAAGTGGAAGACGATGCGGATGTACCGTTTTTCCGACCTACGGTGTTTGACAACGATCCGTACACGCTCGAGCGGACTTATGATGTCGTACAGAGCATCAATGTAGCGAACTTCTCGAGTTTTGAGGCCAATAAAACTTGGCGGCTGGAGCCTTATCGATACGGTGGGATGCTCGAACCGCTGATCGGATTGCGTTATGTGAAGTTCCTCGACACGGCGCGAAGCGACAACTATCTGACGGACCTTGTGGTGGACCCTTTTGATCCTACGCAGGATTTCGCGGGTGAGGTGTACACCAACGACATTGTTCAGACACGCAACGACATGGTTCTAGGCCAGCTTGGATTTCGATACTTCCGGAAAATCCGTCGTTGGACGCTGTCGAACGAATTCAAGGTTTTCGCAGGTCATACTTTCCAGTCGCAGGAAACGACTCGGTATGTGACGACCACGACGTATCCTGTGGACGTGGCGATCGGTGACGAGCCCATTTTCGATGGCAACCACGTTGGGACGTCTTATTTCTCTCGCAGGAACAACGAAACGCCGGTTGGTTTCGATCTTCGGGCCGAGGGTGCTTTCAGTGCGACCAAGCATCTTGATCTGCGGGTTGGATTCCAGATGGTTTACTTTGGCCAGGGCATTTGGCGGGGTGCGGCGTTGGACCAGGGCAACAACCACGAGACCAGCCAGCAAGTGGTGATGCCAGGGTTGACCTTCGGGTTTGCGATCAACCGATAGCCAGCGGCATCGGACTGAAGCGAAAGAAGTCGAGCAAGCGAGTCCTCAAGAGGCTCGCTTGCGTCATTCAATGCTTGCATTCGCTGCGACTTGGGATTGAGTCCATGGTGTGAAACTTGGTACAAGGTTGGGTTGGGACTCGGAGTGTATCTGTGGTGATGTTGGAACACTTGCGGGCTCAACGGGTCCTGGAAGAAGGAAGATCAGGGATGTTGACCAAGTCAAAGAGGCGAGCAGAGCAGGCTTTTGAGATACCGCTTTTGCCGGCGATTGTGGTCGGATCGGCGATGTGTTGTCTGTTTTACTTTGTGATTTTGCTTCCCCCGTTTCGTCATCCTTTGGTGATACGGTATGCGTTTTGCCATTGGGTTGCCATCGCTTCGGCGTGGTTATTCGCGACAGCGGCGGTTTATTTGGTTCAGAAGTTATGGGTGCTTGGTCGTCAGCGGCGCTTGGTCCATGCGCTCGAATTGGTGCTTGACGAGTGGGTGGATCATCGTGCCGAGTGGGATATTGAGCCGGCGATGGATGGGTATCGCCGCGCGACATCGCTGCAAGCGTTGTGGAAGCTTCAAAAGGACCAGATCGCAAGGTCATGGTATGGAAAACGGCTTGGGCATCTTTTGATGCGACAGGTCGAGCGGCGATCGACGGTCCGATTGGACGAAGATCTAGAGAGTTTTGCGGATCGCGACGCAGAGGCGTTGCATTCGAGTTATGCGATGGTTCGCATTCATTGTTGGGCGATGCCAATGCTGGGTTTTTTGGGGACTGTGATTGGGATTTCCGACACGCTCGGACAGATGGATGCCCAGGCACTTGCGAGCGGTTCTCAAGAGGCGATGAATGGACTGACCAGTGGTTTGTACGTCGCATTTGACACCACAGCGGTGGGCTTGGTTTTGACCATGATCGCGATGTTTATGCAGTTTTTTGTTCAGCGTGCAGAGCAGGACTTTCTGGGGAGGATGGACCAAGGAGCCGCATCGGCGATGCATCGCTGTCTATCGGATCAGGAGCATAGCGATACGCGGGACGTTGAGGCGTCGTTGAAGCTAGTTGCCAACCGTCTGATCGATTCGATGCAGGTTTTGGTGCAGCAGCAAGCGCACTTGTGGCGAGAGTCGATTGGCCAAGCTCAATCGGAGTGGTCTTCGATGAGTGCTAGGGCTACGGAAAGTTCGTTGGGTACGATTCAAAGGGCATTGGCTGGGACTTTGGCCGAGCACCGCGATTCGATGCGAGAGTGCTTGAGTCAATTGTCTGTATTGCAAATTGAGGGAGCTCAACAGATCGACGGGCGGTTGCAGCAATGGCAGACGACTTTATCCGAGCAATCCCGTTTGGCACTTCGCCAGCAGCAGGAGGTCAGTCGGAATGCTGAGCTTTTGCAAAAGTTATTGGATTCGACGCAGTTGGTTCAAGCCATGCAGCAACCGATCCAAGCGACCCTTGAGCGGATGACCGAGTTTGATCGGTTTCAGGAAGCGGCATTGAGTTTGACCGAGGCCGTGATGGTCTTGAGCACGCAGTTGGAGCGATCTGGACATATTTCGAGGCAGGCGGTCCGAAGGCGTCAGGCCAGGAGCACGGATTCCCCGGCGGATGGCATCTCGGCGGATGGAATCTCGGCGTCTGGAGATTTAGCGGTTGGAGTATTCGAGGATGGGATTTGGCCCGGGAGTCCCACGGGACACGACGCTGAGGGCACGAGCGATGCGGTGGTTTTGAAGCTTGATTCCCCAACGATAAGAAAAGCGGGATGAGCAAACGATCGCGGCGTGGAAACGATTATGCACCGTCGACCTTTCCATTCCTGGCGGTATTGCTGTGTGTGATCGGCGCGTTGGTTTTGCTGTTGGTGATCAATGTGACCAACTCGCGAGCCTCGGCGAGGAATCAGGTGCAAAGCGAGTTGACCGAGGCGATCGAGCAGGCCAAGGAGCGATCGGATTACTTGGTTTCTATCTCCGAGGAGCTTCAAGCCAGGCGTCAGCAGGTCAGCAAGCAGATCGATTTGCGGCGGAGTGAACTTGCCCGTGCCGAGGACCATATCGAGCGGCTTGAGAAGGATCTTCTCGAGGCCCAAGCTCGATTGGAGAAGCTCGAAGATATGCAGGAATCCTCCGAGCTCAAGGCGAATGATCCTGCGAGGATCCAGGAGCTCAAGGATCAGATCGAGAAGCAAAAGCTCAGGCTTGCCGAAGCGATCGCAGAGCGCAAGGACCAGACACCTGCGTTTTCGATCATTCCTTATGAGGGGGCCAATCGCACGACGCGCCGACCTGTGTACCTTGAGTGCACAGCGCAAGGGGTGGTGATCCAACCCGAGGGAGTCTTGGTCAGCATCGAGGACCTTGGGCCACCGCATGGGCCAGGCAATCCGCTCGATGCGGCTTTGCGGGTTTTGAGGAATGCTTATCAGTCTCGCGATGCGATCTATGGAATCACGATCCCCCCCTACCCTCTTTTGTTGGTTCGGCCCGAGGGGATCGCGAGTTATGCCTTGGCGCGTTCTGCCATGTCAGGCTGGGATGATCAATTTGGTTATGAGTTGATCGACGCTCAGATGGAGTTAGCGTTTCCTGAGGGGATTCCCGAGTTGAAGACCGATTTGGTTCGGGCCTTGGGTGTAGCGAAAGATCGCCAAAGATCACTCGTTGCTGCGTTGCCTGCAAGGTACTCTCGCAATCCGTTTGCCACCAAAACCGAAGAGACTTGGGATTCGATCGATGCGGAGTTGGCTCGGGGGGCGAATCGCTCGGAGGCCATAGCCCGAGGATCGCAGGTGGGCAAGGATTCTGGAATGGGGCAAGATCGCCGTTGGGAGATGATCGAGCAATTGCCGGCAAGTTCTCTTGGTCGTTCGGATTCCAATGGTATCTCGAGTGGGAGTATGCCGGCGGGAAAGGAGCTTGGTTCTGAGGGCTCGGGTGTAGGATCGTCGGTTCAGGCCGAAACTTGGAGAGCCCAAGGAGATGGTTCCGGCCGAGATGGTTCCCGCCGAGAACGGTCCGGGGTAGAGGGAACTGGGGCAGAGGGATCTGGGGCAGAGGGATCCGAGGGTGGGGGATCCGAGGGCGGTGGATCCCAGATCGAGGGTAGCATGAGTCCTACGAGTGGTGGTGCGCGATCTTCGGCGAATCGATTTTCAGGTTCGACGTCGGGGTCTTCGGGTGGGGCTGCGAGTCTTGAGCAGTCTCCGCAGGACGAGCAGATGCAGCAGGCGATGCAAGAGCAGGCGATCAAGCAGCAGGCGAGCGAGAGTTTTCCTGGTTCACGTGCATCGGCGGGTGCATCGGCGAGTGCATCGTCGGGTGAATCGAAGAAGACATCTGGTGCGGATAGCGAACTTAAGCCGATCAGTTTGACGGCGGGCAAGGACTGGGCGACTAGCCGAATGGACAACCGATCGACTCCGGTGTCACGTCCCATCCGGATGATTGTGCTGCAGGACCGTTGGTTCATGTGCAGCGAGGGGCAGGACTGGAAGTACGACGCGGAGATTTCGCTTGAGCAAGGTCCACAGGCGGCTTCGGCGGAGCTTCAGGAATCGATCCGTGACCGGGTCGAATCTTGGGGACTGTCTTTGCCGGGGGGGTATTGGGTTCCCTCGTTGAGTGTGCAGGCGGCTGCCGATGCCGAGCAGAGTTTGTTGCGCATGCAGCGTTTGTTGGAAGGCAGTGGAGTGATCATCAAGGTTCAACCGCTGACGACACCGAAGAACCGCAGATAATGGGGTAGAAGATTGATGGCAAGATCAAATCGCGATGAGGAACAGTTTGCCGTTGGCGAGGACTCCTTCATGGACACGATTGCCAATCTCGTTGGGATCATGATCATTTTGGTGGTGATTGTCAGTGCTAAGGGGTACACGGCGGCTCGGACACTGGCGCGCGAGGAGGTTCGCGAGAAGATCGACGATTTGGCAGCCCCGTCGGTAGAGGCGGAGAATCTCGATCGGGATCTTGCCGCGCAGGTCGAGCAACTTCATCGTTACGAGGTCGAGACGGCTTATCGGAATGCCGAGCGAATGACGTTGGTGGATCGCAAGACGCATCTTGAGCAGGAGATTCACAAGCGACTCGAGCAGCTCGACAGTCAAGCCCAGAGGGGATTCGAGCAGGAGGCCCAAGCCGCAGAGCTTGAAAAGCAACTCGGGGAGCTTGAGCGACAGCAGGGCGAGTTGCCTGAGGTGCAAAAGACGGTCATCGCATTGCAGCATTTACCGACTCCGATGGCCAAGACGGTATTTGGCAAGGAGTTGCATGTGATGATACGTGATGAGCGATTGAGTGTGATCCCATGGGACAGTCTGATCGAGCAGCTCAAGATCAATGCCAGATCGAGTGCATCGCGGAATTCGCAGCGGGACAAGTTCGAGGATGTGCTCGGGCCGATCGATGGTTTTTTGATGCGTTACCGATTGATTTCCAAGAGTGGGCTCATGAGTGATGGTCGGGTAGCGGCGATGGGTAAGATGGTCGAGCTTGAGCGATTCGAGCTTGAGCCAACGGCCGAGGTGATCCGAGAGTCGATTGAGGAGAGTTTGGGTCCTAGGGGGCGATTGCGATCGGAGCTTGACGCGGTTCGATCGAATCACACGACGGTGACGGTTTGGGTGTATCCGGAGAGTTTTGGGCAGTTTCGCAAGCTCAAGGAGTTGCTTTACCGGGAGGGTTGTTTATGTGCAGCAAGGCCTTTGCCCGAGGGGATGCGTATAGGGGCCTCGCCTCATGGATCGAGTAGTACGGCGCAGTAAAGACGGCGCAGTAGAGACAGAGCAGTCAATCCGTCGCTATTGCGGAGGGTTCAAGGCATTTTCAGGCTTCTGGATCGATCCGAGGGATCGATTCGCCCGATGAGATCGTGGGCACCGAAGCGGACTTTGGCATTCGATGCGTATCCGTCCTCGGGGTGACGATAGCCCATAGCGCACGCCACCCGTGTGGCATAGGGACTCCCATCGAGTCCTAGGACTTGGTCGTATTTTGTAGGCGAGATGCCTTCCATGGGACAAGCATCGATGCCCAAATAGGCGGCCGTAGCCATCAGTTGCCCGAGGGCGATGTAGCCTTGTTGGGTCGCCCAATCGGCGAGGCGCTCCGGGCTATTCTCTAAAAATCCGAGGATGACTTTGCGATAGTTCGCTAAACTCTCGAACGGGATGTTTCGTGTGTTTGCCGTATCGTGGAGGAATCGATCGACATACTGGGTGTCGATCGAGCGGAGCGTTGCGATGACGACCAAGTGGGAGCAATCGTTGGGTTGTTGCTGGCCCCAGGAGATCGCTGGCAATTGGGTTTTGACTGCCGGGTCGGTCACGACCAGGAACTGCCAGGGCTGCAGGCCGAAGCTGCTCGGGGTCAGGATCAAGCTTCTTTCGACCGCTTGCCAGAGTTCCGGATCGATCGTGCGCTGTGGATCGAATCGTTTGACGGCATAGCGCCACTCTAGGGCATCGAGCCACTGGCTGGGAGACCCTTGCGGGGTCGGAATTTCATTGGGAGTTTTCATGGTTTTCTTTCGGTTAGGATCGGACGGATCGGACGGATCGGACGGATCAGGATTCGCCGAGGATTTCCAGGGCGAGTTTCCCTTTCCATTGGAGGAACAGGGTTTCGAACGTTTGCGGGCCGGAGATGCATCGGATGATCGAA
>Ga0315904_10001366_pt1 | contig 38598 bp, 26 predicted proteins | sample LakEriMetagenome_6_FD_203529 | JGI IMG/M metagenome (GOLD analysis project Ga0315904, IMG submission 203529) | Freshwater fungal communities from buoy surface, Lake Erie, Ohio, United States - Buoy 12 MA120 | ecosystem: Environmental > Aquatic > Freshwater > Lake | place: USA: Lake Erie, Ohio... | reverse complement strand
TCCCCGATGCTTTTCTGGCTCCCACGGAGTTAAAGAAAGACGCTGAGGGACCGATGCCTAGCGAGAATGGATGTCGGGCTAGCGATCGAGGATTTTTATCGATTAGTGGCGAGGAGTATCTGATCGTTCTCGATTTAGTGGGGCGTATCTTGCATCCAGATAAACGTGGATCGATACCAACCGAGTTACCGCCGATTTTTGAGCGACTCAAATTGCGAGCGGATAATCTTGCGCAGTTAGTGCAATCTTACCAGCACATGTTTCGAAGTCTGGTGGGCTCCCCCGAGTCCCTCAAGGCACGGAAGAAGAAGCGTCCGTCGTGCGATTCACCTTCAGCCAGCACGAAGTAACAGGCTTTGTCACGGAATCAGTTAGAAACGCCATCGCTTTTCTGTTACTTCGGTGAAGGTCGATCCTCTAATCGATTGCCATTTCATTTGAAATCAGCCTAACTTGCTCGGTTCAGAAGGATCAACTTCAGCGAGGCGCTAAATCTCTGCGCAAAAATAGAGTTGGATCAGCTTAATAGCCTGTTTTTGTTTGCTGTCTAAACGGTCGTTAGTCTAATTCGCCTATGATTAGCTAGCTATTTGCGGTTGAGAGGGTGCTATGCACCGGATCGCAGGAAAGGTGCTATGCACCCGAAATGGGGCATGATAGCAAATTGGGGTTGTAATGATTCTAGGGAGTGGAGCGGATCGGCTACAAGTATTTGATGGTAAGTAAAGCTTTGTCATTTTTGTGTGGGTGCATTGTTTGGTCTGTGTTCTATGAGAAAGTGCATGATTCTTTTTTCTTGGTCACTCGATTGCTCGCACTCCAGACCTACCGACCATTATCGGATCACAGATCGCTCTCAGGATCCCACAAACCATGGCTATGGAACCAAGTACTTCTGATTCGCTAACTACCAATACGGCACATAAGTCCATTCGTCCTTGCCCCAGCGATAGATCATGGATCGGAAATCTTTGTACTACCGCAGGGTTGATTATAGGCGTATTCGTAATTCTCGCCTTTCGAGATCGTGACGGAGGAGAAATCCTTGTCGACGAATCGGCAATCAGCCAGCTTTCACAAGTTGCTGACTCCAAGTCGCTATTCGATAACGAACTTGTCATGCCCGATGAAGGACCAGCGGTCTGGCCCACAAATGCTCCTCCATTCATCGACTCGTCGATCGATGCATCCAATATCGCCGATATCCAAAAACAATGGTCTGTTTACTTAGGAACACCCGTCGAATTTACCAATTCGATTGGGATGCAATTTATACTGATTCCCCCGGGCGAATTCCTCATGGGGGCAAGGCAGAGCGATATTGATTTAGCTCTACCTGAATTCGATAAGAATGATCCCCACTGGATGACATGCGTCCAAAGCGCTATGCCACAACATAAAGTACGAATCACCAAGCCATTTTATTTGTCGCGAACCGAAGTGACACAAAAACATTATCAACAAGTTGTAGGCATAAATCCCTCCTACTATTCGAAGAGTGGCAAAGAACCTGTTTATGTACAACAAGTAAGCAGCATGGATACGTCGGATCATCCCGTTGAAGGTATCTGTTGGTTTGATTGTCTAGCTTTTTGCAATCGCCTCAGCGATATGGAAAGTCGTCGAATTTCCTACGAACAAAAAAACCACGCTTCAATCAAAAAACCGAATCTCCGAGAGCCTGGTTACCGTCTTCCAACGGAGGCGCAGTGGGAAATGGCATGTCGCGCAGGAACTTCATCCCGCTATTGGACCGGCGAAGATCCTTTAGAAAGTAAAACTGCGGGCTGGCACGGAAAAGTGCACGCTAGTAGGTCTCATAGGGTTGGTGAGAAAATAGCAAATCCCCTCGGCTTATACGATATGAACGATAATGTCTGGGAGTGGGTTGAAGATCGATTTACTCCAGACTTTTACCAACAAAGCTCGAATCAACTTTCCGTAGACCCTTTAGGCTCCAATGAACCTACATCTCTTCGAATTGTTCGTGGTGGACTATGGCCAAATTCCTACACCGCATCGTGCGAACGCTATGCCTATGAATCCGACTACCAGTGCAATTATGTTGGTTTAAGAGTAGTCCTACCTATCACTGAGAAAACTACTTCGGACTAATAACGGAGGTAGATCGATAGAGGGTTCCGTCGACAGCTTCGACCTTATTCGCTTTTGCGCAGTGCTTTAACGCCATTCCCCTCCCAATTACCCAGCAGCAAGCCGACTTCTGACCTTGCTTCCGGGCGACTGATTTTGTGCAGCAACCATTTCCATGAGCATGGTTCAGTTCGCTTGCTGAATTCCCTTACTGGTCAAGTCCTTGGGAAATCCTGACGGCTATATACCAAGTTGGCTTGCGAGCGAGATTCACTTCAACCCAATGGAATCGTTAATCCATCGTACGCTAACTCAACACCCTTAGGCAGTTTCGAGTTGGTTTCGAAATAATCCAACTCGTGAGACAAGTGAGTCAGGTAACTTTTGCGGGGCTTCAATCGCTCGATTACAGCAAGCGATTCCTCTAGACAAAAATGTGTTGGATGAGGAGTTTCGCGAAGACTATCGAGAATCAAAACATCGAGACCTTCTAGTAAAGGCCAACTTGTTTCAGGAATCTCATTGGTATCCGTGCAATAAGCCACGTTGCCAAAGCGAAAGCCGAGGACCTTAAAATAGGGACCATGCAGTAAGCGAATCGGAATGATCTCTGATCCCAATAGTTCAAAGGGCTTTTCGTCAAGGGGACGCAATTCCAACTTCGGAGTAGCACCATCATGTGTATGAATGCGTTCCAAAAAGGCATAGTCAAAGGTGGTCCGGATCCGTTTTTCGACATCCGGTTCGCAATAAATTGGAACGGCGTGCCCAAGCGTGAAAGGAAATAAACGCACATCATCAAGGCCCAGCAAATGATCCGAATGCTCGTGGGTAAATATCACTGCATGAGCAACGCCCACTCCCTCCCGTAGCAGTTGCAATCGCAACTCCGGAGGAGTATCGATTAGTAGATTACCCTCGGGCAACCCCACGATCGCAGCGCAGCGAGATCTTTGATTTTTAGGTTCACCCCCAGTGCAGACCCCACACCCACAACCAATCGTCGGAACCCCAACGCTCGTGCCGGTCCCCAGCAAAATCATCTTTCCCTTGATGTCGCGCGTCTTAAAAAATTTTGGCATTCGCCACCCTTAGGGATTTAAGCAACAAGAAAACCCCGATACTCCATTCATTGTAGGTGGATCTGAATCCTGGCGAAAGCGATGAAAGAAATCTCGCCTGAATGTAGAAAAAGATACTTGCCCGCAAATCACATCGGCTATGCGACTTATTGCGAGGTTGCATCCAGCCTCGTCTTATCGTACCCTGGCGAGAGAATTTGCTTATGATAGGAGGCAAAGAAAGAGCCTCATGACGATCCCTTAGTGCTTGGTGCTTGTCCCGATGCATCGCGGAAATTACTGATTATCTTTTAGGGAATTCCTCGGCTATTGTGACTAGGAACTCGTGCCGACTGTTTCTTGCAGATCAGCGGTGAATCAACAAGTATGTTTTCCCAAATTTAATTTGTACCGTCTCTGTTCATCGTTTTTTGAAAGTGAGCCTGTTGGCGATGGATCAAGCAGCAACATCCATGTCTGTGCTACATCCAGCAGCCACTCCATTTCCCAGGTCGGCCATGAGAAAAATAATTGTCGGTGTAATCTCCTTAGCCACAATTGCTATTGGAGCGTGGTGGTGGCTTGGAGGTGGCGGAGAGACGGTAGTAGCCCCTCCCTGGAAACCACCCGCCCACCTGCAACCCGATCGCGCTTATCAGTACCTCAAAAAAATTTGTGACTTCGGACCACGTCCAAGCGGTTCGGATGCGATCGCGAATCTGCAAGCCTATCTTATCGATCACTTCAAAGCCGCTGGAGCAGTTGTCGATACCCAGGAATTCGAAGTGAGGCATCCAGTAAATGGCATGCCCGTGAAGATGAAAAACATCATCGTTCGATTCGCTCCGGAAATCAAAAAGAGGGTCTTGCTTTGCACCCATTACGATACACGCCCCTTTCCAGATCGCGATCCCCGCAATCCTAGAGGAACATTCATCGGTGCAAACGATGGCGGAAGCGGTGTCGCTTTGTTTCAAGAAATCACCCCAACCTTGCTGCAAATGAAACTGAGCGTCGGTGTGGATTTGATTATGTTCGACGGTGAAGAGTTAATTTACGACGATAATAAAGATCGAGGCCGCTATTTTCTCGGCTCTACCGAATTCGCCAATCGCTACCGCGCAGAACCGAGAGATTTTAACTACAGCGCAGGGATCCTCCTCGACATGATCGCGGATAAGGAACTTCACCTTTACTACGAAAGAAATAGCTACGACATGGCACGCGCACTGACTCGTGAGGTCTGGGCCGTGGCAGAAAAAGTTGGTATCCGCGAGTTCGTTCCAAGAGTGCGGCACGAGGTTCGAGACGATCATCTGCCACTTAATGAAATTGCCAAGATACCGACAACCGACCTTATTGACTTCGACTATCCAAGACTAGGCGTACGTAGTGTCTCCTATTGGCATACCGAGCAAGATATTCCTGAAAACTGTAGCGGAGAGTCGATCTGCAAAGTGGCCGCTGTACTCTTGGAATGGATTCGCAATCAAAAATAGTTTCCTTCATGCGAAGGGGTTTTACGATATCGTTGGTCTCTCAAATCTAGTCAGCAACTGCAGTTCTCACCTAGGATCCAACTATGGCAATTGCATCTGGTTTATTCGGAGCACTGCTAATCGGAATTTCAATCGCTCTTCAACGCTGGTCGATTGTGTCCTGGGATGATCACTCTTCAACTCAGTCGCAAACACTCCTCGAGCCAGCTAACCGCCCGCAGACTTTCGCTCAAAGGCAATTCGTTCGCCGCACATGGACAAACATTCTGATAGGCACGATCGGGGGCATTATGATCGTAAGTTCGCAACTCCCCAAAGGAACTTGGTGGCTAATCTCATGGGCACTTATCGCCCTGCTATTGGTCACGATCACCCTGATGGCAATACTTGACATTACCTTTACCTGGATGCACTACAAAAAGACACTCAGCCAAATCGCTGAAAAGTCTCTAGGTCAAGCGACAAAGAAGCACCGCTGACTCCAGCGCTAGCTCAGAAAAGTTGGGGTAGACGAATTAGATTCCTTCAAGGACTCCATTCCGTAGTTCTCAGCAGATGAGGCAACGTTGACAACTCGGCGAAAGTCAGTCCTTCTTGCTGTGCTCTCGCCAAGTTGATCATTGATAAATCTGCGTCAAGTTCCTCTCTCGATCGCGAGCGTCCGCAAGCAAATCTCCCTTTCTCGCTCCGATCGATTTTATCTTCCACCTGGGGGCACATATTTCGCCAGCCACGCAAATACTTCCTGATGCCAGTAACGACTGTTGGCAGGCTTGCTGACCCAGTGCCCCTCGTCCGGAAAGTTAACCATCCTCGATGGGACTCCGAGTCGTTGTAACGATGTAAATAGCTCGTGTCCCTGACCGATCGGACAGCGAAAATCCAAGTCGTTGTGAACCACTAGCATCGGGGTTTTGAATTTCCCAAGATTACCAGCCTTAGTGTGTGGCGAATACTCGCGATACTTCCCAGGTTTGTCCCATGGAAGGCCACCATGCTCGTATTCATCGAACCACTGCTCGTCGGTTGTCCCCCACATGCTCTCGAAATTCCAAACGCTGCAATGAGTGATCAGGCATTGAAAACGACCTGTGTTCACCGCAAACCAATTCATCATGTAGCCACCAAAGCTCGCCCCCGCTGAGCCAATGCGTGTGCTATCTGTCCATGGCTGCTTCTCAATGTAGTCGATACCAGCCATGAGGTCGCGATAACATTTGCCTCCCCAATCCCCAGAAATATCATTGACATACTTCTGTCCAAAACCGGTGCTGCCTCGAGGGTTGGGTAGCACTACAACATATCCCTGAGCTGCCCAAAGCTGTGGGCACCACCGATAGGACCATCCATCCTCCCAAGCGCTCTGTGGACCACCGTGAACCAAATAAGCAATTGGCCAACGTTTAGCAGGATCGAAACCCGGCGGCTTCAGAATCCACATTTGCATGTTTACGTCACCTTCAACCGGAACCTCAACACTCTCCGGCCTCGGTAAGTTTAACTCCGACAGCATCGCAGTATTCGCTTGGCTAAGTTGCGTAACCTTTCCTTCAAATGCGATCGCCTTCGAATCCGCAACTAAATTCTGCTGGAATATTTCAGCGGGAGCATTCATTAGCGCTTTGGAATAGACAAGCAAACCCTTTCCAGCACTTAGCGATGTTATCTGCCCCTTTTCACCCGGAATCGCGTAGGGTTTTCCATCAGCGACTCCGACCGCATAGATCATGCGAGCCCCTTTTTCCTCCGTCGTAAAGATCAATGTATCTTTACCTACCCAAGTAAACTCATCGCACGTGCGATCCAAGCCTGCAGTAAGACTCTTAGGAACCGATGTGAATTTCCCTGTCGAGTCGACATCTACCAGCATCAATTCCCACTTGTCCGCCTCGTAGCCAGCAATCGTCTGAGCACGATAAGCCAGTTTGGTTCCGTCAGGACTAAATCGCGGAAACACGTCCGCCGCCTTGTTCCCTGAAGTTAGTGTTTCCCACTGCACCGATTTATTATCAATCGCAACTCGGCATAGGTCATAATTGGTGCTCCAAGATTCCTCCGTCGCGGGTGCTGCTGTAAAGATCAATGACTTGCCATCGGGTGTGAATGCAAAGTCATCCCCGACGCTGAAGGTCGTAGATGTCGGATATCCATCGCGGTCGCCCGGTGTTACATCTCGGCATTCACTCCCATCCCCCTTGCAAACAAACAAGTGCTGTCTGCGATCTTCCACGTAACTGTCCCAGTGCCTGTAGAAGAGTTTTCCAAAGACCTTTGCTTTCACCGGGTTTTTCTCTATCTCATCGCTCTTGCTCTTGTTTCTGGCATCACTATCCGCGAGTGGAAGCTCACTGAATTCTGGATATACGCTGGACACAAAGGCAATGTAATTACCATCGTGGGACCAAATACCAGTCGACGCTCCTGTGCTCAAGGATGTGATTTGCTTTGCCTCACCACCATCAAGCGAAATTACCCACAACTGATTGGTGCCACTGCGACTAGATTCAAACAGTATCGATTTCCCATCAGGTGACCAACGCGGATGACGGTCGCTTTTGCCCTGAGGATTGGTGAGTTGTTTTGGAGGCGTTTTGCCGCCAACTGACGCAAGCCAAAGTGAGGTCGAACTTTTGTTACCTTCCAAATCGACATTGGTGACTTGGTAAACAACGAGGTCCCCCTGAGGCCTTAGTTGAGGTTCCGAGACTCGCTGAAAACGAAACAAATCCTCGATCTGCATCGAGCGAACAGAGGGCTTGTTTTTAGCTTCCTGAGCACTCACGACACTTGTGTCCAAAGTCATCAGTAGATAACTCACAGCAAAGAAAGGAAACCATTTAATAAAAAGTGATTTTGCGGATGTTGTCTTGTGCATAGTTATCTCCGCCGACGTCGTTTTGATTAAACGTAGTATTAAGGGGTTGTTAAAGTTTGAATCGGGATTCACGCGACGTTCCAAAAAGCCACGTTCCTAGAAGCCTAAGAATTTCATCAATATGAAGCATGCCATGGAACAGAAAGCAACTCAACCCGGGTTACCGCATCAGTCGACAGTTTTATGGAGACTTCAGCCGTAAAATTCGGAATCCCAAACACCCCAAAAAGCACCAGGTCAGTCAGTGCCTCGGTAACAAGGAAGGTGTCATGGCTTGTCCCGTCGTTTGTCTCTCGGCTTACGCTTCAAAGCTTGGAAAAAATTTGTAAACTCCTCTGGCAACTTGCTCTCAAGTTGCAATGACTTGCCGGTCGTGGGATGCGTGATCCCAAGCGTTAGGGCGTGCAGAGCAATCCGCCGTACCGGCCAAGCCTTATGAGGTTTACGATCTCTCGCATATCGTTCATCGCCAATAAGTGGAAATCCCGCCTCGGCAAAATGAACACGAATCTGATTGCGGCGTCCGGTTTCGAGCCATACCTCTACATAGGTCGCATCGACAAACGTTTCGATAACGCGATAATGAGTGATCGCATGCTGGCCCGCTTCTTCATCATCGGTGGAATAGCGGTTGAGTTGATCGTCTGTTGCAAGATAGGAATCAAAAGTCCCTTGCTCGGGAGTAACCTGACCATAGACCAAGGCATGATAGCGACGCTGTGGCTTGCGTTCCGCAAACTGATCTCTTAGTTTCTCCGCAATTTCCAGACTCTTGGCGAAGACCAGCAAGCCCGAAACACCTCGATCCAAGCGATGCACGACAAAGGCCGATTGCGGAGGATGCCGTCGCTGAAGGATTCGATTTAGTTCAGAGATAACCGTTCTGCTCTCACGTTGCTGTGTTGGAACGGTCAATAAAGCTGGCGGTTTTAAAACCACTGCAATCGCATCGTCCTCATAAATTATCTCGACGGGCACACGACGGTCGACGGCGACAGGCTTTTGTGGTGCTTCCGGTGGATAATATTCGATCTCAAGTAAATCGCCCTCGATCAAAAAGAAGCTGCTGCGCGTATCAACCCGATGATTAACCTTCACAGCTCCTTCTCGTATCGCCTGCAAGCATTGCTGCCGAGGTAGTTTCAGCAACTGTTGCACTAAAGATTCTAACCTCCTTGCGGGCGGAGGAATTCGTGAGTCCACCAAGAGAGTTTTGCGAATTAAGTCGGGTGGATTCATAAAACCAAAGTGTTTCAACTCAGAAGCGAAGATCAATTACTCATTCTCGAAACAAGTCTCCGATTTATCGTAATCCACAACACACCGAATCGTCAGTCGAAGTGAACTGTTTCTTAAAATCCGATAACAAAAATAGGATGAATAAAATCTTACGGAGATTATCTTTCCTTTCCCGTTCAATTCCTCAAGCTAAAAAGTCTTATCACTAGGCACACTGCCACTGACCAAAACGCACAAAATTCGAACAGCTTGCTCAGCCAGAAATATTATCCGGTTTTCTCAGGTCACGTTGATTATTCTCAACTCCGCAAACGGTAGCTTGGGAGAGAAAACAGGTGCAGGCTCTTTTGGCGGTCAGAGAATCGTTGAGAAAAACCTTGGCGAAGGTTTCCTAAGAAAGACCGGCAGAAATACGCGAGAAAGTTCGAAGAGCGCATGAAAAAGCCCATTCGAGAAAACCGTTCAAAGGTGGGCAGACCTTTGACTCTTTGTTTCCTCGAATGGGCTCCTGACAAGAACCCGCAACGGGGTTATTTAACCCTTTGCAGGTCGGAGAGGGAGGATGGAATAGCGTTAAGATATCAGGGTTATTCCCCCTTTTCAATACTCGCGGGGTGTTTTTTTCCTAAAAATGGGTCCTAAGGGGAATGCTTGCCCCTTTCCGGAGAGGGGCTGCCGATAAAAAATAATTGATATCGCACTTTGAAACCGTTATGATTCCCGGTTTGCGCCCGAAGGTCGATTTGGTAGAAACCAAACACTCGTGAGTCCTAGTGGTTCGCCAGTGTGACTTGCAACACGCAAAAGCCTTCCACGCGAAATCACCCCGCCTCACCTACCGCGCAAGGAGCCGAAAGCCATGTTGAACTTCTATTCGAAGCCAGTGGCAGATCGTTTTTGTGATGGAATTGCACGACGCGACTTTTTGAAAGTCGGTGGTATGGCCTTGGGGGGGCTCTCGCTTCCGCAATTGCTCAAAGCTGAAACCGCTGCGGGCATCAAGACTAGTCACAAAGCCGTGATCAATGTCTTTCTGCCAGGTGGGCCACCTCACCAAGATATGTTTGACATGAAGATGGATGCGCCTGCCGAAATTCGAGGGGAGCTCAGGCCAACCAAAACGAATGTTCCAGGGATCGAGATTTGCGACCTTTTCACAGGTCTTTCCAAACGCATGCAGCACTGCTCGATTATTCGTTCGGTAGTCGGGGCGGAAGGACCTCACTACACAGAACAATGCATCACAGGCCGTGGAGAACGAAATCCGCCTGCAGGTGGTTGGCCTTCCTTTGGTGCGTGGATTAGCAAGCTACAAGGTGCGGCCGATCCTGCCGTTCCACCTCATCTGACACTAATGTACAAGACGGACCACAATCCTTGGGGTGAACCAGGTAAAGGTGGTTTTCTCGGCATGGCTCACGCTCCTTTTCGTTTAGTTGGAGGACGAGGTGAAGTTTCCAAGCTCGACAACATGATTCTCAAAGACATCACACTTGAACGCCTCAATGACCGCAAACAGTTGCTCTCCTCGCTTGATCAATTCCGCAGAGACACCGATCGCACTGGAGCAATGTCAGGCTTAGATGCTTTCACCGAGCAAGCACTTGGTATTCTGACAAGTAGTCGTTTGGCTGAGGCAATGGATATCAGCAAAGAAAGTCCCGAGACTATCGCTCGTTATGGCAAGGGGAATCCTGAGTTTCATGCTGACGGTGCTCCTCGCATGAACGAAAACTTCCTCATCGCACGACGATTGGTCGAGGCAGGTGCCCGCGTTGTGTCACTGAACTTCAGTCGCTGGGATTGGCATGGCGGCAACTTCGATCGATGTCGCGAAGATCTTCCCCGGCTCGATCAGTCGCTCTGTGCTTTGATTGATGATTTGGTCGACCGTGGACTCGATAAAGATGTTTCCGTTGTTGTTTGGGGAGAATTTGGTCGTACCCCAAAGATCAACAAAGATGCGGGTCGCGATCATTGGCCACAAGTTTCCTGCGCATTGCTGGCCTGTGGTGGTATGAGACATGGGCAAGTGATCGGTGCTACCAATCGACTTGGGGAATACGCAACGGAACGCCCCACAACGTTCCAGGAAATTCTTGCAACGCTCTATCATCAAATGGGAGTCGATCTCAATTCGGTCCGCGAATTTGACTTGAGAGGACGTCCACAGTATCCGGTCGATGCTGGGATTCAGCCAATCAAAGAATTGATCTGAGAAGATTCACCTCTTATTTAAAACGCGAAGAAAATAGCTCGTTCGATCTCGCTGTCTCTGTTAGCAAACGCTTCGAGCGGACGGAGATTTGCGAGCCCTCATAGACGGAATGAGAGATCGTGGGGCTCTTGCGCATGATCGCAAAGCCCCCCGAAAAACGACTGCTCGCGGTTTTTATTCTTCTCATTCCGCGGCGATATTCTCTAAATCCATTTCACTGCTAACTCTCCTGACGCCATGGGGATCGGTAAGGGAGTGTTCAAACTCTCTTAGATGATTCGTCGAAAGAGCCGAATCTCTTGACGGACGCTTGCGAGGGCTGACGCCTTGCCTCGAAATAAGTTTTCAGCTTCAGCTTGAATTTCATCTGCTCAATCCTTCATTCGCGATGACAAGTGGGCTTGCGTAGTGTCTCTCTGCTGCTCATGGTGGATTTTTTTAGGCAATACTTCGGTATGTAGTGTGACTGCGAACTATCAGCATCTTCGTATTCAATCCTTGGTGTGGTCTCGAAATCAAGCAAGCTTTTCGAGTAGAATCCGGTGGTCAACGGTTACCAATTTGTGTGAGTTTTCTCTCTGGGAGTTTGTTGTTTATGACCTTCGGATTCGGAATCATCGGTTGCGGAATGATCGCTAATTTCCATGCCAAAGCGATTGCCGAATTGCGAGGTGCCAAATTGATCGCTTGCTACAACCGAACTCCAGAGAAAGCGGAGTCGTTAGCTGAAAAGTATGGCTGTCAGCTTGAAGGAAGTTTAGAGTCGCTACTGGCTCGCCCCGACATTCACGCGGTGACGATTTGTACGGCTAGTGGTGCTCATATGGAGCCCGCGGTAGCGGCAGCGAAAGCAGGTAAGCATGTAATCGTTGAGAAGCCGCTGGAGGTCACGCTCAAGCGCTGTGATCGAATCATCGACGCTTGCCGTGAGAACAACGTACAGCTAGTTACCATTTTCCCTTCGCGATTTCATCAGTCGGCCCAGTTACTGAAGAAGGCAGTGGAGCAAAACCGTTTCGGTCGGCTTGTGCTGGGCGATGCCTACGTTAAATGGTTTCGAACGCAGCAGTACTACGACAGCGGCGCTTGGCGCGGTACTTGGCAGCTCGATGGAGGTGGTGCACTGATGAATCAAGCGATTCACAGTGTTGACTTGTTATTGTGGCTGATGGGGGATGTTGTCGAGGTGAGTGCTTATACGGATATGTTGGCTCATGAGAGAATCGAAGTGGAGGACGTGGCTGTCGCAACGCTTCGGTTTGCTAACGGAGCGGTAGGTGTTATTGAAGCCTCCACGGCTGCTTTTCCGGGGGCGTTGAAAAAGATAGAAATAAGCGGTTCTCAGGGTACGGCGATTCTTGAGGAAGAGAATATCATTCGCTGGGAGTTTGCTAAGTCCAACAGTAAAGATCAGTTGATACGAGAGCAGATGGCAGCTCGAACGAAGACCGGTGGTGGCGCGGCAGATCCTGCGGCCATTGGGCATCATGCCCATCGTGATCTGCTGAAAGATTTCCTCTCGGCACTGAAGTCTGGTAAAGCTCCGATGATTGATGGTGCGGAGGGGCGAAGGTCGGTGGAATTGATCCTCGCGATCTATAAATCGGCTGAATCCGGCAAACCGGTCAAGTTGCCTCTGTCGGGAGATCCTGTTTTCAAAAATCGTACAAGCAAGAAGAAGTAGTTTCTTTGTGTAGTTTGATCAGGCTCGTATCGACGAGGTTGGCTTATTCAATCAAAGTTTGGACAAGTCCATAATGCCTGCCAGGGAAGTAAAATAAGAGCGGGGTTTGCTAATTGCAGAAATCTTAGAGGCTCAATCGAAATTGTGCCGTTTCCTAGATGCATGATAATTTAGTAGTTTACAAATCAATCGGAACGTTTACCCAATAGAATAAATCCATTACGGAGCTTGTGTAGATAAGATGCTCGCTAAAGATATTAAAACGGGTGCGGTTGTCGTGTTTGAAGGCAATCCGGTAATGATCGAGAATATTCATGTTCAAACGCCTTCCGCGCGAGGGGCTGCAACGCTCTATAAGTATCGTGCCCGCAATCTTATCACTCGCAATAAGGTTGATATTGTCCTCAAGGGAACCGATTCGCTTCCGGATGCAGATTTTCAAAAGCGAGTTGTGAAGCTGATGTATCGTGATCCGACGCATTTGCATTTGATGGACACCGAAACTTACGATCAATTTCAATTGGCCATCGATGATGCTCCCGACCAGGTTCCCTACGTGACCGAAGGTCTTGAAGGAATGTTCGCGCTGATCTACGAAGATCGTTGTGTGGGGCTCCAGCTTCCAAGCGCCGTGGATTTAGATATCGCGGAGTGTGACCCTGCTGTTCGAGGGAACTCGGCAACCGCTCGAACCAAGTTGGCAAAACTGGAAACGGGGCTTGAGGTTCAGGTTCCCGAGTATATCAAGCAGGGTGAGAAGATCAGGGTGAACACTTTAACTGGGGAATTCGTTTCCCGAGCGTAAAAACGGTGTTGTTGTGTCACGGCGGAAAGCCTTAAACTCCAGGTGCACCCCGATTTTGCTGATGCTGCATACCGATGCTGCATGCCGATGCTGCATGCCGATGCTGCATGCCGATGCTGTGTTGCTTATGTCGTCATGCAGACACTTATTCGGGGCTTGCTACCGTAGCTGCGGATGTCTTTGTGGCGACCTAGGTGCAAGGGAGTATGGTTGGATGTGGTTTTTTCTGTCGCTATGCCTGACTCAGGTTGTTGCGCAAGCACCTGTTGCGGATTCGGTCGATGCGGTTGTCGTGTGCCCCAAGGCTTGGCAAGATAATCTCGTTCCGTGGTTGAAGCATCGCGCCCAGCAAGGGTTGCAAGTGGAGGTTATCGATGTGGATGCTGATGCCACATCTCTTCGCAGTAAGATTCGTCAAATTGCCAAGTCTCATCCAAATCGACTTCGGTATCTTTTGTTGGTAGGTGACGTACCTTCGTTAACTAAGCAGTTTCCAGCTTCGGTCACCATACCGACGTTTCAGGTTCCCTCCACTGCGATGGTACGTTTTGGCTCAGAGCCGCTGATCGCTTCAGATAATCCCTATGGCGATGTAGATGGTGATGGTCTACCCGAGTTGGCTGTGGGGCGAATTCCTTGTGACTCTCAGCAAGATTTGGATTTGTGGATCGAGCGCGTTGTGGCTTTCGAGCGGCAGGCCGATTATTCCCAGTGGCGTCGCCGAGTCCATGTTGTTGCGGGTGTCGGCGGGTTTGGCATGTTGATCGATTCTGCCGTCGAGATGACGGCGAAGCAATTTATCAGTCAAGGGATTCCCGGCGGCTATTCGATCTCGCTCACGCAAGCAAGTCCTTCAAGTCCTTATTGCCCGCTGCCGGAGACATTTGCGGAGGCAACCGTATCGAGGTTTAACGAGGGAGGATTGTTTTGGATTTATCTCGGACATGGCAACATCCGCCACCTCGATTTTGTGAAGGGGGAAAGGGACTGGCATTGTATTTTGGACCAACAGAGTTTGGTCAAGGTGCGGCCAGGAGCTAAGTCGCCCATCGCAGTTTTTTTGGCTTGTTACACCGGAGCCTTTGATGCCAAGGAGGACTCGCTGGCTGAGCAGTTAGTGCTTCAGCAGGATGGACCTGTTGCCGCCTTGGCAGGCTCACGAATGACGGGGCCTTATGGGATGAGTGTGTTGAGCAGTGAGATGCTTGAGATTTGTTTCGATCAACGCTGCGAGACTTTAGGAGAAATCGTACGGCTTGCTAAATGTCGTTCTATGAGTGAGGCCGAAGTAGCAAATGGCAGTGGCGATCAAGCGGCGAGTCCTAAGCGAAAATGGATCGATCAATTAGCCAACGCGCTGAGCCCTACCAATCATGATCTCAAGCAAGAGCGATTCGAGCATGTGCAGATGATGAATTTGATTGGTGATCCTATGCTGCGAATTTGCCATCCAGAAAAGGTCGAATTGGAATGCGAAGAGTCGGTCGAGTCAGGTGGACTCTTGAAAATCCGCGGGTACTCAGCGCTGCCTGGAAAGTTAACGGTGGATCTGATTTATCGACGAGATCGAATTCCCGAACCTGCACGCGCTGCGTTTGCTAAGTTGAAAAAAGAATCTCCAGCAGCGGATCAATCTAGTGGCGATGCGCAGCCAGCGGTTGTGAATCGAAATGAGCTTTACGAATTGGCAAATCAAACGGTGATATGCCAGGAAGTTGGAGAGGTACAAGTGGGCCCGTTTGAAATGATTTTGCAAATACCTCCGGACGTCAAAGGGGCTTGCGCGGTGCGTGCCTTTGTCGAATCATCCGAGGCTTGGGGGCTTGGCTCGCAAGATATCTCGGTACGCAGTAAGCGAGCCGTCAAGTAGTCGTCGAGCGATAGGTCGACTCGATGGTAAGTTCGTGTGTAGGAAACCTTGAACAGCGCGAGCCTTCCATGGCGGCGCTGTCAGGTTGATGTCGGGTGAGCGAGAACGTCAAAGTTGTTTCGCTCCGCAAGTATAGCTAAAAGCGACGGCCACCGATGGTGATGGAGTATCGACCATTTTGGGTTTGGATCGATCCCTGTACGGCGCCGTTTCGGTCGCGGTAGATGTTAACATCGCCTGGTCGAGAAATCGGATTGTTAAAGCCGTTGTAGTAGTGATTGGGTAATGTGTTGGAGTTGAAGTGCTGGTTCCAGTCGTCTTGCGGAAAGTATCGATCATCGCTGAAACGATTACGATGCAGGCTATCTTGGTAAGCTCCATTTCCGTAGAAGCGATCATCCCAGTCATGGCGATCGTCCGAAAATCCTCCTCGATAATTGCTTTGGTGGTCGCGGATTCCGCAATTGCCACCTGAGGCATCAATCGATCTTCGAACAGCCAGTTTCAGTTCGGTTATGCGGCGTGCGAGGTGGTCGAGTTGCGTTCGCAGCAGATGGTCGTTGTGCCGACGTGCCACTTGCTGGCCAATACTTTGAACTCTTTCGTGCAGCGAGTTCATGTCCTGAAGCAAAAAGGCAATGTCGCTTGGATGCGAAAAGTTCGATCGCAGTTTCTCGATCATCAATTGAGCAGCTCGTTCTAGTTGAGCAGGTTGGCTGCTCAGGAATTGGTTGGGGCAGAGTCGGTCGATGCGTCGGCGTACTTCGCGAGCGGCCGTTTCGACACTTCGGGCAGGTCCTACGGCACGATCCCACTGACCAGCGTAAAGCAGTGAGCCGATGTTGGTGAAAACACCAAAGATGGTAAAAGCGAGCAGAAGTTTCGTTGAGCCCCTCATGGCAATGGTCCTCCCTAATTGATTGCGGGGTGAACCTTGGCGATGGATCGGTCCTGTTGTTTTGATCAGGCCGGCTCTGCACCACGCGAGCGTATCAGCAAGGTTTGGCTTGCTTTAAATACGAATTGCGTGCCAAAGGGTGTTTCGAAAATGCGATTTAGATGTAAAGTTATATTTGAAAGGACTTTAAGGTGTTTGTTGTTGTCGGTTTAGTTGCCTGAATCGGGCTTTGCGGATTCCTGTGTTGTCGTTTTGATTTCTTTCTGTCGCGTTTTCGATTCATCTTCTGCGGGTGCATCGGGAGTTTGTGGAGCGGCGTTATCTGGCTGTACGGTGAGAACCAAGCGAACGGGTGTTTGTTCGGGAGGGATTCGATCGGTGAACGCAGTGAAAAGCAGCGAAGAGTTGGCCTGACTGCTACGGATCGGGAGATCCAGCGTGGCGGTAGTGAAATTTGACACGCAAATCAAATCGCCACTCTCGGCTAAGTATTGTTCGGTGCCGGTATCGGGATCTTTCCACATCCCACTACCCGCAAAGACCCAATCCATTTCGAGAGTTTTTTGCGTTCCCGCATGCCGAATCCAGCTTTGCGCAGGAATTCGCTGCTTTTGCCCTTTGTCATCGAGGAACAAAATTTCAATTTTGATTTTCGAACCGGAGGCAGGTGTGTAGCGAGGTTCGAAGCGAACTGGGGAGCCAGGTTTTGCGCCGACGGCGAGCAGTCCTGCATGAATGTAATAAGCTTTGGTTAGCAATCCGATTAAAGATTCGTGTTCTTTGGTTCCGGCGGGGCAGGCAAACATTTCGAGTTGACCAATCCGAAGCGCTACGTAGCCATCAACGACCATTCGCTTATTTTTCGGATCGATCCAGACTCGAGCATCTTTTGCCAGGCGAGTCATGCCTGGGGGGGCCCCAAAGACTCGAGCGACCTTTTGCTCAAGGGCAGACTTCTTCGGCCAGGCACGAGATTCGGTTGGTTCGGTCGCATCTGCCTGGCCATTGTCTGGCGAGGATGCCTCTTGATTCGAAGTTTTAGCGATCGTGTCGTCGGTAGGGGGTGTTTCAGGCTCGCTAGTTTGCTCGGTTTCTGAGCCAAGTTTAGGTGTTTCGAAGGAGTCTTTTTCCTGGGCAATGGTTGCTGAAGATGCAGCGATCCTTAGAGCGAATACCAGGATGGTGAACGAGGTCAGCCATCTAGATTTGAGCAAAGAAAGCTGTCGCATCGGCTGTCACTCCTTGAACACTGGCGAGGCAAAATAGAGATCCATGATTGTAGCCGAATGCGAGTCGTTTCGGGGGGAAGTCGTCAAAGAAATTTGAGGCTCAAGCTGGAAATCTGAAGCCTTTATGGCCTTTGTTAAACAGGCATCGGAGGACTTTAAAATTCGAGATCACCCATGAGCCACTAGCGGGAAGACGTTAAAATCAGCAAAATGGCGAAGCTGTGTAATTGCTCGATTCGGTGGAATTGATGAAGTTGTAGATGCATTGGGGCAAGAAATTGCGGAGTTAGCCACCCCTTCGAGAGGTTTCGCTTTACGACCGAGTTAAAGCAGCAAAAAGGGAATGGTTCAACCTTTCGTTGAGCTTCTTTGGAAAGAAATGTGGATAAGGGATCAGTGTCATGGCAACGCAACCAAAGCCAAAAGACAAATCAAAGAAGCGAGGTGAGTCAATGCAAGGTAAAAAGGCCAAAGAGGGAGGCAAGAAGTTGCTCAAGTCTTCGGAACCGGCATCGCTAACCGAGTGGTTGCGCTCTGCAGTTATAACTCCATTGGAATTATCGGAACGGTTTGAGGCCGCTGGTTTTGGCAAAGGATTGGTTCGGTTTACGCAGCAGCGACTCAAGGAGATTCGCTGGGGTATGTTTCATATGAAGATGCCGCGAGCTGCGTCGTTGTTGGATGTGCTAGAACGAGTGGTTGATGATGGTGTTGATGCTTCGGATCTGTCGCGTGCCGAATCAATTCAGAAGTCACTTATCTGGCTGTTGGAGAATCGATCGGGTGCCACACTGTCGTCCGAGATTGCTTTGGGAACCGCTGCCTTGGTGACTTGCTGGCCTTTTTTAGCTGGGATTGATTCTGAGGTGCAGAAGGAGTTGTTTACAAGTTGGGCTGAGATGTTGGAATTGGCCGGCCGTATCCCTTCTGAAGAAATGGATATGGTTACTTGGAGTTTGGTGGAAGTAGAGTTGCCACTGATTTTTTCAGCGTGGGTTACGGATCGTAAGATCGGTAGCGGCTGGGGTAAAGCAGCCATGGAATCTTTAACGGCGACTATTGCTGAGGCAAAAGAGGATACGGCGGACTGGGTACGAAGTGGGGCGAGAAGGTTGCGGGCTGCGATAGCGAGCGCTGTACGAAGTGCGGCTTGGGGAGAGCGACACAAGTTGGAAGCGTGGGACGCTGCAACCAAAAAAGGATTTGCAAAGCTATTGGAAGAGGCCATTCGTTGGTCGCGTAAGGATGGTTCTCTGTTGCTCTCACCAAGTTCGGAATTGTCGGATCATTGCGACGGTTCGTTTTGGGCTGCGAGTTATCGATTGGCAGGGCGACCCAAGGCAATCAAATCTTTGTTAAACGAACGATTGCCAAAGAAGTTGGTGGAGGGGATGGCTGGTAAAGAGTCGGGTGGTTTCGCATGCGGTTCGATCCCTCTCTCTTCGTATTCGCAAACAGCCGAGGCGGGGGTGTTTCAACGCGACTGGCAGTCCCAGGGAACTCGTATTGCCGTTGATTACTCGGTCGATCCGATGTTGTTTGAAATCGTGGGGCCTAAGGGAGATTCGCTACTGGCAGGTCCCTGGAGTTGTTCCGTGACCTGTGGTGCTCGATCGCTTGAGATCGTGAGTTCCTGGCAGGAGGTCTGTTGGTACACCGATAAAGAAGTGGATTATCTTGAGTTAGAGGCCTCTTTCGAAGATGACTGCCGGGTGCAGCGCCAAGTGCTGCTTATTCGCGAGGCGGGGGTTGTGCTCTTAGCCGATGCATTGCTTGGCGGTCGAAAAGCCCCTTGGCGTATTTGCTCGACTCTGCCTCTAGCTTCGAAAATGGATCTTCTCGAAGCGGATAAAACGCGTGAGTCTTGGTTAACCGAAGATGGTGTGAAAAAGGCTCTCCTGGTGCCGCTGGCCAGTGGTGAATGGAAACGACAGGCATCTTTGCAAACGCTATCGATTTCAGATGGTCTGTTGTGTATGGAAGTGGCAAGTGAGACAAGCAACCTTTACATGCCTTTAGCGATTGCACTGAAGCGTGAGCATTTCGAGGCACCGATCACATGGCGGTCTTTAACGGTGGTTGAAAATCTGCAGATTCAACCTGCGGAAGTTGCCGTCGGTTATAGACTACAGCTGGATAGACAACAGTGGTTATTTTATCGATCCTTGACTAAGGCTGTTCCTAGATCGGTTCTTGGGGTGCATACGGCGGGCGATTTCTGCGCATGTTCTTTTGATTACCGAACGGGCGATGCAGAGTCTTTGGTTGAAGTGAGTGGCTCCTCCGGTGATGAAGCTAGTGAAGAATAGCTAGGTAGTTCTTAGTCGAGTGTTGCTATGAAGGCTTTCTTCGAGGCATAGTTCAAGCAATGGCTTCTCGACTGGTCAATCTCAGGTGACATGTGGAATCTACTGACGCATTGAAAGATCGTATTAGCGCCAATCTCAAACGTGTTCGAGAAGGAATTGCTGAGGCGGCAATTAGTCATGGAAGAAATCCGGCGGATATTCTTCTGCTAGGAGTTACCAAATACTCATCTGCATTAGAAACCCGCTGTTTAGTCGAATTGGGATGCAGCGATTTAGCGGAGAGTAGGCCACAAGATCTGTGGAAAAAAGCAGAGGAGTTGGCTGACCTTTCGGTGCGCTGGCACTTTATTGGTCATCTGCAGAGGAACAAAGTTCGAAAGACGTTGCCACTTATTCATTTGATGCATTCGCTGGATAGTCATCGCTTGCTGGAAGAGTTGGTCGGTGAATGCCAGCGAGCAAACTCGCAGATCTCGGCATTGATCGAAGTGAACGTTTCGGGCGATGCCAGTAAAACCGGTTTGCCTGTTGAGCAAGTGCCAAAGCTCATCGAAGCGATGTTGGCACAGAGGCAAGTGCTTCTGTGTGGATTGATGGGGATGGCTCCTCTGGGATCTACATCCGAAACCGCACGTCAATGTTTTGCATCGCTAAGGCAATTGCGAGATCGGATGCAGCAGCAATTTCCAGAGGCCAACTTGAGTCAACTCTCGATGGGGATGAGTGGTGACTTCAGAGAGGCGATTGCCGAGGGCTCCACGGTAGTAAGAATAGGTTCAGCGTTGTTTGAAGCTTAACCATTGAGTTCAACTCGCAACAACATCTTCCTCATCTCACAAGTTACTACTTCAAGCGAGCTTAAAATCGCTAGTTTGCTGGGAATCGATCAGCTCCAGGTTTGGTCGAGGATCAGTATGCCACGGAGTCGATCGCGTGGATTAAAGAGTTTTGGGAATTGAGAAATGCCAAAGGGGGGTGGTCGAGAATTTTGGTAGCCCTATTCTTTGAGTTCAGCCCGCACTGGATGAAGGAATTGGGGGCCGGAAAACTCAGTTGGTAGAAGGATCTTTCGAGGCCGATAAGGTAGGGATGGTAGCGAGTAAATAGACTTGCTGGCGGACTCTAGTTGTTTTGCGGTAAATGGGGTGTCTTGGAGGTTTTGGTTGTCGGTAAATGCCCTAAATCCCCCCTTATTTATCCATTCGTGAAGAGGGTTGCCCTGGAAACTTGTAGAATGGGGCTAGGGTATAAAGAACACATTCCTAGAACGAATCGTACATCGAGTACCGTCTCTGGAGTCCTATAGGGGAGTTGGGAAGTTTACAAACAGGTAAACGTTATTTTCAAAGAGGCTGGGATTCGGTCGGTATAGCAATACTTCTGAGGAGATCTTGGGGTGGAGATGTTCTTCGAATAGAGGAAGATTTCTCCCAAGGAGGATCGTTTCCGATTCGAATACAGATACGGAAGCGGATAAAGGATGAGACGGATAAGGATACAGATAAGGATAATAAGGATAAATCGATGGGCCGTAGCAGAGATGTAGATTTCCTACGGTTGCCTAGGGTTGGTCGAAAGAAGTAAGTCGTTATTGATCTGGAATTTCGATCTTGGCATGGATGCATTTGAAAATTGTGATTGGTTCTGAAAATGGATTCACCTGAGCAAAACGAAAATGAACTCCAATTGGATTCTGCCTGGGCGGAGTACATGCGGAGCTGCGATGATGGGGTGATTCCTGATCGCGATGAGTTCTTAAAGCGATTCCCTGAATTTGCGGATGAGTTGAGTAGTTTGTTGCGTGCGGCAGACGCTTTGGAAAAAATGGCGGGGCCTAAAGGAGAGCTTTCTGCTGTTCAAACTGTGGGAAGTTTGAATCGTAACACATGGCGCCAGGAGCAATTACCGAGCGACCATGAAAGAGGTACCGAGTCGACGTTGCCATTGAATTTTGTCGGCAAGTTTTCCTCCGGTCTTGGTTCTACCGATGTGACAATTGGCGTAGCGAATGATCAATCAGGTTTTTCGATCGATCCAGTTGGTGGGGATAGTGCGGCAGAGGAGAGTCTCAGTTCCCCAAAGTTGCCTTATCGTTTTGGCGAGTACACATTGGAGAAGTTGCTTGGGCGTGGCGGGATGGGGGTCGTCTATCGTGCTAGACAAGACCACCTCGAACGCATCGTCGCGGTGAAGATGATTCGATCAGGTGCTCTGGCAAGTGACGACGAGGTTCAGCGATTTTATGCTGAAGCGCGAAGTGCTGCAAAACTGGATCATCCCAATATCGTGATGGTTTATCAGTGCGGCGAGTTGGATGGTCATCATTTCTTCTCCATGGATTATGTTCCAGGCACGGACTTGGCAAGAGTGATCGACCAAGGTGCGGTGGATCCAAGGCATGCGGCGCGATACGTGCGCGACGTTGCGCGGGCGATCGATTACGCGCATCAGCGCGGCGTAATCCATCGGGATCTCAAGCCGGCCAACGTGTTGATTGATTCAGACGATCAGGTACACGTGACCGATTTTGGTTTAGCAAAATCGATGGACAAAGATAGTGGCTTGACCAAGAGTGGCGTTGCGTTGGGGACGCCAAGTTATATGTCTCCAGAACAAGCCCTGGGTCGTTCAGATCAGCATGTGGCGACGACTGACGTGTATTCTTTGGGTGCGATTCTTTTTGCGTTATTGACAGGCAAGCCGCCATTTAAGGGTACGTCAGTCGTTCAAACGGTGATGCAGGTGATTCATCGACCCGCACCATCGTTAAGGCAACTGAAACCAGGTATTGAGGAAGATCTCGAAACAATTGTCGCGAAATGTTTGCACAAGCAACCTTCCAAGCGATATCAATCAGCTGCGGAATTAGCCAGTGAGTTGGAGCGATACCTTGAAGGGCGTCCTATTGAGGCGAGACCGCAGAATTGGTTGCAGAAGTCATACCATTGGTCTCTTGGTATTCCGCTGGTTGGAGCATTAGCGGGTTACAAAGTGCTCGATCCTACTACTGGTCAGCGACAAGCGCAGAGATGGATCCTGATGCTTGGACTACTTTTTCCCTTACTGGCATTTTCCATATTGGGATTATCGCAGTGGTGGAGTAAGCAGTTACCTTTGCGAATTCGTATTGCATCAGGGGAATCGGGAGGTTTGTATTATTCGATCGGTGAAAAATTGGCCGAGCAGATCGGCAGTAGAACGAGGCATGAATCGACCGTTCGGGCGACTGCGGGTTCGATAGAAAATAGTCGTTTGTTGATGGATCGCCAGTGCGATTTAGCCTTGCTTCAGGCGAGCTCGGTTCGCAGTGAAACGATTGCCGTGGTAGCCCCATTGTATTACGAGGCTGTACACCTGCTGGTACCCAAGGGCTCAACGCTTGAAAGTCTAGAGGCAATCAAGCGAAAACAAGTTAAGCCAAAAATTTGGTTGGGATTGCCTGAGTCGGGTAATCATGAAGCGGCTGAAGTGATTTTGAAAATGGTGGGCTTCGGCCCTGAAGATTATCTTCCTGCTGATGGTGCATGGGAGACACTCGAGAAGGGAACAGATATCGATTTAGCGTTTGTTGTGATACGAGCTGGGCACTCGCGAGTCAGGCAGTTGATGGAGAAGACGGGGTATCACTTGATTCCAATTGAAGGAGCGACCGAGTTGGCATTGGAAGAGCCAACATTTCGGCCATTGGATGTGCCGCGGGATGCTTACCCAGGGCTAGTCACCAGCGAAGTAAAGACTTTGGCAACTACAGCATTTTTGGCTTGTCGTGCCGACGCCCCGGATTTGCTGGTTAAAGAAACGCTTTCCGCTTTATACGATGATGGATTGATTATGCCGGAGTTAATCTCGCGTCAAAAAGCGAAATTATGGCGAGGTCTAGCCTATCATCATGCTGCTCAGCAATATTTCGAATCCAATCCAGACCCCTAAACGAACCTGCTTTTCCCGTCTAAACCTAAACTAAGCCCGCAAACTACATCGCGTTCCCCCCCTCCTTTTTGCTGGTAGATGTTTCAGATAACTAAGCTTCCCATCGGATTCAAAGTCGCTATAATTCGACAACCTAAGGGGGATTAGCTCAGTTGGGAGAGCGCTTGCATGGCATGCAAGAGGTCATCGGTTCAAGTCCGTTATCCTCCACTCGCAACGCAAATCTATTTTGTAAATTCGAGCAATTGAAAAGTATTTGGCCGGAGGAATTCTCTGGTCTGCTTCTTCTGAAATTTCAATTGTGGAATCTCCAACCGGTCATTCTGAAGACCATCGAGTCCTTGATTCGACTCCGTGAGAAGTTTGATTGGCCCTTGCTCTCCCTGTGAGCCAAATAGCTTGAAGAGTTCTCTAAACGGCCGCCTTAGTATTCTACTTATTGGATGAGATTCGAGTTCTTCCCGCATTGATGTGTTTCTGCAGTTCCTCGAGCATCTTTTGACCAAGGTCGGAATGGTCGCTAAAGACGTTGGTGGTCTCGCCAGGGTCGGTGTCGAGATCATAAAGCTGATGCAACGGAAGTTTTGTGGGAGTCAATCGGAGTTCGACATTGGTTGCTTGCCGAGATTGCTGTCGAATAAGTTTCCATTTACCAACGCGATAACCAAAATTTCCCGCCTGCCCATTGTCTTGCTGAATCAGGTGAGGTCTTGTGGGAGCATCCGGCTTACCCAGCAGGACTTCGTGGAGATTATAGCTGTCTAAAAATCCATTTTCGGGGAGTTTCGCATCCACCAAATGGGCAAACGTTGCTGGGAGATCAACCGTGCAAATGATTTTGTCTGATACCTGTGGGGAGATCTTTCCGATCCAGCGAGCGATAAAGGGAGTGCGAGTACCACCTTCGAAAACATTGTATTTTCCTCCTCTAAATGGCCCATTAGGATCATGGTCTCCCAATTTCTCAATCGCTTGATCGACATATCCGTCATCCAAAACAGGCCCATTGTCGCTACAGAGAACCACCAGTGTGTTCTTCTCTAGCTGGAGATCTTCTAAGGTTTGCAGTAACTGTCCAACGCTCCAGTCGAACTCAATAATCGCGTCTCCACGTGGTCCTTGTCCGCTGGATCCTTGGAATCTTTCGTGCACGACACGAGGGACGTGGAGGTCGTGTGAGGAAAAGAAAAGAAAGAAGTTGCGATCCTTATTTTCCTCAATCCATTTCTTGGATTGATTCACCCAGTGATCAGCTAAATCCTCATCGCGAAACCTCGCCTTGTTTCCACCGGTATAAAAACCGATGCGACTGATTCCATTATGAATCGTTGCGTTGTGGCCGTGAGACCAGTCCATTTTGAGCGAACTGCGCTGAGTAATTCCCGTGGGATGGTTTTCATCTGGTTTATTGTCGCCAACCCAGAGAGGGTCGGCTGGATCAAGATTGAGAACACGGTTTCCGGAGACAAAAACCTGAGGCACACGATCATTCGTAGTCGGTAGCAGAAAGCAATGATCAAAACCGATATCTAAGGGGCTAGGAGATAAAATACCGTTCCAATCTGGACCTTTAGTACCTCCTAAGCCCAAATGCCATTTTCCTATAACGGCGGTTTTGTAGTCAGCATCGGAAAGCAAGTTTGCTAATGTCGGAGTGCCGGGTTGAATCAATGCAGGGCTATTAGGAGGAGCAACGCCGGTCCCTTTTTGCCGAAAAGCGTAGGTGCCAGTAAGAAACGAGAATCTTGTCGGAGTGCAAGTGGAGGCGGAGCAGTAACCGCTGGTGAAACGAATTCCTTCGGATGCCAAGCGATCGATATGCGGTGTTGCAACGCGTCCTCCGTAGCAGCTCACATCACCGTAGCCGAGATCATCCGCCAGAATAAAAATAATGTTTGGTTTTATGGATTCGGGAGAATCAGAAAAACAAGGGGTAGTAATTAGCAAAGTAAGTAGCAAGCAAATGACGGCCGGATCTTTTGCAAAGATGGAAGTTTGTGAAAACATTTCAACCTTGGGAATTAAAAAGCCTAGTTCGTACCCCACTGAATTGTTGCTTGGCTACGGAAAGATTGCAATCGTTTAAGATGATCGCGGACTTCTTGAAGATGCAGTTTCCCAAATCGTAATGAGCTATGATAGACCTGCTTTTTTTGTCTGGTAATAAGATGAAGGAGGGAGCCTTTACGGAAGGCTAAGGCCACGTCGGAACTTATAAAAGTCCTGGGAACCGATGCGGCCGATTCTTCGGTTGAGGGAAGGCTATAAAGCGATTCGCATTGTTTGGATTCGTTGTGATAAGAAAAGGCTTTTCATTTTTTGTTACTCAGCTATAGCGTTCAATCACAATCATGGATTGTTTGTACTAGGGAGATTGCGGGGCGATGGAGCAAGTATTGGTAGAGTCGGCACAGGAATCGTCTTCTGCCAAGCCAGAAGTTGTGGCTTCAGTAGCGAATGCGAATAAACGATCTGAGCGCCGACATGACTTGGATGCACTGCGCGCATTCGCGATGCTGCTCGGGATAGGTCTTCATGCATCGCTGAGCTTCATCGGAATTCCTTGGACTGTGCAGGACTCACAGCAAAATCCACTGTTCGGAATCTTTATGGCTTCGGTACATGGTTTCCGCATGCAGCTTTTTTTCTTGCTGAGCGGTTTTTTCACGATGATGCTCTTTCGCAAGCGAGGGCTTTCAGGACTCCTCAAGCAAAGAGTCGCACGCATTTTGATCCCCTTTGTGATCGGTTGTTTCACTATCGTTCCATTGGTCAATGCAGTCGGATTCATCTCAATGACGTATGGCAGAAAGACGGTGACCTCAGCGACGAATGCGGATGTTTCACGCGATAAAAATGTTGACGCGTATTGGGAGGCGTTAATTACAGGTAATTCTGAGAAGCAAAAAGAGTGGGTAGCTAAGATCGATGTGAACAGAGTGCATCCCGAGATGCAAGTAACGCCATTGGCTTGGTCTTCGCTTAAGGGAGATCTCGTAAGTGTTCGCTTGTTGCTTGAACATGGTGCTCGGGTTGATCAACCGAACGCCGATGGTACTAGGCCTCTCCAGGCGGCTTCGTTTGCCGGACGAGCTGAAGTGGTAAAGTTGCTTTTAGAAAAGGGTGCTGATCCCAATGCTAAGGGGCAAGATGGTTCCAACGCATGGGCCGCTACAACAACCGATTACGGCGTTGTGCAATGGATTGCCGGAGCTTTGTTGCAGAGGCCACCTACCCAGGATGAGTTGGAGCAGGGAAGAAAGGATGTACGTGAGATGCTGGCTCGCGCTGGGGTTGCCGAAGGGCCAGTAGTTACTTCGCAGACGACCAGCGGTGATACAGCCTGGGGAAGATTCAATAAACTTTATTTGGCAACCATTTTTTCTGAACGGATGCGAGTAGGGGAAGGCTTCTTCTCATGGCATCCTGTATCAAGCGACTTGTTCCATCACTTGTGGTTCCTTTGGTTTCTTTTTTGGATGGTCCTCACCTTTGCTGTGGTACAGTTGGTACTTGGCGGGCTTGGGTGGACCGCATTGCTGCCTAACGCCACGATAGGATGGTGGAAATGGTTTTGGATTATTCCACTCACTATGCTTCCGCAGATGATGATGGGACAATTCTTTCCGAATTTCGGACCTGACACATCAACCGGCTTGGTGTTGCAACCCCATGTCTTCTTGTATTACTTGATCTTTTTCTCTTTTGGCTGTTGGTACTTTGCTGCCGATGATCGGGAAGCGAATTTAGGTCGCTATTGGTGGATTCTGATACCCATCGCACTCTTGGTTTTCTTACCGATTGGGGTTGTGAGTCTTGGAAACCGTCCCTTAACCGATCTGTTTCAAGTGCTCTATGCTTGGTCGATGGCCTTTGGATTGATCGGTTTATTTCGGGCAACATTACGCACGGAAAAACCATGGATTCGATATCTTTCCGATGCTTCGTACTGGCTGTATCTAACTCATTTGCCACTGGTCATGCTGGTGCAATTTCTGATTTGCGACTGGAAGATGAATTCTGTTATGAAGTTTCTTTTTATCAATCTTGTTGTCACTGGATTTTTGTTACTGCTTTACCACTTTATGGTACGATCGACCTGGATCGGAGTTTTGCTCAATGGTCAGCGCGGTAATTCCTCACGCGTAGAAGTTGCTACAGCATCAGTAGCAGCAAAATGATTTCAGGCAATTGCCATGTATTGCTTGGATTCGTTGTGCACAGGTAAAGCGTGTGTTGGCTCTATTTCGACTCGATGGTCATTTGTCTTAAGATGCAATCGGAAGCTTATAAAACTTGATCGCATTTCCACCGAAGATAGCTGCTTGTTCATCCTTGCTCAGTCGCGATAACTCTGCGCGAAGTGCGCTGTGAACATCTTGGTAAGGGGCAGCCAATTCACAGACTGGCCAATCAGATCCATACATACAGCGGCTGGGGCCAAAGAATTCTAAAGCCAGATCGATATAGGGACGTAGGTCTGAAGGCTTCCAGTTTTTCCAATCGGCTTCAGTAACCATACCGGAAAGTTTGCAGTAAACGTTTGGAAAGGTTGACGCGAGGCGAAAGTTGACTCGCCAGTTATCCATTCGCTGGGCTTTGATTTCCGGTTTTGCTAAGTGGTCAATGACCATGCGTAGGTTGGGGCAGTGTCTGACCAATCGCGTCACATGCTTCAGGTGTTTTACATAGAAGAGCAGATCAAAAGGGACTTCGTGTTTCTCTAAAATTTTCAGGCCCTGAAGTACGTCTTCACGAATGATGAAGTTATCATCGGGTTCATCTTGAGTGATATGCCGCACTCCAACGAACTTCGGAAACTGTTTGAAGTGTTTTACTTGTTCTTCGCAATCAAGTCCGATGAGATTGATCCAGCCAACCACTCCGGCGATAAACGGATGGTCAGCTGCGAGTTGCAAAGCCCAGCGATTTTCTTCGACTGTATGTTGAGTTTGCACGAAAATACAGTAGTCGATACCCGACTTGTCTAGATGAGGCTTGAGATCGTCAGGAAGGAAAGAATGCCGGATAGGACGGAGGTTAATTTGGTCCAACCAACGGTAATCAAATCGCTCGTCGAGATCCCAGAAATGCTGGTGTGCATCGACAGTGATAGGCTTGGAAGGATCTGTGCCGTTGGATGGTGTAGCCATTGAATTAATCCATGCGTACGCCGATGGAGAGCAGAATGTTTGCGAATCGTTGCTGATCTGCGGTTTGAATCGTCAATACATGATCCTCTGTAGCAACGGCTTTGTAGAATTCCCATTTTTCAATAGGCTTCAGTTCTAGTGGTATTTTCATTTCCTTGAGGATACCGCGATATTCATCCCAGACTGGTGGATCTTCACTGAGTGCGTAAGGTCCGGATGTCTCGTACATCATCGTTTCGATATTTTCGATGGGAACTGCCGAGAGGACAGCTCGAAGCGCCTGCGAGCAAGTGATCAAGCCAGGCATCAAATTCATGCTGACCAGTTTTGCATTCGGGCCTTTTTTGCTCGATGCTGGATAATTGCCATCGGCGATTAGTATTTTGGAATGATGTCCTGCAGCGCCGATGATGGCATTGATTTCCGGGTGAATAAGCTGATGTTTCAGCATGTCATTACCTATGCGAAGTGTTTACGAAAAGTATCAATGGTTGTGGTTGCCGCTTCGTCCGAATTGGGTAGCGGAAAAGCTTCTGCTGAAAGGTATCCGTTATACTTGATGTCGCGGATGGCTGCAGAGATTTTAGACCAATCAAGGTGTCCCATGCCAGCCGCTCGCCGATTGGAGTCGACAAAATGAATATGACCGATCGACGATGCATGACTCCGAATCGATTCAGCGATATCAGCTTCTTCGATATTCATATGAAACAGGTCTGCCAATAGTTTTACATTTCCACCAGCGAGTTGCTGTGTTAAATCAGTGGCGGCTTGCAGCGTATTGGCAAGATTGGTTTCGTAGCGGTTAAGCGGTTCGTAGATCAGTGGCACTTGATATTGGGCGGCGTATCTTCCAAGATCATCTAGTGCTTCGCATAGCCACTGCTTGGCTTGCTCGAGAGTGACTCCATCCCCATGCCTTCCTTGCATCGAGCCGATAATCGCTGGGGCGCCAAATGGTCCTGCAAAATCGATGATCGAACGAATGTAGTCTTTAGCTTTACTGCGTTGTGTTGCATCTGGAAGGCATAGGTGAAGGCGATGTTTCACCCAGCCGGCGCCAGTACCAACGGCTGCTAGTTTCAGGTCGAGATCTCGCAAAGTGTTCTGGAGTGCCTGTCGATCGACGGCATCAGGACCGGACGTAAATATTTCAATTGCATCGAAACCAAGACTCTTCGCCGCTTTAGCTGCAGCCTCCCAGCCATTCCAGTAAACAAATGGTCCGCCCCGAGCTTCTTCAACTAAACTGACTGTAACGCTCGAACGAATCATGGTGAAAGCCTTGGTAACAAAAAGTGTTTGTCAGTTTTTCCTGTAGGACGCTGGGCAACATCAAGTTTTACCTTAGGGTTCAAAACGAACCTGCAGTACTTCGTGTAATCGTTGAGGGACTCGACCAAATAGTTTGACGTATTCGTCGTAGGTGGGTTGCAATCGTACTTTGATCTTGTCGCTGTGATTGAGTTTGATGTCAGTAAGTTTATGGTTCTGAAACGGGTTTCGGAATCGATCTAATGTGTCATCGGCGAACTGTGCGACGCCTTCAAGTCGATAGGCCAGGGTCGGTACGATTTCTTCAAACAGAAGATCTCTGACCCAACGCGAAGCGTCGCGATCTTTCATCACTTGCTGAACGGTTTGAAAGCCTGCTGGTAGGAATTTAGCAACCATCGCGCTATGGGTCCCGTTGAGCATGCGAACTTTTCGCAAGTAATAGGGGCTAAGGTCATCGACCCAGCGGATCGCGGGATGCGAGAAGAGGCTGGGGGTGCCGCAGCTAGGTTTTTCGATGGCCCATAAAGCGTAAGGTTCAGCGCAAGCAAGCAGCTTATCTTGGGCGGCGAGAGGGTGATCGGTGGGGCCATCGGTTACGATGCAATCGACGAGGTTACAAAGCCAAAGGCATTCATTTTTTATCCAAGCTTGAAACTCGTCAGAGAGTTTCCATATCGCTGCTTGTTGCAAGACCAAGTCGCGCAGTTTTTCTGCGTTTCGTTCGATCAATTCGCATGGGAGTAGCGTAAGTGGCTTTCCTCCTGATTCGAATCGTGCCAGGAGAAGTTGGGTGAGTTTGCCTGGGAGTGAGTTGGGTGGTGAGTCCGAAAAACGATCGGCAGGATCGATCTTGTAGCCCGATTCGGTCGCGTTGCTGAGGATCGTTTGCAATGAATGGCTGGTTACAAGTCGAAGAATTTCAGGCCAGTCGGCCCGTGCTTGAAGTGCGCGTGATATCGTTCGGACGGGCTGAACTCGATCTACGACTTCACCATTTTGAAAACCACGAATCAGAACGTGGAATCCATCGGGCTGAGCTGCCAGCAAGTTAGCACGCGAGCCATCTGTCGACTGAACAACCGCAATACTGCCGACCTCTTGCCCTTGATCGCGAGCTTCTTGGGCAAAGCGATCCGCGAATGCTCTAAGGAATCTGCCCGTTCCGAGTTGTAAAAATGTTTCTTGAGTCATGGGATTTCTAAGAGGAAGGAATTATAGCCCGACTTCTACCACAGCTTTGATTACACCGGTTGATGGTTGAGTGTAGGAGGGGAACACAGCGATGAGATCTTCAAAGGCGGTTCGGTGCGTGATCCAAGGTTGCGTATTGATTTTATTATCTTCGATCAACTGAATGATTTTAGAAAAATCTTTCGATAAGGCGTTACGAGAGCAAAGAAGTGTCCCCTCCGGGCGATGGAAGACAGGATGTTTAAAGCAGACATCTTCCGTAGTAATTCCGACAAAAACCAAGCGGCCGGCATGCGCGATGTAGCCAAACGCGCGCGACATCGCGCCGCTGTTGCCCGTGGCATCAATGACAACATCAGGCATGTGATCATCACAAATAGCGCGGATTCTCTGTTCGGCTCCTTCGCTTGCCAGGACAGTGTGATGCACGCCCATGACTTGTCGGCAGAAGTCGAGACGTTGGGCATTGACGTCCATGACAACGAGATTCGCGCCGGAAAGTTTGACGAATTCGATTGTTGAAAGGCCGATCGGTCCAGCGCCGATCACAAGTACCCATTCGTTGGACTTAGGGGCTGCTCGATCGACTGCATGACAACCAATCGCTAGAGTTTCAACTAAAGCAAGTTGTTCGAACGAGAGTTTGCGAGAGATGTGTAGCTTTCTGGCAGGGACGGTAAAGTAGGGCCGTAGTCCTCCATCGCAATGGACACCGAGCGTTTGGTGAAACTCACAGCAATTCGTATGGCCGCGTCGGCAGGTATAGCATTTCTGGCAATTGATATATGGCTCCACCGCACAGTGATCTCCGACGGAGACCGTCGTAACATCGCTACCAACAGCAACAACTTCCACACCTAGTTCATGTCCAGGAATGCGCGGATAGCTGAAAAAAGGCATTTTGCCCAAATAGCCGCTGAGATCTGTTCCACAAATACCAACTTGATGCACGCGTACAACAGCATCGAGAGGGCCTGGGGAAGGTGGTTCAGCGACTTCGATTTGTTGCCACTTTAATGGCGCTTCCAGACAGAGAGCTTTCATGAGTGGATAATTCCGCAGATAGATATTTCACGAAACGCGAGGGACATCGTTGTTCTCTGGGCGTCCTTCGATGTGAAACCAGTTATGAATCGGGGCGAGAATGTTTGTTACCTCGGCCATGAGAGCATGGGGCACTGGAGCGTTGGCCCACTGAACCCATTTGCGAACGTTGTCTGGATTTGCCGAGCCGACGATACAAGTTGCTAAGTCTTGGTTAGCAATAGAGTATTGCAAAGCGAGTTGGGCAATGTCGTATCCGTTAGCGCTGCAATGCTCTGCTGCTGCCCTACAAATACTGCGGACCTGCGGAGTGGCTTTATGCCACACAGGCAAGGTTGTGTTGGTAAGCAAACGCGCGGCAAAAGGGGCTGCGTTCATAATGCCAACTTTCTTGCTTTTTAGAAATGGCACAAGATCCGCGAGCATCGAGTTTTGTAGCGTGTAATGGTTGTACGAAAGAATAAAGTCCAAATCGGTTTCACCAAGTACTTTCTGGAAAATCCTCATCGGATAGCCACTGATTCCGACAAAACGTACCTTACCCGACTGCTGAATTTTGCGCAGTGCGGGTAAGGTTTCTTGGATGACCTGATCGATGTCGACGAATTCGATATCGTGGCAAATCATGAAATCGAGATACTCGACTCCCATACGCTGCAGACTGATATCGACACTTTCCACAACACGCCGTGGTGAGAAGTCAAAATGAGCTGGGGCATAGCGGCCTAGTTTGCTTCCTAAGAGATATTGATCGCGAGGGATGTCGCGCAGGATCACACCAAGTAAACATTCGCTCATACCACGACCGTAGTAAGCGGCCGTGTCGATGAAATCCATACCTAATTCCAACGCGACTCGCACGCTGCGCAAGGCTTCGTTGAGATCAACCGATCGGAATTCCTGGCCAATCGATGAAGCCCCATAACTCAATACGGGCAACGATAAACCAGTGTTTCCTAGAGGACGACGTTCCATGTTCCCAGCCTGTTGTTTAAAGATCCAAATTTAAGAATGAAGAAGGTAACCAAGCGAACCGTTGCTTTGGCTAGAGTGCTTGAAGAATCTCTTTGATTCGATCCCAAGCTTTTTTACGAGCTTCGCTGTTGGCTGGCATCGCATCGGGCTGTTCGCCGGCCCGCATAAAGCCATGTCCAGCTCCTTCGTAAATTACAGGTTGGTAATCTTTACCACTTTTCTTCATCAAGTCCGTTGAGGTTGGAATCGTTGCATTGACACGTGCATCGTTACTTCCGTAGAAGCCGTAGACAGGGCAAGCGATTCGAGTGATGTCTTGCTCCTTGTCAGGACCACTACCGTAGAAAACAAACGCCGCTTTAACTTTGTCATTGTTGGTTGCGAAGCGGAAGGTTTGACCACCACCCCAACAAAACCCACCGACGGCTACTTTACCGTTGGATGCAGGCAGTTTGGAAACATAATCCACGACAGCGGCAAGGTCTGCTGTGATTTGATCGGGAGGCAAGGTACCGATCACTTTGCGAACTCCATCGCCACCACCGAGTTCCTCGGTTCCACCACCATTAGGAGCCATGCCACTAAGTAGATCTGGAGCGATCGCGATGTAGCCTGCCTCAGCCAATTGATCGGTTACGCCTCGCACCCAGTCGGTGAGACCAAAGATTTCATGAATGACGACAACGGCTGTTGCTTTTTCCTTTACTTCGGGGAAAGCGATAAACGACTTTACCACTCGATCTCCATTCTTAACCTCAACCCATTCTAGGTGTCGTGGGGATTCCTCGAGGCGTTTCTTGGCCCAATCCTGCGCCTTAAGGGAGAGAGGGAAAGCCATCAACAATCCGAAAGTGAGTAGGGCAGGGAGTCGCATCATGGATAGGTACCATTTTGAGAGGATTGCAAAAAATGCCCCGTCGATTTGACGTGGCCGGTAGGCAGAAAATTGAAGACGTTAAGTTTCCAGATTGCAGGGTTCCCTGGCAAGCAGTGGTAGACATTTCTAGTGATCATCACCGCGGAAAATATCCAAGTCGCGGAAGTGGATCGAGGGTTGCAAAAAGACTCTAAGTATCAGTCGCAGCAGACTGTCCGGTCGTTTAACGCGGGTGAACTGGACGAGATTTGAGTCTGTCTGGGCAGGAGAGTTTCATGTCCCAGAATTTTGGGATTTCCTGAGAATTATGTTGCTACAATGGACGTAGAGGTGACTTGCCCATTTCTTGCAAAAAGCGTTTGTTAAAAAACTATTCGTTGTGGCTCTGATGTTAAGGTGTGTACAAAAGAGGGCCGGTTTTCTTTAGTGGTTTAAAAGTCGTAGGTTTATGCCTGCGATAGTTGGAACTCCCTATACGCGATTCTCGTGAGTGATATTCAGTGAGCGATTCCTCTAAGTTAATTATCGCTGTTGATGGTGGCGGTTCGAAGACCAAGGCAATTGTGGGATTAGTTGATGGTCCACTGGATCCCCGTGATAGCTGCAAACTAGAAAAAATGTCTGCTGCAATTATTGGTGAAGGTGTCTCCGGACCCGGTAATCCGCGCGCCGTTGGTTTCGAAGTGGCTCAAGAGAATATCGGCAGAGCCATCGATGAAGCTCTATCGCGATCGCAGCGTGTTGCTGTTGATCCGACGGCTGTCTGTTTGTCGCTCGCTGGCGTCGGCCGAAATGAAGATAAAGCTCGAATGGAAGCTTGGGCTCGTTCACGGTTTAATGCCTCATTGGTGTTGGTCACGACCGATGCTGAACCACTTTTGAGCGTACTTTCATCTCAATTGCTCGCTGGGGAAGCTGCTGGTCGAAGAGGGGATAGGCCTGAGGTCGCGACCGAAGATGCCACGCTTGTCGGAAGAGATTTAACTTTCTCCGTTCGTGATCAAGGAGTGGGGATTGCGTTGATCAGTGGGACGGGTTCTTACTGTTTTGGTCGAAATGCAGTTGGCTTGCGCGCGGACTCAGGGGGCTGGGGAGGCCTATTGGGTGATGAAGGTGGAGGTTATTGGATCGCCATGGAGGGATTAAGGGCTGTAACGCGACAAGCGGATGGGCGGGGCGAATCGACGTTGTTGACGAATGCTGCAATGGAGTTTTTTAATTTGCCCGGACCTAGTGGTTTGATAGGGCTGATTTACGATCCTGATACAACACGAGACCAGATAGCGAAATTTTCAGGAGTCATCTTTGATCTAGCACAGCGGGACAATGCAGCGATGAAGATCGCAAAGGGCGCGGCCGAGTCTTTGGCTGAACTGATTGCGACGGTTGCGAGAAAACTCGAAACTCAAGCGGGATATAGGTTGGGGCTCACGGGTGGTAATCTGTGCAATCAAGCAATGCTTCGAGACATGACTTTGGCATCTCTTTTTGCACGCGGTCATCGTGAGATTGATGTTTTGGAAATTAGAGAACCGGCGCTCGGCGGAATCTCATTGGCTGTCAGAGGCTTGCTTGCGTGACCTGGAAGCATTGCAGACGCTGGGATGTCGCAATCAACAAGTTCACGACACACCGCACTTGGGATTTCTTGGGCAAGATTGTTACTCGCCGATGAAGCTTGGTGCAATAAATTCGCACAACCGAAATCGAAGGCCCTACAACGGGCAAACCGCTTGGTCTCTAAGTAGTGAACCAAACACATTACAGTTGGGCATTACGACGCACTGGCGAAAGTCGACACTGATGGCAACTGAATCGGTCCTCCCTAATGGACTGTGTGTCCATATTAGAGAGGTGATAAGGTCTGCTTGGAGGTCCGCACCCATCCCCACACAGTGGTTGTAGGTTGGTGCGGACACTCAATTGTATCTATGGCCAGCAGGTTACTTCTTGCGATGGCGAATACGAGCACGCATACGGCGTTTCTTACGACCAATCTTGCGACGCCCTTTGCCCGTCTTCTTTACACCCACAACTAATTCCCTTCGCTCGACTGAAAACAATACTTGGAAAATGAACGGAAGGCCAAAACGGCAACTAGCCCTTTTGCGTAATCAACACGCACCATCGGCCGCTCTAGAATAGCTCGACTTTGCAGAAACTTCCGCTGAAAATCGGATTTCAAGAGGGGACAGAGTCTAACACACCATCTGAAGAGTGTTCAATAGCACTTGACTCGCTATGGAGTCGCATTGTCGCAGTCTGGCGTTTGTCAAATCCGTTCAGGTTGTTTTGGATGATGAGGGGGCAATTAGGCGAGGATTAAGTTTGAGTTGCTGGTTACGGTTCAAAAAGTCGACTTCATCGTCAGATAAGAGACATACGATAGGGGGGTTATTTAGTGGCTAATATCCACCTAGCAACAGGGCGAAACTTGTTATTGGCATTGGGGTTAAGTTAGACTAGGGAAGGAAGTGTTCGCACTTCTTCAGTTTGAAATACTCAATCGGGACGCTTGATCGATGGTTATCGCACGGATTTCTTCAGCTTTTTCCAAATCGAGCATGGTTAGAATCGTCGCAAAGCGGCCTTTCGGAAGGGGGGTATGTGCGGCTTTGGTCGCATCCTCCCTAATTTTCAACGGTTGGGCAGAGGCACAAGATCGTGGTGACAGAGGCGGTGACACGGGGGGGGACCGAGGTAGCCGCGGTGGATGGGGAGGTGGCGGGAGCATGATGTTTGGTGGCGGCGGGCCTCCAGGCATGGGCGGGCCTCCAGGTATGGGTGGCAGCATGTTCGGTGGTGGGATGATGGGTGGCTTTGATCCCAGCTCGATGCTTTCCCGTTTTGACCGCAACGGTAACAAAATGCTGGATCCCGACGAATTGCAGGGACCGGCACGCTTTTTCATCGATCGGATGGCGCAATCCAATCCGAAGATCGACCCCTCGAAACCTATTCCGTTGGATGTCATCTCCGGAGAATTTGAAAGGCTTCGAGCCGAGCGTATGGGAGGATTCAGCGGAGGCTTTGGCGGAAGTTGGGGCGGTGCACCCGTAAATGAATCCGAAGGATCTGGCCCCAAGCCATTGGTTCCAGAATTCGGCTTGCCTGTGGCTCAAGGTTCAGTGCGGAGCTTTGGAAGTGCTGGCGAAGAGAGCCAAGTTGAAGTAACGCCTCGGGATATCGCAGAAGCTGAAGATCGTTTACGGCGTTATGATCGTAACCAAGATGGTTTTCTCTCCACGGACGAACTAAGCGGCGGTCGTTGGCGAGATGATCCAATGCAATTCGATCGCAACGGAGACAAGCGACTGAGCAAAGAAGAGTTGGGAATGCGTTATGCCAAGCAGCGAATTGCCGAAGAACAAGCTGCCTCGATGCAGCAAGGGGGAAGTAGTAGTGAAGATCCACGATCTCGTTGGGGGCGAGGTTCCTCGATGATGTTCATGGGGGGAAGTGGTGGCGGTTTCGGCGGCGGTGGTCAAGAAGGTGGTGGTCAGCAAGAAGGCGAGAAAAAACCGGAGCCAACCAAGTGGGAGAAGTTTCGCTCGCTCAAGCAGTTATCATCGAAAGAAAAGAGTGACAAGGTTTCTGGTAAGCCCGATTGGTTCACTCGTGATGATGCCGATGGTGATAGCCAGATCTCAATGAACGAATTCTCTTCCAAGTGGGATGAGAAAACCCTAGCCAACTTTCAGCTGTTTGATTTGAACGCCGACGGTTTTATTACGACTGTCGAAGTCCTTAAAGCAGTTAGTAATGGCGCTACCAAAGGTTCTTCTGGAGGTTCGGTCGCTTCCTCTAGTGGGCGTGGTTGGGGCGGTTCAAGCACCGGAGGTAACTCTGGTTCTGCACCTGCTTCGGTAGCGGCATCGGGAAACGGTCCTGCACCTGCGAGTGGTACTTCACCAACTCCTTCACCATCTGGTCCAGCGGTTGCCGCCGCAGCGACGCCGGCCTCTGCAGCAGCAACTAGTTCGACGTCAAGTGCTGGGGCGAGTTCTGGTGGAGTTGATCAGAAACTTTTAGATTGGTCGCAAAAGCAGATTAAGAAATACGACAAAAATAGCGACGGAGTTTTGACTGCCAACGAGTGGAGCGAAATGTCGATTCCTCCACCAAATGGAACTGACGGTGATGGTGATGGACGTATCACCGCTGAGGAATACGCCAGATACCGCAGTAAGAAATAGGCAGCAGCCAAGGTCAAATCCTTTAAGTGAAAGACCGTTGGTCAGTGTGCAAAAAGCTTCGCCCCACAGCCACTCTTGAATTGTAGCTTGTCCCCAGGATTGAGCCCTGCTCGGGTTTAACACCTGGGGATTTTTTGTTACAGCGATAGAGAATGGGATTTCCCGTTGGGTTT
>Ga0315904_10001359_pt1 | contig 38651 bp, 28 predicted proteins | sample LakEriMetagenome_6_FD_203529 | JGI IMG/M metagenome (GOLD analysis project Ga0315904, IMG submission 203529) | Freshwater fungal communities from buoy surface, Lake Erie, Ohio, United States - Buoy 12 MA120 | ecosystem: Environmental > Aquatic > Freshwater > Lake | place: USA: Lake Erie, Ohio... | reverse complement strand
GGTCAACGAGGACACCATCGCCTTCGCGCGCCGCTTCGGTTTCGATTACCTCACCGGCTTCAACATGACCGAGGTGTCGACGCCGCTCATGACCGACATGAACGCGCCCCCGGACGGCAGCTGCGGTGTGCCGCGCACCGGCATGCAGTGCCGGCTCGTCGACGCGAACGACATCGAAGTGCCGCGCGGCAGCATCGGCGAACTGATCGTCCGCAGCGACACACCCTGGAGCATGAACGCGGGTTACGACGGCCTGCCCGAGGCGACCGCTCGCGTCTGGCGCAACGGCTGGTTCCACACCGGCGATCTCTTCCGCCAGGACGCCGCAGGCAAGTACTACTTCGTCGACCGTCTCAAAGATACGATCCGCCGGCGCGGCGAGAACATCTCCTCGTTCGAGGTCGAGAACGCCGTCCGCCAGCATCCGGATGTGGACGAAGTGGTGGTGGTCGGCGTGCAGAACGAGGTCGCCGAACAGGACGTGCTGGCGGTGATCAAGCCCAAGCCGGGGCGCAGCCTCGATCCCGCCGGCCTCATCGCCTTCCTGGAACCCCGGCTCGCCTATTTCATGATCCCGCGCTACGTGCGGCAGGTCGACGCCATCCCGAAGACCGAGACCAACAAGGCACGCAAAGTGGTGTTCCGGGACGACGGCATCACGGCGGATACCTGGGACCGCGAACGCGCCGGCATCCACCTGCGGCGCGAGCGGCTGTAGGCCGCCCCGAGAGCCCCCCTCCCGCCGTCGCGGTCGTCCGGCGACTAGACCGTCGCCTGCACCGGCGCAGGCCGTACGCGGACAGGCAGCGCGCTCATGCGCGGCAAGCCGCTCAGCACCTCGTAGTCCGTCGCGTCATCGATGAGCGCGGAGGTGCAGGCGTCCGCGAAACCATGCGCGATGGACACCACGCCTTCCCTCACGTCGGGCGCGAGCTTGGCGACGGCACGGATGCGGCCGACCGCGGACTCGATCTCGACCGCCGCGCCGTCAGCGATGCCGAGGCGCGCGGCATCGAGCGGATTGAGATGGGCGGGATTGTGGGGCAAACGCTTGCGCAAGGCAGGCAGGTCGTGGGCCACGGAGTTGTAGAGCGCATGTTCGCGCCGTGAGACGAGCAGCAAGCGCGACGCATCGCCCTCGCCTGTCGTCCCGGTCGCCACCGTCGCCATCGTCATCTGCGCGGCGACAGCGCCCAGTTCGGCGATCATCGCGGGTGCGGCGAGCTGCAGCCGGTGCGGCCAGTCGCCGTCACGCGGCTCGGCGAGCGGTTTGGGGTCCGGGAACACCGCGCCGTGCGGATGCCGCTTGATCTCCTCGAGCGGGACTCGGCTGCGCGCGACGAACTGCGACAGCAGTGCGTCCGTGGTGGGCGGCGTCGACATGTCGAAGGGCTGGCCGCGGAACGCGAGCGGATAGCCCATGCGCCGCCCGAGTTCATAGAAGATCCGCCAGTCTTCGAGCACGTCGCTGCCCTCCGGCGGCTCGACCAACTGCGGCTGGTACTGGGCGTAAGGCTCCGGATAGCCGAGCGACAGCCCGTAGACGGTGATGCCCTCGTTGCCGAAGGTGATCGCCGGCGACTCGAAACCGAATCTGGGCCCGATGACGTAGTGGGCATGCCGCGCGGTCTCGGACAGCACGGGATCGACCACCACCAGCAGCTCCAAGGATTCCAGGGCCCGACGGGTCTTGGCCTGGTTCGGCCAGGACAGCAGCGGATTGCCGCCGACCACGAACAGCGCCTTCACCTGTCCCTCGCCCGGCGTCAGGATCTCGTCCGCCAGCGCGGCGGTCGGCAGGCCGGCAGCGGTATCCGTCAGCCCCCGCACCCGCAAGGCCTCGCCGAAACCGGTGGCGGCACGCGGCTTCTCCGCGCGCGCCACGCCGGAGAACTGCCGGAACAGCACACCCCGGTTCGGCATGCGCTCGCCGGCCTTGATCCAGCGGCCGCAGACGGTGTTCAGCGAGAGCACGAGATAGTCCATCAGCACCCCGTGCGGCGCCATGCTGGGACCGGTGCCGCTGGTGGCGTTGCCCCGCCGCGCGCGCGCGAACATCCGGGCCGCCTCGATGATCGATCCGGCATCGACTCCCGCCTGCGGCGCCACGCGCTGCGGCGTGAAGGGCGCCACCGCCGCCGCCAGCGCCGCATAGCCCTCGGTCTCGGCCTCGATGAACACCCGGTCGCAGAGCCCCTCGGCGATGATCACGTTGAGCATCGACGCGAGCAGCGGCACGTCCTGGCCGGGCAGACACTGCAGGTGCAGGTCCGCCTTGCGCGCGGACTCGGTGCGGCGCGGGTCGATGACGATGAGCTTCAGGCCGCGCTGCCGCGCCTCGTGCAGCCGCTTGGCCGGGTTGAAGGACGGGATCCCGCCCCACATCGACACCAGCGGGTTCGCACCCACCAGCATGCAGACGTCGGCATCCCCGAAATCCTGCGGACCTGCGCCCCACTTGCCGTGCAGCGCCATCGAGATGGGCTTGCCCGGCTGGTCGATGGTGGCGTTCGAGAATCGCATCGGTGACCCGATGGCGTCCATGAACGCCTCGCGCAGCATCACGCCCGCCGGGCAGAAATGGCTGAAGGTGCCGCCATACATCGCGATCGCCCGCGGCCCGTGGCGGTCGAGGATCTCGCGGGTGCGGGCCGCAATCCCATCCAGCACCGCCGCGCTCGAGGCAGGCGCGAAGCCGCCGTCGGCACCGCGCTGCAAGGGCGCAAGCAGGCGCGAGGGCGAGTCATGGAAGGCGTGGTAGTTGCGTCCCTTGACGCAGCTGTAGCCCGCGTACATGGGGTTGTCGATGTCGCCGATGAGGCGTGTGACACGCCCCTCCTCGAGGGTCGCCACCAGCCCGCAGGTGGCGTGGCAGAAACGGCAGATGGCGGTGACTTCGGCCATGGCGACCTCGAACATCCGGCCCCGACAGGCTGACGGGACCTTGCAAAGAAAAAGGGCGGGGCGCTCCGTCAGGAACGCCCCGCCCTTGCGGTCAGGTCATCAGAACTTCCAGGTGAGATCGAGGCCGTAGGTGCGCGGCGCACCGAACTGCGACACTTCCTCGCCGAAGAAATGGATGATGTTCACGCGGTAGAGCTCGTCGTCCAGGTTCTTGCCCCAGAGCGAGACCGTCCAGGGAGCGTCTTTCGGCGACAGCTGGACGCGCGCGTCGATCAGGCCGTACGAGGGCTCCTTGGCGAGGTTGTCGGTCGCCCAGAAGAGCTCGCTCTGCCAGTTGTAGTTGAGGCTGAACTTGAGCGCGTCCTGCCAGGCACCGAAGCCGGTGGTGTAGTCGATGCCGACGCTCAACTGCTTCTCCGGGGTGCGCTGCAGCTGGTTGCCCGAGCTGTCGAGGCGCAAGCCGGTGGACGGGTTGATGGCCGACTCCAGGAAGTCCTTGTACTCGGTGTCCACGAACGAACCGCCGAGGACGAAGCGCAGGGAATCCGTGGCGAGGAACTCGAGCTCCGCCTCGATGCCCTGGATGTCGGCGCTGGCCGCGTTGTCCGTGAGATTGCAGAGGCAGGCCGCGTTGGTCTGGGTCACCTGCAGGTTCTTGTAGTCCATCTTGAAGATGGCGGCGTTCAGGCGCAGCCGACGATCGAGCACGGTGGTCTTGAAGCCGAGCTCGTAGTTGGTGGCCTCTTCAGGGTCGAACGGCGTCGCCGCCTGCGCCGGGTTCGCCGGCGTGTCATCGAAGCCACCACCCTTGAAGCCCTTCGCGACCGTCAGGTACGCGAAGGTGTCGTCGCTCACGTTCCAATCGACCGTCACCTGCGGGGTGGTCTTGTTCCACTTGGCCGCATACGGCGTGGTGAAACCGCTGCCCTCGGCGTATTGCCAGGCATTGGGCGCCGCGCAGGTGGCAGGCGTCGGGCTGACGACCGTGCCGTCCGGACGGCGGCAGAGACCTTCGATGGTCACGACCGGGCGCGGATCGTTCGGGCTGAAGCGGTCACCCGTCTCGACCACGAGGGCGTTGACCGAGCCCGACTTCTTGTCCTGCGTATAGCGCAGGCCGGCGCTGATCTTGACCGTCTCGGTGATCTCGTAGCCTACGCTGGCGAAGGCCGCGATGTTCTCGATCGAGCCGTCGTTGACCCACTTGTTCTCGCCCGAAAGGGTGGAGAGCGGGTTGTTGCCGCCCGGCAGGACCGCGCCGAGGAAGTTCTCGCCCCAGAAACGGTCGGTCTTCTCGATGTCGTCCTTCTTGAAGTAGGCACCGGCGATCCAGTCGAGCCGCGACTCGGGGTTGTCCGAGGTGATGCGGAACTCTTGGCTGAACTGCGTGGCGTCCACCGCCTCGGTGATCGGGTTCGCGAACAGGAACTGGCCATTGTTCGAAGTGGCCGGGCGGGTGCCGTACTTCGTGTTCATGAACGCGATGTACTCCTGCCACCGGGTGATGCTGTAGCCCAAGGCCTCCGGACCGGCACCGGTCTGGTCGTACAACTGGGCGCTCTCGCCGCTCGTGTAGCCGGTCAGGGAGTTGAAGACGAAGCCGTCGAACTGCTTGGCCACATCGAGCGTGAAGGTGTAGCCGTCGCGCTCCATGTACTGCTCGGTCGGCGTGGAGTCGCCCTTGAAGGTGACATTGGTGGCGACGTTCACGCGCGGGTCGGTGAGGCCGAGGAAGGAGCGCAGGTTGCTCCAAGGGCGCGAGCAATTGCTGCGCAGATAGCTGTTCTCGCAATCCTTGTAGCCGCCGTCCACGGCGACCACGTTGACGCCGTTGTTGCTGTCCTTGTAGTAGCCGAGGATCGCACGGGCGGTCACGCCGTTGTCGCCGCCGTCGTAGAGCAGCTGGGCGCGGGCCTGCAGGGAGTCGAGATCATCGACCTCACGCTTGTGCAGCTGGTCGTAGCCGAAGCCGTCGCGCTTGCGGTACTGCATCGAGAGGCGTCCGGCGATGGTGTCGGAGAGCCCCCCGGTGACATAGCCGGTCACGAACTTGGAGCTGTAGTTTCCGAGGCCGGCCGTGATCGATCCGGAGTTGTCGAACTTGGGCTTCGCGGTCGTCACCGACAGCGCGCCGCCCACCACGTTCTTGCCCAGCAGCACGCCCTGCGGACCACGGATGACCTCGACCCGCTCGAGGTCGTAGAAATCGTAGTTGAGGTCGCCGGTGCGGCCCATGTAGATGCCGTCGACGAAGGTGCCCACCGACGGGTCGGCGGACGGAGAGTCGAGGCGGGTGTTGGTGATGCCGCGGATGTTGAGCTCGACGTCGAGCGGCGTGTTGGCCGTCAACGAGAACGCCGGCACGGCGGCCGCGAGATCGCCCGCCGAGAACAGCTTGGCCTCAGCGAGCGCTTCGCCGCTGTACGCACTGATGGCGATCGGCGTGGTCTGCAGGGCGGTCTCACGGCGCTGGGCGGTGACCACCACCTCTTCGAGCCCTTGCGCGTACGAGGGCGCAGCAGTCCCGGCCAAGGCCATCACCACTGCGGCGGCGAGCGCAGAACCCGCGTGCACCAAGCGGCTGTTTTGGGTCTTCATCTTCACTATCCCCCTTTGGATATCGGACTTCGTGTCGTTCAGGCCCTGCGACGCGCGTTCGCCCTCGAGGACGATGGCTTGCATAACGGAACCTTGCTGTCGCCGAGGCTACTCCCCTCGCCGCGCGGCATGCAAGCCCTGTTGCGCGGATGCCAAGAAGTCTTGGTGGGCCGCCAGGGAATCAGGGAACTCGCGTGGCGGCGGCGGCGCAACAGGCATCCCCACGCCAGCCGCCCCCTCCAACTTCTTCGCCAGCCCTGAGTCCACGGCGAATCCCTCACCCCACTCGACGGCCGACGCACGCCTGACCCACCCCGCGCCCGCCACCCAGGCCTGACCGTTCAGGCGGGAGGTCGGCGCGACCAGTTCGGCGACCACGGGCGCGACCGAGTCGGCCGGCATGGCGCTGCGCAGCGCGTCGGTGAGGTGGCGGTCGGTCATGCGCGTCGCCGCATACGGTGCGATCGCAGAACAATGCACGCCGCGCGGCGCGCCCTCCGCCGCGAGGCTCCGCATGAACGCGAGCAGCGCGCCTTTCGAGGCGGCATAAGCGGTGAGCCCGTGCAGCCCGTGGAGTCCGGCGCTCGAGACGGACACGACGATGCGGCCATGCCCCTGCGCGCGCATGTGCCGGTAGATCGGCTGGGTCACGGCCACCGTGCCGTCGAAGTTCACCGCCATGATGCGCCGGAAATCTTCGAGGGCGATGTGGTGGAACGGCGCGTGCTGGTCGACGCCGGCGTTGTTGACGAGCGCGTCGATCCGGCCCCAGCGCCCGAGCGCAGCCTCGAGCATGCGCTGTCCGGCGCCGTCCGCACAGACATCGTCGTGCTGGGCGATGGCTTCCCCGCCGGCCGCGCCGATCGCGGCAGCGACGGCCTCGGCGGCCGAGGGCAACGGTGCGCCATCCGCCCCGAGGCGCAAGCGGTTGTTGACCACCACGCGCCACCCGAGCGCCGCAAGGTGCGATGCGTACGCCCTTCCGAGGCCGGTCCCGGCGCCGGTGACGATGACCACCGGCCGCGATCCGTCGGATGCCTTGACCATGGGGGATGTCCTTGTCAGTCTTGGAGTGAAAGTCGCGGGTCATCATACCCGCAGGGGGACACCATGACCGACCGCGACGCGCGCCTCGCGCGGATCTTCGACAAGGACGAGATACGGGACGTGCTCGCCGCGTACGTGCGCGGCGTGGACCGCGGCGATGGGCCGCTGCTCAAAGCCTGCTACCACCCCGACGCCATCGAGGAGCACGGCGGACGCTACACCGGCAACGCCCACGACTACGTCGATGGCGCGATCCCGCGGATCCGGCAGATGGATGCCATGCAGCACGTGCTCGGCACCAGCCACTTCGATTTCGTCGGCGAAGACCTCGCCTACGTCGAGACCTACATCGTCACCCTGGCGCGCATGAACGTGGGGGGCGAGACCCTCGACACCTTCACCGGCGGGCGGCTCATCGACCGCTTCGAGCGCCGCGAAGGACGCTGGCGGATCGCCCATCGACGCACCATCTTCGACTGGAACCGCGACACGCCGATGCGACAGGGATGGGTCGGCGGCATGTTCGTGCCGGGCACGCCCGGCATGCGCGTGGGCGCCAAAGGCGAGAGCGACCCCTCCTACGAGCGCTTCTGAAGCGACATGCGGTCCGCACCATGACACGACCCGATGCCCCCTTCCGCAAGACATCCTTCCCTTCCGCCGCCATGCGCGTGGAGCGCCGCGCGGACGGCAGCCTGTGGGTGACCCCGGAGCTCGCCCTCGCGGCCTACCATCCCAACCTGCCGCAGGCGCTCGCCGCGCGCGCCACCGAGCATCCGCAGAAGACCTACCTCGCCGAGCGTCGTGGCGGCCCCGAGGCGCCGTGGTACCGGGCGAGCTACGGAGAGGTCGACGCACAGTCGCGCGCGGTCGCTGCCTGGTTGCTCGCGCGCCGCATCCCGGCCGGCCGCTCGTTGCTGATCCTGTCAGGCAATTCCGTGATGCACGCGGTGGTCAAGTACGGCGCGATGGCGGCACGCCTGCCGGCCTGCCCGGTGAGCGTCAACTACGCCCTGATGGGCGGCGACTACGGCCGCCTGCGGCATGTCATCGACCTGGTGCGACCGGCGGTGGTGTTCGCCGAACAGACGCAGACCTTCCGCGCCGCCCTGCAGTCGGTGGACTTCGGCGACGCAGCCCTCGTCACCGATGATCCGACGCTCGTCGAGGGCACGCAGGGCAGCGGCCCGGTGGTCTCCACGGCCAGCGTGCTCGCGACACCGGCCGGGCCCGAGGTCGACGCCTCGATCGCGGCGATCGACCCGGACGAAGCCTCGCTCTACATGCTCACCTCGGGCAGCACCAGCCTGCCGAAGGCCGTGATCCAGACGCAGCGCATGATCACGTCCAACCTGGCACAGGGGCGGCAGGTGATGGGCGACACCGCCGGATGGAGCGACGTGATGCTCGATTGGCTGCCCTGGAGCCACGTATCGGGCGCCTTCACCAAGATGGGCACGCTGACGAGCGGCGGCACGCTCTACATCGACGGCGGCAAGCCCCTGCCCGGGCTGTTCGCGGAGTCGCTGCGCAACCTGAAAGAGATCGCGCCGAAGTTCTACGTCAACGTGCCCTTCGGCTACGCGATGCTGGCCGATGCGCTCGAGAAGGACGACGAACTGCGCCGACGCTTCCTCGGCAACCTGCGGCTCGCGCTCTACGGCGGGGCGGGTCTGCCCCAGGCGCTCTACGACCGGTTCCAGCAGCTCGCCGTCGACACCGTGGGCGAGCGGATCTTCTTCACGACCGGCTACGGCGCGACCGAGACCGCCTCGGGCTGCATGGCCATCTATTTCCCGACCGAGGAGGTCGGCATCGGCCTGCCGATGCCGGGGCTCACGCTCAAGCTCGTGCCGAACGGCGACCGCTACGAAGTGCGGCTCAAGGGCCCCATGGTGACGCCGGGCTACCTCGGGCACGGCGAGAAGAACCGGGGGATCTTCGACGAGGACGGGTTCTATCGCACCGGCGACGCCGCGCAGCTGCACGACCCCGCCGACATCGGCAAGGGGCTGAAGTTCGCAGGGCGGCTCGCCGAGGAGTTCAAGCTCTCGAACGGCACCTGGGTGGCCGCAGGCCGCTTGCGTGCGCTGCTCGTCGAGACGTTCGCGCCGCTGCTCGGCGATTTCGTGATCTGCGGCGAGAACCGCGACCGGCTCACGGCGCTCACATGGCCCAAGGCGCCGGTCGATGACGCCCTGCGCGCCGAGCTCTCGCGCCGGCTCGGCGCCTTCAACGCCGGACGGGGTGCGAGCGAACGCATCGAAGCGCTGCTGCTGCTCGCCGAGCCGCCGAGCGCGGACGCCCATGAACTGTCCGACAAGGGCACCATCAACCAGCGCGTCACCCTGCTGCGCCGCGCGGCGGACGTGGAGCGGCTCGAGTCCGGGCAGCCCGATCCGCGGATCGTGCTGCCCTCCTGAACCCACGAGGCCGAACACATGCAGATCCGAGATGGCGTCGCCTTGGTGACGGGCGCGAACCGGGGCATCGGCGAAGCGTTCGTGCGGGTGCTGCTCACCGAAGCCGGCGCGGCCAAGGTCTATGCCGCCGTGCGCGACCCGGCCGACGCCGCACACCTCGAACGCGAGTTCCCGGGACGATGCATCGCCGTGCGCCTGGACGTCACCGACGGATCGCAGGTGCGTGCAGCGGCCGCGCACTGCAGCGATGTCGGGTTGCTCATCAACAACGCCGGGCTGTTCACCAACCAGTTGCTGATCGGGGCCGCGGACATGTCCCATGCGCGCGCCGAGATGGAGGTCAATTACTTCGGGCCGCTCGCGATGATCCGGGCGTTCGCGCCGGTGCTCGCCCGCAACGGCGGCGGCGCCGTGGTCAACGTGCTGTCGGCGGCCGCCATCGTCGCGCTGCCGAACATGGGCGGCTACTCGCCCTCGAAATCGGCCGCCCGCATGCTGTCCACCTCGGCGCGCGCGGAGCTCGCCGGACAGGGCACGCACGTCGCCGCCCTCATCGTCGGCTCGGTGGAGACGCGGATGGCCGCGCACGTGCAGGGCGCCAAGGAAAAGCCCGAGGACATCGCGCGCGCCGGCCTGCGCGCTGCGGAACGCCGGATCGACGAACTCGACACCGACCGCATGGCCGTCGAAGTGCGCGCCTCGCTGCAACTCGACCCGAAGGGCCTCGAGCGCCGTCTCGCCAAGCTGCTCGGCGCCCAGACCGTCAGCACGGGCAAGTAGGCGCCGGACCGTGCGGCGGCCCGGCGCCTGCGCTCAGTAGAGCGGCGTCCGGCCCGTCAGGGCGGCGATGTGCGGCGGCGGCGCCTCGCCCGCCTTGAGCCGGTCGAACAGCCCGCGGTCGAAGTAATCGCGCCATTCGGTGATGAGGCCATCCCGGAAACGCATGATCCCGGCGTAGGGCAGCGCGACCTGCCGGCCCTCGGGCGAGGTGAACTCGTCCACCCCTTCCGCGAAGGCGGTGTCGCCGTGTTCCGCGTAGCCGAAGATCCGCCAGCGGACGTCCTTCATCTGGCCGGCCAGCACTTCCATGAACCGGGCGGCTGCCTCCTTGCCGACGATGGGCGGGCTGCCGACATGGGAGTACCAGACGATGTCATCGGCGCAGCGGGCGATGGCGGCCTGCCGGTCGCCTTGGCGCCAACCCATGATCACGGCCTTCATGACCTCGAAGTGCTGCCCCCCGGCGGCAACGGATGCCGCGGCTGCGGCGACCGGGGCCCCGGCGACAGCGCCGCCCGCAGCGACCCAGGGCGCGGCAGCGACGAAATTGCGACGATCCATGCGACATCCCCCATGCGTTGAGACTTTGCGGTTGTGACTTTCGGTATTAGACCACAGATATACTCGGATACGAGTTTTGACCGCCGCCCCTGAGGAGGATGGACCGTGCGTACGACGCCCGCAGACAAGATCCGCGAATACCGCAGCCGTGGCTGGTGGGGCGACACCCGCATCCACGACATGTTCGACGCCCATGTGCGCGATTTCCCGGACCGCACGGCCTTGGTGGATGCGCCGAACCGCCCGGACCTTCTGGGCACGCCGCCGCTGCGCCTGCGTTGGCGCGAGGCCGCTGCGCTCGCTGACGGCTTCGCGGTGGCGCTGGAGGCGGCCGGCCTCGGACGCGACGACCTGCTGGTCACGCAGCTGCCCAACATCGCCGAATATCCGGCCCTCTACATCGCGGCGCTGCGCCTCGGCATCATCGTGAGTCCGGTGCCGATGCAGTTCCGTCGTCACGAACTGGAACAGATCGTCCGCCTCACCGGCGCCCGCACGGTGCTCACCATCGACACCTTCAAGGGCGCCGACCATATCGGCACGGCGCTCCAGTCCCGCGAGGCGCTCGCCGCGGAAGGCATCGCCTTGCGCGTGCTCAGCCTGCGCAGCGCCGCGGTCGGGGATGCGGTCCCGGACGGCGCCATCGCGTTCGATGCCGCGCCAGCGGACGATCCGCGCCGGGCCGGGCTGTCATCGCGCTGCGCGGCGCTCGGCATCGACGCCGACGACATCGCGACCCTCTGCTGGACGTCAGGCACCGAAGGCACGCCCAAGGGCGTGCCGCGTTCGCACAATCATTGGTGGGCGATCAGCTGGGCGCACCTGCGGGGCGCCAGCATCCAGCCCGGCGAGACGCTGCTCAACCCCTTCCCGCTCGTCAACATGGCGGCGCTCGGCGGTTGCTTCATGAGCTGGCTGCACACCGGCGGAACTCTGCTGCTGCACCATCCGCTCGACCTGCCGACCTTCTTCCGGCAGATCGCCACCGAACGGCCGCAGTACGCCATCGCGCCGCCGGCGGTCCTCAACATGCTGCTGAAGAACGAGGCGCTGCTCGCGTCGGTCGACCTGTCGTCATTGCGCTGCATCGGCTCCGGGTCGGCGCCGCTCGATCCGGAGATGATCCAGGGCTACCAGGAACGCTTCGGCATCGAGATCTGCAACAACTTCGGCTCCAACGAAGGCGTCTCGCTCATCAGCAACGCCGCCAACGCAGCCGATCCCCTGCATCGTGCGCGCTGGTTCCCGCGGTATGGCCGCGACGAGGTGTCCTGGACGCCACCGCCGCCCGTGCAGATCCGCACGCGGCTCACCGACCCGGAAGACGGCAGCGAGATCCTCTCGCCCGGACGCGCCGGCGAACTGCAGATCACGGGACCCACGGTCTTCGACGGCTATCTGCATGCGCCGCAGATCAACGCCGAATCGTTCGCGGCGGACGGCTGGTTCCGCACCGGCGACCTGTTCGAGCTCTGCGGCGAAGGTGACGACCTGCGCTTCTACCGCTTCGTGGGACGGCTGCGGCAAGTGATCAACCGCGGCGGGATGAAGATCTCGCCCGAGGAGCTCGACAACGCGCTCAACCAGATGCCCGGCGTGCTCGAGGGCGCAGTGGCGCCCTATCGCGATGCCGTGATGGGCGAACGCATCTGCGCCGTGGTGGTGCCGAAGCCGGGCACGCCCATGACGCTCGAAGCGGTGTGCGCGCACTTCGAGTCGGCGGGCCTCGCGATGTTCAAGTGGCCGGAACGGCTGCGGATCGTCGCGCAGCTGCCGCGCAACAGCGTCGGCAAAGTGCTGCGCGGCGAACTGTCACGGCTGGCGTCGGACGAGGGTGGCGGAGCGGCGGACGGCGCCTAGCGGCAGGCGCCTAGCGGAAGGCGCCTAGCGCCACTGCCGGGCGACCTCCACCGCCTCCCGGAACCCGGTCCGGCTGACCCAGAGCATGGCCGCCGAGGCCAGGGTCGCGATCGCCCCCACCGTCGCGAGCGACACGCCGATCTGCATCGGGCCGCCGAGCAGGCTGTCGCTGACCCACGCGACCAAGGTCGGTCCCGAACCGAGCGACATCATCGTCCCGATCAGGAAATAGGCCGCGATGATCTGGCCGCGGAGCTGATTAGGCACGACCGATTGCAGCGCCGTACCCGGGAGCCCGTTCAGCATGCCGAAGCCGAAGCTGGTGACGGCGAGCAGGGCCAACGCGCCCTTCGGATCGGGGTACAGCGGCGTGATGAGCACCAGCGGCACCAGCGCCAGCATCACCACTGCGGCGACCGTGATCGGCGCATCGACACGGCCGCGCGCCGTGAGACGGTCCGAGACCCATCCACCGACGAACACGCCGGGTACCGAGGTCAGCAACAGGATGGCCCCGTAGGCGAGCCCGATGTCGCCCGCCGTCCAGCCATGCACGCGCATGAACACCGCCGGGATCCAGACCAGGAACGAGATGCCCGCGATGCCGAACACGGAAAAGCCTAGGAACAACAGCATGAACAGCGTGCGCCGCCCGCCGATGAAGGTGAGCAGGGACAGGTCCGTGCCGCGCGGCGCAAGACCGCGGCGCTCCGGCTCCCGTACCAACAAGAACAACAGCGCGATCAGCACACCCGGCAAGCCGACCACCAGGAACACCAACTGCCAAGGCGCAAGTACGCCGACCCCGGGGACTGCCACTTCCCCCATGCGTTCGGCGAGTTCGATGACCTGGCCACCGATGATCAACGCCAGCCCGGACCCGAGGTAAGGCCCCATCGCGTAGGCGCTGATGGCGCGGGCGCGCCGCTCGGGCGGGAAATAGTCCGAGATCAGCGAATACGCCGCCGGCGACAAGGCCGCTTCGCCGATGCCGACGCCGATGCGCGCCAGGAACAACCCGAGGAACCCCGTGGCGAGCCCGCAGAGCGCCGTCATGATGCTCCAGGAGATCATGCCGACGATGATGAGCATGCGTCGGCTCCAGCGGTCGGCCACCCAACCGAGCGGCAAGCCCATCACGCTGTAGAAGATCGAGAACGCGAGGCCGGCCAGCAAGCTGAACTCGGTGTCGCTGATGCCGAGGTCCGCGCGGATCGGCTCGACCAGCAGGCTCATGATCTGCCGGTCGATGAACGAACTGGTGTACGCCACCATGAGCAGCGCGACCAGCACCCACGCCCGCGTGGGGCTTGGCCACGGCAGCGTCGACGTCGGCTGCGAGGTCGGCGGCGGCGCGCTCACCCGTCCACCCGCTCGACCACCATCGCCGCGCCGACGCCGGAGGCGCCGGTGCAGACGACGAGCCCGAACCGTCCGCCGCAGGCATCGAGCGCATCGAGGAGGCTCGAGAGCAGGATGGCGCCCGAGGCGCCCATCGGATGACCCTTGGCCATGTGACCGCCACCGACGTTGACGCGATCGAGGTCGACCGCATGGTCCCGCAGGAAGATCGCCATCGTGACCGCGAAGGATTCCATGAACTCGATGCGGTCCATGTCGCCGAGCGAGAGGCCGGCCTCGGCGAGCGCGGTCTGCATGGCGGTGAGACCGGCGAGCAGCGAGGCGCGCGGATCACCGCCCGACTCGGCATAGGCGAGGATGCGGGCCCGCGGCTTGCGGCTGGAACCGCCCCCCAGCGTGCCGCCGACCAGAGCGAGCCCTGCGCCGTCACAGACGGGTGGCGCATGGGCGATGGTGTGCCGGTGGTCGATGGGACCCTCGAGCGCATCCGCGTACTGCGCCGCGAGCGCCGCGAAACCGGGCGCCATCGCCGCGAGGGACTCTGCGGTGGTCTGCGGACGGATGCATTCATCGACCGCCAGGCCATCGATCGCGATCCGCGAGGCAGCGAGCGCAGGCTTGGCCTCGGCCGCGGCCGCGCGCTGTTGCGAGAGCAGCGCCAAGCGGTCGAGCTCGGCGCGCGCGATCCCCTGCTCGTCGGCGAGACGGTCGGCGGCGAGCACCACCGGGACGTAGCGGGACCGCTTCGGGAAGGACGCGTCGCCGTAGTAGGCCGCCTTGTCGGCCATGAACGGCACGCGGGACATCATCTCGACGCCACCCGCGAGGGCCGTGGCGGGCCGGCCCGCCACCCGCTGCGCGGCATGGCCGATGGCGGTCAGACCGGACACGCAGTAATTGTTGAGCGTGAAGGCGCTGGCGCGCTCGTCGACGCCCGCATGCAGCTTCGAGACGAGCGCTATGTTGCCGCCCTGATCGCCGATCTGGCCGACGCAGCCGAGCACCAGCGAGCCGACCGCGCGCGGTCCGTGACCGCGCGACTCCAGCGCCGCAACGAGGCGGCCGACGAGTTCCTGGGGTGTGTGGGCGGCGAGACCGCCATCAGGCCGCGCCTTGCCCCGCGGCGTGCGCACCGCGTCGTGTATCCAAGCCTGCATGGTCTGCCCCCTGTGGTCCGGACGCCGAGTGTGCCGCGTCCGGCGCCGCGGGGGAATGGTGCCGGGTGAGGGATTTGAACCCCCGACCAACGGTTTACAAAACCGCTGCACTACCCCTGTGCTAACCCGGCATCAGGACCGTCATTCTACCCCCGCGATGCCAGCCGGCGCAGCGGCCAACCGATCGCGAGCAACCCGAGGCTCCAGGCGATCGCCTCGGGGCCGCAGCCCCACAAGGTGACCGCCGCGAAGATGAGCGCGCCGCAGATCGCGACCCACAGCGAGGGCTGCGAGGCGAGACGGCCATCGCGGGCGAAGCGCGCTGCGGCGGATGCGACCACGACATAGAGGAAGAGCGCCGTCACCGTCGAGACGAGGGCGACGAACTCGTAGGCGGCGACTCCGCCGCGCGACAGCGCGAGCAGCACGAAGAGCCCCGACACCGCCGCGCCCGACAAAAGCGCGTTCATCGGCACGCCGCGCGCGTTGGTGCGCGCGAACCACGGGGGCAGGGTCCCGGCGCGCGCCATCGTGGCCGGCAGTTCGCCGCCCACCAGCAGGAAACCGTTGAGCGCGCCGATGCAGCTCACCACCGCGCAGACGGCGACGAACGTGCCCGCGCCGCTGCCGACGAAGGCGCCGATGAAATCGGCGATGGGCGCGGTGGAAGCGGTGAGCGTCGCCTGCGGCAGCATCAGCGCGACCGCGGAACTCGACAGCAAGGTGATCACGCCCGCCACCGCCGTGCCGATGAGCGTGGCGCGCGGCACGTTGCGGACCGGGTTGTCGATGGCATCGGCAGGCACCGAGGCGCTCTCGAGGCCGAGCAGCGCGAACACGGTGACGCCGACCGCCGCCAGCGTCGCCGAGGCCTCGAGCGGGACCGCGTCGATCGGGGCCAGCGCCGCCGCCCCCCGGGTACCGAGCAACCACGCCGCGAGCCCGATGACCAAAGCGAACGGCAATATCTTGATGATCGTCGAGACGACCTGCACGCCGCCGGCGAGCGCCCGCGCGTGGCTGAGGGCCAATATCGCGATCAGCGCCAAGGCCGCGACCTGCGGGCCGAAGGGCTGCGCGGCGATCTCGGGCACGAGGCGCTGCAGATAGCTCACGCCCGCCACGGCGATGGCCGCGTTGGCGGTCCAGACGCTCGCGAGGTAGCCCCAAGACGTGAAGAAAGCGGCGGTGCCTCCGAACGCGTCCGCGACCGCACCATGCGCCCCGCCCGCCCGCGGCCGCTGCGCGGCGAGCTGCGCGAACACCCAGGCGAGACAGAGCGCGCCGCCGAGCGCGATCGCCCACGCCGGCACCGCGTTCCAGCCGTAGGGCGCCAACGCCGCGGGCAGCATGAAGATCCCGGAACCGATGATGTTGCCCACCACCAGCGCGACTGCGGCGAGCGGCCCGAGGCGGCGACGCTGCGGCAGACCTGTCGGATCGTCCCGGCGCAGCGCGGCCTCGCTCACGGGAGGACCTCACAGGGCTGCACGCGCCAGGCGCCGGCGAGCGCCGCAGCAGGCGCGGTGCCCGGCGCGATCCCTGTCGGCAGCGCCGCAGGGTCGACCGTCACCTGCAACCAGCGCTCGGCGAGCGGCGCATAGAGCGGCACGATCCGCGCCTCGATGCCCGCGGCGCGCACCTGCGCGAGACGCCGCGCGGCGCGGGACGCCTCGGAGAACACGCCGAGCGACACGGCGTAGGTGCGGGTCTCGCGCGGCAGCCCCGCGAAATCGCTGAACCCGGCGGCGCGCAAACGGGCGAGCACGCGCGACTGGTCAGCCTCGGTGGGCAGGCCGTCGATGCGGACGATCCAGCGTCGCGGTTCTACGCCAGACGGATAGACGACCTGCGGCGCGAAGCCACGGCTGCGGACCTCGATCAGGGCCTCGGCAGTCGCGATCGGTTCGGCGAAGGGACCGAGTCGCAGGCAGACGGCACCGGTAGCCGCGGCTGCCGCGGCCTGGACGCCCTGCTCTTCAGCGCCCTCTTCTTCGGCACGCGCCTCGCCGGCAAGCTGGATCGTTCCGACACCGGCGAGCGGGGCGGCCACGCGGGCCGACGCGCCGGGCGCGCGCCAGGGCACGGTGCCCGCCGCGGGCGGCGCGACCCAAACCCGCCACGCAAGATAGCCGAGGTTCGCCAGCACCAAGGCCAACACCCAGGCATAGGCGACCCCGCGCCTCACGGATCGCGCCCCCGGACGCTGACCTCTCCCGCGAGCAGCGCGCTGCGCAGGCCGTCCGCGCCCTCGAACAGCAGCGCGCCCGACTCATCGATGCCGCGCGCGTGGCCGTCGCGGGGCGGCGCCGTCCCGGTACCCGCGGCGACGCGGACAGCACGGTCACGCAGCGCATCGTCGGCGCGCCACGCCTCGCGGAACGGCGCGAAGCCCTGCTCGGCGAAGCAGGCAAGTCCCTGCGTGCATTCGTCGATCAACGAGGCGGCCAATGCGTTGCGCGACGCCGGCGCGATGCCGGCCTGATCGAGGCCCGCAGCCGGCAAGGCGCCCGGCTCGATCGCCTGGGTGATCGCGGCGGGACAGCGCAGGTTGAGGCCGATGCCGACCACCATGTGCGCGGCGCCCGCCGACTCGGCGCGCAGTTCCACGAGGATGCCCCCCGCTTTGGCGAGCGCTTCACGGCCGAGCACCACGTCGTTGGGCCACTTGAGCGCCACTCCGTGCGCGCCGTGGGCACGCAACGCCCGCAGCACACAGACGCCGACCACCAGCGTCGCCGCCGGCAGTTCGCGCGGCAAGGGCTCGAACGCGGTGCCGAGCGACAGACACAGGCTGTCGCCGAGCGCCGCGCGCCAGGCGCGGCCGCGGCGCCCACGTCCCTGACGCTGGTTCTCGGCGAGCAAGACGTCCCAGACACCGACCGGTGGCGGCGGCGAGGCGAGCAGCGCCGCGTTCGTCGAACCGATCTCCCAGGCGACCTCGAGGCTGCGCAGCCGCGCCCGGGTCGATGCAGACACGGTCGCGCGCAGGGCCGCCGCGTCGAGCGCCGCTGCGGGCTGCGCGAGGCGATAGCCCCGGTTCGTCGCAGCCTCGACCGCGAGCCCTTCGGCGCGCAGCGTCTCGATCGCCTTCCAGACCGCGCTACGGGTCACGCCGGCGCGCTCGGCGAGCGCCGCCCCGGAGTGTTCCTCGCCATCGGCCAGCGCTGCGAACACCCGCTGCGCCAGCGGCTGCGCATCCGACGCGCTGCGATCCGAGGATCCGTTCACGTCCGTCCGCGCAGCCGGCCGAGCAGCCACAACCGCTTCGCGCGCGGCTCGGTGCCCGCACGCATGCGCTGGAGGTTGGCGCGGTGCGTCCAGATCACGAGCAGCGCACAGGCGATGCCGAACCCGAGCAACGGCCCCGTCGCCTCCGGCGGCAGCCAGCCACCACGGACCCCGAGCAGCGCGAGCAGCGGGAGCGCCGCGCTCGCGACGATCGAGCCGAGCCCGACCATCCCGAACAGCATCATCATGACGAGCCAGACACCGAGCACGGCCGCCAGCAGCAGCGGCGATACGGCGAGCAGCGTACCGAGCAGCGTCGCCACGCCCTTGCCGCCGCGGAAGCCGTGGAACACCGGATAGACGTGACCCAGCACCGCCGCGAACCCGCAGCCGACCGCGAGCCAGGTGGTCCCCGGCCCGCCGAGCACGCGCACCGCGATCCAGGCCTTGGCGATATCGATCACGATGACCCCCAACGCGAACAGCGGCCCCTGGGTGCGCAAGGCATTGGTGCCGCCCGCGTTGCCGCTGCCCTGGGTGCGGATGTCGACGCCGCGCAGCCGGCCGAGCAGCAAGGCGCCGTTCAGCGAACCGAGCAGGTACGCGCCGAGCAGGAGGAGGATGGGCACGATCAGATGTTCCATGAGACGGGCAAGCTTACCGCCGGGGCGCGCGGGAGTCTCGCCGCGCCCCGCGCGAGGGTGCAGAATGCGGCCATGACGGAGCAGATCCCGACCCTCAGCCTGCGGCAAGCGGACAGCGACCGGTTCGTGCACGACCTCGGCCAGGCCTACGCCGACCACGGCTTCGTGATCATCGCGGACCACGGCATCCCGCAGCCGCTCATCGACCGTTTCCTCGGCGCCTTCAAGACCTTCTTCGCCTGGCCCGAGGCCGACAAGCGCCGCTACCACCTGCCGGGCGGCGGCGGCGCGCGCGGCTACACGCCGTTCGGCATCGAGACCGCCAAGGGCGCGCTCCACCACGACCTCAAGGAATTCTGGCATGTCGGCCGGGAACTGCCCGCAGGTCACCCCTACCAGCACTACATGGCCGGCAACGTGTGGATCGCGGAGATCCCCGGCTTCCGCGACGCCTGCCTCGAGATGTTCGAGACCTTCGACCGCACCGGCCGCCGGCTGCTCACCGCCATCGCGCGGGTGCTCGGATTGGCGCCGGATTTCTTCGAGGACAAGGTCGAGCTCGGCAACAGCGTGCTGCGGGTCATCCACTACCCGCCGATGCCCGCGCAGCCGACCGAGAGCGTGCGCGCCGGTGCGCACGAGGACATCAACGTCATCACGCTGCTGCTCGGCGCCGAGGAGCCCGGACTGCAGGTGCTGACTCGGCGCGGCGAGTGGCTGTCGGTGAATCCGGCGCCCGGCTCGATGGTGGTGAACGTCGGCGACATGCTGCAGCGGCTGACCAACGGCGCCCTGAAGTCCACCAGCCACCGCGTCATCAACCCGGCGAGCGACCGCGCGCGGCACGCGCGCTTCTCGATGCCGTTCTTCCTGCACTTCAACCCGGACTTCCCGATCGCGGCGCTGCCCTCGTGCACCGGCCCCGGCCGGCCGGAACCGTTGCCGCCCATCCTCGCCGAAGACTACCTCCAGGAACGCCTGCGGGAGATCAAGCTCAAATGACCCTCTACCTCCAGGCGCTGCTCGGCATCGCCGTCTTCATCGCCCTCGTGCTGCCGATGTCGCGCAACCTGCGCCGCGTCAACTGGAGGCTCGTCGGCATCGCCGTCGTCCTGCAGTTCGTGATCTGCCTGCTGCTGCTCAAGGCGCCGGTGGTCAAGGACGGCCTGCTCTACATGAACCAGGCGGTGGGCGCGCTCGGCGCGGCCACGCTCAAGGGCAGCTCGTTCGTGTTCGGCTATCTCGGCGGCGGCGACACGCCCTTCACGGTCACCAACCCGAACGCGGTCGTCACCTTCGCCTTCCAGGTGCTGCCGCTCGTGATCGTGATGTCGGCGCTGTCCGCGCTGCTCTGGTACTGGCGCATCCTGCCGGTGGTGATCCGCGGCATCTCCTGGCTCTTCGAGCGCGCGCTCGGCACGCGCGGCCCCGCCGGCCTCGTCGCCACCGCCAACATCTTCCTCGGCCAGACCGAGGCGCCGCTGCTGGTCCGGCCGTATCTCGAGCGCATGTCGCGCTACGAGCTGCTGCTCGTCATGACCGCCGGCATGGCGACCATCGCCGGGTCGGTGATGGTCATCTATTCCGCGATGCTCGGCGAACAGTTCGAGGGCGTGCTCGGCCACCTCATCACGAAATCGATCATGTCGGTGCCGGCCGCGGTGCTGTTCGCGCACATCATGATCCCGGACGACGACGACGCCACGCAGGCGCTGCAGGAGCCGCCGCGCATCTATTCGAGCGCCATGGACTCCATCACCCGCGGCACCAGTGACGGCCTCGCGCTCTACCTCAACATCATCGCCATCCTGATCGTGCTCACCGCGTTCGTCGCGCTCGCCAACAGCGTCGTCGGCTTCCTGCCGATGGTGGGCGGCGAGGCCGTCACGCTCGAGCGCATCGCAGGCTGGATCTTCGCGCCGATCGCCTGGTTGATGGGCATCCCGTGGGCCGAGGCCACCACGGTCGGCTCGCTGCTCGGGGTCAAGAGCGTGCTCAACGAGTTCATCGCCTTCATCCAACTCTCGGCCATGCCGCCCGAGGCGCTCTCCGAGCGCTCGCGGCTGATCGCGATCTACGGCCTCTGCGGCTTCGCCAACCTCGCCAGCATCGGCATCCAGATCAGCGGCATCGGCACCATGGTGCCCTCGCGCCGGGGCGACCTTGCCGAACTCGCCTGGCCGGCATTCGTCGCCGCGACGCTCGGCTCGTGCATGACGGCCTGCGTGGTCGGCATCGTCGCCGGCTGACCCGCGTGGCGAAGCTGTATTTCTATTACTCGACGATGAACGCGGGGAAGTCCACCGCGTTGCTGCAGGCCGCCCACAACTACGGCGAGCGCGGCATGCGCACGCTGGTCTACACCGCAAAGCTCGACGACCGCGCGGGCGGTCGGGTCGCCTCGCGCATCGGCATCAGCGCCGACGCACGGCATTTCGGGCCCGGGCAGGACCTGCACGCCGAGGTCGCGACGGAACACGCGCGGGCGCCGCTCGCCTGCGTGCTGGTCGACGAGGCGCAGTTCCTGACGGTCGAGCACGTCGGCCAACTGGCCAAGGTGGTGGACGACCTCGACATCCCGGTGCTCTGCTACGGCTTGCGGACCGACTTCCTCGGGCGCCTCTTCGAGGGCAGCGGCCGACTGCTGGCCTGGGCCGACAACCTGGTCGAACTCAAGACCGTCTGTCATTGCGGCGCCAAGGCGACCATGGTGGTCCGGGTCCGGGAGGATGGGCGCGTCGAGACCGCGGGCGCCCAGGTCGAGATCGGCGGCAACGACCGGTATGTGCCGCTCTGCCGGCGGCATTTCCGCCACGCGCTCGAGACCGGCTCGGCCTGACCGCCCCCCTCCCGGCTCCCGAGCCCCCGGGTGTTGTATAAATAAAACAGCGGTTGGCCGGCGACGCTGACCGCTTTTCTTACCGTCGTCGACGTCGCTCGTAATACAATCACAATGTCCGCCATGGATAGTTACGCCTTCGTGCCCGCCGACCCCCGTCGGGCCCACGTTCGGCGATTGTTGCGAAAAAGGGAGACCTCCATGCTTCTCAGGAAATTCGCGGCCACCCTGTTGGTCGGTATGTTGACTGTCGCCAGCGCACCAAAGGCGCTCGCACAGGAGATCACCTCGGCCCTGCGTGGCCAGATCACAGACACCGCCGGCAACGCCGTGTCGGGCGCCACGGTCACGATCGTGCATGCGCCGACCGGCACGCGATCCATCCAGACCACAAACGCTGCCGGCGTCTATGACGCGCGCGGCCTGCGCGTCGGCGGCCCCTACACCGTGGAGGTCACGGCGGACGGCTACCAGGGTGAGAAGTACGAGAACCTGTTCCTGACGGTGGGCGAGACCAGCCGTCTCAACGCCGATCTCGAAGGCGGCACGATGGAAGTGGTCGTGTCGGCGTCGGCCATCCGCGATGCCAACCAGGTCGGTGCAGCCACCAACCTCGATCGGGACCAGATCGACTCGATCGTCTCCATCAACCGCGACATCCGCGACCTCGCGCGACGCGACCCCTTGGTGTCGGCGAACCTGCGCGGTGACGGCGGCATCTCGATCGCCGGCTCCAACCCCCGCACGAACCGCATCTCCATCGACGGCGTGCAGGCCCAGGACGACTTCGGCCTGAACACGGGCGGCCTGCCGACCCGTCGTGGCCCGGTCTCCATCGATGCGGTCGACCAGTTCTCGGTCGAAGCGGTCCCCTTCGACGTCGAGAACGGCGACTTCCTCGGCGGCGCGATCAACGTCGTGCTGCGCCAGGGCACCAACGACTTCAACGGTTCGGTGTTCGGCAACTTCCTGAACGAGGACCTCGTCGGCACCAAGATCAAGCAGACGACCGTCAAGACGCTCGTCGAGCAGGACAACTACGGCGCCACCTTCCGTGGCCCCATCATCCAGGACAAGCTCTTCTTCGCGCTGTCCTACGAGAACTACGAGTCGCTCGACGTCACCTCCGTCGGCCCGGCCGGCGCCGGCTTCGCCACCGGCATCAACGGCCCGAACCGCACGCCGATGACGCAGGGAGAGATCGACGCCGTCACCAACGTGCTGGTGAACACCTACCGCTCGAACTTCGCGTTCGGCGGCATCCCGCAGACCCAGCCGATCACCGACGAGAAGTACACCGCGCGTCTCGACTGGAACATCACCGATGACCAGCGCGCGACGCTGACCTACCGCAAGTCGGAGTCGGGCCTGATCCAGCGCACGAACCTCAACCCCGGCAGTGCGGGCCTCAGTTCGCAGTGGTACCTCACGGGCGAGGACGACGAGACCTTCTCGCTGCAGCTGAATTCCGACTGGACCGACAACCTCTCGACCGAGATGCGCCTCTCGCAGCGCGAGTACACGCGCCTGCAGGAGCCGCCCTCGGGCCAGAACTTCGCCGACGTCCGCGTCTGCTCGACGGCCACGCCGCTCGACGCCGCGACCACCACCAACCAGCCGCTGACCTGCCGCAACGGCTCGGATTCGGTCGCGGTGGTGCGCTTCGGACCGGACCAGTTCCGCCACGCGAACTTCCTGAACACCAAGAACACGCAGGGCCAGTTCTCGGCCGAGCTGTCCTCGGGTGCCCACCTGCTGAAGGCGGGCGTGCAGTACCAGCGTCAAGAGATCTTCAACCTCTTCCTGCCGAACAGCGACGGCACGTACTACTTCGACTCGATCCGCGACTTCACCAACGGCTTCGCGGGCGAGCTGATCTACCGCAACGCGCTGACGGGCAATCCTAGCGACGCGGCGGCCGACTTCACCTACGACACGACGTCGTTCTTCCTGCAGGACACCTGGGACACCACCGACCAGCTGACCCTGACCTACGGCCTGCGCTACGACATGTACTCGGTGAAGGACAAGCCGGCGCTCAACCGCAACTTCGTGAGCCGTTACGGGTTCTCCAACCAGGAGACCTATGACGGTCTCGGCGTGCTGATGCCGCGCTTCGCCTTCGACTGGCGCCCGACCGACACCGTCAAGGTGAGCGGCGGCCTCGGCCTGTTCTCGGGCGGTCTGCCGGACGTGTTCCTCTCGAACTCGTTCAGCAACACCGGCATCCTCGACAACACGCTGACCTTCCAGCGCTCGTTGACCGCAGCCAACGCCACCAGCCTCGCGGCCACTGCGGCGCAGGGCGGCGGCTTCCTCACCGAGACCACCGGTGCGGTGAACTGCGTCACCAACCCGGCGGTCTGCTTGGCCGCGCTCAATGTCCCGGTCACCTCCACGTTCGGCAGCAGCATCCCCGCCAACATCCAGGCGGCGCTCGGCGGATCGACCGTCTCGCCGACCTCGGAGACCAACTCCATGGCGCCGGGCTTCAAGATGCCCTCCGACTGGCGCACCACGCTCGCCGTGAACTGGGAAGTGCTCGACGGCTGGAACCTGAACGCCAGCGCCGTCTACGTACGCACCAAGGAAGGCCTCGCCTTCCGTGACATCCGCGCCAAGCCGCTGATCGTCAACGGTTCGCAGGCGCTCACGCCGGATGGCCGCCTGCGCTACGACGGTCTGTCGGCCGCGCGTCGCACCGCGATCCCGGGCACCACCGTCAATTCGGTCAACCCGGGCTCGGGCCGAGACATCCAGGCCTACAATCCGGGCACCACCGGGTCGATCTGGACCGCCGCCCTCGGCGTCTCCAAGTTCTTCGACAGCGGTTTCAACGTCGGCTTGTCGTACTCCAAGCAGAACTCGGACGAGTTCTCGGCCTCGGCGCGCTTCTCCTCCACGGCGAGCTCGCTCTACAGCGGCCAGTACGCCTCGTTCGACCCGAACACGGCGACCTCCGGTCGTGGCCAGGAAGAGATCTCCGACGCCTTCAAGGGCGAACTCGGCTGGCGCAAGAGCCTGTTCGGTGACCACGAGACCCGCATCTCGCTGTTCGCCGACTACCGCAAGGGCCGTCCGGTCACGTTCACCATGAACGGCGGCTCGGGCCGCAACGAGACCTTCGGCGTCAATCGCGGTGCGCAGCTCGCGTACATCCCGGACCTGTCGGGTACCGCGACCACCACCACGGTCGGCACCACCACCGTGGTGACCGTGTCCTCCGCGCCGCTGGTCGCCTTCGACAGCACCGCCACGGTCGACAACCTGCGCCTGCTGGTCAACAAGTTCGGCATCCCGCAGGGCGGCATCGTCCCGCGCGGTTCCTACACGAGCCGTTCGCTGAACCTCTGGGACCTGCAGCTCAGCCAGGAGCTGCCGGCGTTCTCCGAGGATCACAAGATGCGCCTGACCTTCGACATCGCCAACGTCCTCAACCTCATCGACGAGGACTGGGGCGTCATCGAGGAGTACGGCGAGGACGTGCGTCTGTTCGACGTGTCCTGCGCCGGCGCCAACGGCGTGTCGGACAACGCGGGCGTCCTGACCTGCTCGCGTTACCGCATCTCGGGCGCGAATGCGACGCTGCTCAACCCCGAGTCGGCCAGTGGCCCGGCGGGCGGCGTGATCCGCAACACCGACCGCTCGCGCTGGCAGATCCAGATCGGCCTCAAGTACGAGTTCTGATCCGCCGGGCGCCGAGCGCTCACGGAAAGGCGGGCCCCTCGGCCCGCCTTTCTTTTTGGCGGCCCCGTGACGGATCCTCACGCCGACAGGAGACTGCACCGATGCGACAGCTCACCCCGCGACCCCTGCAGCCGCGGCTTGCGGCCGCCGCGGCGTGCCTGCTCCTCATGCTGCTCCTCATCAGGGCAGCGCACACGACCGAGGGACCGGGACGCTCGGCCGTCATCCCGCCGGCAGCGGCGCCCGGCACGCTGCGCGTCGTCTCCTACAACGTCAGCCTGTATCGCCGCGAGGCAGGTGCGCTCCTGCGGGAGCTCGCCGCGCCAGGCAGCGCCCAGGCGGCGACGATCGCCGCCGTGCTGCAGGACGTCCGTCCCGACCTGCTGCTGATCAACGAATTCGACCATGACGGTGCACTCGACGACGACCACGTCGCGCGGGCGCCCGCACCCGCCGCCCTCGCTTTCGTGCGCAACTACCTCGAGGTCGGCCAGGGCGGCCGCGCACCGCTCACCTGCCCCACGCTCTTCAGCGCACCCTCGAACACCGGGCTGCCGAGCGGCGTCGACCTCGACCGCGACGGCCGCATCGGCGGCGGCAACGACGCGCGCGGCTTCGGCCTGTTCCCCGGCCAATACGGCATGCTGGTCTGCTCGCGCCTGACGCTGCGCCGCGAGCAGGTGCGCAGCTTCCGCAAGTTCCTGTGGCGCGACATGCCGGGCGCCGACCTGCCGCCCGACTGGTACGGACCCGAGGCGCTCGCCGTGCTGCCGCTCTCGTCGAAGAGCCACTGGGACCTGCCCTTCGAGCTGCCGGCCCCGGCGACCACCGCCACCGGATCGACGACAGCGCCCGCCCCGCGCCTGCTGCACTTCCTCGTGAGCCACCCCACGCCGCCCGGCTTCGATGGGCCCGAGGACCGCAACGGCCGCCGCAACCACGACGAGATCCGCCTCTGGGCGGACTACCTGACGCCCGCGACCGGCGGCTATCTCATCGACGATGCAGGCCAACGGGGCGGCCTCGCCGCCGAGGCCTCGTTCGTGATCGCCGGCGACCTGAACGCCGACCCGGTGGACGGGGGCAGCCGCGACGGCGCGATCCGCCAGCTGCTCGAGCATCCCCGTGTGCACCGCGAGGCGGCATCGGGGCGGCTCGTGCCGCGCAGCGCAGGCGCCGTGGAGGCCGCGCTACGCCAAGGCGGCGCCAACGCGCGCCAACGGGGACCCGCCGAGCAGGACACCGCGGATTTTTCCGATGGCGGCCCGAACTCGCCCGGCAACCTGCGCGTCGACTACGTGCTGCCCTCGGCGGACCTCGAGGTCTGCGCGTCCGGCGTGCTCTGGCCGACGCAGGGCGACCCCGCCTATGCGCTCGTCAACGACGACGCATCCGCCAGCAGCGACCATCGGCTCGTCTGGACGGACATCGCACTGCCGGGTGAGCGCTGCCCCTAGGGCGCCGGCGCGGGATCGAGCAGCGCGTACTTGCGGGCGGTATGGGCGGCCGCGCAGGTGGCGGCATCCATGTCGGGCGTGCAGGCGCCACCGACCAATGCGCGCTCCCAAGACCCGTACATCGCGTTCGGCAGCAGGAACCAGCGCGTGCCGAAGAGCGGGGCCAGTTCCTCGCGCCGCTGCGCGTACTCCGCGCGATCGACGAAGTCGTGCAGATCGTCGCCGGCGAGCGCGACGATCCGATAGCGCTCGGCCAGCCAGGCGCGCCGCGAGACCTTGCTCGACCCGGACCACTCGGGGCGGTCGCCGCGCTGCAGGAGCGCATCCGGCGCACCCGCATCCGGCAGACCGAGCGCGACGAGGTTGCGCAGCGTCGCCTCGCGCGACGGACAACCGGCGCCGGGCGCCGTACCGCGCGGGCAACTGCGGTTGGTGACGTAGAAGACCTTGTGCCCCGCACGGCTCGCCGCCCGCAGGAACTCGACGGCGCCCGGCACCGCCGGCGCCGCCCCCTCGGATACCCACGCGTCCCACGAGGACTCATCGAACTCGCCGCCCGCGAGCGCACGACGCGCCTGATAGAACGAGTTGTCGAGGACGGTCTCATCGAGATCGACGATGATGGCCGTCGGCAGCCGGGCGAGCGTCGCGGGATCCGCGCCACGCTGCTCGACCACGGCCGTGCCCGGCGCCGCGATCGTGGTCGTCAGGCGCTCGGTCGCAAGACCGTAGACCTGCTCGGCGGCGATGCGGTATTCCGCCGCACGCTGCATCCAGAGCGTGGCGTTGACCGTCTCGCGTCCGACCACGGGCGGCGCCGATGCGGACGGGGACATGCGCGACGGCGCGGCGCAACCGGCCAGCCCGCACAGCAAGAGCACTCCGACGATCGACCCGCGACGATGTCCTGTCATCCTGCCCATGCGCCCTGCGCCTCCGTTCCGCGTGTAAAGTGTCCGCCATGATCGAACACAGCATCCGCACGATACCGGACTATCCGAAGCCGGGCATCCAGTTCCGCGACATCACCACGCTGCTCGGCGATCCCTCCGCCTACGCGGCCGCGGTGGACGCATTGGTGGCACCGTACGCCGCCGCGCCCGCCGCCGAGCGGATCGCCAAAGTGGCCGGCATCGAGGCGCGCGGCTTCATCTTGGGCGGTGCCGTCGCCCACCGTCTCGGCGCGGGCTTCGTGCCGGTACGAAAGAAGGGCAAGCTGCCGCACGAGACGGTGCGCGTCGCCTATGCGCTCGAGTACGGCACGGACGAGATCGAGGTGCACCGTGATGCCGTGGCGCCGGGTGAGCGCGTGCTGCTGGTCGACGACCTGATCGCCACAGGCGGCACGGCCGTGGCCGCACTGGAGTTGCTGCGCTCGATCGGTGCCCAAGTGGTCGCCGCCGCCTTCGTCATCGACCTGCCGGACCTCGGCGGCGCGGCACGGCTGCGCACGCTGGGATTACCGGTGCAGACACTGGTGGCGTTCCCCGGGCACTAGCGCGGCAGGCGCCGTCGGTTTCGCGGTATTCTCGGGCCTTGCCATCCCCACCGCAGGATCGCCGCCATGACCCACCACCGCCTCGTCCTTGCCCTCGCCGCCGCATCGCTGCTGACGGCCTGCGGCAAGTCCACCCCGGAAACCGCCGCGCCGGCCACGGAGTCGAGCGCTGCACCGGCCGCTGCGTCCGCTACCGGGACACCCGCGGCGCCAGCCGCGTTCGATGCGACGCTCACCATGAAGGGCATCACCTTCCGCGTCACCGCAGCCAATGATTCCTCCGCCGGCACGGTGACCATCGTGCCCTCCGGTCTGACGGTGACGAACGACACGATCACCCAAGAGATCGACGGCACGGTGGTCAGCGCCGAGGTGGCCGATCTCGATGTGAACGGCTGGCCGGAACTCTACGTGTTCACGCGCTCGGCCGGCAGCGGCTCCTACGGGTCGGTCATCGGCCAGGCCGTCAACAACGGCAAGTCGCTGAGCGCCATCTTCCTGCCCGACATCGCCGAGGACGCGAAGCTCGCCCAGGGCTACATGGGCCACGACGAATTCGCGATCGTCGAGAATACTTTGGCCCGGCGCTTCCCGATCTACGCCCCGGGCGACACCAACGCCGCCCCCTCGGGCAAGATGCGCCAAGTGAGCTACGCGCTCGCGGCCGGCGAGGCCGGGTGGGTGCTACGGACGCGTGATGTCACCGAATTCTGATCCGCCGCGGTCGGCGTTGCGGTCGGCGTTGCGGACAACGCTGTGGGCGGCGTTGGCGGGCCTTGCCGCCCTGCTCGTCGCGGGCCCGGTGCCCGCACAGGAGCGCACCGAAAAACCGCCCCTTCACGGCCAGCATTGGATGGCGATCACCGGCAAGCCGCTGGGTGCCACCGCCGGCGCCAAGATGTTCGAACGCGGCGGCAACGCAGTGGACGCGGCCTGCGCCATGATCGCGGCCACGGCGACGATGTGGGACACGCTGCACTGGGGCGGCGAGACCCAGGCGCTCATCTGGCATCCGGTCGAGAAGCGCGTGATCGCGATCAACGCCCTCGGCGTCGCGCCGACCGGTGCCACGGTGGAGTTCTTCCGCAGCCGCGGCATGGCCTATCCGCCCGAGCACGGCCCGCTCGCGGCGGTCACCCCTGGCACACCGGGCGGCATCCTCGTGATGCTCGCCGAGTACGGCAAGCTCTCGTTGTCGGAAGTGCTCGCGCCCGCCATCGCGCTCGCCGACGGCTACCCCATCGAGGCGCAGACCGCGGATGCCATCGAGCGCAACAAGTCCAAGATCAAGGAATGGCCGGACAGCGCGCGCATCATGCTGCCGCATGCGGTCAAGCCCGGTGCGGCCCCCGCCGCCCGTGGCAGCGATCCCACCGCCGCCGGTCGCGAGGCTCCGCGCGCCGGTGAGATCTTCCGCCAGCCCGAGCTCGCGGCGACGCTGCGCAAGCTGGTCGAGGCCGAGCAGCGCGCCCTCAAGCGCGGCGCCACGCGCCAGCAGGCCATCATGGCCGCCTACGAACGCTTCTACCGCGGCGACATCGCCGCAGAGTTCGCCGGCGCGGTGCAGGCCGCGGGCGGGCTCATCACCCGCGAGGACCTCGCGCGCTGGCAGGTGAAGATCGAGGCGTCCCGCAGCACCACCTACCGCGGTGTCGAGGTCCACAAGCTCGACACCTGGGTGCAAGGGCCGGTGATGCTGCAGGCGCTCGACATCCTCGAGAACTTCGACCTCAAGTCGATGGGCTACAACTCCGCGCGCTACCTGCACACGCTCTATCAGGCGATGAACCTGTCGTTCGCCGACCGGGACTTCTATTACGGCGACCCGGCCTTCCCGCCCGCGGAGCCGATCGCGGGGCTGCTGTCCAAAGATTACGCCAAGCAGCGCGCCGCCTTGATCGGCGAACGCAACGACCCGCGCATCGGCCCGGGCGATCCGTACCCGTTCCAGGGCGGCGTGAACCCCTACCGCGAGTGGCTGCGCGCCTGGCCGCCCACCCCTGCCCCTGCGGCATCCAAGCCCGCCGCCGACGCCCCGCGGCCGTACACCCCGAGCGGCGTCGCGCCGCCGACGGCGCGCTTTCATGATGCGCCGCCGACGGCGCGCGTTCATGATGCGCCACCAACGGCGCGCGTGGACGACCCGCACGAGGCCTTCTATCGCGGTACCACCTCAGTGGTCACCGCCGACAAGGACGGCTGGCTGGTCGCCGTGACGCCGAGCGGCGGTTGGGTGCCGGCGGTGATCGCCGGCAAGACCGGCATCGGTCTCTCGCAGCGCCTGCAGTCCTTCGTGCTCGATCCGCGCGAGAACCCCTTCAACGTGCTCGAGCCCGGCAAGCGGCCGCGCGCCACGCTCACGCCCGCCCTTGCGCTGCGCGACGGCAAGCCCTGGCTCGCCTTCGCGGTGCAGGGCGGCGACAGCCAGGACCAGAACCTGCTGCAGTTCTTCCTGAACCGCGTCGAGTTCGGCATGACGCCGCAGCAGGCCGCCGAGGCCGCCAACATGAACAGCTTCCAGCTGCGCGATTCCTTCGGCGACCACGCGAGCAAGCCCGGCCGGATGCTGCTCGACGACGAGGTGCCGCGTTGGGTACGCAGCGAGCTCGTCTCCCGCGGCTACACACTCGAGTTCCAGCCCCGCACAGCGGGGCCGATCACGGCCATCGAGGTCGATGCCGTGAACGGCACGCTGTGGGGCGGCGTCAGCAACCACGGCGAGGATCACGGCATCGCCTGGTGAGGCGGTGCCGCGGCCCCGGCCGCGCGTGGGTCAGGTCCGCACGTAGACGCGCTTGCCGTCCTTGATCGTCTCGACCACCCGGATGTCCTTGATGGTCATCGGGGCCACCTTCACCGGATTGCGGTCGAGGATCACGAGATCCGCGCGCTTGCCCGCCTCGAGGGTGCCCTTCGAGGCCTCCTCGAAGTATTCATAGGCGCCGTTCACGGTGATCGCCTGCAGGCCCTGGTAGGGCGTGACGCGCTCGGCCTCGCCCAGCACCCGGCCCTCGCGGGTGACGCGGTTCACGGCGGTCCACAACAGGAACATCGGGTCGGTCGGCGTGACCGTCGCATCGGTATGGTTGGTGGCGCGGATACCGCGCTTGAAGGCGCTCGCCATCGGGCTGATGAACGAAGCGCGCTCGGGCCCGAGGTTCGCGTAGTGCACTTCGCCCCAGTAGTACACATGGTTCGTGAAGAAACTCGGCAAGAGGCCGTGCTTGGCGTACGCATCCAGCTGGTCCGGACGCATGATCTGCGAGTGGATGATGATGGTGCGGCGGTCCTTGCCGGGGGTCGCGAGCGCCCTCTCGGCGTTCTCATGGCCCTTGATCATCATGTCGACCGCCGCGTCGCCGTTGCAGTGCGAGAACATCTGCACGCCGTGCTTGTAGGTGAGCAGGAACAGCTGGTCCACCTGCTCCTGCGTGAGGTTCGGGAACCCCCGGCAGTCGGTCTTGCAGCCCGGCACCGGCGTGAGGAAGGGCCGGGTGAGATAGGCCGTCTTGCCCTGCGGCGAGCCGTCCACCGCCATCTTGAGGCCTGCGTACTTCAGGCCATCGCGGTACTCGCCCCACCGGATCTTGCCCGTGCCGACGAGCTCCGCCGCCATCGTGAAGGCCGGCAGCGCGATGACGTCGATGCTGAAGGCGCCCGCCTTCGCCGCCGCCTCGATCACCGGCATCTTCTCGCCCATGACGAGCGCCTCGCTCGCCGTCGTGTAGCCGTTGGCGGCGTAATGCGCCACGGCGCGCTTGATGAGGTCGAGGTCGACCTCCGGCTTGCGCGCGCCCTTGAGCACGGGCTGGAAGGCGATCATCCCCATCTCCTGCACAAGGCCCTGCGGCTCGGTGCCGCCCGGCTTGCGGAGGATCGTGCCGCCCTCGGGATCCGGCGTGCGGGCATCGATGCCCACCGCCTTGAAGGCCAGGGTATTGGCGACCAGCATGTGCCCGGACGCATGGACGATCACGACCGGGTTCTTCGGGAACGCGGCATCGAGGTCGGCGGCCGTCGGATGGCGGCGCTCCGCGAGCATGTCCTGGTCGTAACCCTGGCCGATGATCCAGTCGCCGTCGCCCGCGCCGAGGCCGCCCTTGAGCTTCTGCAGCGCGGCGACGATGTCGGCGATCTGGGTGACACCGCCGATCGGCGGCGGGTTGAGGTTGGCCTGCACCAAAGAATCCGCGTAGTTGAGCAGGTGGCTGTGGCCGTCGATGAAGCCCGGCAGCAGCGTCTTGCCCGCGAGGTCGACCTGGGCTGCGCCCGCACCCGCGGCCTTCGCCACGTCGTCGCGTGTGCCGACCGCGAGGATCTTGCCGTCGCGCACGGCGAGCGCCTCGGCGTAGGCGGGCTCCGCACCCGCCATGGTGATGATGTCGCCGCCCGAATAGACGGTGACGGCCGCCGCAGTGTCGGCCGACGCGGTGTCGGCCGTCGCACCGGCGACTTCGGCGGGCCGACTGCAACCGGCGAGCGCCAAAGACGCCGCGATGGCGGCCAGGGCTGCGCCTTGTCGTATCTTCGTGTGCATCCTCTCCTCCCGGGCCCGCAGGCCGTCAAAATCGCAGTTCGGAAGACAGCATCAGCGCGAGGCCATCGTTGTCGATGTCGCCCTCGTAGGCGGTGCGACGCCAGGTCGCCTCGAGCCCGAGCGTGGTCATCGGGCTCGGGTCCCAGAACAGGTTGGCGAACGCCGTCTCGTTGGACCGCACGCCCGGCTGCGCGCCGCCCGTCGCCCAGGCGCGATCGCGGCCATAGCCGAAGTGCGTGTGCAGGGTCGGACGCCACCACCAAGCGACCTCTGCCCAGCCGCCCTCGCTGCGCACGGGCACGCGGTCGGCGGTGACGGTCTGGAAGATGCCGGCGAGATACGGCGCGAAAGCGCGGCCCCGATAGAGCTCGCCCTGCAATCCAAATCTTTGGCCGACACGCACCGCGCCTTCGATCGCGACTCCCGATAGGTCGGTGTCGTAGGCCGGGAAGGCGTTGGAGATCGAGAACGTGCGGAACGACCCGGTGGCGCCCGAGACGCCGATCTCCCATTCGGGATAAGGCACGAGCGATACCGCAGTGTCTGCGACGCCGCGGGCGAACGCGACGCGCGCCTCGTAGTTCGGCTGTCCGGTGTTCTCGGTGGAGGCAAGCGACGGCGGCTGGATGTTGGAGGGCTGCGCGTCGGCGAGCGCCCCCTGCAACGTCCACTTGCCACCGTCGGTGCGGACAAAGCGCTCGACGCGCAGCTGCGGCTTCATCGAATTGCCCGGATTGCCGGAACCGGCCATGCCCGACATGCTGTCGACCATGCGCGGGATCTTGGGGCTGAAGACGTCCGGCTGCAGCCCTGCCGCGAGACGCCAACGGTCGTTGGCGGCTTCGACGTAGGCGACGCCTGGATAGACGCCGTACTTGCCCGACAGCAGGTCGCCATCGAAGAGCTGCGCCTGGATGACGCCGCCCAGCTGGAACCCGCCGAGCTCACGGCCGCGGATCGCCACCAGCAGCGTGGAGAGACGCGCGTCGATCTTGGTCGTGCCTTCGCGCACGCCCGGTACCGAGGGCAGCACCAGGAACGGCGCGGCATCCGGCAGCATGCGCGCGCCGGTGGTGTTGACCGTGGTGCGCAGCGAGCCGCCGATGATGACGCCGACACCATCGTAGCGGCCGGTGACCACCGGCGGCGGCAGGGCAGACGCATCGGCTGCCACAGGCGGTTCGACGGCTGCAACGACCGTCGGTGCCACAGGGTCGACCGTTGCCACAGGTGCGGCCGTCGCTGCGGGCGCGGGCGCCCCCGCGCCGAGACGGCGCTCGAGCGCCTCGATCTGCGCCTGCTGCTCACGCAGTTGGCGCAGTTGTGCCTCGAGCAGTTCCTGCTGGGCCGCGAGCTTGGCTCTCAGCGCCGCGACCTCCGCTGCGGTGGGCGGTTCGGCCATGGCCGATGACGCGGCGCCGCCGAGCGCCAGCGCGACGGTCGCGACCGTGGCACGCATGGCGACGGCAGCAGGGCCCCTCATCAGCGATCCGCCTTGGCGGCCTGCATGTCGCGATAGACGTCCCGGCGGTGGTCATACACCGGCACCCCTTCCTTGTAGGTCCTCAGGACCTGGATCGTCTTGATCGTGGCCGGGTCGACCTTCAGCGGATTGGCCGACAGCACCACCATGTCGGCGAGCTTGCCGGCCTCGAGCGTGCCCTTGGTCTTCTCTTCCTTGAGCTGGTACGCCGCCGAGCGCGTCACCGCGCCGAGCGCAGCGTAGGGCGAGACGCGCTCGTCGGGTCCGATGATGGTGCCGCTCGGGGTGCGGCGGTTCACGGCAGCATCGACCAGCGCGAGCACCGAGGGCGATGGCGTCACCGGCGCATCGTGCGAGAGCGTCCAGGGCAGACCCATCTTCTCGAGCGTGTTCGCGGCCTGCGAACGGTTGGCGCGCTCGACGCCCCACAGCTGCAGCACGCCGTCGCCCGCGGTCACGATGCCCGCCGACAGGAAGGTCGGGATGGCGCCCACCTTCTTCATGCGCTCGATCTGGTCGGGGCGCATGTAGGTGCCGTGGATGAACACCGGCCGGTGGTCGCGCATGCCGTACTTCGCGATGGCCTTCTCGATGGCGCGCAGCGCCTGCTCGACGGCCGCGTCGCCGTTCATGTGCATGTTGATCTGCACGTCGCTGGTCCAGAAGCGGTCGAAGGCGGCCTGCAGCACCTCGTCGGGGATCTGCTGGAAGCCCGAGTAGATGCCGGTCTTGCCGGGCGGGTTGGTGGTGTAGGGCTGGGTGAACCAGGCGGTGTCGAGGCTGCCGTCGAGCCAGTACTTCACGCCGCCCATGCGCACGCGGTTGATGTAGCGCTTGTCGAGGTCGGAACGCTTCGCGAGCAGCTTCTGCGCGACGCCCGCCTCGTCCGGGGCATAGGCGCGCGACACGCCATAGGCGGCGTCGAGCACCTGGTCGGTGATCGAGTCCTTGGCGCAGACATAGAGGTCGATCGGCAGCAGGTTCTTGTCGATCGCGTTCAGCACGAGGTCGATGTCGTCGTTGCCGAGGCCGAGGCCGCAGTCCTGCGCCGTGGTGTGACCATGCTTCGCCCACTCGGCCGCGCCGGCCTTCATCGCCCGGTCAGCGAGCTCGCCGGTGAACGCCGGACGCTGCGCACGCACGGCGTTGAGGGCGGTCTCCTCGAAGGGCCCGAGCGGCTCGCGGCTGCCAGGCTTGCGGGTGAAGTTGCCGCCCTCCGGGTCCGGCGTGTCGGCCGTGACGCCCGCGAGCTTGAGCAGCACCGAGTTCGCCGAGCCGAGGTGGCCGGAGGAATCGACGATCAGGATCGGCCGCGTCGTGCTCACCTGGTCGAGGTCGGCGGCGGTCGGCGTGCGCTTCTCGGCGAGCGCGGCGGCCTTGTAGCCGAAGCCGACGATCCAGGCGCCCTCGGGCACGGTCTCGGCGTGCTTCTTCAGGCGCGCCACGACCTCGGCGATGTCGGCGGAGCCGACGAGATCGGCATCCATCAGGTTCTTGCCGAAGTAGACCATGTGGCCGTGGGTGTCGATGAACCCCGGCAGCAGCGTCTTGCCCGCGAGGTCGACCTGCGTTGCCTCGGCGCCGGCCGCCTTCGCGACCTCGTCGCGTGTGCCGACCGCGAGGATCTTGCCGTCGCGCACGGCGAGCGCCTCGGCGTAGGCGGCATCGCGGCCGGCCATCGTCAGGATGTCGCCGCCCGAATAGACGGTGGTGCCCGACGCGTTGCCGGCAGCGCCCATCGCGGCCGCGCCGTCGGCGGCAGCGGTGTCGGTGGCCTTGCGCGCACAGCCGGCGGCGAGCAGCAATACCGAGGCGGCGAGCAGCGCCACCGCGCCCCGCGGGATCTTGGCCTGCAGGGTGTTCGCACGGACAGTTCGAGGCTGGATCATGAGCGTCTCCCACTCAAATTGACGGACGCCGGAGATTCGGCGACCGGGTTGGCCGCCATCGGCCGGTTTTTGCTGGACTCGATCTCGGCCACGGCCGCCAGGGCCTCAGGCCGGCCGCTCGCGGTGAGGTAATCGAGCACCGGTTGGCGCAGCGCGGGGTTCAGCACCCGCGAACGCAGCAAGGCGATGTAGTCCGGCACGGCGTCCCAGTACTGCCACCGTGCGAGGTCGGCGGCCACGAGGCCGCCCAGCGCGCGGTGCTTCCGCACCAGCCGCCCGAAAGTCTCGGCCGTCTCGCGGCGCAGCGCGGCATCGCCCGCATCGGCGTGCACCGTGAAGGCGAGGACGGCCTCCTGCAGTTCCGGGATCGAGCGCTTCGGCTGCTCGAGGTAGGTCCGACGCAGGAGGGCGCGACGTGCAGCGCCGCCCGCCTCGAGGTCTGCGGCGAGCAACGAGGCAAGGTCCTCGAGCCCGCCCGAGGCGGCAAGGCGATCGACCCGTCCGGCGATCTCGCGTGCTTCGGCCGGCCCCGCATTGATGCCGTACAGCAGCCAGTAGAGCGGACGGCGCGTGGCGCGGCCAGGGTCGGCGAGCCACACCCGCAGGTCGGAGGGGCGCACGTGGCCACGCGTGCTGCGCATCGCGTCATAGGGCGCGCGGGCGATCTCGGCATATGCGGTCGTGGCGAGCAGCGGTACCGGATGTTCGAGCATCGGTGCGAGTGTGACCACGCGCGATCGCCAGTCGGCGAGGGTCATGTCGCTGCTGCGTTTGGCACCGACGAGACGGCGCACGTCGTTCGCCGCGCCTGCCGGCACCGGGCCCGCGTTCATCCAACCGCCGCCCAAGGCCTGCCGCAACAGCAGGTACGAGCCGCCCGACGCGCGCGGGATGTCCTCACCCGGGATGAAGCGCAGGTCGCGCAACTTGCTTCCAGGCTTGTCGGCCGCTGCGGCACGCTTCCCGACGGCAGGTCGGGCAGGGAGCGGCTTGATGGGCTCGATGACCTCGAAATCGCGTCCGCCCAGCGAGCGGGCGATCACGGCGCGATCGGCGTTGATCAAGTGCTGCAGCAGCGTCAGGGTCGGCAGGTTGCCCGAACAGATGGGGCAGGCCTGCGCCACCGGTACGGACAGGAGGGACCCCACGAGCGCCGCGAGCGCAGCCAGCGCCGCGAGCACAGCGCCCGCGCCTGTGGCGCGCGCCCGATTATTGATGCGGCACGAGACTGCCGACATGCCCCCTCCCTCACCCATCGTCAAAGATGCGTCCCCCAGCCGGGATTATCGGTCGCTGCGGGGATGCCGCCTAGTACCCGGCCGCGAGGTACCGGGACACCAGGCACCAGGGCACGAGACCCCATTCCGTCGGGGCGATGCGGCAATATTTGTGCGCATTGCACCTTGGTAAGGGTCATTTTGCGCAAGCGGCGCGTTAGGGTACCGGCCCATGAGCACGCCTTCACACCCGCGCGCGACCCGCGTGAGCACGGATGACATCTCGGTGGTGAACGCGTCGAGCCATCCGAGCTGGCGGGACCAGACCTACCTGCTGCGTCCGGGTCCGATCCGTTTCACCGCGTTCCGGCTGGCGGTCGACGAAGACCTCCGCATCTGTCGCTGGTCCTACACGGGCGCAGCACGCACCTTCGCGCACCTCGCGGCCGGTTCTTTGTATGTCGCCTTCCCGAAGGGCGAGGCGATGCGGGTCGACGGGCTGCCGATCGACGGCGATGTGGTGACGCTCAGCCTCGGAGCGGCCGACTATTCCGGATCGACGCTGCGGGACGTGGCGTGCGAGGAAGTGCTCGTCACCGGCCAAGCGCTCGAGGCGCTGTTAGGCGGGGACGACGCCCTGCGCGAGGCGCTGACCGCGCGCTGCGGCGGGCGGATGTCGGTGATGCGCGCCGGCCGGTCGGCGCTCGCCTTGCGGGAGAGCCTGCGTCACGCGCTCGAGGCGGGCGCCGAGGGCTTGGCGCGGACGGGTATGGCGCAGACGGGGTTGGAGGACGCGGCCGATCAGCCGATCGGCGCCGGATTCGACGCCCTCGCGTGGCGCGAGGCGCTGACCGCTGGGCTGCGTGCGATGCTGCCCGAGGCACTGGCGACCGAGGATCTGCTCGCGGATCGCGCAGGGGGTCGACGGCATGCCCTGGCACGGAACGCGGAGCGCCTGATCTGGCGACGGGTCGCGAGCGGCGACCCCGGCGGCTTGTCGTTGGATGAACTCTGTGCCGAACTCGGCACCACCCGGCGAACGCTGCAGCTCGCCTTCCAGGACCATTTCGACACGCCGGTCGGCATCGTCACGCGTTCCGCCCGGCTGCAACGGGTGCGCGCGGAGCTCGGCTCCGGCGCCGCGCCGGCCGTCTCGGAGGCGGCCATGCGTTGCGGCTTCGAGCATCTCGGCCGTTTCGCGCGGTACTACCGGGACTTCTTCGGCGAATCGCCCTCCGCGACGCTGCGCGACCGACGACGGCGCGATCGCGCCGCCTGAGCGCGAGGGCGCCGGGGCGCCCAAAAGGAAAAACCCCGTGCCTCTCTCGAAGCACAGGGTTGTCCTGATAAGGACCCTGACAGTGACCTACTCTAGCGTCGCAACAGGCGAAACTACCATCGGCGCAGAGCGTTTTCACTTCCGAGTTCGAAATGGGATCGGGTGGTTCCCGCTCGCTATGGCCGTCAGGGAATTCTT
>Ga0315904_10001356_pt1 | contig 38686 bp, 34 predicted proteins | sample LakEriMetagenome_6_FD_203529 | JGI IMG/M metagenome (GOLD analysis project Ga0315904, IMG submission 203529) | Freshwater fungal communities from buoy surface, Lake Erie, Ohio, United States - Buoy 12 MA120 | ecosystem: Environmental > Aquatic > Freshwater > Lake | place: USA: Lake Erie, Ohio... | reverse complement strand
CCTATTGGAGAAGCGATATATCGTTCCATCATTCCGGAGAAAATAGATGCCAAAGCGATCATCACATTAGTAGGTGGTACGGTAGGAGGGTATATCAGTTTTGCTGGAGCGCATCGGTTAATGGAAGATGGATTAATTGGTGCCTCATCATTGCCTAAAGTAAAGCAATCTGCTGCTACGGGTATTTTACTGGCTTCTGGGATGCGAATATTATTATTTCTGGCAGCATGGGGAGTAGTAGCAAGTGGCTTGGAGCTACAAGAAAACAATCCGGCGGCATCAGTTTTCAAATTGGCTTCAGGGCCATTAGGATATACATTATTTGGGGTGGTAATGTGGAGTGCAGCCATTACATCTGTAGTAGGGTCTGCATATACATCGTATAGTTTTATGTTGGGTTTTCATTCTTCAATTGCAGAAAATAAAAAATGGATAATAACTGTTTTTGTTATGCTTTCAGCAATGATTTATTTTTTCATAGGAAAGCCAGTGAAGATCCTGGTAATGGCAGGAATGTTAAATGGATTTATTTTACCTATCGCATTACTGATCATTTTGATTGCAGCATGGCGTATGCGTAAACAGGGATATCAACATCCAGTATGGTTTTACATAATGGGCGGCTTAGTTATTATTGCAACCGGCTGGTTGAGTATTCATGCCGTGATAGGAAGTTAATTATTTATCATTAGTCTGATCTTGATGAACATTTTGCTAAGTACTTAATAATTGATCACTTGTTCTTCTATGGATGCCGGGATATCGCGCCATTCATATTGCTGATTGCGTAATTGCGGAATGAATCCCGCTTCTTTGATTGCTTCCTGTATGGTTTTATACGTAAATCGATGTGGAGCTCCAGCGGCACTTACCACATTTTCTTCGATCATAATCGAACCAAAATCATTAGCTCCTGCATGCAAACAAGTCTGTGCGATCTGTTTGCCTACCGTTAGCCAGCTCGCTTGTATGTTGATGATATTTGGTAGCATGATGCGGCTCAATGCGACCATACGAATATATTCTTCCGATGTAGTTAAATTTTGTACGCCACGAATCTTGGTTAGCAACGTGTCCACATCCTGAAATGTCCAGGCAATGAAGGCTAAGAATCCTTTAGCATGATCAGGTTTGCGGCTTTGAACTTCTCTTAATTTAACCAGATGCTCAAATCGCTCATCGATCGTTTCCACATGACCGAACATCATCGTGCCCGAAGTAGTTATATCTAACTTATGTGCTTCATGCATAATATCCAACCATTCTTGCGCACCACATTTGCCTTTAGAGATCAGCCGTCGAACTCGATCAATTAAAATCTCTGCACCTGCTCCGGGTAATGAATCCAACCCTGCTTCTTTCAATGCTTTTAATACTTCATGGTGCGACGATTTTTCTAATTTGGTGATATGTGCCACTTCAGGCGGTCCAAGTGCATGAAGTTTGATATCAGGAAACTCGTTTTTAAGTTGGCGAAATAGCGTAGTGTAAAAATCCAATCCCAAATCAGGGTGATGCCCACCTTGAAGAAGAAGTTGGTCTCCACCATATTTTAATGTCTCTTCAATCTTCCTCCGATAAGTAGGCATATCCGTGATATAGGCCTCCTCATGTCCAGGAATTCGATAGAAATTACAAAACTTACAATTGGCGATGCACACATTGGTTGTATTCACGTTGCGATCAATCTGCCAGGTAACTCGTCCGTGAGGCACAGCTTTTTTACGCAATTCGTCAGCGATGAACATCAGATCGGTCAGAGGGGCATGATTATAAAGGAAAACACCTTCTTCTACCGAAAGAAATTCTCTATTTATAGCTTTTTGGAATAGATCGGTCAACTGCTGTGCGTTATTTTCTACCATAAGTATGCAAATTTACTAATGGATTCCAAAGGCGGACAAGAATATTGATAAATTGTAGGCTGATTCTATCCTTACCCCTCATTGGAAAGCATTTCATCATGTATAACGTCCCAAACTCTATTAAGTTGTTTCTAATCTGTATGCTAACAGCCATTAGCAGTTTTGGACAGGATACTGCCATAGCCAAATATTTGGGTACCGAGCCCATTCATGTGCTTACAGGTGGGGTAGTCATTGTACGGGCGCAAATAAACGATGCAACCGATACGCTCCATTTTATTTTAGATACAGGAAGTGGTGGAATTTCTTTGGATTCGGCTACTTGTGACAGGTTACAAATTGTACCTATATCATCCGAGAAAACGATCAAAGGCATTGGTGGTATTCGTCAGGCGAGATTTGTTTATAACACAAGGCTTACTCTTTTGCATGGGCTGGTCACCGATAGTCTTAATTTTCATGTAAATGATTATGAAATATTGAGTAGTGTTTATGGTTTAAAAATAGATGGAATAATAGGGTATAATTTTTTAAGTCGATATATCATAAAGCTGGATTATGACAGCTCTAAAATGCATATTTACTCTCAGGGTAAAATTACCTATCCTAAAGGAGGATTTCTGCTTAAGCCATTTATTGGGATCATCCCAATTTTACAGACTGATTTTACAGATGCACGACCTGTAACCAGTCGATTTTATTTTGACACAGGGGCTGGTTTGAGCTTTTTATTATCCAAAGCATATGTCAATGATTCGCTGGTGATGAGAAGAAGAAAGGCTCCCATAGTACTTACTCAGGCAGAAGGCGTGGGGGGTAAGACTCAAATGGGTTTAACTACGGTAAGAAAAGTTAAAATAGGTCCCTATCGCTTTCAACATGTGCCTACTTTTATTTTCGAGGATCCCTATAACATCATATCCTATCCGAATCTTGCCGGACTGATCGGTAATGATTTGTTGCGTCGCTTTAACACTATTCTCAACTATCGAAAGCGGGAATTCTATCTCACGCCCAATCAACATTTGCGTGATGTATTCGATTATTCTTACACAGGGCTGGGTATTTATTTTATAGATGGTAAAGTAGTAGTGGAAGATGTAATCCCTGGTTCGCCTGGCGATCAGGCCGGATTTAAAAATGGCGATATCATTTTTGGCATTGGGAAGAATTTTTCGAATAATATCCAGGAGTATAAAAACTTACTTCAAAACACTGGATCCAAGATAAAACTCATCATTATTCGCGATGGAGAGTACGCAGAAATAATTCTTCGTCCGAAAAACATAATGAAACGCCGTTAAGCGGTGGATTTACGGATATTTGCAGTATGATTCAATTTGATCGTTTTGAGCTAAAAAATGGGTTGAAGGTGCTGGTGCACAAGGATACCAGCACGCCAATGGTAGTAATGGATATTTTATATGATGTAGGCGCAAGAGATGAAAATCCTACAAGAACTGGATTTGCACATTTATTTGAACACCTGATGTTTGGTGGATCAATTAATATCCCAGATTATGATGAGCCATTGCAGTTGGCAGGAGGGGAGAATAATGCCTATACCACAAATGATCTCACCAATTACTATTGCCAGTTGCCGGCAGAAAACTTGGAAACTGCTTTCTGGCTAGAAAGTGATCGTATGCTAAGCCTGGCGTTTAGTAAAAAAAGTTTGGATGTACAGCGTAAAGTAGTGAGCGAGGAATTTAAAGAACATTATCTGAATAAACCTTACGGTGACGCCTGGCATCTGATGCGGGAAATGGCCTATACCACTCACCCATATCGCTGGATGACGATCGGTAAAGAATTGAAGCATATTGAGGAGGCACAGCTGGAAGATGTAAAAGCATTTTTCTTTAAGCATTATACGCCTAGTAATGCCATTTTAATTGTGGCCGGTAATGTTGAGGCAGAAGAAGTAAAGCGTCTTGCCGAAAAATGGTTCAGTGATATTCCTGCCGGGAATAAATACATAAGGAAGATTCCTGCAGAACCTGCTCAAATGGAAGCCAGAAAAAAAACGGTTTATCGCGATGTGCCACTAGATGCATTTTACAAATGTTGGCATATGCCCTCTCGTTTGGATAAGGGATATTATGCAGTTGATCTGATAACCGATATCCTTGGTGGTAGTGCATCTTCTCGTTTATATCAAATTCTAGTAAAAGAGAAAAAATTATTCAGCAACATTGAGTGTTTTCATTTTGGCAGCTTGGATAATGGATTACTGACCATAGAGGGTAAGCTAGTAAAAGGCGTAGATATACATGATGCTGAAAAGGCTATTGATGCTATTCTTCGTGAAGTCTGTGAAAAATTAATTGAGGAAAAGGAGTTGCAGAAAGTAAAAAATAAAACTGAAAGTCTGATGGCTTTTGAAGATATGAGTTTGATGAACCGTGCTAATAGTCTGGCTTTCTATGAATTATTAGGCGATGCAACGTTAATGAATACTGAATTAAGTCGATACCAGGAAGTATCTGCTGCTGATATACAGCACTATGCTTGTCAAATCTTTGATGAACGTAACAGCAATACACTCTATTATCTCGCCAATAAATAAATTATATGACCAATAGTATAAATATATTGAACAGAAAACAAGCACCTACTATTAAGGATGCTGTGGATTTTCAGTTGACCCTAAAACCGTATGAAAAATTTGTTTTGGATAATGGTATTGAAGTATATGCTGTACATGCTGGAGCGGAGCAGGTAATGCAGATGGAATGGGTTTTTTATGCAGGTAACTGGTACGAAGAGCAAAATGGAATTGCAGCGGCTACCAATCATTTGATTAAGAATGGAACCCGTCATAAAAATGCATTTGAGATCAGTGAGTATGTCGATTTTTACGGTGCTTATCTAAATAGAAATTGTTATAATGAAACTGCAGTCATCAGTTTGCATACCTTAACCAAACATCTCACTGAATTACTTCCTATCGTTCATGAATTGATCGTAGATTCTATTTTTCCAGAACAAGAATTGGAGATTTTTCGTCAAAATATGAAACAGCGACTGGAAGTAAATCTAAAGAAATGTGATTTTGTTGGGAACAGACTGATTGATGAGTATGTGTTTGGTTATGAGCACCCTTATGGTAAATATTCAACCGAGCAGACCTACAATGCGCTGAATACCGATAAGATCAAGACCTTTCATCAGTCGTATTATTTGAATGGCCGTATGATGATCTTTGTGGCCGGGCAACTTCCAAAAGATATATTTCAGCAATTGAATGCACAATTTGGGAAATTACCTGTCCGCCTTTACGATTTCCCGGAAATCACACATCCTGTAATTCGAGCTGATGAGAAGAAATATCGTATTAACAACGATCCGAATGGCGTTCAGGGTGCGATTAGGATAGCAAGACCTTTTATCACCCGTAATCATCCTGATTTTGCTCCGATGCAAGTATTGAATGCATTGTTTGGTGGTTTTTTTGGATCACGTTTGATGAGCAATATTCGTGAGGATAAGGGTTATACTTATGGGATTCATAGTTATGTTCAGAATCATATGCACGATTCAGCATTGATGATCAGTACTGAAGCTGGAAGGGATGTTTGTGAGGATACGATCAGGGAAGTATATCATGAGATGAAAGTGCTTAGGGAAGAAAAAATTTCTGCAGAAGAATTATTGTTGGTCAAAAACTATCTGATAGGAACTGTATTAGGAGATCTCGATGGACCGTTTCATATTATAGCTCGCTGGAAAAATATTATTTTGAATGGGTTACCAGAGGATCATTTTTACAGATCAATAGATGCTATAAAATCGGTCAGTCCTGAAAAGCTTCAGGAATTGGCAAATATCTATCTGTATCCCAAAGATTATTATGAACTTGTGGTAATATGATTTTCTGCAGGTAAAAAACAATAATCTATGTTGTTCGACAGAAAGACCCTTACTAATGAACAGTTGATCCATTTTTACAAAAGCATTCTCAAACCGAGAATGATCGAGGAGAAAATGCTGGTGTTATTACGCCAGGGTAAGATCTCCAAATGGTTCAGTGGAATTGGTCAGGAGGCAATAGCGGTTGGAGCGACATTAGCTTTGGATAATGATGAATGGATCATGCCACTCCATCGTAATCTAGGAGTTTTTACTACGCGAGATATGCCCTTGCACAAATTATTCAAGCAGTGGCAAGGCAGTAAGGAAGGGTATAGTAAAGGGAGAGAACGAAGTTTTCATTTCGGTTCTTCAGAACATCATATCTGTGGAATGATATCGCATTTGGGTCCTCAACTGGCTATAGCCGATGGGGTAGCTCTTGCGCATAAGCTAAGTAATAAAGGAAAGATATCACTCGCTTTTAGTGGAGATGGTGGTACATCAGAAGGTGATTTTCATGAAGCGTTAAATGTAGCAGCTGTTTGGGATCTACCTGTTATCTTCCTGATCGAAAATAATGGGTATGGATTAAGTACACCTGTTAATGAACAATACCGATGTGAACGATTGGTTGATAAAGCCAAAGGCTATGGAATCGAAGGAGTGTGTATCGATGGGAATAATTTATTAACCGTTTGGGATACTATAAAAGGTGTCCGTGAATATTGTGTTAAATACCAGAAACCCTATTTGATTGAATGTATGACTTTTCGCATGCGGGGTCATGAGGAAGCAAGTGGAACAAAATATGTTCCGAAGGAATTATTTGAGATTTGGGCACTAAAAGATCCTGTTTTACAGTTTGAAAAATATCTGGTTAATGAAAACGTTTTGAGTTACGAACAGATCAATAAAATCCGTGAAGATATCCGCGATTATATAGAGAAAGAATTGGCAATTGGGTTTGCTGATTCACCCATTGTTCCAAATACGGCAGAAGAATTACAGAATGTATATGCTCCTTATACAGCAGAAGTATCAGAGCCTTTAGAAGAGGGGGATCGTGAATTGAGATTTGTAGATGCGATAAGTGAGGGAATGATGCAGGCAATGAACAAGCATTCAAATTTGATCTTAATGGGGCAAGATATTGCAGAATATGGAGGTGCGTTCAAGGTCACAGAAGGGTTTGTAGAGAAGTTCGGAAAGGAAAGAGTTCGAAATACTCCTTTATGTGAAAGCGCAATTGTAGGAGCAGCATTGGGATTGAGTTTGGAAGGATACAAAAGTATGATGGAAATGCAGTTTGCTGATTTTGTGACCGTTGGATTTAATCAGATCGTAAACAATTTAGCAAAGCTTCACTATCGTTGGGGGAAAAATGCGGATGTAGTGATACGTATGCCAACTGGGGGAGGAGTGGGTGCAGGACCATTTCATTCTCAAAGCAATGAGGCGTGGTTTGTTCATACTCCGGGATTAAAAGTAGTTTACCCATCTACTCCTTTTGATGCTAAGGGATTATTATTATCTGCTTTTGACGATCCTAATCCTGTTATGTTTTTTGAACATAAAGCATTATACCGGAGCGTGAGTGCTTTCGTGCCAGAAGCATATTATCAAGTTCCCATTGGCGTTGCTAGACAAGTCCAAGTAGGGAAAGATATTAGTATCATCACCTATGGAGCTGGTGTGCATTGGGCGATGGAAGCTGCAGTAATCTTTCCTGACCTATCTTTTGACATAATAGATCTCCGAACACTTTTACCATTAGATTACGAAGCGATAAGAGCCAGTGTAAAACGAACTGGTCGTGTATTGATCTTGCATGAAGATACGTTGATTGGTGGTATAGGAGGGGAGATCGCCGCCTGGATTAGCGAATATTGTTTTGAGTTATTAGATGCTCCAATAATGCGTTGCGCATCTTTAGACACTCCTGTTCCATTCAGTTTGGAACTAGAAAAGAATTTTTTGGCAAAGTCGAGATTGAAGACGATGATCGAGAAAATAGTTGATTATTAATTACTCATGACCATTGCCTGAATCTTAGGATCAGTCTCCGGACTAAGGGTAAAAAATACCGTTATCTTCCCCTTTTCTCCAATAATATCAAACTCACCACGTAGGGCATTTAGCGGACGTACAGAGGTGATATTTTTGATTGTACCGATTCTTGAAAAATGTTCACTACTCTGCTTCTTCAATTGATCGAGCGGATTATCTGAGAAAAAGTTTTCCGCAAAAATTTCAGTTTGTGCTGCATTTTTCCAATCCGGAAATAGTTTTACAACTTGTTCTTTCCGTTTTTCTAAGATCTCCGATCTATTGGGTTTCCGTGATTCCAAATGACTCAATGCGATCAAAGTATCTAAAGTTTGTAACGTCATGCTGCCCCAACCTGCATAGGTTCTATTACTGAAGATCGCAATACCCATACCGTATTGCGGCATGATACGCCAATGTGAGCCAAAACCAGGAAGGCCTCCGCCATGACTTACATAAACTCTGTTTTGACAATCATGCATAATACCCAATCCGTAACCATAACTGTTTGTAGTTGGGCAAGCTCTACCGGTTGGGTATTTAAAGTTTGGATTGATGTTATCGTAATTCCAGGCCTGATGCATTTCCCGAACTGAGCTACGTTTGATGGGTCCATCTTCATCACCGCTTCTTGGCGGCCATGCAGATAAATGAAAATTCATATACTTGGAAAAATCTTCTATAGTAGTGATTACCCCACCCATAGCTCCCCATGAACCATCTTTTTCTAGCTCTTGTTCTTCCCAAACATTGTTGATCCATCTATATCCAAGTGCCAATTGTTTGGATGGAACTTTAGTATAGTCCCAATAAGTATTGTTCATGCCTAATGGCTTGAATATATTTTCTATGATATAATCCTGATAGGTCTTTCCGGTTACATTTCGTATTACTAACCCCAATAGAGATATCCCTAAATTGCTATACTCATAGTTTATACCTGGGATAGTAGAAAATGCAACGCCCTTTTCCATGAGATCCTCCAATTGTTTATCTGTATTGCCCATTTGTCGGTCGCCAAATGGATTATCTTCAGGAAATCCTGCACGATGTGTCATAAGATCACGAATGGTAATTTCAGGCGCATCATCCGTTAGGAGCCTAGTGTTCTTCATTTGAGGGATATACTTTGATGCAGGATCATCCAGATTTACTTTGCCTTGATCACGCAGCATCAAGATAGCCATGGTGGTGAAACTCTTGGTCATGGAAGCGATGCGAAAAGCAGATAAACTATCTACTTTGATATTCTCTTTGATATTCGAAAGGCCGGCATATTTTGTGTGAATTAATTTACCATCCGAAACGATACCATATGTAAATCCCGGAATATTATTTTTTTGGGCATATTGACTTACCAATGAATCGATAAGCGGTAAATGTTTTTCTATGGAAGCAACATTTGTTCCCGGGTGATAAGTCTGCATGGCATGTTTCAGCACATCATCTTTATAGAAATGCACCTCTTTGAATTGTCCATCTGCATACATTTTTGCTTGATCAAAAAAATGAGGTGAATTAGGGTCGCCACTATTGCCACCGGCCAAAATTGATTTAGCCCGAATACGTTTTCCAAATTCAACCGCGCAGACAAAACTATTTCCACCATAACCATAACGTTTTTTCGTACTGGCGCTGGTGCGACTATTAAACGAGGGTAATTGGCCCCAAACTGACGAAGCCCTTCCTACAGGAATACTTTCAACATTATCCAAATGAAAAGTAGTACTACCATTTTGGATACGTTGTAAACGGTTGATTTCGCCCCAAGGTATTTTCCATGTACCAATATATGTTTGAAGTGAATCAATCACCTCCGCCAGGGGCTGGAGAATTTTATGTTCATCTGTTTTTCTAAGTATATAACTATATCGTGTGATGAAATCAGCAAATAGTTCAGGATCATCAGTACGAAGTAATGCATTCATTTTTTCTGCCCAGTGAATGGCTAATGTTTGTGCAACGGAAGAAACGGATGCATTTCGATCCCATTGTGCTAACATCGCTATGGGCTCTTCCAATTTTTTATATAAAGCAGGATCACTATTTTTAATTGTAGCGTGTTTGGCGATCAAAACGGGTAATGATGAATCAAAAGCTGTAAGATGAGGATCATACCCTAATTTGATGAGATCATCTATGTCCATTTTTTCTGATTGGTTGAATAAGCGAACTGCATTTAATCCGCGGAAATTCTCACCATCTGGAGCCATATAAGATGGGTAAGCGCTGCTTTTTGGACTTTGATCACCGGAAACAGAGAAAGGTGTATTGTTAGTATTTTGTATCCAACCATTTCGAGGATTGATTACCTGCACCAGTTCACTTACTGTATGCATTCCTTTCCATTCTGTTTTGGAAGTACTGCCATCAACAGGTTGATTCCAGTTGAACGACAGATCACGTTTGGGCATATAGTTTCCATGCCAATAAGCGATATTCCCTTTTTTATCAGCATAAACCGTATTGTTGGAAAGATTTGCTCGCAGATCTAAATTTTTTTTAAATAATTCGATCGATGTTGCTTTTGTTCTTTCCCATGATTGGATCAATCCAGCCAATGACCGGTTCATTGTTTTAAGACTTAACCATTTCTCACCCTGTTGTGCTAATACTGGGCCATGATGAGTGGCGTAGGTAATGAACTGTTTTGATTTCATGATCCCATTCTCGATATAGCGCAGCGTAATCAGGTTTTCTTTTACCCTTCTGTTTTCACCATTATATCGATAATAGAGATGCCCATCCGGGCCTGTTACTATAGTTTCAGCATAAAGATCAGCCGCATCTGCTTCACTTGATGTGTGCATGAATCCGAGATGCTCATTGAATCCCTGGTAAATAAATGGTTGTCCCCATGTTACCGCACCATATACATGGAGTCCTTCTTCACTTTGCATATGTACTTCAGGTCGGAAATAAAATGTGACGTGTGGGTTGATGAAGAAGAGAGCATTTCCAGTTTTACTTTTTGAGGGTGCTACAGCAAAGCCATTAGAACCTATCAGTTTTTCTTCACCTATATGGCGTTGATTGGGTGTAGCTGTAATGTTTTCGTTTTCATAGAAATGTTTAATATCTTCTGCTGTTAGTCCCCCAGTTTGAATGGCAGAGATGCTCCCATCTGTGTACATGAGTGGGAACCAGGGTTCAAAGTTTTTGATCAATGCCGGCTTAACTTCAGGATGTTTATACAGATAAAAGTTAATTCCATCGGCGTAAGCTTGTAATATTTTTTTTAGCCAATCAGGTGCTTGTTCATAATCTTTACGGGCTTCAGCAGAATCGATGGTTAGGCGAATGAGTAGATCTTCATAAAGTTCGCTTTTCCCTTTTACTTCTGCTGTGCGACCAAGCATAGTTATATAATTTTCTTCTACACGGCGGAAATCATCTTCACATTGCGCGTAAAGAAGACCGAAAACGCAATCAGCATCTGTTTTTCCATAAATATGCGGTATGCCGTATTCATCTCGGATGATGGTTACCTGTGATGCTTGTTTTTCCCAACGATCGATATTGCGTTGTGCCATAACGGGCAAACTGATCAGGCAGATCAGTGAAATCAGAAGAGTTCTCATGAATTGAAAATACGAAGATTCCTAATCCGCTAATCCATATTTTCACTAAATACCCGCATCACATTTTTACCTAAAATTTTACGGATATCTTTTTTAGAATAACCCCTTTCTAATAAAGCCGTTGTTAAGTTTGGAAAATCTTGTACGCCATCTAATTGCATAGGGGTGGAGCTTATGCCATCAAAGTCTGAGCCCAGGCCAACATGATCAATGCCTATTCGATGAACGATATAGTCAATATGGTCGATGAGTAGCGATAATGGAGGTCGAGCCGATTTCTTATCAAATGTGCTATCCAGAAATCCTGAGAAAAAATTTACGCAGATCACTCCTCCGTTTTTCCCAATAGCATCTATTTGTTCGTCTTTTAAGTTGCGTGGTACGGGCGCAAAATGATAGACACTGCTATGCGAAACTAAAACGGGTTTATTCACGATCTTCATTGCATCCCAGAATGTTTGTTCGCCTACATGTGAAAGATCAACCATCATGCCCAGTTGATTCATTTTCTGAACTATTTGTTTCCCGAAATCAGTAAGTCCTCTTTTTTCTTTTGGGATTTTATTACTGGTCTCTTCAGCTGCTGAACTGGCCCATGGGGTACTATTATTCCAGGTTAGCGTCATGTAACGGACACCTCGTTGAAATAAGGTATCTAATTTTTCGAGGTCATTATCTATCATATGTCCGCCCTCTACGCCCATCATGGCGGCGAGTTTTTTTTCTTTTACTGCTTTACTGAGTTCAAGTGGTGTTTTCACTAGCGAGATGGTAGAAGGATTTCTATTGACAATCGCATAAACAGAATCGATTTCCTGCATGGCATGTGCAAATCCAATATCAGGCCCGCCAAATATGGAGAAGAATTGTGCATCTACTCCTCCCTTTTTCATTCGCTGAAGATCTGAATGGGTGCGACCAGAGAGGTCAGTATCAAAGGCTAATTTATTACTCAGGCTGACACTAATAAAATCATTGTGTGTATCGATAAGTAGGGTGCGTTGGTGAAAACGCGATTGGCCTGTGGCCATTTGAAACAGCAATAAAAAAGAGATTAATGTATAGGTTTTCATGTTAATCTGCCAATGCCTGATAGGTTAAGATTTTAAATCGGGTAGCTGCATCAAATGTGCTTGGCCAGATGTTTCGAAAAATTAAAGCAACGATACCTTCTTTAGGATCTGCCCAATAAGTAGTGGCGAACATTCCGCCCCATTCAAACGAGCCCACGCTAAGCGGGGTAGAGGATGCTTCTTTTTCATTAGTTAGCCCAAATCCTAATCCAAAATCATCTGCTCCAATTACGGATTCTTCCAATTGGTTAGAGATCATCATCCGAACGGTAGCTCGTGAAAGGAATTGTTTCCCATTATAACTACCACCATTCAACAGCATCTGTAGAAAAAGGGCATAATCATAGATAGTAGATGATAATCCAGCCCCTCCTGAAAAATAGGTTCCATCCAGGTTTGGATAGTCTCGATAAACATCTTCAACTATTGTCATCTTCTCTGGCATCATGGTAAGTCCCTCCGCATACTGATGATATGCACTTACTAACCTGTTTTGTTTATCCTTAGGAATATAGAAATAAGTATCCTTCATACCTAAAGGTTCAAACAAGCGGGTGCGAAGAAATTTATCGAATGACATGCCTGATGCAACTTCGACAACATAGCCCAGTACATCATTATTTAAACCATAAGTATATTTCTCACCAGGCTGATGAAACAGTGGAAGTTTCCCAAGTCTTTTCATCGCATCGCCCAAAACCATACCATGAAAAGCAATACCTCCGGGCACCTGGTATTTATGATACATCGCTTTTGCTTCAGCACTTCCTATTTGCGCATAGCCAAGTCCAGAAGTATGTGTAAGCAGATCTTTAATGGTGATCTCACGTTTTGCCGGTTCAGCTACCCACGAGGTATCTTTCAGGTTGAAGGACTTGATTACTTGTGGGTTTTTGAATTCTGGGATAAATTTAGAAATTGGGTCATTCAACAAAACTTTCCCCTCTTCAAAAAGCATCATGATAGCTACACTGGTGATTGCCTTAGACTGCGACATGATGCGGAAGATATGATCGGTTCGCATTGGGGTACCTTTTTCCATGTTATCATATCCAAATGCTTTATTATAAACGATCTTGCCATTTTTTGAAATGAATGCTACACAACCATTCATTTGTTTTTGGTCTATCCAACTTTGAAGTGTTTGATCAATTCTTTTTATCCTTTCTTCAGAAAATCCCGCTACCGCCGGTGAAGTAGCTTTAGTGAATAAAGTTTTTGAATTTTGACCACTAACCGATAGAGTTAGTACTATAAAGAAAAATAAGCTAAGGGCGCGCATGAGTTTTTTCTAAATATAATGAAAGATCTGTAATTTATTTACCGTATGATCCAGGGAAGTTCTCCTCTGGTATAAGCCTTAGAGGCTTCAAGTATCCAGGTATGAAATTCTAGTTCTGAAGTGATGACAACCCATTCATAGTCGGGTCTCCAGATTTTCATAAATCGATCAAGGTTCGAACCAGTAAAACCAGTAATTTGTTTGACCAGATCTTTATTAAATCGATAATCAATGAATTTCTCCTGTTCTTCCTGCACAAGTCGGTTTTGAATGGCTTTCAGACTTCTATTTCTCCTAAATCGGAAGAGATTGATAATATCATTAGGGTCAAGTCCTGCGCCACCATATAGTCCACCTCCGGAAGTGATGCCTATTTGGCCTGTATTTGCGTTAAAAATATTTTGGTATTTTAATCTGTTCTCAACCGAATCTTGTTTGTATGTTTTTTTTACAACTATTACTTCTTTTAAGGTTTTGTAAGCAGATTTCAACGTAACCTGAAGAGATATATCAAACGATCTAGTATTTTTTATTTCTCTTACCGGGAACCATATGGTTGATTTATCCAGGTAGGTGAAATGAATAGAATCATTTGAAGAAACGAGGATAGCGTAATGCCCTGTAGTATCTGTGTACGTTATTTGACCGTTAGTTGCGGCTACTTTAACAGCTGGGAGTATAAACTGCCTAGTCGAATCCATAACCATTCCGGTTACTAGTATTTGTGCTTTGACTGAGCAAGGAATAATAATGATCAATATGAAGAGCGTTCTCAGCATGTAGGCATTCAGTATTTTTTTGATAAAATTTGCCGAATGACCTCAGGGAAATATTTATATTCCAATTGATGTACTTTTTTAGCGATGGAATCTGCTGAATCCTGGTCTTCAATAGCAACTTTAGCTTGGAATATATACGCACCATGATCATATAATTCGTCAACAAAATGGATGGTGATCCCGGTTTCTTTTTCTCCCGCTGACTTAACGGCTTCATGTACGAAATGGCCGTACATGCCCTTGCCTCCATATTTAGGCAAAAGAGCTGGATGAATATTGATGATTTTATCGGGGAAAGATTCGATCAATTTAGACGGAATTTTCCAGAGAAAGCCAGCCAGAACGATCAGATCAGGAGAATAATGTTTAAGTATTTCTACGTAAGCATTCCCTCTGAAAAACGCTTCTTTTTCTATGATGAGTGATTGTATTCCTTCTTCCTCAGCAATTTTAAGAACACCAGCTTCAGGCTTGTTAGAAACAATGAGGCTGATGTTTACGGAAGGATCGTTTCTGAAAAAATTGATGATATTTTGGGTATTAGAACCCGCTCCAGACGCGAATATGATAATGTTTTTGCCTGTCAAGATATATTGAATTGATATTCAAAAGTAGGTGCGAAAAGGTAGAAAAAAATTATACCCGTTTATTATCCTTTTTTTTTAGCCGGAAAATCCACTTCAATATCTTTTTTTCGTAATTCCAGAAGAATTTGAATTGACCGAAAAATAGGGAAACGATAAGGATAATGACTTGGTATCCGAATATCAGGATAAATAAGCGTAGAAATAGTTTCCACAGCCAAAAGGTTTGATCGGTAAAGCCAACCCATTCCGGGATTGTACGCGAGATATAGGCTGTTGTTGTACCTGTAACGGCAAATGTGCATAGGATCAGGAAAAGTTGAGTACCATTAACCTTCCACTTTGCTTTTAATTTTTCGAACATGTCGCAAATTGAGTGAAAATTATTTAGAATAGAACCAATAGATCATAGGAAAGTTCAGAATTTCTGATCGATTACATTTTTATGACAGATTTTAGTCGAATTAGGTTTCAAAGCGCTGAAACTCAGAACTGGTCTGTGTTAAAAAAAAATAAACAATGTTGATATTTTCTAGGCTGCGTAACTTATTTTTGCAGCCAAAGTGGAAAATATCCACTTTATTTCAATCCAACTGTGATTATGAGTCATTGTAGATCCATTTTTACATCCCTTTCGAAGGTGTTCGCCATGATTCTTCTTGTCGGTTTTTCGGCAAAAGGCTTTGCGCAGGACGGAAAGGCGATTTTTCAGCAAAAATGTGCGGCTTGTCATGCCGTTGACAAGAATCTTACCGGCCCGGCTCTGAAAGGAGTAGAGGAACGTTGGCCTGCCAAGGCAGATCTGTACAAATGGGTACAGAATAGTGCAGCCTTGATCAAAGCTGGCCATCCTCGTGCAGTAGCTGTGTACAATGAGTACAACAAAATCCAAATGCCAGCCTTCCCTGAATTAAAGGATGCAGATATCGATGCTGTCCTGGCCTATGTAAATGAGGCTGCTGCTGCAAAAGCTGCAGGTTCTGCGGCGGGTGGTGCATCAGGAGCGGATTCAGGTGCTGCAAAGCAATCAGCAAGTGACGACAATTCCTTAATTTTTGGGATTTTAACACTGCTCCTGGCGGTTATTGCGTTGATCCTTCTTCAGGTGAACAGCAATCTGAAGAGATTATCTGACGACAGTACTGGACAAGCCTCTGAGGCAGCAGTTCCTTTCTATCGTAATAAAGCCTACATCGCATTGATTGCGATCGTACTCTTTCTAGTAGGCGGTTATTATACTTTCCAGGGAGCAAGCGGGTTAGGGAGAAGCAAAAATTATCAGCCTGAACAACCCATTTATTATTCTCATACTGTTCACGCTGGTATTAACCAGATCAGCTGTTTGTATTGTCACAATGGTGCCATGCAGGGTAAGCATGCTAATATTCCTTCCGTGAATGTTTGTATGAACTGCCATATGGGAATCAATGAATACGCGAAAGGTCCTAAGTTATATCGTGAAGATGGTTCTGAGGTAGATGGAACAGCAGAGATTCAGAAACTATATGATTATGCGGGTTGGGATCCTACAAAGAAAGTATATACTGGAAAGGGAAAACCCATTGAGTGGATTCGCATCCATAACTTACCAGACCACGTTTATTTTAATCATGCACAGCACGTAACAGTAGGGCAGCAGAACTGTCAGACTTGCCATGGTGAAATTCAAAAAATGGGAGAAGTATATCAGTATGCTGATCTAAGCATGGGCTGGTGTATCAACTGTCATAGAGAATCTAAAGTGCAGTTTACCGATAATAAGTTCTACAGTATATATGAGAAATTCCATGAAGATCTTAAGAACAAGAAAATGGATAGTGTGACCGTGGAAAAGATTGGTGGTACAGAGTGTATGAAGTGTCATTATTAATATATCGTAGCTAAAAATAACTGAATCTAATTTCAATCTACAACAGCAATATGGATCAAAAAAAGTACTGGCAATCCTTAGGTGAGCTGAAGAATAGTGAAGCATACGAGAAAAGTTTGCAGAACGAATTCGCTGAGGATCTGCCTGTAGAGCAGGGAGATGAATCTCTTTTGGAGGCTAAAGCGCCCAGACGCGACTTTTTGAAATATCTCGGATTCAGCACAGCTGCTGCAATGGCTGCTGCAAGCTGCGAAATCCCTGTAAAAAAGGCTATTCCGTATTTAAATAAGCCTGACAATTTGGTGCCAGGTATTGCCGATTATTTCGCGAGCACATATGTGCAGGATGATCAGGTTGTACCTGTAATAGTAAAAGTGCGTGATGGACGACCTATAAAAATTGAAGGTAATGAGTTGTCTAGCTGGACAAAAGGCGGTACTTCTGCTCGTGTGCAAGCTTCTGTACTGAGCATCTACGATACTGCTCGTTTACGTTATCCAATGCAGGCTAGTGGTGAAGGGTTCAAAGAGGTGACTACATTTGAGGCATTCGATAAATTGGTAGGTGATGCTATGGCAGGTATCGGAAATGCACCGGTAGTATTGCTGACATCAGGTATAACTTCCAGATCAACAAAGAAAGTAATCGGTGAATTCCTGGCGAAATATCCTGGAAGTCGTCATGTCGAATATGAAGCATTATCTTATAGTGGGATGCTCCTGGCGAACGAGGCAACCTTCGGTCGTAAGGAAATTCCTATGTATCATTTAGATGCTGCCAAAGTTATTGTGAGCTTGGATGCGGATTTTCTGGGTACCTGGCTCGCTCCGGTAACTTTCGCCCGTCAATATAGTACTGGGCGTAAAGTAAATCCGGAAAAACCAGAAATGAGCAAGCACATTCAGTTTGAAAGTCGCTTGTCGCTTACTGGAGCAAATGCAGATGATCGGTTTATTCATCGTCCGTCTGAAATAGGCATGGTAGCCTTGAATCTGCTATCCCTATTGGGTGGCGGGGTATCGGCTCCTGCAGTAGCTGATGCTCGTTTGAAGAAAGGATTGGAAATGGCTGCCAACATGCTGAAGCAAGCTGGTGGTAATGGAGTTGTGGTAAGTGGTAGCAATGATGTTCATGTACAGATTCTGGTGAATGCAATCAACCAGGCTATCGGGGCTTATGGCAAAACGATCAACTGGGGTGCAACTATCAATACGGCTAAGGGATCGGATAAAGAGATGGTGCAGTTAGTGAAGGATATGAATGCTGGTGCTATCGGAGCTGTATTGATTCATGGAGTTAATCCTGCATACGATTATTATGATGCAAAAGGATTTACTGATGGGCTAAAGAAAGTAAAAGTTTCTGTTTCCTTTAATGATAAAGAAGACGAAACCACTCAGCTCTGTAAATTTGTGATTCCTGATCATAATTTCCTGGAAAGCTGGGGTGATGCTGAACCTGTTTCTGGTCATGTAAGTTTTATCCAGCCTACCATTGCGCCTCTGTTCAAAACACGTGCATTTCAAACTTCTTTATTGAAATGGAGTGGCAACAATACTGAGTATGCAGCATATATGAAAGCATTCTGGTTAACCGCTTTAGGTTCTCAAGAAGCTTTTGATAAAGCATTGCAGGATGGTGTATTGGAAACCCAGGCAACTGTTTCTGCCGGAAGCTATAGTAGTGCTGCCTTAGCGGCTGCTGCAACAGCAGCTTCATCAGCTAAGAAAGGTGGGAAAACGGAATTGGTAATCTATCAGAAAAATACAATTGGTAGTGGTAAGGATGCAAACAACCCTTGGTTACAAGAGTTGCCGGATCCAATCACTAAAGCTACGTGGGACAACTACGCGATCATCTCTTATGCTATGGCCAAAGAAATGGGTATCGCATTAGACGATCTGTATGAGGTCGAAGTAACCAAACCGGTTATTAACCTGAAAGTTAATGGCAAGGAAATGAAACTTCCTATCCTCGCTATCCCGGGTATGCATCCAAACGTGATAGCTGTTGCAGTTGGTTATGGCCGTACTGAGAAAGTAGGTCGTGCCGCAGCAAACGTAGGTACCAATGTATATCCACTAGTTGGTTTCAACGGAACTACATTTGACTATTCGGTTGCTAGTGTAGAAGTTGAGAAAACAAAAGAGGTTTATAAAGTAGCCTACACCCAAACGCACAACCAGTATGAAGGTCGTACCGAAGTGGTAAAAGAATATAGCATTGCAGATTTCCGTAAGAACACCAATGTAGTAGCGGAGGTAAAAGAAAAGCTTGCTGAAGACTATGCCAAGAAAACGGGCGATTATGCTGCTGAAGGTACGTTATATCCAAGCTTCCCTTATCCAGGTCCGAAGTGGGGAATGAGCATTGATTTGAATAGCTGTATTGGTTGCGGAGCTTGTTCTGTAGCTTGTACAGTTGAAAATAACGTAGCTGTAGTTGGTAAGTCTGAAGTGCTGCGCATGCATGAAATGCATTGGTTGCGTATTGATCGTTATTTTGCCACCTATCGTGATGATTCAGGCAACGATGATCTGGACAATCTGAATGTGGTATTTATGCCTATGCTTTGTCAGCATTGCGATAATGCTCCTTGTGAAAATGTGTGCCCGGTGAATGCAACTAACCATAGTAGTGAAGGCATCAACCAGATGGCGTATAATCGTTGTATTGGAACAAGGTATTGTGCCAATAACTGTCCTTACAAAGTACGTCGTTTCAATTGGGCTGATTATATGGGTGCAGACAGTTTCAAAGATAATCAACGTGAGGTGCTTGATGATTCCGTGATGATGATGAATGATGATCTAACCCGCATGGTACTGAATCCGGATGTAACCGTTCGTACCCGTGGTGTAATTGAAAAATGTTCATTCTGCGTTCAGCGTTTACAAGAAGGTAAATTAACCGCTAAAAAAGAGAATCGTCCAATAGAAACCGGCCATGAGGGCAAGTGGGATGTTCGTACAGCTTGTCAGCAAGCTTGTCCAACCAATGCTATCGTATTCGGTAATGTAAATGATAAGAATAGTGCGATCTCTAAAGTACGTGAAGGCGAGCAAAAGAAGCTTGTGTATCATGCACTTGATCAATTGCATGCTTTACCAAGTGTAAGCTATTTGGCAAAGATTCGCAACACCGACCGAAAAGTAGGCGTTGCAGAAAGTGCACATGGTTCAGCTGAAACACATGATGATCATAAAGCAGATACATTATCAACTGGTCATCATTAAGAATAAACAAACATTAGCTAATTAGATAATAAGCGAAATAAATGAGTGTTGTTAAATACGAATCGCCGATCAGAGAGCCACTAGTGGATGGTAATAAAACCTACCACCAGGTAACTGAGGACATCTGTACGCCAATTGAGGCCAAACCTTCCCGACTTTGGTACATCGGATTTTATATTTCTGTTGCCCTGCTGATGTTTGGGGTATATTCCGTGTATCGAGAGGTAGTTTATGGTATTGGTCAGTGGAATTTGAACCGTACGATCAACTGGGGTTGGGATATTACCAACTTCGTATGGTGGGTAGGTATTGGTCACGCAGGTACGTTGATTTCTGCTATCCTTCTCCTGTTCCGTCAGGGATGGAGAACGGGTGTAAACAGAGCAGCAGAAGCGATGACGATCTTCGCGGTGATTTGTGCTGGTCAGTTTCCTATTTTCCACATGGGTCGTGTTTGGGTAGCCTTTTTTACCCTTCCTTATCCAAATACACGTGGTCCGTTATGGCCAAACTACAACTCTCCTTTGATGTGGGACGTATTTGCCATTTCTACGTATTTCACTGTATCGTTATTATTTTGGTATTCAGGCTTGATTCCAGATATGGCTACTGTTCGTGATCGTGCTAAAACAAAATTGCGCAAACATTTATATGGTATTGCTGCATTTGGCTGGACGGGTAGTACCAAGCACTGGCAGCGTCATGAAAGTTTATCCCTGGTGTTGGCAGGTTTGTCAACTCCGCTTGTACTTTCTGTTCACACGATTGTATCCTTTGACTTCGCTACTTCTGTAATTCCTGGATGGCATACAACGATTTTCCCACCCTACTTCGTTGCGGGTGCGATTTTCTCAGGATTTGCGATGGTGCAAACGTTGATGCTAGTGGCACGTAAGGTGATGAATCTTCAGGATTATATCACCATAGGGCATATTGAAGCCATGAACAAAGTAATTGTACTTACCGGTTCCATTGTAGGTGTAGCCTACCTCACGGAGTTATTCATGGCATGGTATAGCATGGTGTCATTTGAGCAGGATATTTTCTTTAAATATAGAATTGCTGGTGCATACGGATGGAGCTACTGGCTGATGATGAGCTGTAATGTGATTTCACCACAGTTATTCTGGTTCCGTAAGCTTCGTCGTAATATTTTATTTACGTTCATCATGAGTATTGTGGTGAATATAGGAATGTGGTTTGAGCGGTTTGTGATCATCGTTTCCTCATTATACCGTGATTATCTTCCTTCTTCATGGTCGATCTATTATCGTCCAACAATTTGGGAAATCGGGTTCTATGTAGGAACGTTCGGATTATTCTTTACTTGTTTCTTCCTATTCTCAAAGTATTTCCCAGTTATTGCAATAGCTGAAATCAAGAGTGTGTTGAAGACAACAGGAGAAAGTTTTAAGAATGATATGGTTACGTTGGATAATAAGAATATGGATGAGTTTCTGCATGAAATGCATCACGATGCACATCATGAGGGCAATGTAACCGTTAAGCATCATTAATCAACAATAAGAGTAAAACTCGATACATGGCAGTTAAAAAATTCGTTGTAGGTTGTTTTGATGACGAGAAAGCATTGTTCCCAGCTGTAGCAGCAGTGCGCAAAGCAGGGTACAAGATTCACGATATCTATACACCATTTCCCGTGCATGGATTGGATCATGCGATGGGTCTCCGTGAGACAAGTTTGCATACGGCAGGTTTTGTTTTCGGTTTAACCGGTACCACAACAGCTGTATCTTTCATGACATGGTCATTTACAAAAGACTGGCCGGTGAACATTGGTGGTAAGCCCAATTTTGCTTTACCAGCCTGGATACCGATCACATTTGAGTTAACGATACTGATGGCAGCTGTAGGCATGGTATTGACATTTTGCTATCTCTGTCAGTTAGCACCCTTCATTAAGAAGCATCATTTCCATCTTAGAGCAACAGATGATCTATTTGTGATGGTAATTGAATGTACTTCCAAAACAAATGAAGATGAGTTGAAGAAATTCCTTTCGTCAAACGGAGCGCAGGAGGTTAATACACAAATCGCAGAAGACGGTTGGTGGGTTGGCCGTTACGACAAGGAAGACAAACTGTATAAAGACGAACAGGTAATCGCATAACCGAAGATCCTATTGAACATGAAAAAATTATCTATTATATCACTCACTGTTACTTCAATAGCTATGGTTATTAGCTGCAGTGATGTTAAGCGGACACCAGGAAGTGATTATATGCCGGATATGCGTTATAGCCGTGCATACGAAACGTACTCTACAAGTCCCGTTTTTGCAGATGGTCAAACGAATCGTCAGCCTGTGGCTGGTACTATGAAGCGTGGCGAAGTGTATCCATTCCATTTAGCACAAGATGCACCTGGTGATTCAACAAATTATGTGGCTTCAAAGGCTGTTAAGAATCCTCTACCTCCTTTGAATGAGAAAGACATGAAAGAGGCTGAGCGTCTGTATTTGATCAATTGTGGTATTTGCCATGGTCCAAAACTAGATGGTAATGGCCCTTTGTATAAAGGAGGTGATGGTCCTTATCCGGCAAAGCCAGCAACATTGGTTGGAGATGCAAAATATGAGGCAATGCCTGAAGGCCAGATGTACTATTCTACTACTTATGGTAAGAACCTGATGGGCAGCTATGCTTCTCAGCTTCAGTCAAAAGAAAGATGGATGGTGATTGCCTACATAAAAGCGAAGCAAAAGCCGGCGGCAGCGGCTCCAGCTTCTGGGACTGACTCTACTGCTAAAGCAAACTAATCTTACAAAGAACGTTATCAATAAGATCCGATGATCAAGCAACAATTTGAAATTACTCCGGGATACAAGAAGTGGACAAATGCCCTTTTAGGTGTTGGCGGAACGGTATTGTTACTAGGAATTTTCTTTCTAGCTTTCAGTAAGGATGAACATAACCAGACTCGCTTCTGGGCTGTATTATTACAGAACAGTACGTTTTTCCTCTTGGTAGTCAATGCCAGTATGTTCTTCCTTTGCGTCACCACGATGGCAATGGGCGGTTGGCAGGTGTCGTTCAGACGTGTGCCCGAGGCAATCTCTTCTCTAGTGCCGGTTTTCAGTGTTTTAGCATTAATTGTGTTCCTTGGAATCATCTTTGGACATCAACACCATATTTATCATTGGATAGATAAAGAGCACCTGGATCCAATCCTTAAAGGGAAGAGTGGGTTTTTGAATCCAACTTTCTTTCTCGTATGGACGATTATTGCATTGAGTGCTTGGTCATTTATTGGAAAGAAAATGCGTGACCTTTCAAAAGAAGCGGATGAATCCATGGATCTGGAGCAAGGAAAGAAATTCATACATAAGAATACCATTTGGGCTTCTGCCTTTTTAATCTTCTTCGGTCTGACCGTAGGATCTACTATTCCTTGGTTATGGTTGATGAGCATTGATGCGCACTGGTATTCTACCATGTATAGCTGGTACACTTTCGCCAGCACATTCGTTGCTGGTATGTCGCTGGTTGCTTTATACGTGGTTTACCTTAAAAATCAGGATTATCTTGAATTGACAACAGAAGAGCAATTACATGATATTGGTAAATTCATGTTTGCTTTCTCTGTATTCTGGACATATCTATGGTATTCACAGTTCATGCTTATCTGGTATGCAAATATTCCAGAAGAAACGGTTTACTTCAAGCCTCGTATGCAAGGTCCTTATCGTGCTATTTTCTTCATCAATTTAATTGTGAATTTTTTACTTCCATTCCTGTTATTGATGAGAAGAGGCTCGAAGCGTAACTATACCACTATTGCTTATGTTGCGGTAATTATAATTGTAGGTCACTGGATCGACTTTTACCAAATGGTAATGCCTGGTCCGATGGGTGAACATTATAGTTTAGGTTGGTTTGAATTCGGTATTCTTGCATTTTATGCTGGCTTGATCATGCATTTTGCAGGTAAAGCATTAACGAAAAGTCCATTGGTGCCAAAATATCACCCATTCCTTAAGGAGAGTGCTATTCACCATACGTAATGGTATGTAACGTATTAAAGAATTTTTTAAAAGAAGATAAATAAACATATGTCAGGTTATTTAATCCTAGCGATCCTTGTTCTGGCCTTTGTGGTGATTTTCCAAATCGCTAAAGCCAGCGAATATGTTTCCGTGTTGAAGGGAGAGGAAAAATCTTTCCAACAGAGTAATAAGATCAATGCCTTCCTTTTTATTGTATTCCTGGTCCTTGGTTTAGCAGGAGCATATTGGTGTAATGAGTTATTTTATAAAAAAACATTACTAGGTGTTCCTTCTGCATCCGACCATGGTGAGAAGATTGACTTTATGATGTGGATCACGTTGGCGATTACAGGGTTTGTATTTTTCTTGACCCAGATACTTCTGTTCGTATTTGCTTATCAATATCAATACAAGGAAAATCAAAAGCCATTCTATTATCCGCATAATAATAAACTGGAGTTTATTTGGACTGCAGTACCTGCCATTTTTCTATCCGTACTGGTAGGTTTTGGATTATACTATTGGTTTGGAATTACCAAGGAAGCTCCAAAAGAATCACAGATCGTGGAGATAACGGGTAAACAGTTCAACTGGCTAGTACGTTATCCTGGAAAGGATGGAGTGTTAGGTAGAAAGAACTATCGTCTAACCGATGCTTCTAATGGTAACGCGTTGGGTGTGGATTGGGAGGATGGAGCAAGTCATGATGATATTGAAGCAACTGAAGTACACTTGGTAGTGGGCAAACCTGTAAAGTTCGTGATCAATGCTCAGGATGTGATCCATGATGTGGGGTTACCACATTTTCGTTTGAAGATGGATGCTGTTCCTGGTATTCCAACTACTATATGGTTCACGCCAAAGTACACGACTGACGAAATGAAGAAGATTACTGGTAATAAGGATTTCGTATATGAGGTCTCTTGTGATCAGATGTGTGGTTCTGGTCATTATTCCATGAAGGGTATCATTATAGTGGAAACACAGGAGCAATATAACCAGTGGTTGGCTTCAAAGAAACCACAATATGTTACCAATCGTGAAGCTGCTGCACCTGCCGCTCCGGCTGCAGGAAGTGCATCAGCAAAACCAATAGCAAAGGCAATAAACTAAATATTAATAAACGGCTTTCAACTAATAACAGATGAGTGCAACAACGATTCAAGGACAAGAAGTAGCGTCTGTGGTGCATGGACACGATGGTCATGATGGCCACGATCACCACCATGAGGAGTCATTTATCTCCAAGTATGTATTCAGTCAGGATCATAAGATGATCGCCAAGCAATTCCTTATAACAGGGATGATCTGGGCGATCATTGGTGGATTGTTTTCGGTTTTATTCCGTTTGCAATTAGGATATCCTGATATGACTTTTCCGTTCCTGGAAGATATTTTTGGAAGATGGGCTCAAGGAGGGAAGATCAGTCCAGATTTTTACTATGCTTTGGTGACGATGCATGGTACTATTCTGGTATTCTTTGTATTAACGGCAGGGTTGAGCGGAACATTCGCTAACCTCTTGATTCCATTTCAGATTGGTGCGAGAGACATGGCTTCTCCTATGTTGAATATGCTTTCGTACTGGTTCTTCTTTGGAGCATCGATTGTCATGTTTGCCTCTCTGTTTGTTCAAACAGGTCCTGCATCAGGTGGTTGGACAATCTATCCTCCATTGAGTGCATTAGGACAGGCTGCTGAAGGTTCCAAGATCGGTATGGATCTGTGGCTGGTATCGATGGCATTGTTCATTGTTTCATCGTTATTGGGAGGTCTGAACTATATCTCTACCATTTTGAATATGCGTACCAAAGGTATGAGCATGACGCGTCTGCCACTTACGATTTGGGCTATATTCTTTACTGCAGTATTGGGTGTACTTTCGTTTCCTGTATTACTTTCCGGTGCTATCCTATTGTTATTCGATCGTAACCTTGGTACCAGTTTCTATCTTTCTGACATTGTGGTGAAAGGGGAGATCCTTCCAAATGAAGGTGGTAGTGCTATACTCTTTCAGCACTTGTTCTGGTTCCTTGGTCATCCGGAAGTGTATATCATTTTGTTACCAGCCATGGGTATGGTTTCAGAAGTATTGAGTATCAATTCACGCAAGCCGATCTTCGGTTATATGGCCATGGTGGTTTCATTATTTGCTATTGCTGCACTGGCCTTTTTGGTTTGGGCGCATCACATGTTCGTAACCGGATTAAATCCATTCCTTGGTGCATTCTTTGTGTTATTGACTCTTCTAATCGCTATTCCGTCAGCAATTAAAGTATTCAACTGGTTGACCACTCTATGGAAAGGTAATCTCCGTTTTACACCAGCCATGTTATTTGCTATAGGTTTTGTGAGTCTGTTTATTTCTGGAGGATTGACAGGAATATTTCTTGGTAATTCAACATTAGACCTTCATCTGCATGATACTTATTTTGTGGTAGCCCACTTCCATATTGTTATGGGTGTAGCATCATTCTTTGGAATGTTTGCCGGAGTATATCATTGGTTCCCTAAGATGTATGGTCGCTATATGAACAACACATTAGCGTATATCCATTTTTGGGTAACGTTAGCAGGAGCCTATCTGATCTTCTGGCCAATGCATTATCAGGGATTTGCAGGTATGCCTCGTCGTTATTATGATTACTCAAATTGGGAATCATTCAAACAATTTATTGAGTTGAATCAATTCATCAGTACGGTAGCTATGGTTGTATTTGCAGCCCAGTTATTATTAGTGTTCAACTTCTTCTATTCGATCTTCAAAGGGCGGAAGGTTACTTCAGAGAATCCTTGGGGGGCGAATACATTGGAATGGACAACGCCAATCAATCCAGGACATGGAAACTGGCCTGGTGATATTCCTGAAGTTCATCGTTGGGCTTATGACTATGGTAAGGATGGAAAAGAATTCATCCCACAGACTGAGCCTATTGGAGATGATGAATCAAAACATTAAAAAATAATCGTTCGAAGGGACGATAAGATATTTGACAACAGTGCATGATAATGAGGAAGAGGCTTCATCAGGTATGAAGCAAAAGTTCAGGGACTATTTTCAGTTAATGAAATTTACCCTGAGCTTTACGGTGGTTTTTTCTTCGGTCGTTTGCTATTTAATGGCAATACCTAAAGGAGAGCCAGTGGAAGTTGTATTAGTTCTTTTACTTTTTGTTGCCGGTATGTTGATCACGGGTTCAGCCAATGCCATCAACCAGGTAGTTGAAAAAGATACCGATGCTGTCATGAGTCGCACCTCTAAAAGACCAGTGGCTTCAGGTAGGATGTCTCCAGATGAAGCATGGTCATTTGCCCTTATAGCGGGTACAATAGGTGTCTTTATCATGTGGTATGTATTCAATGGAACGTCTGCATTACTATCTGCTTTCAGTCTTTTTCTTTACGCGTTTGTATATACACCGCTTAAGAAAAAGCATTCGATTGCAGTATTGGTCGGAGGAATACCAGGAGCGCTACCTTGTTTGATCGGATGGGTTGCAGGAACCGGTGAATTGTCTATTGGAGGTTGGATCTTATTTGGGATCCAGTTCTTTTGGCAGTTTCCTCATTTTTGGGCTATCGCCTGGATCGCGTATAATGATTATGCAAAAGCGGGATTCAAATTATTGCCCAGTGTAGGTGGACCAACAAAATATGCGGCAGTGCAGGCTTTATTGTATGCTATCATGCTCATTCCTTTAGGTATTTTACCTTATGTATGGGAGATGAGTGGAGTGATCTCTTTGGTAATTGTTGGATTAGCCAACGCATTTATGGTTTGGCAGTGTATTCGATTGTTCAACGAGATGGACATTAAAGCGGCGAGAAGGGTAATGTTTACTTCGTATATCTATCTTCCGGTAGTTTTGTTAGCATTATTGGCGGATAAAATATATTAATAGTTTAATTGACATAATGTGATTGAGCAGAGATCAAAGATCCACCCCCATAAATTTACTTTATGGGTAGCCATTGGGAGTATCCTAATGATGTTTGCCGGTTTGACCAGTGCATACATTGTTAAGCGTGCTCAGGCAAGTTGGGCATTATTGGAAATTCCAGTTGTATTCTGGATATCCACGATGGTCATTCTGGCTAGCAGTGGCACGATCTATCTGGCGCAGAAAGCGTTCAAAGAAAGATCTTTTCAGAAGTATAGATCCTTATTGGGTCTTACGGCGATAATGGGTCTGGCTTTTGTGATCTTACAGGTGGTGGGGTTCATGCAGTTTGGGCGGCAGGACATAAAACTAATTGGTGCGGGATCTAATGCATCGTATAGTTTTCTACTGGCGATCGCGGGGTTGCATGCATTGCACTTGATTGGAGGAGTGGTTGCATTATTTGTCATTTATCTAAAAGCAAAAAGTACACGAGTTAAAATATACAGTTCGGTACCTATTGAAGTAGTTTCTACCTACTGGCATTTTGTAGATTTGTTGTGGTTATATCTAATCATCTTTTTTAGTTTGATGAAATAATCATAACGGAAATAAAAAATTGAGAACCCAAAACTTGTAATAAAAACAATGGCAACTGGAGCAACAGCGGATTTCAAATGGTGGGGCGGGGGACGAAGCCCGTTCAATGTTGAATATGGTAAAGTAATGATGTGGTATTTCCTGATGAGTGATGCGTTCACTTTCGGGGCATTCCTAATTTCATATGGCACCATTCGATTCAGCCAGAACTACTGGCCAGATCCAAACCACGTATTTAACGCATTCCCGTTTGCAGGGCATGCCAATTTACCCCTTGCTTTTGTGAGCTTGATGACCTTTATTCTAATCATCAGTTCCGTTACAATGGTATTGGCTGTACATGCTGGGCATCACAACGATAAAAAGGGGGTGATTAAATGGATGATCTGGACCATTATCGGAGGTTTTGCATTCCTTGGTTGTCAGGCTTGGGAATGGACGCACCTGATCATGGGTGATCATGAAGTACTGATCAATGGAGCTATACAAAAGATCGGCACCACCGTTACCCAAAACCCTTGGGGTCCTGAAGTTTTACATAATGGGGCAATGGTATCAACACCTGGTCCTGTTGCATTTGGTGGTTATTTCTTTGGCATTACCGGGTTCCATGGTTTTCACGTATTTTCCGGTGTAGTGATCAATATCATTATGCTGCTTATGACCATGAACGGAGTTTTTGAAAGACGTGGACATTATAATATGATCGAGAAGGCAGGTTTATACTGGCACTTTGTAGATCTGGTATGGGTTTTCGTATTTCTTTGTTTCTATCTTATCTAATCCGATCTAAACGTATTTGTCGATATGCAACATCAATTAAACAGTCATTCTCCTGAAGTTAGTTATCATCCTGAGCATAAGGATGGACAGGTAAAAAAGATCATTCGTACTACTATCATCCTTTCTGTGATTACCATCATTGAATTGGGGTTAGGTTTTGCAATTTATTTCATGACTAAGGCGGGTAATATTATTCCTGGGTTATTCTTATTTTTTAAGGGTGCTATTGTAATCCTTTCTTTATTAAAAGCATTCTATATTGTTGGCGTTTTTATGCATTTAGGTGATGAGATACGCAACTTTATGATGACTATAATTGTTCCTTTATTATTGTTTATCTGGTTTATCGCTGCTTTCCTTTGGGATGGTAATGCCTGGAAAAATCTTCGCAATACTGACGCCGGAAGCAAGCCAGCGACAGAGCAACATGCAGCTCCACATGGAGCGCAAAAGCCGGGAGCAGAATAATGTTTGCTTTGAAATATCAATGCATTTAATCATGTCCCGGAGTTAATTTCGGGACATATTTTTTAAATAGAATTAGCGGATCAGCCATTATTTCGAATGAACAAAAGAACCTTACTTGCTATAACTGTAGCTGTTTTACTGCCAGTGGCCTCCTATCTAATAGTGAACCACTACAGCAAATCGGCTGTGGTCATGCCTAAACGGTATTTTTACGATACTGTAGTTGCCGTTACCAAAGATGGCAAAACGGCTATGGATACGGTTTGGCATCAGGTAAGGCCAATGGTATTGACGAATCAGTTTGGGAAGCAGGTTACCTTAAATGATTCAGCATGGAAAGGGAAGATCCTGGTGGTGGATTTTATTTTCACTTCTTGTCCAACTATTTGTCCAACCTTGACTCGAAACATGAAACGAATACAGGACGCATTTAAAACTGATTCTGTGTTAAGGTATGTGTCGATCACTGTTGATCCAGCCCGAGATTCAGCGGCTAAACTAAAAGCATTTGGTGATCGTTTTAATATCAATCATGATACTTGGGCCATGCTTACAGGGACTAAAGATTCGATCTATCATCTTGCTTTAAAAGAATTTAAGGCTAATATTGCCTCTACTGATGTGGATACTAATTTCATCCATACCGATAAATTCTTTTTATTAGATAAAGATAGAGTGGTGCGTGGGTGGTATAATGGAATGGATTCTGCCCATTTGGATAGATTAATTAATGATGCTATTTTGCTGATGTTGGAGCGCGATAAGAAAAAGAAACGTAATCTTTTTAGAAAATAAACTGCTATGTTACATCCTACTTTTCAGAAAAATGATGGTTTAGCTAAAGGGCTGATCTATACAGTTTCTGCCGTTGTTTTTATTGCCGTAGTGATCCTTTCAAGAGTGAAAATAGAGATCGATCTCGGCTTCAATGTACATGTGTTTGCAACCCTTAATGCTGTTTTAAATTCTTTAGTATCCGTTGAGTTAGTTATCGCATTAGTTGCGGTGAAAAGAGGGTATTATGCATTGCATCGAAACTTAATGATCAGTGCGATGGGTCTTTCCGTTTTGTTTTTGGTTTCCTATATCGCCCATCATCTTCTGGCCGATAGTACTCCTTTTGGAGGCGAGGGTTTGATCCGTTATGTTTATTACTTTATTCTCATTACGCATATTTTCCTGGCAGCAGTAATCTTACCATTTATTTTATTTACGGCTTACCGCGGGTTAACTGGGGAATGGGCTATGCATCGCAAACTTGCTAAAATTACTTGGCCCATTTGGTTTTATGTTAGTGTAACTGGTGTAGTAGTATATCTACTGATTTCGCCTTATTATCAGTAATCAATTTTCTTGTTCGCGTTTTTTCAAAAGTTCTGTCCTTCTTGGCTCTGGAACTTCTTTGTAATCGTAAGGACAATTCATACATCCATTGCCACAGCATTTACCGGATTTCATATGGTATGCTGCGGTGAGCACCATATAGCCTAATTCATTATAATAAAAATCAACCCCTTCGATCAGCTCTTTTTTCATACTTGTGGTAAAGTCATGAAGATAACAACAAGTGTGAACTTAGAGTTCATTGTTGTCTGTAGCTTTTTGAAATAAAATTTCTTTTAATTCTTTGTCTTTATTTGGAAGTTCTTCTTCTGGAAGTGTGAAGCAGATGTAGTGAATTCGTTGGCTATTCGCGATATCCAAACCTTCGTAATGCGTTTTTATATTTAACTCTTCTGCTCTTTCAGCTTGATTGTATAAGTTATCCCAGCTGATGATGCAGTTAAGGTTAAACATTTTGATGACTAGTTTGGTGAATTCATAGAGATCTGGGGAGTCAGTTTTCAAATGGATCTTTCCACCCGGTTTTAAAATTTTTTGATAATGTCGAAGGTATTTAGGGTGTGTCAATCTTTTTTTAGCGTGAGCCGTTCTCAACTGTGGGTCAGGGAATGTTATCCAAATTTCCTCCACTTCGCCTTTTGCAAAATAGTCGGTAATCTTATCGATATGTGTTCTTAAAAAGCCAACATTGTTCAGCTGATCTTGCAAGGCTTTTTTTGCCCCTACCCAAATGCGGTTTCCTTTAAGATCAACACCCATGAAGTTGCGGTGCGGATATAGTGTTGCCATTCCAATGGTATATTCCCCTTTACCACATGCCAATTCCAAGGTAAGTGGATTGTCATTTTTAAAATGATCTTTCCATTTTCCCTGCATATCTTTTGGGTATTGGAGCACATTTGGGAATTGAGCAACTTCAGCAAATCGAATCAGTTTTTTTTGACCCATACAAACATTGGTTAATTAGCTAATGGGCTAATTAAAGTAAGGGTGCAAATTACTCAAATACTCAATTAGCCAAGGAGTAAATTCACTAATTATAATTGCTAAAAGCAATAACGGCGTTCAGTCCGCCGAAGGCAAAAGAATTGGATAATGCATGGCGGAGTGCCTTGGGTCTGGCTGCATTAGGAACAATATCCAGATCACAATCAGGATCGGCTTCGCGATAATTTACAGTGGGTGGAAGGATATTATGTTGTAAGGCAAGCACGGTGATCACGGCTTCCAGAGCGCTAGTACTTCCGAGGGTATGACCATGTAATGATTTGGTAGCACTAACAGAAAGTTTATTTGCATGATCGCCAAAAACATTTTTGATAGCAGCTGTTTCCATGGCATCATTGACCATTGTGCCTGTGCCATGCGCATTGATATAATCGATCTCCTCTGGTTCTAATTCGGCATCTTGTAATGCCAGTCGTATTGCTTGTTCAGCTCCAGTTTGCGATGGCTTGGTAATATGCGATGCGTCAGAAGTCATTCCGAAGCCTGTAATTTCAGCATAAATAGGTACGCCTCTTCTTTTTGCAGACTCCAACGTTTCGAGAACCAACATCGCTCCTCCTTCACCGAGGATCATGCCTTGACGATCTTTTGAGAAAGGGCGGCAGGTATCTTGTGCTACTACACGAATGGCTTCCCAGGCTTTTAGAAAGCCATAGGTGAGGGGTGTTTCACTTCCACCTGTAAGCGCCATATCACAAACGCCATTTCGAATGAGCCAAAATGCTTGTCCGAGTGCGTGATTGGATGAAGCGCATGCTGTTGAAACTGTGAAAGCAGGTCCTGTTAGTCCAAAAGCCATTGAAACCTGACTAGCTCCTGCATTGGGCATTACCATAGGGATAGCAAATGGATGAGCTCGGTTTTTATTTTCACGGTAGAGATCATACATGATTTTTTCATGTGTATGTTGACCTCCAATACTGGTGCCGGTGATTACCGCCGTACGTTGTTGAAGTTCGGGCGTAAATACTAGTTGTGCATCTGAAACTGCTTGTTTTGCTGCAATCAGGCAAAATTGGGAGAAGCGATCCAGAATATCCAGTTCTTTTTTCTCAAAGTGATCTGTGGGGATATAGTTTTTTACTTCAGCGACAGAAGAAAACTTAATGGAAGCGGCTTCAGGTAGCGTCATAGGAGCGATGCCTGTTTGAGCATTCATAATATTTTGCCAAACTTCATGCTTATGATTACCTATAGCCGAAATGATACCCAGTCCGGTGATCACTACCCTGCGTTCTTGCATGATATTGGTTTAGGCATTAACGAGTTTAGAAAGGCTGTTTACAGCTTCTTCAATAGTTTTGATCTGCAGCACTTCCTGGTTAGGGATACTTACATTAAAATGGTCTTCCAGATCGCTGATCACTTCAACTGAATCCAGCGAATCCATTTCTAAGTCTTCAAATGATTGAGCCATCGTTATAGTTTCTTGGCTCACCCCTTTTTTTGCGGCGATGAGTTCTCTGATTTTTTCAAATACATGCTGCATATCAAGCAAGGTTGGATTATGTACTGAAATTAAGTAATATTATAGACCTTCAAGGGGACTACCGGCCTTGGCTGTAGGAAGTTGGAAGTTTTTTCCGAAATTTGTTTTTCTAATCGTTTTAATAACCCTCTCAATACATGGGCCATGGCAGCTGACAAAGGAAAGGATAAAATATTTCAAGAAGAGTTTAAAGAAGTTCAGGATTTTAAATTCTCCAAAAATGTGGCCTCTGTTTTTGATGATATGGTCACTCGATCGGTTCCATTTTATTTGGAAATGCAACGAATGGTTGCTGAAATTGCAGCGGATCATTGCTTGTCCGGAACAAATATTTACGATCTCGGTTGCTCAACTGGAACGACTATGATCCACATGGATCAGTTTCTTCCAGAGGATGTTAGCTTTGTTGGCATAGATGATTCGGATAGTATGTTGGAAAAATGCAGGGCTAAGATGGATGAGTTTGGGATAAAAAGGCCAACACATTTATTAAATGCAGATCTTAATGCGAATGTAGAAATCAATAATGCAAGCGTGGTAGTCGTTTGCTTAACGCTTCAATTCGTTAGGCCCATTCATCGTTTGAAACTATTGAAGCGTATTTATGATGGTTTGCAAAAAGACGGAGTGATGATTGTTGTAGAGAAAGTGTTAGCTGAGGATAGCTCCTTCAATCGTAAGTTTATTAAGTATTACTACGATTATAAGCGTCGTAATCATTATAGCGATATGGAGATTGCACAGAAACGTGAAGCGTTGGAAAATGTATTGATCCCATATAAATTAACTGAAAACATTACCCTGTTCCGCGAAGCAGGTTTTGGTAATGTAGATACGTTTTTCAAATGGTACAATTTCGCAGGAATTGTAGCTCAAAAATAATATATGGTACAGATTGGTAATTTTTTCTTTAAGTATAGGAATAATCTGTTTATCCTGTTGTATGCCTTATTATGGATGCCGGGCCCATTACTTTTTACGGAAGAATCATGCGGCCCTAATTATTGGATCTATCCATTATTCTCCGGATTGTGTATTACGGTGCTTGGTCAATTGATCAGAGGTATCACCATAGGATTGGCCTATATTATTCGGGGTGGCAAGGATAAAAAAGTATATGCGGAAGAGTTGGTGACAACCGGGATATTCAATCATTGTAGAAACCCTTTGTATGTAGGTAATATATTGATGTTGTTCGGCGTAGGAGTCATGTCGAATAGTTTGTTATATACGCTTGTTGTGATGCCATTATTCCTTTTTATTTATCAGGCAATTGTATTAGCCGAAGAGAATTTTTTAAGGGGAAAGTTTGGTGCGTCATTTGATGCGTATTGTTCAAGAGTAAATCGCTGGATTCCATCTTTCAAAGGATTAGGCTATACCTTATCATCTATGGAGTTCAAGTATAAACGTTGGATACTGAAAGAGTACAATACACAATTTGTTTGGTTGTTGGGTATAATCTTGTTGTTCTACACTAAGTACCCTCAAGTAACTGGCGATGGTAATGATCGTTGGTACATCTTTGGATCATGGGTGTTGGCAGCAATAGTGTTTTATGTAACAGTGAGGTATTTGAAGAAGTCAGGGAAGGTATCTGATGAGTAAATAGTCGGTGATTGTAGTATGGGATTTAAAGTACGAATGAGCCTTTTTTAGTAAATCTCATAGATAGATTCTTTATAAAGTTTTAACATTTATATGTATATATTTGAATGAAATGTACTAAAATGAAAAGATTTATATTGCTTGTAGTATCTGTTTTACTTGCACAGCTATCAATTGCCCAGCAAAATAAAGGTCTATGTAAAATGGCAGTCAACGATGTATCAAATGTGAGTAGTTTTGGCTATTTAGTAAGTTATACTGTTCAGTTTAAGAATACGTCAAATAAATCAGTTGATGGCATTTATTGGACTGCCTATTACTACAACAATAATGGTGATTTGATCAAATCAGAAGAGTCATCCTTTAATTCAACTAGTTTAATAGATCCAGTTGGTTCTGGAGAAACAAAAATAATTGTAAGGGCCCCCAATATTAAAGGTGCATCAAGGGCAATTATTAAAATTAAAAAAGTACATTTTGTTGATGGGACTAAATGCGAATAATGTGAAAGTCAATCTATGAAATATGCAAAAAAAGCCTTGCTCTATAAGCAAGGCTTTTTACTTCGCTGTAGGGGGAGGATTCGAACCTCCACGGGGACGTTAGCCTTCGCACATCGCGGCGGGAAGCAACTCCCCCCGATAAGGTGGTCAACCCCAGTCGGTGACGCTGCAGCATCACTGGCGTTATGCAATGTTTATCCGCTTCCCCCCACCCCCGAGACAAGAGGGTATGTCTGCCAAAAAATTTCATCACCCCACAGTATTAAAGAACAGTAACAGTGCAATGTTAAATAAATTAGCCATTTTATTGATAATATTTCAATAAAAATTTTGAAAATTCAGAAAATATTTAATAATTTACACTTTATATTAGAAAATTACTAAATACCTTATTAAAAATGGCACTAAAATTTAATTTAGACAAACTCGATCTTCAGATCATACAAGCCATGATGGAAGATGCCAGTATTTCCTATGCCGATCTCGGAAAACAATTGTTCGTATCGGGAGGTACTATTCATGTCCGTATTAAGAAATTACAAGAACTCGGTGTGGTTAAAGGTACGAAACTTAACGTGGATATGAAGCAATTGGGCTATGATATTACTGCTTTTGTAGGTATATATCTGGAAAAAAGTTCGCTATATGATCAGGTTGCGGAAGAATTAAAAAAAGTGCCTGAGATCATTCGGCTAAACTATACTACAGGTAATTATAGTATGTTCTTAGAGATCGTTTGTAAGGATATTAATCAGCTTCGATTTGTGTTGCATGATACTTTACAACACATCAAAGGCATAGAACGTACGGAAACATTTATATCGCTCGATGAAAGTTTTAACCGTAATGTGCCCGTGATGAAGCTTCTGCAATGATGTCGTTGTATCAAAAAGTGAAACCGTTTTTAGGCTCACTTTCTTTATTGGTCATACTCAATCTGCTCATTAAGCCTGTCTGGATATTCTGGATTGATCGTGAAGTGCAGAATCGAGCAGGATTATCTGACTATGGAGTGTATTTCGCTCTGATAAATCTATCCATGGTATTTAATTTCCTGCTTGACCTGGGGGTTACTTCGCATGTAAATCGTGAAGTATCTACTAAACAAACTGAAGCGACAGTATTAATTGAGAAGGCTTTATCCTATAAAATATTTCTTTCCTTTTTGTATTCAGCATGTATAATGCTCATGGCATGGGTAACTGGTGTGTCCAATTTTTATTTGCTTGGGCTTTTAATCGTGCTGCAAATTCTGATATCTCTGCTTCTTTTTTTTAGAGCAGGTTTAACTGCATCCGGTCTGTTCTGGCAGGATTCTGTGATGTCCATTCTGGATAAACTATGCATCATTATTGTTGCAGGTATCTGGCTTTTAACCCATAAAGGCCATAAACTAGATATCCATCAATTTGTATGGTTACAACTCATCACTACTTCAGTTACCTTGATGGCTGCTTACGTATTACTAAAAAATAAAATATCGTTTACTTTTTTTCAATTTCCAAAACTGAAAAAGGAAACGATTATTTCCGCTCTGCCATACGCCCTCAATTATTTTTTCATGACCGCACTCTTGCGGGGTGATGGATTTTTAATAGATCGATTAAGTGGTGCTCATGATGCCGGTATCTATGCTGCGGCATTTCGTTTAGTAGATGCGGTAAATATGTTTGGCTTTTTGTTTGCTGCATTTTTAGTGTCTTACATTGCCCGGGAAGGAATCAATCAAGAAACGGCGTTTATCCTTAGAATTACCAGAACTTTCTTGCTTATACCTGCTGTGCTCCTTTCAGCGATGGGTTGGTTTTATAGCGATAAAATAAATGAGATCTTATATTATTCCAGCTCGACACAAACCACTGAAGTTATCCGTATTTTATTATTATGCTTACCTGCATTGGCGCTGGTTCACATTTATGGCTCAGTTTTGACTGCTGCAGGAGAGATTAAGCTTTTTAGAAATATCAGTGGTATGATGTCCCTTTTGTTAGTATTAACAGACATTGCTTTTATTCCACGATATGGGATCCTATCAGCGGCTTGGGTAGCCGTTGTCTTTCAATCGGTATATGCCCTTATCGTTATGTGGTACGCTATCTCCAAAAAAGGCTTAAAAACATACCTGGTAGATTTAATAGTCATTATGGGTATAGGTTTGGTTTTATGGATATCCTTAAATAGCTAACTTTATAAAAATACAAACGTATGTTGACGGCTCTCATAACGGAAATTGCTGAAAAAAAATGGCGCATCATTTTATTTGTAGGGATCATTACATCCATGACTATTGCCTTAAGTTTAATCTTCCCTAAAGAATATCTAGCAGAGGCATCTTTACTTCCTGCAAATTCCCGTATGATGGATAAACAGCGACTATATGGTGAGAATATTCAGGAGTTGTATTCAGCCTATGGCTCTGGTGAAGATCTTGACAGAGTATTTGCTGCCATGCAATCCGTAACCGTTTTACAATTTGTGGTGGATAATTTAGACCTCGTTACGCATTATAAATTCAGAGGCAAAAAAAATTCTAAACTTAAGGCTCGTGAATATTTAGAAGATCAAATGAAACTTGTTCGGACAGAATATGGAGAATTAAGGTTACATGTTTGGGATCGGGATACCATCATGGCATCGCGTATTTCAAATCTTCTTATTCAACGTACCCAGTCTGTATTTGATGATATGTTCCAATTATATTACGATCGATCCATCAGTAATTTAAAAAAGGAATTAGCTGATTCTTCTGCTAAAAAGCGAACTGCTGATGAATCTGCGTTCATTAAAAGCCGTATTTCGGAGTATGAGGTTACCCGATTAAATCC
>Ga0315904_10001354_pt1 | contig 38712 bp, 37 predicted proteins | sample LakEriMetagenome_6_FD_203529 | JGI IMG/M metagenome (GOLD analysis project Ga0315904, IMG submission 203529) | Freshwater fungal communities from buoy surface, Lake Erie, Ohio, United States - Buoy 12 MA120 | ecosystem: Environmental > Aquatic > Freshwater > Lake | place: USA: Lake Erie, Ohio... | reverse complement strand
CGTCGCCGCCGCGCCAGAACAGGTGCTTGAGTCGGGCCTCCACCTCGGAGGGGTGGAACGGCGTGAGGCAGAAGTCGTCGAACAGCTCGTTGCGCAGCTCGAGGTCGGCGAGCTGCGAGCCGCTCACCAGCACGAGCAGCGGCGACACCGGCGTGTCCCGCTTGCGCAGCGCCCGGCACAGCGCCCACGCAGCGTCGGGGTCGACGTCCGCGGCGACGATCGCACCCGCCCAGCCGCCGACGGGTTCCTGGCGCGCCGCGTCCTCGGCCGAGCCGACAGCGGTCCACCTGTACCCGGCGAAGTCGAGCGTGCGGGCCAGCTCGGGCGGCGGTGGATCGGGGTGGACGGCCACCTGCTCCATCGTCAGAGCGCCCTCAGGTAGCGCTCGATCTCGAACGCGCTCACGTGGGTCTTGTAGGCCCGCCACTCGCTGCGCTTGTTGCGCAGGAACCACTCGAAGATGTGCTCGCCGAGCGCCTCCTGCACGAGCGTGCTGCGCTCCATCACCTTGAGCGAGTCGCTGAGCGACTGCGGCAGCTGGTCGATGCCGAGCTTCGCGAGTTCGGCGTCGCCCATCTCGAACAGGTTCGCGTCGGCCTCGGGCGCCAGCTCGTAGCCCTCCTTCACGCCCTGCATGCCGGCTGCGAGGAGCACGGCGAACGCGAGGTACGGGTTGCAGGCGGGATCGGGCGAGCGGTACTCGATGCGCGTGGCGTGCGGGTTGCCGCGCTTGGGGATCGGCACGCGGATGAGGCCGCTGCGGTTGTTGCGCGCCCAGCTCACGTGGACGGGTGCCTCGAAACCCGGGACGAGCCGCTTGTAGCTGTTGACCGTCTGGTTGGTGATCGCCGTGATCTCCGCTGCGTGGCGGAGCAGGCCGGCCATGAACGACTTCGCGACGGGCGACAGGTGGTACGGGTCGTCGGCGGCGTAGAACGCGTTGTCGTCGCCCTGGAACAGCGAGAGGTGCACGTGCATGCCGCTGCCCTGCACGCCCTCGAGCGGCTTGGGCATGAACGTCGCATGGACGCCGTGGGATGCGGCGACCTCCTTCACGACCAGCCGGAACGTCATGATGCTGTCGGCCATCGTGAGCGCGTCGGTGTGGCGCAGATCGATCTCGTGCTGACTCGGGGCGTCCTCGTGGAAGCTGTACTCCACGGGGATGCTCATCGTCTCGAGCGTGCGGATGGTCTGCTTGCGCAGCGAGCCGGCGACGTCGGTGGTGGTGAGGTCGAAGAAGCCGCCCTCGTCGAGCGGCACCGGGGTCTGCCCGCGCTCGGGGGTGGCGAAGTAGAAGAACTCGATGTCGGGTGCCACGAAGAACGTGAAGCCCAGGGCGTGGGCGGCGTCGAGCTGGCGGCGCAGCACCTGGCGCGGGTCGCCGTGGAACGGCGTGCCGTCGAGGTGGTGGATGTCGCAGAACACCCGCGCCTCGGTGGCCTTGGGATCACCCCAGGGCAGCACCTCGAACGTGTTCGGGTCGGGGATCGCGAGGACGTCGCTCTCCTGGATGCGGCTGAAGCCGTCGATCGAGGAGCCGTCGAAGGTCATCCCGTCCTCGAGGGCGTTCTCGAGCTCGGCGGGGCTGATCGCGAAGCTCTTCAGGTTGCCGAGCACGTCGGTGAACCACAGTCGGATCAACCGGACGCCGCGCTCTTCGACGGTGCGCAGCACGTAGTCGCGTTGCTGGTCGAGCATGCCCATCTCTCCAGTCTCTCGTCACCCCGGGGCGGTGGGCAACAGCAGGTCGGGTGGTGGAAAAGCGAACAGGGGGCCGACCACCGTCGGCCCCCTGTTCGTCGCGAGTGCGGATCGTGGCCGTGCGGCTCAGGCAGCGCCGCAGACGGCGTCGAGGAGCAGGCGGGTCACGGTGTACGGATCGCAGTTGGCGTTCGGGCGGCGGTCCTCGGCGTAGCCCTTGCCGTCCTTCGCGACCTGCCACGGGATGCGGATGCTCGCGCCGCGGTTGGACACGCCGTAGCTGAACTTGTTGTACGGGGCGGTCTCGTGGGCACCGGTGAGGCGGCTCTCGATGTCGTGGCCGTAGCCCTTGATGTGGAGGTCGACGCGCTTGCCGATCGCCTTGCAGGCGGCCTCGATCGCGGCGTAGCTCTCGCGCATCGCCTTGGTCGAGAAGTTGGTGTGCGCACCGGCGCCGTTCCAGTCGCCCTTCTGCGGCTTGGCGGCGAACGACACGACCACGTCATAGTCCTCGGCGATGCGGTGGAGCAGCCAGCGGCCGACGTACAGGTGGTCGCTCACCGTGAGCGCGTCGGCAGCGCCGATCTGGAACTCCCACTGGCCGGGCATGACCTCGGCGTTGGTGCCCTCGATCATGAGGCCGGCGTCGATGCACGCCTGGGTGTGCTCCTCGATGATCTCGCGACCGATCACGCGGCCGGTGCCGACACCGCAGTAGTACGGGCCCTGCGGGGCGGGGAAGCCACCGGCGGGGAAGCCGAGCGGGGTGCCATCCGGCTTCAGGAAGGTGTACTCCTGCTCGATGCCGAAGATCATCTCGTGCTTCGCGTACTTCTTCGCCGACTTCTCGGCGGCGGCACGGGTGTTGGTCGGGTGCGGCTTGCCGTCGGTGGCGTTGTAGACCTCGCAGAGCACGAGGACGTTGTCGCCGCCGCGGAGCGGGTCGGGGCAGGTGAAGACGGGCTTCAGCATGCAGTCGCTCGACTCACCGGTGGCCTGCTCGGTCGACGAACCGTCGAAGCCCCAGATCGGCGGCGTCTTGCCGTCGGCGAGGATCTTGGTCTTCGAGCGGAGCAGCGGCGTGGGGGACGTGCCGTCGATCCAGATGTATTCAGCTTGGTAGGCCACGGGGATTCCTTTGCGTCGGGGCGTCAGGGGCGGCGGCACTCTTCCAGCGGACCGTTGCTCGTCCGTTGCCCCTCTGTGAACGCTGTGTGAAGTGTCCGAGGTCGGTGGCGAGCGCATGGCAGGCACCGTGGGTCGGAGACGAAGGAGGGACGGACCCCCCGATCCGGTCAGCGATGTGCCGGCACCGGCGCCCGACCGATCAGCCGCGCACCGCGACCGACGCCGTCCGAGAGCAGTCGGATGTCGCCGCCGATCACCTCCATCCGGTCGCTGAGCGAGCGCAATCCATGACCCGCGGGTGCTCCGTCGGCGGGATCGAAACCGTGACCGTCGTCGGCGACCTCGAAGTGCACGGCCCCGTCGGCCAGCTCCACGCGCACCGTGACCGTGGCCTCGGGACCGGCGTGCTTGGCGGCGTTCTGCAGGCCCTCGTGGATGCAGTACGCCACGGGGAGGGCGATCTCGGCCGGGACGTCGGCGTCGATCGGCGCGACGACCGTGGTCGGCAGACCGCACAGGGCCGCGCTGCGGCGCACCGCGAGCGTGAGCCGCCCCTCGGCGAACACCTCCGGGAACGCGCCGGCCACGAGTGCGACCACCTCGGCTCGCGCCTCGCGCAGTTGGCCGCGGAGTTGCGTGACGAGGGCGGCCGCGTCGTCGGGTCGGGTGGTGGCCGAGCGCGCCAGGGCGCGGCACTGCATCGATGCCGCGACGACGTGTTGCTGGGCACCGTCGTGGAGGTCTCGCTCGATCCGGCGGCGTTCGTCGTCGCTGCGTCGCACCAGCGTGCGCAGCGCGGCCCGGGTCCGGTCGACCTGTGCCTGCGCCTCGTCGGTGATGGACACGAGCGTCGCAGCGACGAGCGCGGCCACGCCGACCGCGGCGGCCGGCGTCCCGATCGCGAGCACGAGGATCGGGACGTCCTCGGCGAGGAGCCCGGTGCCGGCCATGCCGATGAGCGACACGACGGCCAGCACGGCCGTCTGCATCACCGTCACCGCGTGGAGCGCACGCCGATCGAGGAACGGCAGCGCGAGCAGGAGCGGCAGGGCCGTGATCAGGCCGGTGACCGACGCGATCGGTGGCACGAGCGCGGTGACCACCAGGGCCGACAGGCACGTCTCGGCGCACACGAACACGAGCATCAGGTCGAGCCGCCGCGCGACCAGTGCGCGACGGGCGGCCGACACCAACAGCAGCGTGCCGACGAGCGTCGCTGCGACGAGGGCGAGCGGAACCGAACGCGTCGCCAACGCGAGCGCCGACGTGGCTCCGAGACCGACGATGCACAGACGTCGCCCCCACCACAGGAACCGCTCGACGATCCGGGTGTCGGACATCGAGTCGTCGGGGACGTCGCGATCCACGGTCGCGGGTGGGGCGGTCGATTCGCTCGGCTCGGCCGGACCGAACGTGAGGATGGCGGCACCACCGTCCGACCGGGTCCGGCCGGCGGCGGCATCGAGCCGGTCGAGCGTCGACGGGCTGGGGGCACCGGTCGGTCCGGCGACGGTGAGGTGCAGTGAACCGTGCGGCTCGTCGAGGCTGATCGTGCGGACCTCGCCATCCGAGACCGAGCCGGAGATGAGGTCGCTCACCCAGGAGTACGTCGCCGCCTCGACGTCGCTCGGGAACCGCCGATCGGGCGCGAGTGAGGACGTCACCCGCCACGGGGTCGGTGCGGCTGCTCCCAGCGCGGAGACGGCGGGCGCCAGGCCGTGGCGGCGGAGGGTGTCGGGGAAGATGCCGTGCGCCACGCGTCGGAGATCGCCGAGCGCACGTTGTGCCAGCTCCGCCCCGTCCTCGGCGACGGCCGACGCACGGTGTCCATCCCCGGCGGCGAGGTGACGGCCGACGTCGACCAGGAGGTCGTCGAGCCGGGAGAGGTCCGTCATCACGCCGTCGCTCAGCGCGGCCTCGATCCGGCGCCGCTCGTCGGCGGTGACGCCGGCGAGGCGATCCGCCACGCGGCGGGCGTGCGCCCGCTGCGCCACGAGTTCGTCGTAGGTGCCCCGGGCGATGGCAGCGGCCGACCAGCCGGTGGCGACGAGGTGGGAGAGGAACACGGAGACGAGGAGCCAGCCGGGCACCGAATCGCCGAGGCTCGGTTCCACCACCGCCCCCAGGAGCGCGGTGGACGCACACCCGAACAGCGCGATCGCGATCTGGGGTCGTCGTGCGTGCCGCGGCAGCAGGACGATCATCTCCAGGTCGCCGAACATCACGAGCGTCACGAGCGGCGCGTACTCCGGCAGCACGATCGCCGAGGCGATGCCGCCGACGACGTGTCCGATGCTGAGCACCTGCAACGCCTGGTCGGGGCCGCGGGGAGCGCCCGTCGGCCGGTCGAGCGTGCGCAGCGCCAGCAGTCCGCCCAGCAGCACGACCCAGCGAGCGCCCCAGAGGACCCAGATGAGTGGATCGTCGACCAGGGTGAACGCGAGCACGACCACCATCACCTGGGCTGCGGCGTCACCGATCACGGCGGCGCGGATCATCGCCCGAGCGCGTTCGACAGGGTCCGTCGGCTCCTGGTGCGCGACCGACGCTGCGAGCGTGACCGTGTCAGTCGGCGCGGGCACGCCGGACGGCGTCGACGAGGACGTCACCGTCGAGCAGCTCCTTCGGGCTGAACGTCACGTGGGCGTGCTGCGGCATCGGGGGGAGCTCGTGGAGCGGCGCGGTCGAGCACACCAGCACCGGGAGTGCCGGGTGGCGTTCGACGATCATCGCGGCACCGCGCATGCCGTCGACGGCGCCGAGGTGCGCGTCGCCGAGGTTGACGTCGAGCAGCACGAGGTCGGGAAGGTGAGCTGCCTGGTCGAGCAGCGACAGCGCTTCGGCCACCGAGGACGCCTCGAGCGAGGCGCGGCACCGTCCGTCGAGCGCGAGCGAGGCACGCACCGCGGCGCGAAAGCCGGGGTGGTCATCCACCACCATGACCTCCACGATCGTCTCGAGGGGCGCGTCCGTGACCTCGTGCACCCCCTCATCATCGCCCATCGGAGGTGGTGTCGCAGTCGTGCTGGCACCACAGCGGCACCGCCTGCCCGAGCCGTCGATCCGCGTGCCCGATCCGCGTGCCCGATCCGCGTGCCCGATCCGCGTGCCCGGCCGTGTCGTCCGGCGAGCGCCCCTGCGGGTGGCCTCGTAACGTGTGGCGCGTGCAGTCCACCCGGATCGTGATCGCCGACGACAGTGCCCTGGTGCGGGCCGGCGTGGAGGCGATGCTCGCCTCCGCCGGATCGTGCGAGCGCGACGCGGCGGCGGACGGTGGGCCGCCGCCGGTCGAGGTGTGCGGGCGGGCGTCGTCGCTCGACGAACTCTACGACGTCGTCGAGCGCGTGGGACCCGACGTCGTCGTGACCGACATCCGGATGCCACCGCGCCACGACGACGAGGGGATCGCCGCCGCGATCCGCCTGCGCCAGTCGCACCCCGACCTCGGTGTGGTCGTGCTGTCGCAGTACGCGGATCCCGCGTACCTGCAGCGCCTGCTGGCGGGCGGGAGCAGCGGCCGCGGGTACCTGCTGAAGGATCGCCTCGCCACCCCCGGCGAGCTGGTCACCGCGATCGAACTGGTGCGGCGCGGTGGATCGTTCGTCGACCCGACGGTGGTCGAGCAGTTGGTGGCGCGCCAGCGCGTGGAGGCGTCCTCGCCGCTCACCCGGCTCACCGCTCGCGAGACCGAGATCCTCGCCGCGATCGCGACCGGCAAGTCGAACGCCGCGATCGGCGAGCAGCTCTTCATCGGCCAGCGGGCAGTGGAGAAGCACATCAACGCGATCTTCGCCAAGCTCGACCTGCACGAGGATCCCGACGCGAACCGGCGGGTCCGTGCCGTCCTGCTGTTCCTGCGTGCCGGCGTACCGGACTGAACCGGTCGAGTTCGGCGGGCGGGGGACGCCCGCGGTGGTCAGCGACCGGCCGGCACCGACGCCCGGTCGCGGAACCACGCCACGGTGGCCTCGGCCTGCTCGGCGATCGGCGTGGCGCGCAGGCCGAAGGTCTGCTCGGTGAGCGTCGAGTCGGCGACCCATGGGCGCTCGAACTGGTAGAGCGTCTCCTGCAGCTCGCGCATCATCGGCGAGAACACACCGAGCACGCGCAGCGCGACGCGGGGCACCGAGGCCACCTCCACCGTCGTGCCGGCGGCGGCGGCGAGCGCCTGCACCATCGCCCGTTGCGACACGGCGGGAGCGTGCGGGACGTGCCAGGGCCGGCCCCACGCCCGCTCGTCCGTCGCGATCGTGACGAGCGTGCGCGCCACGTCGGGCATGTACGCGAGGTGGTGCGGCGCGTCGACGTCGCCGAGCAGCGACACCTTCTTGCCGGCGAGCACGCGGGGCACCACGCGGTCGCCCATCGCCGAGCCCGTGACCTCCGGACCGATGAAGTCCGAGGCCCGGGCGAAGGTCGCCCGGAACCGTCCCGCGGCGTGGCCCTCGAGGAGGTCGGCGGCCATGGCACGGCGGGTGGCACCCTTCTTGCCGGTCGCCGTCATCGGGTCGAGCTCGTGCATCGGCATCGGCGACCCGGGGCCGAACGAGTACAGGTTGTCCATCATCACGAGCACCGCGCCGGTGCGGGCGGCGGTGTCCATGAACGATCGGTGGAGCGGCGGCCAGGCGGTGGCCCACTGGTGGTAGGGCGGGTTGACGCAGTTGAAGATCGCCGCTGCGCCGCCGTCGCGGGACGCGATGCGAGTGAGCGCCGCTGCGTCGGCGGCGTCCGCGCGCTCGAGGGTGACCGAGGGATGGTCGGGTCCCGTGCCGCTCCGGGTGACGACCGTGACCCGGTGGCCCTGCTCGGCGAGCAGGAGGGTGACGGCCGATCCGACCGGGCCGGCGCCGACGACGACGTGGTGCTGCGACTGCTGCGACATGAAGTCCTTTCCCGCCGACCACGGTGATCGACGTTCTCGTCCGAGAGCACTGCTCACACTAATCGGCCGATCGAAGAAAGCAAGAGCAGTGCTCTCGTTTCGGTGTGACGCCCGCTACGCTGCCCTCGTGACCGGGGTGCGAGCACGTGTGCGGGCCGAGCTGACGGCCGAGATCAAGGCGATCGCGCGCCGCCAGATCGCCGAGGACGGCCCGGCCAACATCAACCTCCGGGCCATCGCCCGCGAACTCGGCATGGTGAGCTCCGCGATCTACCGGTACTTCGCGAGCCGCGACGAGCTGCTCACCGCCCTGCTGGTCGATGCCTACAACGACCTCGGCGAGATCACCGAGCGGGCCGACGCCGCGGTCGCCGAGGTCGACCCCACCGACGTCGAGGGTCGCTTCGTCGCGGTCGCCACCGCTGCGTACGCGTGGGCACGGGCCGAGCCCAACCAGTACCTGCTGCTCTTCGGCACGCCGGTGCCGGGGTACTCGGCCCCGACGGACACCGTCGCGCCCGCCACGCGGTTCACCTCGGTGCTGCTGCGGATCCTCGACGAGGCCGGTCGGCTCGGCGCCCGTCCGGTGGTCGTGCCCGCCGTGCCACCGGGGGTTCCCGACGACCTGCAGCGCGTCCGCGACCTCACCGCCACGGCGGCCTCCGACGAGTTGATGCTCGCCGGGATGCAGGTGTGGACCGCGCTGTTCGGCGCGATCTCGTTCATCCTCAACGGTCAGTTCCGCAACGTGATCGGCGACGTCGACGCGATGTTCGCCGAGTTCGCCCGGATGCTCGCCCGGCAGGTGTTCCCGCACGAGTCCGACGCACGTCGCTGACCCGGGAACCGAGCGCGGTCGTCGCGACGTCGAACGAACATGACCGTGAACACGTCCCACCTCCCCGACCTCACCCACGCGGTGACCAGCCCGACGTCGTTCAGCCGGCGTCGCCTCCTCGCCGGCCTGCTCGGCGCCCCGGTCGTCGTCGCCCTCCCCGCGCTGCTCGCCGCGTGCGGCGACGACACTGTCGAACCCGCGGGCAGCGACACCACCGACGGCTCGTCGACGCCGACGACCGTGCCCGCCGACGCCGGCGCGATCGGCTACCCGACCGACCCGACGACCGCGGTGGTGCGGATCACGTACGAGGGCGGCTTCGCCCCCGTCGAGTACGCCTTCGTGAACACCCCGACGCTGGTGGTGTCCGGCGACGGCCGTGCCTTCGTGCCGGGCGCCGTGACCGCCATCTTCCCCGGGCCGCTGCTGCAGCCGATGGGGGTGCGCACCATCACCCCGGTGGGCATCGAGCGCCTCCTCGCACGCGCGCAGGAGTTGGGTCTGCTCGCACCGGCGCCGTCGTACGAGGTGGACATGAACATCGCCGACGCGCCGGACACGGTGGTGCGGATCACCACCACCGACGGCACGTGGGAACACCGCGCCTACGCGCTCGGCATGGAGACCGACTCGAGCGGCCTACCCTCCGAGACCACGCCGGCCCGTCAGGCGCTGCTCGACTTCGTGCTCGCCGCCACCGACCTGCCGGCCACCGCCGGCTCGGCCGAGCTCGGCACCGAATCGATCCACTCGCCCGACGAGTACCGGCTCCGCGCCATCGCCGTGGACGAGAGCACCGCGGCCGGCATGGACCCGGCACCCGTGGTGGTGGAGTGGCCGGCGAGCACCGGCCTCGACCTCGCGACCGCGACCGACTGTGCCCGCCTCAGCGCCTCGGCGGCCGGGAGCGTGTTCGCCGACGCCACCCAGCTCACCTGGTTCCGCCAGGGCGACGCCGTGTACCAGCTCGCGGTCGCCGGTGTGCTGCCGGGCGATCCTGCCTGCTGAGCGCGCCGCACCGCCGCAGCCGGTGCGAGGGTCCCGCTCAGCGCGGCGACACCCCACGCAGGGTGACGAACACCAGGAGCACCGATGCGTCGTCGCATCACAGCAACGGGCGCGGCGACATCCGCCCCGACCTCGTCGTGGTGCCGCCCGGCGCGGACCGCTCGATCGACCTCCACCTGTTCGCCGTCGCCGACGTGACGGGGTGGTTCGAGGGATGACCGGCCGCTGACCGGCTCGCGACCGGCCGGCGGCCGGTGCGGACACGGGACCTGGGCGCGGCGTGCGCTCAGGCCTCGTGTGGCACGTTCGCCTCGAGTTCGGCCAGCCACACGGTGGCGGCGGTGTCGCTCGGCGCACGCCAGTCGCCACGCGGCGACAGCGAGCCACCGGCGGACACCTTCGGGCCGTTGGGCATCGCCGAGCGCTTGAACTGGCTGAAGGCGAAGAAGCGCGTGCAGAACACGATCATCCACCGCCGGATCGTGGCGAGGTCGTAGGCGATCTTCTTGTCGGCCGGGTAGGCGTGGGGCCAGTCGCCGGTGGAGGTGTCGCGCCAGGCGTGCCACGCGAGGAACGCGATCCTCGATGGCGAGAACCCGTACCGGAGCACGTGGAACAGGGTGAAGTCGTGCAGTGCGTACGGGCCGATGGTGCCCTCGGTGGACTGCACCGATCCGTCGGCTCCGGCCGGCACGAGCTCGGGGGTGATCTCCGTGTCGAGGATCGCCTGCAGTGTGACGTCGACCTCGTCGTGGAACTGGTGCGACGAGATCACCCAGCGGATGAGGTGCTGCATCAACGTCTTCGGCACGCCGCCGTTGACGTTGTAGTGGCTCATCTGGTCGCCGACGCCGTAGGTGCACCAGCCGAGCGCGAGCTCGGACAGGTCGCCGGTACCGAGCACGATGCCGCCGCGCTGGTTGGCGATGCGGAACAGGTAGTCGGTGCGCAGGCCGGCCTGCACGTTCTCGAACGTGACGTCGTAGACCGGTTCGCCGTCGGCGAACGGGTGGTCGATCTCGTCGAGCATCAGCCGCGCCGTCGCGGTGATGTCGAGCTCGGCGGCGGTGATGCCGAGCGCCTGCATCAGCGCGTGCGCGTTGCCCCTGGTGTGGTCGCTGGTCGCGAAGCCGGGCATGGTGAAGCCGAGGATGTCGGTGCGTGGCCGGCCGAGGCGATCCATCGCCTTCGCGGCGACGATGAGTGCGTGGGTGGAGTCGAGCCCACCCGACACGCCGATCACGATCTTCGGGTTGCCGATCGCGCGCAGGCGCTGCTCGAGCCCGGACACCTGGATGTTGTAGGCCTCGTAGCAGTCGAGCTCGAGACGGGCCTCGTCGGCGGGCACGAAGGGGAAGCGCTCCACCTGGCGCCGCAGGCCGAGGTCGCCGTCCGGCGGGTCGAGCGTGAACGGCACCGTGCGGAACTGAGCCGCACGCGCCGCGTGGGTGCGGCGGTTGTCGTCGAAGGTGCCCATCCGCATCCGCTCCGCGCGGAGCAGGTCGAGGTCGACGTCGGCGATGCTGCGCCGCGGGCCGTCCGGGAAGCGCTCGGTCTCGGCGAGCAGCAACCCGTTCTCGTAGACCATCGTCTGGCCGTCCCACGACAGGTCGGTGGTCGACTCGCCCTCGCCGGCCGCCGCGTACACGTAGGCGGCCAGGCAGCGCGACGAGGTGGACCGCACGAGCAGGCGACGATCCTCGGCGCGGCCGACGGTGATCGGTGAGCCCGACAGGTTCACGAGCACCGTGGCACCGGCGAGCGCAGCCTCGGCGCTCGGCGGGATCGGCACCCACAGGTCCTCGCAGATCTCGACGTGCACGACGAGGCCGGGCAGGTCGTCGGCCGCGAACAGCAGATCGGGCCCGAACGGCACCTCGCCGCCGTCGATCCGGCCGATGCGGATCGTCGCGCCGCGCAGGTCGTCGCCGGGTGCCATCTGGCGGCGCTCGTAGAACTCGCGATAGGTGGGCAGGTAGCTCTTCGGCACCACGCCGAGGAGCCGGCCGCGATGGGCCACGACAGCGCAGTTGTAGAGGCGATTGCCGTGGCGCAGCGGTGCGCCGAACACCACCAGCGGCAGCAGGTCGGCGGTGCCGGCGACGACGTCCGTGACGGCGGCCTCCACCGCGTCGAGCACGGCGTCCTGCAGCAGGAGGTCCTCGATCGAGTAGCCGGTGAGCGTGAGCTCGGGGAAGACGGCGACGGCGACGCCCTCGGCCGCGCACTCGCGCACCTGCTGGAGCACCGCCGCGGCGTTCGCCCGCGGGTCGGCGAGCGTGGTGCGCGTGGTGATCGCGGCCACGCGTGCGAACCCGTGCGCGTAGAGGGACCGGAAGTCCATGCGCACATCCTGCCCGGCCGACGGCGGATGCGGGCGCGTCAGGCCACGAACTCCTGGGCGTCCATCTCCTCCAGGGCCCGGAAGCTGCGGAAGACGTACGCGTCGACCAGCTGCTCGCCGCGCTCGTTCGCGACCGGTACCGCCACCGACGCGTAGGCGCCCATGAACGCGACGCCGATCATGCTGCGCCGGACGTCGTCCTCGAACCGCTGGTACGAGTAGCCGGTGACGCCGTTGCCGGTGAGCCGGTCGTGGTAGCGCCGCATGAGCGGCTCGGTGAGCTGCCGGCGGACCTCATCGGTCATCGACCAGCCGAGGAAGTAGGCGACGTCGAACGCGCCCAACGTCTTCACCGACAACTGCCAGTCGAGGATGTACACCGGCGGCCGACCGGCCGGCGCGTCGTCGTGGAACAGGATGTTGTCGAGGCGCAGGTCGTAGTGCGCCATGGTGAGCTCGGGTCGGTCGGCGAAGTCCAGCATCATCCGCTCGGACGACTCGGCGATGCGGTCGGCCACCCGTCGACCGACCTCGCTGAGCTGCTGGTACCGGCCCGCCTCGAAGGCGGGGCGCATGCCGACGTAGCTCGGGATCGCTCCGATGTAGCGCTCGTTGTCGACCCGGGGCAGCCAGGTGAGCCCGTCGAGCGCCTCGTTCGCCCAGTAACGGGCGTGCAGGTCGGCGGCCGCGTCGATGATCGCCGCGGCATCCTGCGGCGAACAGCCCGCCACCTGGTCCGGGGTGCGGCAGTGCGAGAGGTCGTCCATCACGATCACGAAGCTCGAGCCGGTGTCGTCGATGTCGGCGAAGTGGGCGTTCGCGACGTTGTCGATCGTCGGCGCCGCCTCGCGGTAGAAGCTCACCTCACGCTCGTAGAAGCCGAACATCGTGGCCACCTGGCGCGACTGCTCGATCGCGGCGGGCAGCTTGGCGATCACCGATGCCGGGCCGGTCTCGCCGTCGGCATAGGTGAGCCGGAGCCGGGCGAGCGCGGCCATGAGACCCACGCCCTCGCCGATGGTCTCCGCCTCGACCGCCACCACGGTGCCACCGAGGCGGCAGTGCTCGTTGATCCACGCCGGCGTGATCGCCGTCGCGACGTCCGGATGCTGGACGGTGCTCACGGGTCCCCCTCTCGACCGGGAGCGGCCCCCACCGCTCGACGGTGTCGCGAGCCTAGACCCGTGCCAGGTGACGCCGGATCCAGAGCATGCCGGTGATGGTGCCGCAGGCCAGCAGGGCGCTCATCGCCGCAGGCCAGCCGAAGCCCGACCGTTCGTAGAGGGCGGTGGCGGGCACGGACACGATCGCCCGGCCCGACGTGCCGGCGGCGATCATCGCCCCGACGCCACGGGCCGGTGAGCCCGGCACGAGACGGGACCCGATCGCGAGTGAGCTGACGATCGCGAACTCGAACGCGAGGATCGAGATCACCAGCAGCACGATGCCGACGGCCAGCTGGTCGTGCCACACGGCGAGGATCAGCCCGGTCGGCACCATCAGTGCGGCGCCACCGGCGGTGCTCAGCTCCTTGCCCCACCGGTCCGTGTGGCGGGCCGACGTGAGCGAGGCACCGAGCTCGCCGAGGCCGAGGGCCACCGTGATCGCGGCGAGGCCGACGGCGCCGAGTCCGAAGGTGTCCTCCAGCCAGCTGCCGAACGTGACGAACAGCGCCTGGCTCGCGCCCATGAGGCACAGCACCGACAGGACGGCGGCGATGCCCCACCGAGGGATCTTCCCCGTCGCGGCACGTTCCGGCCGTTCGTGACGGGCGGGCAGCGGTGTGACCCGGCGGTACACGACGGCCGCCATCACGAGCGCGGCGGTGGCACCGGTGAGGTAGCCGACGCGCCAGTTGGTGGCCGCGGTGACGAGGCCCATGGTGCTCACACCGAGCAGGAGCCCGCCCGCCCACGACGTCTCGGTGAGCCCGACGATCCGGCCGCGGCGTTCGTAGGGCACCTGCTCGGCGATCCAGCTGGTGAGCCCGAGGTCGAACAGCACCTTGCTCTGTGCGAGCACCACCAGCGCGAGCGCCAGCCACACGACGTGCTGGGCCGAGGCGGCGAGCGACGCCCCGAGCGCCACCGATGCCAGCCCACCCGCCATCGCCGTGCGTTGCCCGAGGCGGTCCGCGAGCCGCCCCGTGAGCGGCGACAGCAACCCGGCCAGCTCGGCGAACGCGAGGGCGAGGCCCATGCGGCCGAGGGTGACGTCGAGGCCGCTCGCGATCAGCGCGACGAACGGGTACGTGTACCGGTAGCAGGCGTTGCCGGTGACCCGGGCGAGCGTGAGCGGCACGAGGTTGCGGTGCACCTCCGGCACGTCACGGTCGTCGAGCAGGCGGCGCAGCACGGCGGTCGACGCTATCCGCAGGCCCGGTGGGCGCTCGTCTCGGTAGGATCTCGGTCCCGTGGCACTCATCGTCCAGAAGTACGGCGGCACCTCGGTCGCCGACCCCGATCGCATCCGGGCCGTCGCCGAGCACGTGGCGTTCACCAAGCGCCGCGGCAACGACGTCGTCGTCGTGGTCTCGGCGATGGGCAAGGCGACCGACAACCTGATCGCCCTCGCCGACTCCGTCTCCAAGGTGCAGCCCGGCCGCGAGATGGACATGCTGCTCACCACCGGTGAGCGGGTGTCGGCGGCGCTCACCACGATGGCGCTGCAGGCGCTCGGCATCGACGCCGTGAGCTTCACCGGTAGCCAGGTGGGCATCATCACCGACAACGCCCACCGCAAGGCGAAGATCGTCGAGGTGAAGGGTGACCGGGTGCGCGAGGCGCTCGCCGAGGGCAAGGTCGCGGTGGTGGCCGGGTTCCAGGGCGTGAGCCTCGACAAGGAGATCACCACCCTCGGCCGCGGCGCCAGCGACCTCACCGCGTCGGCCCTCGCGAAGGCGCTCGACGCCGATGCCTGCGAGATCTACACCGACGTCACCGGCGTGTTCACCGCCGACCCGCGCATCGTGCCGCAGGCCCGCAAGCTGCAACGCATCAGCTTCGACGAGATGCTGGAGATGGCCGGTGCCGGCAGCAAGGTGCTCGCGCTGCGCAGCGTCGAGTTCGCCCGCAACCACAACGTTCCCCTCCACGTCCGCTCCAGCTTCACCTGGGAGCAGGGCACGTGGGTCACCGACGAGCAGGAGTCGAACATGGAAGAGCCGATCATCTCCGGTGTCGTGACCGACCTCTCCGAGAGCAAGGTCACGATCGTGGCGGTGCCCGACCGGCCCGGCATCTCCGCCGCGCTGTTCGAGCCGCTCGCCGCGGCGAACGTGAACGTCGACATGATCGTGCAGAACACGAGCCACGACGGCACCACCGACATCAGCTTCACGATGCCGAAGGCGGACATGTCGACGGCCGAGTCGATCGTGAGCCGGATCGCGTCGGAGATCGGTGCCCGCGGTGTCGAGCACGACAGCGACATCGCGAAGATCAGCCTCGTCGGCGCCGGCATGAAGTCGAGCCCCGGCATCGCCGCGAAGATGTTCCGCACCCTCGCCGACCTCGACGTGAACATCGCGATGATCTCCACGTCGACGATCCGCATCAGCGTGGTCACCGCCTCGGCCGATCTCGAGAAGGCGGCCCGCGGGCTGCACTCGGCGTTCGGGCTCGACTCGGGCGAGGCGTACTCGGCCCCGTTGCCCGAGCGGAAGTGACCCTGGCTCCCTCCGGAACCCCTGCGGTCGGTGCGCCCGCTTCCCGCGCACCGGAGGCCCGTGCCACACTGAGCGCCACCATGAGTCGGCGCAAGCAGCACGTGCCCTGGACCGCGGCCGGGACCGCCTCCGAGCAGCAGCACTCCGCCGACGACGTCGTGCGCGAGACCGGCTGGGTGTTCAACAACCGCACCGGGCGCGAGCTCGACCTTGCTGCCTTCGTGGAGACCGGCGACCACGAGACGCTCGCCTACCTGCAGGCGTTCGGCCTCGACGCCGGCATCGAGCACCAGAGCCTGGTCGAGATCGGCTCGGGCATCGGGCGCATGACGGCCAGCTTCAGCCGGATGTTCGCCCGGGTCACGGCGTGCGACCTCGACGGAGCGTTCCTCGAGCGCTGCCGCGAGACCGTCGCCCAGTTCGGCCGTCCCGAGCGGTTGCAGACCTGCCACGTCGACGACGGCCGCACCCTGCTCATCGCCGACGCCTCCACCGACCTGGCGTTCAGCTACATCACCCTGCAGCACTGCCACCCGAGCGACGCCTTGGCGCTCACGCGCGAGGCTGTGCGGATCACGCGTCCGGGCGGTCACGTGGCGCTGAACTACCGCACGTGGACGGCGAGCGACGCGGCGCTGTGGCCCGCCGGCAAGGTGGTCCGCGGCTCGTTCCGCGTGCCGGGCGTCGGTCCGATGCTCGCCCGCCACCGGCTCACGGCCCGGGTGGGCTGGCAGGCCAACCGGCTGGGCCCCGCCACGGTGCTGCCCGAGGTGGCCGAGCACCTGCGCGACGTGCGTCTGGTGCGCTCGCCGCAGCGTTCGCCGTTCGGCGTGGCGGGGGTGGAGGAGACCACCTACGTCGGTGTGCACCCGAGCCACTGGTGGCTCATCGGCACCGTCCGCTGACCCGCAACCGCGCGTGCTCCTGGTCGCGAATCCTCTCGGGATTCGAGACGATGCGCGACCAGAACGGGGTGGTGGTGGCTCGGAGCCGCTGCTCCCGGTCCGTGACGAGGTGGATCACCAATTCCGGGCCCGTCCGTGGGGGCCATCGGTAGCCTGACCCGCATGGCACGCAGTGGCATGAAGATCGGTGTGGTCGGAGCGACGGGTCAGGTCGGCACGGTGATGCGCGAGATCCTCGCGGAGCGCAACTTCCCGGTGGAGGACATCAGGTTCTTCGCGTCGGCGCGCTCGGCGGGTTCCACCCTCCCCTGGCAGGGCCGCGACGTGGTGGTGGAGGACGCGTCGGTGGCGGACCCGTCGGGGCTGGACATCGCACTGTTCTCCGCCGGTGCCACCTCGTCGCGCGAGCTGGCACCGCGGTTCGCCGCGGCCGGGGTCACCGTCATCGACAACTCGTCGGCGTGGCGCATGGATCCCGACGTGCCGCTCGTGGTGAGCGAGGTGAACGGTGGCGAGATCGCGAACGCCCGCAAGGGCATCATCGCCAACCCGAACTGCACCACCATGGCCGCGATGCCGGTGCTGAAGCCGCTGCACGACGAGGCGGGCCTGGTCCGCATCGTGGCCAGCACCTACCAGGCGGTCAGCGGTGGCGGCCTGGCGGGTGTCGACGAGCTCGACAAGCAGGCGCGTGAGGTGGCCGACCGGGCCCGCGAGCTCACCCACCACGGCGACGCGGTCACGTTCCCGGCGCCGTCGAAGTTCGTGAAGCCGATCGCGTTCAACGTGCTGCCCTTCGCCGGCAAGTACGTCGACGACGGGTCGTTCGAGACCGACGAGGAGCAGAAGCTCCGTCACGAGAGCCGCAAGATCCTCGGCCTCCCCGATCTGCGCGTGAGCGGCACCTGCGTGCGCGTGCCGGTGTTCACCGGGCACTCGCTCAGCATCAACGCCGAGTTCGAGCGGGCGATCAGCGTGGAGCGGGCGATCGAATTGCTCGCCGCCGCCCCCGGTGTGGTGGTGAGCGAGATCCCGACGCCGCTGGAGGCGGCGGGTGCCGACCCGAGCTTCGTCGGCCGGGTGCGCCAGGACCCGTCGGTCGACGACGGCAAGGGTCTCGTGCTGTTCGTGAGCAACGACAACCTCCGCAAGGGCGCGGCGCTCAACGCGGTGCAGATCGCCGAGTTGCTGCTGCGCTGACGCCGCGGCACCCGGCCTGTCCCAGCCGCGGTCGGCGCTGCCGACGAACGGCCACCTGCGAGGTGCCGGTGCGCGGGCACGGGCGATCGGGAGAGGGCCCGGACCCCACGCCTGGCGGCCGGTACCTTCGGGCGGAACGCACCGACGCCAGGGTGTCTGACGTCCGAGCGACCGCACGTGTCGCATCGTTTCGGCACGGAGTCGAGCGCCTGCCAGACCTTCACCACCGACTCCTGCACGACGTCCTCGGCGAGGGCGTGGTCGCGCGCGACGGACAACGCCACGCGGTACATCGAAGCGCTGTGCTCGCGGACGATGTCCTCGATGCCGGCGCCCGGACTTGACGTGGTCTCCGACGCTCGACGACGCCGGATCGTCGCGGTGATGGGCCGCGTCGGAGGGTGAGGCGGCCGGGTCGCCGGCGTGGTCGTTCACGGACAGGCGCACGGGATCGCGTGACAGCGAGGGCAGCCCTCGGCGTAGCGCTGGATGGCGTCGTCGAGGTCGACGCCCATCTGGTTCGCGAGTGAGGCCACCCAGGCGAGCACGTCGGCGAACTCGTGGCGCTGCTGGTCGGGCGTGCCCTTGCGGACGGCCTGGGCCAGCTCGCCGAGCTCCTCGGCGAGCCAGGCGACGGTGGACGGCACCCCGCGGGCACGGTCGCGGGCGCCGTAGGTGCGCTCGATGACGTCCTGCAGGCCGGCCAGATCCACGGCCGCGCAGCGTACCCGCCGGTGGCGCACCGCCATGGTGGTCTGCTGGCGGTGGGCCACTCGCGGTCCGCCGTTGGCAGACCCGTCGATATCAAGATAACTTGACGGCGTGGACCCCGTGATCCTCGCGAGCGCACGCAAGCACGGCGTCGCCGACGAGGACATCATCCACGGATACCGCCATCCGGTCCGAGTACTCGTCCTCGACGACCTCACCATGCTCATCGGCCCCGATCTCTCGGCACGACTCCTCGAGATCGGCTCAGCACCAGTGAGGGAATCGACGTCATCGTTCACGCCATGCCGGCCCGACCCAAGTTCATCAGGTGACCCTCATGCCTCGATCGATCCAAGACATCCTCGACCACGCCGACCAGCTCGCCGAGCGCTTCGAGAACCTCGACCCCGCCGACGCTGTCGAGATCCCCGTCGAGGAGTACCTCCTCCAGCGCGCCGTCATCGCTCGAGCTCGCACCGAACAGCAGCTCCTCGACGCCGTCGCGACGGCACGATCCGCAGGTGTCTCGTGGCAGAAGATCGGAACCCTGCTCGGCACGTCGGCCCAAGCCGCGCAACAGCGATACAGCGCCGCCCTCGAGTCCGCCTGAACGTCCCGTGTCTCTGAATCCGCCGTGCGCCGGATGGGCGCTGATCCGCAACGTGTCGACGGCGGTCGCGAACCGGCGCGAGTACTGAACCGCGCCATGTCGGAACCGATCACCCGCCGCACACCGGCCGAGCGTCTGCGGGTGCTCCTGGTGGTGGTGCTCGTCGCATGGGCGGTGGTGGACGTCGTCGCGGGATGGAGGGACGACGGTGTCGCCGGGGCGACGAGGGGGCTGCTCGGCGCGATCTGGCCGCTGCTGGCGGCGTGTGCGACGGCGTTCGTCCTGGGCCGCCGCATCCGGACGAAGGTGCAGACGCGAGGATGGGACGACGGCAGTTGAGAAGCTCTACCGGCTCGTGATGGATCTCACCGGCGTCGGCATGGCCGTCATGGTCGGGGTGCTGACCGGACGGGACGTCGGTCTCGGTCGCATCCTGCTGATCTCCTTCGTCGTGGCGCTCGCCCTCGGGTTGCTCGGCCGGCTCGCCCGTCTGGTCGTCCGCTCTCGGCCGGGCGCTTTCAGTCGGGCGCTCGCACCACGACGCCGGGGAGGTCGTCGAAGCCGGTGCGATCCGCCGTGACGACGGTGCGGCCGGTCGCCAGTGCCGTGGCGGCGATGATCAGATCGTGCGCGCCTCTGGGACGGCCCGTGCGCCGGACGGCTGCGAGCAGCGTGATGTGAACTCGCGCGACGTCGAGGCCGTACTCGATGACGGGGAGCACCTCGAGCAGGTCCTCGACGAACGCTCGGCGATGCAGCTTTCGCCGTCCCGTTGCGAGCTCGACCCCGACGCCGAGTTCTGCAGCGGTGATCGCAGCGATCGCTGCGTCGTCGTCGTCGGCGATCCACCGATCGAGGTCGAGCTTCCGTCGCTCGACTGCGACCAGCACGCTCGTGTCGAGCAGGAGGGCGGTCAGAACCGCTCCTCGGTGACCAGTTGCGATCGCAGCGCGTCGACGTCCTCGCTCCAGGCGGGATCGATGCGGTGCCGTCGGAGGACGTCCTTGACACGTGCGCCGGATGCGACGTGTGCCGGTTCGAGTTGCGCGATGACCTTCCCTCGACGAACGATGACGAACGTCTCGCCGCGATGCTCGACTGCGTCGAGCAGGTCGGCGAAGCTCCGGGATGCTTCCGTCGCGGAGATCTCTGGCACGGAATCAGATTATCTGAGATTCCGTGCCGGGACACGCGACCGCTGTCTGATCTGCACCTCGACCAGACAGCTCCTGGGTGCCACGCTCGGACGAACCGGCTGGAGATCCGAGATGACCGGCACCCAGGACGCTGGACACGGCTCGTGCGTGCCGGCGCGTCTCCCGAGTCTCCCGAGATGGCTCCAACGATCCGCCGGAAAACGACGACGGCCCCTGGTCTGGCTGCTGTCGCAGACCCATGACCAGGGGCTCCGTGGTCGGGGTGAGAGGATTCGAACCTCCGGCCTCCACGTCCCGAACGTGGCGCGCTAACCAAGCTGCGCTACACCCCGTAGCTGTCGCACCCGTACGGTGCGACGGAGCACTTTATCCGGCGGTCGCGGGCTCTTCCTCCGTCGAATCCTCGCGATCGGCGCCGTCCGCTCCATCCGAATCGGCGGCGGACTCGTCGACCGGGGCCGGCGGGTGGAGGATGCGGTCGACGGCGAGCTGCAGCGTGAGGGCGTCGAGCGGCTTGACCACCCAGCCGTCGGCGGCGCTGCGCTTGGCCAGGTGGAGGTCGGCGCGGCGGTCGAGCAGCATCAGCACCGGCACGTGAGGCAGGCGGCCGGCGCTCTCGTCGAGGCGCAGCGCCATCGTGACCGCCATGCCGCCCATCGAGCCGATCTGCAGGTCGAGGATCGCGAGGTCGGGCGTGCGGGCCTCGATCACGCCGGCCACGTCACGGCCGTTGCGGCAGACCGTGAAGGACGTGTCGGGACCGGAGAGCGCGGCCAGGATCTCGTCGAGGACGAAATCGGCGTCGGTGGCGACCAGGATGTGCACGTCGGGCAGGTTATCCGTTGCCCGGCTCGGGGCCGAAGAGCAGTCGGCGGATCTCGTCGAGACCGGACTGGTCATGGACGTCGCTCGACAGCATCGGCACCCAGCAGACGGGTGCCGGGTCGACGTCGCGCACCAGATCGCCGAGCTGGGCGTGCTCGGCCTCCGACGTGGCGACCAGCTCGTCGAGGTTCGCCCACAGCGCCGCGTTCGCCCAGGTGCGGGCGACCGTGGGGGTGCCGAACGTGGGGGTCGACCGGTTGACGACCAGCGCCGCCACCGAGAGCGACGACGAGGCGAGCCGCGACGCGAAGTAGCGCGCCTCGTCGATCGTGTCGCGCTGCGGTGCGGCGACGAGCACGAAGCGCGTGACGTCGGAGCGCAGGAGTGTCATCACCGCGTCGGCGCGGTCGCGGAACCCGGTCTCCATGCCGTCGAAGGCCTGGAAGAACGCGATCGCGTCGGCGAGCACGTCGCCGCCCACCACCTTGCCGATCGTGCGCAGCACCGGCTGGGCGGCCACGTTGAGCACCTTCATCCCGCGCCGAGTCGGCATCATCAGCAGCTTGAACAGTGGGTGGTCGAGGAAGCGGGCGAGCGTGCCGGGCGCCTCGAGGAAGTCGAGCGCGTTGCGCGTGGGCGGGGTGTCCACCACCACCACGTCGAACCGGTCGTCGCGGTGCAGGGCGTGGAGCCGCTCGGCCGCCATGTACTCCTGGGTGCCGCTCAGCGCGCCGGCGATGTTGCGGTAGAAGCGGTTCGACAGGATCCGCTCCGCCTGCTCGGCGGTCGGTGCGTTCGCCCGCACCAGGCCGTCGAAGGTCGCGGCGGTGTCGAGCATCGTGGCCCACAGCTCGCCCCGTGAGCCCGGCGGTAGGTCGAGGTCGAGCCGCGCGGGTTCGTTCGTGAGGCCACCCGTCAGGCCCAGCGCGTCGGCGAGGCGCTTGGCCGGGTCGATCGTCACCACCACGACCCGCTGCCCGCGGCGGGCGAGCTCGAGGCCGAGCACGGCCGCCGTCGTGGTCTTGCCCACGCCGCCCGACCCGCAGCACACCACCACCTGCGCACCGGCGAGCGCAGCCGCGAGATCGCCGAGATCGGCGCGACCGGTCGGGGAGTCGGGCGCGGTGGTGCTCATGCGAGGCCTGCCGCGAGCCGTGCCACGTCGTCGGCGGTGAGCCCGGCGGTGACCACGTGGGGGAGGAGGATCTGGTCGAGCGCGAGCGCGTCGGTGAGGCGCTCCAGCTCGCGCCGGTGGACGTCGCGGCGGGAGTTGCGGAACGCGGCCGCGGCGGCGAGCGCCGGGTCGGTGCCGGCCGGGATCGCGAGGTCGTCGCCGGTGTCGACCCCGTTCACCACCACCGGGCCGAGCTGCACCCCCACGCGCTCCTCCAGCGCGTAGGCGGTCTCGACGAGCTCGTTGACCGGCGTGGTCTCCGGCAGCGTGACGAGCACCACCTGGCAGCGCGCGGGGTCGCCGAGCATCTCCAGCACGTCGAGGGCCTGGGTCCGGATCGGGCCGCCACGCACCGTGTCGAGTAGGCCACGTGCGGCGAGGAGGAAGGTGATCGCGTGCCCGGCGGCCGGACCGTCGACGACGATCAGGTCGTGGTCGCCGCTGCGTTCCAGCTGCTTCAGCTTGCCGAGCACCACGATGTCGTCGATGCCCGGCGCTGCCGTCGACACCACGTCGATGATCCCGCTGGCGGCGAGGCGCTTCGCCACGCGCCGCAGACCGTGGGTCTCGAGGTACTCGGCGAGGGCGTCGGGCGCGGTGAGCGACAGGTGCGGCAGGTCGCCGACGAGGGTGCCGAGGGTGGGCTTGCCGTCGAGGTCGACGGCGAGCACGCGAAGTCCGGCATCGGCTGCGGCACGCGCCAGAACTGCCGTTACCGTTGTCTTCCCGACGCCGCCCTTGCCCGCCACGACGACGAGCCGGGTGGTGGCGAGGAACGCTCGTGGATCCAGCCGCTTCGGAGGCACTTGTGCGCAGACTAGTCATCGCCCTGCTGGGCGGCCTCCTGGTGGTCACCGGGCTGGCCGGCGGTGCGGCGATCGCCGGCACCGACGCGACGGCCGCCCCGGACACCACGGTGGCGTCCGGCGACGACACGGGCGGCGACACGGGCGGCGAGGGCACCACCCCGGCCGCCGATCTCGCACCCGTCGACGTGCTCCAGGTGACCGGCCTGTTCGACCGGATCGTCATCGCCTCGATCGACGACGCCATCGACAGCGCCGTGCGCGACGGCTCGCAGGCGCTGATCCTGCAGGTGAACTCGGGTGGCTCCATCGCGTCGCCCGAGGAGATGACCGCGCTCATCCGGCGCGTGGCCGACTCGCCGGTGCCGATCGGCATCTGGGTGGGCCCGTCGGGCAGTGCACGGCTCTACGGCCAGCCGGCGCAGCTCATGGGCGTGGCGGACGTCACGGCCATGGTCAGCGGCAGCCGCATCGGCCACACCGGCGTCCTCGTCGAGCTCGAGGGTGGTGCCGTGGTGGACTTCGGCAACGCCGCCGACCGGCTCCGCTCGGGGTCGCTGTCGTTCCAGGACGCCCGCACGCTCGGCGCGCTCAAGCTCGACACGCCCGACGTCGGCGTCCCGACGATCCGCAACATGGTGGCGGCGATGGACGGCGTGGAGGTCGACGGGGTGGTGCTCGACACCGTCACCGAGGGCGTCAACGACGAGGGCGGCGTCGAGCTGCAGGCCACGCTCGTGCGCTTCTCCAAGCTCGGCCTCGTCGACCAGCTGATGCACACGGTGGCGAGCGTGCCGGTGGCCTACCTGCTGCTGCTGATCGGGTTGGCGCTGCTCCTGTTCGAGTTCTTCACCGCCGGCGTGGGCATCGCCGGCGTGGTGGGTGCCGCCTGCACCTTCCTCGCCGGCTTCGGTCTCGCCGAGCTCCCGGCTCGGGGCTGGGCCGTCGCGCTCCTGGTGCTCGCGATGCTCGCCTTCGCGGTCGACGTGCAGGTGGGCATCCCACGCTTCTGGACGGGCGTGGGCATCGTGCTCGTCACCGCCGGCAGCCTCGTGCTCTACGAGCCGCTGCCCGGCACCGGGATGGGCATCGGCTGGCTCACCCTGCTCGTCGGCATCGGCGGCACCGCGCTCACGTTCATCGTCGGCATGCCGTCGATGACCCGCACCCGCTTCGCCACGCCCACCATCGGCCGGGAGTGGATGATCGGCGAGACCGGCGTGGCCGTCGGCGACGTGTCGCCCGACGGGGTGGTCACCGTGGCCAACGCCCGGTGGCGGGCGCGCACCAACCGCGCCACCCCCATCGCCGCCGGTGACACCGTCCGTGTGGTGGCGATCGACGGCGTGACGCTCGAGGTGGAGCCCGAGAGCGGCGGGGCCCGCGACTACCGCGAACGCCGTGGGCCGGGCGCCGAGTCGGGGACGACGAGCGGGGCCGACTCGGGCGCCGGCACCCCCGTCGGCGCCGAGTCCTGACCCCCGACTCACGCACCCGAATTCGGGACCTTGGACGCCATTGTGCCGTTCGGCCGGTCCACCTATGGTGGTCCTCCGAAAGGGGCGTGCCGTGGCGATCCGTCGCGACGAACAGGACGAGAGCTTCGACTGGCAGCGATCTGCGGCCTGTCGGGGCGAGCACGCCGTCGCGTTCTTCCCGCCGCCCCACTTCGAGCGCAAGGAGCTCCGGCTCGCGCGGGAACGGCGGGCGAAGGCGATCTGCCGCACCTGCCCGGTGTCGGTGGCCTGCCTCGACTACGCACTGGCGGCCCGCGAACCGCACGGTGTGTGGGGCGGGCTGAACGAGGTCGAGCGTCGGCTCATCGCCGACGAGCGCAACGGGCGCGGCGAGCCGCCTCGTGGTAGCGGTCGATAAGCGCACCTGGGTGCAGGGTCGACCTGCGGGATACAGCACGGCAGGCACGGGACTGCCGGTCGTGTTCCTGCACGGGTGGGCCCTCGCCCAGCACACCTATCGCGACGTCGTCGAGCGGATCGCCGCCGAGGGCGTGCGGGTGGTGGCGCCCTCCCTGCCGGGCTTCGGTGGCACGGGCGAGCTGCCCGCCCCGTCGTTCTCGCTCAGCGGCTACGCCGACTGGGTGGTCGACCTGCTCGACGCGCTCGGCATCGACGAACCCGTGGTGCTCGTCGGTCACTCCTTCGGCGGCGGGGTGGCCACCCGACTCGCTCACGACCACCCCGAGCGGGTGCGGTCGCTGGTGCTGGTGAACTCGATCGGTGGGTCGGCGTGGCGCAGCGGCGACACGCTGCGCTCGATCACCGAGCGGCCGCTGTGGGACTGGGGCCTGCACTTCCCGGCCGACGTGTGGCCGATCCGGCAGGCGACGCGGGTGCTGCCGGTCATCGCCGAGGACCTGCTGCCGAACCTGATCCGCCACCCTCGCGCGCTCGTGAAGGTCGCCAACCTGGCGCGGCGCGCGGATCTGCGGCTCGAGCTGGAGACGATGCGCGACCGGGGCCTTCCGATCACGATCATCTGGGCGGCACGCGACGGCGTGATCCCGCGCGAGTCGTTCGAGGCGCTGTGCGTGGCGAGCGGTGTGCAGGGCACGGTGGTGGAGGGCAGCCACAGCTGGCTGCTCGCCGAACCGGACCGCTTCGGCGAGGTGATCACCAACGACGTGCGCGTGGCCAAGGCCGCACGCGACCTCGAGCTCGGTGAGCCGACGGAACGCCGGCGCGGCATCCGCCGGGTGCGCTCGCTCAGCCGGGCAGGCGCGGACCGCCGATCCGGAGATCGCCGCGCCGACGGGTGATGCCGCGAGCGTCGAGCTCGTTGGCCAGCGGCAGTGCGTACTTGCGGCTCACGCCGAGCTCGTCGCGCAGCTGCGCCATCGTGACGCCGTCGGGATGCGAGCGCAGCAGCCGCGCCATCGCGTGCGCTGCGGTGTCGACGGCCTCGGCGTGGAACACGATGCCGTCGCGTTCGACGAGCACCCCGCGGCGGATGAGCTCGCGCAACGTGGCACGGTCGACCCCGGCCGGCTCGGGGGGCGCCGTTCCGCCAGCGCGCAGCTGCTCCACCACCGGGTGCGACGCGAACGTGTCGACCGCGTCGGCGGGCAGCGCGCGCCCACCGTCGACGCGGACGTCGGTGAAGGTGGCGAGCAGGGCGCGCTCGCGCTCGTCGAGCGTGGCGACGTCGAGGCCGTGCGACCCGGCGGCGGCGATGCGGTCGTGCAGCGAGGTGTCGAGTGCGGTGAGTGCGTCGGGTGCCACCACCCAGCGGTCCAGCGTGGCGGGCACCCGCTCACCGGTCCAGGCCTCGAGGTCGTCGACGAGCACCCAGCCGCGCTCGGCCACGATGCCCGCGACCGACCCGTCGGGCCGGGCCTTCGAGGCCGGCCGCACCGGTGCGACGTCGAGGATCTCGCCGCCACCGACGGTCTCGTTGCGCCCCGACTCGCGCAGCACGTACCGGTCGCCGCGCACGAGCGGCAGCGCTGCGGGCAGGTGCAGCCGCACGAGGCCGCGGTCGCCGGGCAGGATCGCGTCGGGACCGAGGATGCGCACCTTCACCGGCCACTCGCCCGACCCGACGTAGGCCACGTACGCGCCCCGGCGCGACACCTCGTGGTCGAGCTCGGCCAACACCTCGAGCGTGGCGTCGACGCGCCGGCTGGGCCGCCACTGGCCGCCGAGCACCAGCGCGTCACCGCGCTCCACCTGGTGGTGTTCGATCCCGGACAGGTTCACGGCCACCCGGTTGCCCGGCCCGACCGAGGTCTCGGAACGGCCGTGGCGCTGCAGCGAACGGATGCGGGCGTCGCGGCCGGCGGGGAGCACGTCGACGCGCTGGTCGACCGACAGCGTGCCGCCGGTGAGCGTGCCCGTCACCACGGTGCCGCTCCCCTTCGCGGCGAAGCTGCGGTCCACCCACAGGCGCGGACGGTCGCGGTCGGCCGACGGCGCGGTGCGGTGCACCAGGGCGACGAGCTCGCGGCGCAGGTCGTCGAGCCCGGCACCGGTGTGCGCGCTCACCGCCACGATGGGGGCGTCCTCCAGGAACGTGCCGGCCAGGTGGTCGACCACCTCGAGGGTCTGCAGCTCGAGCCACTCGTCGTCGACGAGGTCGCGCTTGGTGAGCACGACGATGCCGGTGCGCTGACCGAGCAGTTGGAGGATGCGGAGGTGCTCCTCGCTCTGGGGCTTCCAGCCCTCGGTCGCGGCGACCACGAACAGGCAGGCGTCCACGCCGCCCACCCCGGCGAGCATGTTGCGGACGAAGCGCACGTGACCGGGGACGTCGACGAAGCTGACGTCCACCGGCTCGGAGCCGGCGGTGCCGGCGGTGCCTGCAGTGGCGGTGGGGTCGGCGATCGAGGCGTGGGCGAAGCCGAGGTCGATCGTGAGGCCGCGGCGCTTCTCCTCGGCGAAGCGGTCGGGGTCGGTGCCCGTGAGCGCCAGGACGAGCGACGACTTGCCGTGGTCGACGTGACCGGCGGTGGCGACGACGCGCACGACGGCGTCCCTCAGGCCACGCTCGCCGCGGCGGTGAGCGCGCGGGCGAGGTGGTCGTCGTCGGTGGGGTCGACGGTGCGCAGGTCGAGGAACGTGCGGCCCTCGCGCGCCCGGGCGACGACGGGCGGATCCGCGGCGCGGAGCCGGTCGAGCAGATCGCCGCGCACCTCGATCCCGTACGAGGGCATGGTCGCGCCCGGGGCCGAGCCGGCACCGGGCAGCGCGTCCAGGGCCACCGCCCGCGCGTCGAGCACGCCCTCCAGCCGTGCGGCGAGCGACTCGGCACGCGACCGCAGGTCAGCCACCGGCGTGGCCACCATCCGCCAGAACGGCACCTCCTGCACCACCCGGCGGTGGAGGTAGGCCAGCACCGTTGACTGCAGCGCCGCGAGCACCAGACCACCGGGACGCAGTGCCCGGGCCAGCGGGTGCCGGGCGCACGCGGCGACGAGGTCGGCGCGACCGGCGATCACGCCCGCCTGCGGGCCGCCGAGCAGCTTGTCGCCGCTGAACGTCACCAGCGCGGCACCGTCGGCCAGCGCCTGCACCGCGGCCGGCTCGTCGCGCAACCAGGTCGGCGGCGGCCCGTGCAGCCACGGACACGTGGCGTCGATCAGGCCGCTGCCGATGTCGGCCACCACCGGCACGCCGAGGGTGGCGAGCTGCGCGACCGGCGTCTCCTCCACGAAGCCCTCGACGCGGTAGTTGCTCGGGTGCACCTTCAGCACAAGCGCGACGTCGGCATCGGGACGGTCGAGCGCGCGGCGGTAGTCGGACAGCCGGGTGCGGTTGGTGGTGCCGACGTCGACCAGCCGGGCGCCGGACTGCTCCATCACCTCCGGCACGCGGAAGCTGCCGCCGATCTCCACGCTCTCGCCACGGCTCACCAGCACCTGACGGCCCGGTGCGAGCGCGGCCAGCACCAGCAGCACCGCCGCCGCGTTGTTGTTCACCACCATCGCCGCCTCGGCGCCGCAGAGCCGGGCCACGAGCTGCCCCACCGCCCGCTGGCGCGACCCGCGCTCGCCGGTCGCGAGGTCGAACTCCACGTTCACCGCACGCGCATCGGTGCTGACCGCCACCGGGGCGCGGCCGAGATTGGTGTGCAACAGCACGCCCGTCGCGTTCACGACCGGGCTGAGCAGGGTGCGGCGGTAGGCCTCCGCCCGAGCCGGTGCGCCGGCCACGTCGCCCGCGGCGATCGCCTCGCGAGCGAGATCGACGCAGATCGCGTGGGGGAGTCCGCTCCCGCCCAGCGACCGCGCCAGCGCGTCCACGCTCGGCGGACGCGCCGCCGCACCGCGGTCCGGTGCTGGGTCCGGCGCGGGATCGGGCGCGGGATCCGGGAGGTCCGTCGACGGAGGGGGCATCGCCCCGGAGCGTAGGCTCCCCCGACGATGTTGACCGTGCCGATCGTGCAGCTCGACCCCGAGCTCCCCCTGCCCAGCTACGCCCACCCGGGGGACGCCGGTCTCGACCTGCGTGCCCGTGAGGACGCCGTCGTGGCGGCCGGCGGCGGGCGGGTGCTGGTGCCGACCGGCATCGCGATCGCGATCCCTCAGGGCTATGCCGGGTTCGTGCTGCCGCGCAGCGGCGCCGCCCTGCGTCACGGCATCGGGCTGGTGAACTCGCCGGGGCTGATCGACTCGGCCTACCGCGGCGAGATCAAGGTCGTGCTGCTGAACACCGACCCGACCCACGACTACCACGTGCAGCGCGGCGAGCGGATCGCCCAGCTCGTCGTGCAGCAGGTGGAGGAGGTGCGCTGGCAGGTGATGACCTCGCTCGACGGCGACGACCGCGGCGGCGGGTTCGGCCACAGCGGGCGGCACTGACGTGCTCGCGGGCGACGACCCTCGCGTGGTCGCCTTCACCGAGGCGATCCAGACCGGCGATCTCGAACGCCTCGAGGTGCTGCTCGACCGGCACCCCGAGCTCGCCGTCGAGCGCTTCGGCGACGCGCGGATGTCGCAGACCAGCCTCCACGTCGCCACCGACTGGCCCGGCCACTGGCCCCGCGTCGCCGAGACGATCCGGCGGCTCGTGCGCGCCGGGGCCGACGTGCACGCCCGGTTCGACGGCCCGCACCACGAGACGCCGCTGCACTGGGCCGCGAGCAGCGACGACGTCGCGGCGTTCCTGCGCGCACGCGGCGCGTCGTCCGCCGCCGACCCCGGTCCGGGGTGAGCGGGGTCGCCTGCGGCGTGCTGCCTAAGGTGGACGTCGGGAGGTGGGTGATGTCACGCACACGTGCCGCGCTGGCCGCCGTGTCGAGCGGGCTGCTGCTGGTGCTCGCCGCGGGCTGCAGCGGTGACGACGGTGCGGGCGGCGCCGGGTCGTCCGGCGACTTCTGCACCGACATGGCGAGGTTCGAGGCGCTGCAGGCCGAGGGCGACGAGGCCTTCGCCTCGGGCGACGACCCCGAGGTGGCGCGCGACGTGTTCGGGCGGTTCAGCGACGCGATCGACGCCGCCCGCGCGTCGGTGCCGGACGAGATCGCGACCGACTTCCGGCTCGTGGCCGACACCACGCAGCAGCTCATCGAGACCTTCGAGTCGGCCGACTACGACCTCGCGGCCCTGGCGACCGACCCGCAGTACGCCGAGGTGCTGGTGAGCCTCGACGACGCGCGGGTGACGGAGGCCAACGACCGCCTGGCCACCTACGTCCGCACCACCTGCGGCACGCGGGTCACCGGCGACGCACCGGCCACGACCGCACCCTGACCCGCGCCCTCGCCTTCGCGGCCGGCGAGACCCGGACGGTCAGCGCCAGGCGAACACGGGCTGCTCGAACTCGTCCACCCGCTCGCCGGCGCGCCCGTCGAGCGCGACCCAGCGGAACTGCACGAGCACCGCGCCGGTGGGAGCGTGGATGAGGTCGCCGCCGAGCGGCACCTGCACCACCGGCCGATCGCTCTCGGGGATGCGGACGAACCGGGGCGAGTCGTCGCGGCACAGCTCGTGGAGGCCGACGCGGTAGGCGTGCGCGACCTCGTCGGGGTTGGGCACCAGCTCGACGTCCGGGCCGCCCCACACCACCACCGGCGTCATCACGTAGCCCGAGCGCGTGGGGTAGTCGTCGAGTACGCCGAGCACGGCCGAGTCGTCGAGGCGTACCCCCAGCTCCTCGTCGAGCTCGCGCAGCGCCGTCTCCACGGCGGTCTCGCCGGGGTCCACACGACCACCCGGCAGGGCCCACTGGCCGCCGTGGCGGTTGAGTCGGGCGGCTCGGCGGCACAGCAGGAACGCCGCACCCCCGGACACCCCGGTCATCCGTCCGTCGAGGCCGCTGATGTCGCCGGGGATCACCTGCAGCTCGTCGTGGGTGACGTCGTACGGATCCTCGTGATCGTCGGGCCGGCTGTCGACGACCACGATCGCCACCGCGGCGCGGCGCCGGTCGTCGAGTGGAACCTCGCGTCGCGGGTGGGCGGCGAGGTGCCGCTCCATCCGGGCCCGCAGGTCGTCGCTCAGCTCGATCACCGGTGACCCCCGTGTCCGTCGTCGTGCCCGTCGTGGTCGTGGTCGTGGTCCTGGACGGAGGTGGGGCGCAGCACCTGCGCAGCCAACCACGTCGAGATCGGCACGGCCGAGACGAGCCCGATCGAGCCCACGAGCGCCCGCACGATCTCGACCGCCACCAGCTCACGCGTCACGATCGACCCGATTCCCTGGCCGGCCTCGCTGAACAGCAGCAGCAGCGGCAGCGACGCGCCGGCGTAGGCGAGGAACAGGGTGTTCACCGTGGACGAGATGTGGTCGCGCCCGATGCGCAGCGCCTGGCCGTACAACTCGGTCGCGGGCAGGTCGGGCCGGGCGGTGCGCAGCTCGGCCACCGCCGACACCTGGGTGACCGTGACGTCGTCGAGCACACCGAGCGAGCCGATCACGATGCCGGCCAGCAGGATGCCGCGCGGGTCGATCGGCACCTGCAGCGCGTCGAGCATCTGCGTGCTGTCGTCGGTGTAGCCGGTGAAGTCGGCCAGGCGGACGAAGATCCACGACAGCACCCCCGTCACCACGAGCGCGGCGAACGTGGACAGCAGCGCGACGGTGGTGAGCGGCGTGACGCCGTGCGCGAGGTACAGCGCCACGAAGGCGATGAGCGACGCGGCCACGAGCGCCACGAGCACGGCCTGGTTGCCGTCGAGCAGGGAGGGCAACAGGAACCCCACGATCACGAGGAGGCTCACCCCCAGACCGGCGAGCGCACCCGCCCCGCGCCAGCGGCCGAGCACCAGGATCGCCACCACGAACAGCAGCAGGAGCAACAGCAGGGCCGTGCTGCGCTCGTACTCGTAGAACGTGTACGCGGTGGTGCCGTCGACGGTGACGGTGGCGAGCACCAGCACGTCGTCGCCGGCGGCGAGTCGCTTGCCGGCGCCGCTGGTGAGCTCCTCGAACGTGAACCGTTCGCCCTCGGTGGGACCCTCCGTGATCCGCATCGTCGCGAGCGAGCACTCGGCGGCCTCGTCGTACGAGCACGGCTGCAGCACCACCTGCTCGACGCGCGCACCGATCGGGTCGGCGTCGAGCATCGCCGGGTCGACGGTGCGGTGGTCGCCGCTCGGCCACAGCGCGAGCAGCCCGAGCAGGGTGAGCACCGCGCACACGACCACGACGGTGCGCAGGATGCGCTCGACCGACGGCGCGACCGCCAGCCCCTCACCCATCGCACGTCCGTGCGAGTGCCCGTGCGTGTGTCCGTGCGAGTGCCCGTGCGAGTGTCCGGGGCCCATCGTCAGACCAGCGACGCCGCAGCGGACAGGCCGCTGAGCGCGGCGCCCTCCACGCGCGGGCCGGCGAACGCGTCGCCCGCGACGGCCAGGCCGGTCACGTCGGGCGGGCTCCAGTGCGCCTCCGGCCAGATGCGCCGCGGCGTCGCGAAGCGCCAGCGCTTCAGTTGGCTCTCCAGCACCTGTGCCTCGCCGAGATAGGGGCGGGCGAGTTCGAGCAGCAGGTCGTGCGCCGTCACCGGGTCGTCGTCCCAGTGCTCCTCGCTCCACGCCGGGTTCGCGTGCAGCGTGATCGCCGGGATCGCGCTGATGCCCTTCGCCTGGTGGTCGGCGACGAAGGTGAACGACGGATCGGTCTGCACGCCGCCGGGTGACGGCACCGCGGACGGCCGATCGAGGGTGGCGAGCAGCGCGAGCGTGCGGTCGTAGTCCGTGCGCCACAGCTCCTCGGGCATCGACACCTCGGCCGACACCAGCAGCGAGAACGTCTGGGGCAGCGGGCAGGTGACGATCAGCGCGTCGGCGTGGTGCACGGAGTTGTCGTCGAGCTTCACCTCCCACGGATGGGCACTGCCCTGATCGGTGCGGTGCAGCGAGAAGACCAGCGAGTCGCAGCGGACGTCGAGGTCGCGTGCGAGGTGCTTGGCGAGCGCGTTCATCCCGCCGTGCACCGCGTACCGCGGGTGGCCGTCGGCCTCGGCCCCGAAGCCGCGGCACCACTCGTACACCACGCCGTCCTGCTGCCATCGGTGCACGTGGGCCGCGAACTGCTCGGACCGCACGGTGAAGAACTGGGCGCCGTGGTCGAGGCGGGCACCACCGATCCGGCGGGTCGCGAGCCGTCCACCGGGCGAGCGGCCCTTGTCGAACAGCACCACGTCGTGGCCGTGCCGACGCAGCTCCAGTGCCGCCATCAGCCCCGACAGTCCGGCCCCGACGATCGCGACCCTCATGCGGTGGGTGCCAGCGGGATCGTCGTGCCGGCCGCGCCGGCCTGCTCGGCCGTGACGCGTCCGAGGAACTCGAGCAGCACCCGGTTGAACGTCGTCGCGTGCTCGACCATGAAGCCGTGCGCCGCGCCGGAGATGACCACGAGCTCGGCGTTCGGGAGGCGTTCGGCGATCTCCTCGCTGTCACCGCGCGGCGTGAGGATGTCCTGGTTGCCCACCATCACCAGCGCAGGCACGGTGATCTCGCCGAGCCGATCCGCCATGGTCTCGTCGGTGGCGAGGATGGCACGCACCTGCGCCACGAACGCGTGCGACGGGCGACCCATCGCGAGCGGGCCGAGCCAGCCGAACGCGGGCAGCAGGCGACGGAACGACCTCGGCCCGATCACCCACCGCGCGGCCTCGCGGGTCATCGCACCCATGCCGCGCTCGCTGGCCTTCGTGGCCCAGCCGGTGATGAGCTCGCGGCGCCAGTCGTGGTTTCGGCACGCCGTGCAGGCGAGCGTGAGCGACCGGACGCGCCCGGGGTGCTTGAGCGCCACGATCTGCGAGATCGCGCCGCCCATCGACGCGCCCACGACGTGTGCCGTGTCGACACCGACCGCGTCGAGCACCGCGATCGCGTCGTCGGCCATCTGCTCGAGGCTGTAGTGACCGAACGGCTTGTCGCTGCGGCCGGCACCACGGTTGTCGAGCGCGATCACCCGGTAGCGGGCGGCGAGCACGAAGCGCTGCATGTCCCAGCCGTGCTTGTCCGCGCCGAGCCCCTGGATCATCAGCACCGCCGGTGCACCGTGGCGGCCGAGGACCTCGTAGTGCAGGCGGATGCCGTCGGACGAGCGTGCGTACGGCATCAGCCCTCCCCGAGCCAGTCGATCGGCACCATGCCGGTCTGCATGCCACCGAGCTCGTCGAGGATGCGCTGCAGGTGTCGCTGCGTCGCCTCGGCGATCTCGATCTCGGCGAGCGGCCCGCGGCGCTTCACGCGCGGGCGCACCGGTGGGCCGACCTCCACGCGGGCGGTGCGGCTGAACGGGCTGCTCATCGACGCGACGGGGATCACGGCCGCACCGGTGGTGACGGCGGCGCCGACCATCTCGTGGTCGACCGTGCCCGCATGGCGCGGGTGCGTGGTGGCGGCCGCCGCCATCACCACGAGCTCGCCGTGGCGGAGCGCGCCGTGCACCTCGGCGGGGTCGTCGAGCAACGCGCCGACGCGCCGCAGCGCGGCGCCGAACGGCGCATGGTCGGGCCGGCCGACGAAGCGGACCGGCCGGCCGGTCGCGTTGCCGAGCGCGCCGGCGACGTAGAGCGGGCTCCACGAGAACCGCCGCTCGTTGGTGACCAGCAGCGCACCCTTGCGCGCGGGCAGGTGGTCGAGCCCACCGACGCTCACGTTCCACCGCAGCCGGGCCACCGGCCACAGCAGCCGCACGAGGTGGTCGTCGCGACCCCACTCGTCGACCGAGTGGTCGGGCAGCAGCGGCCGGAACGGCGCGGTGACGGCCGTCGCGGTGGTCTCGACCGCACGGCGGGGCAGTTCGATCAGCTGGGCCATCAGCGCGTCACCTCCACGAGTGCCATCAGGCGACCACCTCGACCGACGACGGCGCACGGTCCTTGGTGATCCGCACCACGCTCTCCCACTCGAAGAGCCGGTCGATCACCTCGGGCGTCGTTCGGTGCGGCGCGACGCCGAGCAGTTCGGTGGCGAGGCTGCCGTCGGCCAGGCGACCGCGGTGCAGCACCTCCATCACGTGCTCGGGGATGGGGGCACCCACCACGTGCGACGCCCGACGGGCGATCGCCCACTCGGGACCGACGAGCGGCAGCGGGATGCGCTTGCCGCGCAGCACCGCCTGCAGGCCGGTGATCGCACCGGGTGCGACGACGTTGACCGGGCGCGACAGCCGGGTGTGGGCGGCGGCGACGAACGCACGCGCCGCGTCCGCGTCCTCGACCACGGCGAACGGCGGATCGGCGAGGATGCTGAACGGCACGACCGGCTGGCGCAGCAGCCGCCCGAGCGGGCTGGGCACGTGCGGACCGAGCACCGGGGCGAGGCGCAGCGCGCCCACGGCCACGCCGATGCGGGCCGCGACCGACTCGGCCACCCGCTCGATGCGCTCGACCATGCGGCCGTACTCGCTGGTGGGATCGGGGGAGACGGTCTCGTCGGGACGGGTGAGCGAGTGGCGCTTGCGGCCGTAGATCTCGATGCCGCTGCGCACCACGATGCTCTCGAGCGACGGGCACTCCGCCGCGGCACCGAGGAACGCGGTGGTGGCATCGGCGGTGAACTGGCGGGCGTGGGCGGTGCCGGCGCGGCGAGATGGATCAGCACATGGGGGTCGAACGCGGTGACCACCTGCACGATCCGGTCGCGGTCGGCGGGCTCGATGCGATGGAACTCGGCGCGGCGGAGCCGCCGGCGTGGCGGGTCGACGTCGATGCCGCACAACGCCCCCACCCACGACTCGCGTTCCAGCAGTGATGCGACGAGGGAGCCGAGCTCCCCTCCCATCCCGCTCACGAGCACGCGTTGCCCGTTCACGCTGGGCACGCTATCGGGTCAACTCCCGGCCCGGAGGATCGCGAACCGGACGTGCACCTCCGCCGCGAGCTCCACCTGACCGCCCCCGATCGCCATCTCCGGTGCGGCCGCACCCCGCGCGGCCATGGCGAGCATCGGGCGATCGCCGACCGGGTCGGGTGCGACGACGATCGGCGTCTCGCTGATCAGCTCGACGGCGCCGAGCGCCAGCCCGAGCGCGGCCGTGTACGCCTCCGCCCGGCGGCGGGCGTCGAGCGCGGCGCGGCCGAGCAACTCGTGGCGCACCGGGTTCGCGTCGTCCACCTGCCAGCGCAGCTCGCGCACCTGGGCGCCCGCGTCGCCGACCGCGACCCGGAGCAGCGGTGCGAGGCGGTCCATGCGGTCGGGACGGTCGATCGTGACGGTGACGGCGGTGGTGGCGCGATGGCCGACCAGGGTGTGGGTGTCCCGGCGGTACTCCCACTCCTCGGCCACCCCCACGCCGTCGGTGACCCAGTCGCCGGGTTCGAACCCGAGGTCGGCGAGCCGGTCGCGCAGGGTGATCGAACGGGCGCTGACCTGGTCGAGCGCGGTCGCGGCGTCGGCGGCGTCGGCCGACAGGCCGAGGCCGACCGACACCCGGTCGGGCTGGACGAGCTGCCGGGCGGTGCCGGTGACGACGACGGAGGACATGCGGGCGAGTCTCGCGCGGGAGGACGGTCACCCGTCCGCGGCGTCCACGGTCCCGCCGCGCGAGCACTCGCGTGGCGCGGGGCACCTCAAGGCGGGGCGCCGGCGCGCCGATACCTCTCCTGTCATGGACGAACGGACGGTTACCGAGCCGTCCCCGCGCGGGGCGGGTGTCGCGTCGTCGCCGATCGACGGGTTCGAGGACCGGGTCGAGCGGCGGGTACGCGATCTGCGCCGTGCCCGCGCACGAGCCCGACGGCGCCGACTGGTGGCGATCGCCGGCCTGGCGGTGCTGCTCCCCACCGTGTCCGCGGCCGTGCCGTCCACCGTGACGGGCGCAGCGGCGAGGCGGGCCCCGGCCGACTGCACCACGCTCTACACCGTCGTGCGGAACGACTCGTGGTTCTCGATCGCGCAGAAGTCGCTGGTGTCGATGAACGCGCTGATGCAGGCCAACAACGCGAACGCGTCGAGCCCGCTCCACCCCGGGATGCAGGTGTGCCTCCCCTCCGGCGCAGCGGTCACCACCACCACCGCCGCCCCGGGCGGCGCCACGACCACCACGGCCCCGGGCGCGCTCCCGGTGCAACTGGCGGCGTTCCCGACGCAGGGTCCCTGCTGGTTCATCGACACCTGGATGGCACCTCGTGGCGGCGGCCGCCTCCACGAGGGCGTGGACATCATGGCCAAGGCCGGCCAGTACGTGTACGCCGTGTCCGACGGGCGGCTGAGCCGGCAGGCCGTCGACCGGCCCGGTTCGCGGTCGGGCAACGCCTGGTGGCTCACCGCCGACGACGGCACCTACTACTTCTACGCCCACCTCTCGGCGTTCGCGCCGGGCCTCGAGGTCGGCAGTCGGGTGGCCGCCGGCCAGGTGATCGGCTACATCGGGCGCACCGGCAACGCGAGCGGCCCGCACCTGCACTTCGAGGTCCACCCGCGCGGCGGCGCCCCGGTGAACCCGACCCCGATCGTGCGGGCCGTCGACGGCTGCCGGAACAGCACGCCACCGCCGCAGCCGAGCGGTTCGCTCCCGCCCACACCGTCGACGCTCGCGCCCGCCGGGCCGGGCACCGGCACGACCACGCCGCCCGCCACCACGCCGCCCGCCACCACGGCGCCGCCCGCGACCGCGCCGACGCAGACCGCGCCGCCGGCACCACCCGTCACCGCACCGTCGGGTGTCCCGGCCACACCGACCGCGTGGCAGTTCGTCTCCCCGCGCACTGCGTTCGACTCGGCGGTGAACGGCCGAGCGCTCGAGGCCGGCACCACCCAGACCGTGCGCGTGAGCGGACTCTCCGGCGTGCCGTCGGGCACCGGCGGCGTGATGCTGCGCCTCACCGCGAGCGGCGCGGCCTCGGGCGGCTGGCTCACCGCGCACCCGTGCGGCTCGGCGCCTCCGGCCGTGTCGACGCTGTCGTTCCGTGCCTCGAGCCCGGCGGTGGGCACCGCGATCGTGCGCGTGGCCGGTGGCAACGTCTGCCTCACGTCCAGCGCGCGCGTGCAGGTGCGGGCGGAGGTGCTGGCTGCGCAGGCGGCGTCGGGCGTCGGACTGCAGCCGATCACGGCCACCCGCGTGCTCGACACCCGCGTGACCGGACGGCTCGCGCCGGGCAGCCAGGTGTCGCTGTCCAACGCCACCCTCGGGGTGCCGTCCGGTGCGCAGGCGATGTCGATGACCGTGACGTTCGTGAACCCGGAGGCCGCAGGCACCCTGTCGATCGGGTTCTGCGGCCAGGGTCCCTGGCGCGCCCCCATCGGGGCGGATCCGGTGTCGTCGTTCGCGATGGCGATGCGCGTGAACCCGAACGGTTGGTGCCTGTCGAGCAGCGTGGCGACCGACGTCATCATCGACGTGACCGGGGCGTGGGTCGGGTCGACCCGGGTGGCGACCGTCGACCCGGTCCGGGTGTTCGACTCCCGCGACGTGCTCGGCCCATCGGGGCTCACCAACGCCGGGGCGCCCGTGGCGATCGCGGGCGTCGGCGGGGTGCCGGCCGGAGCCACCACCGCTGTCGTCGCGATCACGCTCGTGTCGGGCGGGTCGGGCACCAGCGTGTTCGCGTACCCGTGCGAGGAGGGGCCGAGGTCGGGTGCCGTCGTCGCGTCGGTGTCGCAGCGCGTGCACAGCGCCGTGGTGCCCGTGCGACTGTCGGGCGGCCGGATGTGCGTGAGCAGCATCCTCCCGGCAGACGTGATCGTCGACGTCCTCGCCGCCGGCTGATCGTCCGCGTCACCCGTCGGTCGGGCCGGGGGGGGGGCGCGCGGGCCCGCCCGGGGGGGGGGGGGCGGGGGGGGGCGCGCCCCCCGCCGCCGCGGGGGGGGGGGGGGGGGGCGCGCCGGCCGCCCCCCGCC
>Ga0315904_10001353_pt1 | contig 38731 bp, 53 predicted proteins | sample LakEriMetagenome_6_FD_203529 | JGI IMG/M metagenome (GOLD analysis project Ga0315904, IMG submission 203529) | Freshwater fungal communities from buoy surface, Lake Erie, Ohio, United States - Buoy 12 MA120 | ecosystem: Environmental > Aquatic > Freshwater > Lake | place: USA: Lake Erie, Ohio... | reverse complement strand
TCAAGGCAAATTTATTGCATCCACAGGAAAGTAAAAACCCCAAATGGATGGAGTAAAAAAATGACAATCCAAACAAGCATTGATGGATTCCGAGTAATCGCTGAACGTAGCGGAAACTATGGTGGACAAAGCGAACCAATCTTTGTAGAACAAGATGGTAAGTTAATATCTTGTAAGGTTTCAGTATTTAGATTTCACGGAGAAACAAGATATGAAGCAGCAGTAGGAGTTGCTTACTGGGATGAGTATTGCCAAAAGACAAACGATGGGAAACCTATGGGTTTATGGGCAAAAATGCCACATACGATGTTGTCAAAAGTGGCAGAAGCATTGGCACTTCGTAAAAGCTATCCACAAGATTTAAGCGGACTTTACACAGGAGATGAAATGGCACAATCAACAGAGGAAACCCCAGCCTACATTAAGACTCACGAAAATGTAGAGGACTTAGAGTTAGCGATTGATTTGTGCATAAATACTACTGAATTAAGTCAACTTTACGCACTAAATAGCGAACTTGCAACTAAAGATGTAACTAAATTATTTACCAAGAAAAAACAAACTTTATGACACCATTAAATAAATTATGGGATTTAAGAGAAGCAGTTAAGTTCTGGAATTACAAAGTAGAAACAAGCTATCCTCAAAACGCAAGTGAAATGATTCATCAATTAAATTTAGCTAAGTATAAACTTAAACTACATAAACAAAAACACTTTCCAGAGTTATTAGAGCAACCTAAAAGGGATTACATTCCTTATCAAATGTTGGCTGATAAATTTGAGGTATTTGAAAACTATTTAAACGATTAATTATGCCTTATTCAACTTGCTGCGGCGCACATACTACAATGGAAGAAATCGACATCTGTCCAGATTGTTTAGAACATTGCGATTGGGAAGAAGAAGAAGAAGATGAAGAAGAATTAGAACAAGATAGACAAAATGAAATAGCATTAGAACAACAACAATTAAATAAACACGAAAACTAAAAACAATGATTGTATTAAACATTTGCAAAGAGGAAATTAACTGGAAAGAAGCTAAGAACGGCAAAAGTTACGCAAACGTAGCTACCGACTTTCTTAAACAACCAGATGACAAAGGAAATACCCACACAGTATGGAATAACCAAAGTCCAGAGGAAAGAGCCGAAAAAGCAAAGAAAAACTATTGTGGTAGAGGTAAACAAGTTTCTTACAATGCACCAACTGCTAAGAAGGAATTTGCCGTAAACCAACAGGAATCAGAAGATGATTTACCATTCTAAAACAACCCCTCGTTGGGCGATAACGTTAAGCGCAAATTTAAAACCTACAACTATGAGCCAAAACCAACAAATCGCAAACTACCTAAATAAAGGTAGAAAGTTAACCCCTATTGATGCACTTAATAAGTTCGGATGCTTTAGATTAGCAGCACGAATAGCTGACCTTAGAAACGATGGAATGAACATAAAAACAACCATTGTTAAGCTAAAAAATAAGAAGCAAGTAGCACAGTATTCAATTAATTAGGTTATCTTCGTACAAAGGATGTAGGATATCCTAACTAAAACTTATTGGCTCAAAGCTGAAACCCTAATCCTACTGGGGTGGATGCCGAGAGCCTTTTTTATTTTATGGCTAAAGACCCAGCAGTGTTATTTTACACAAGCGATTTTCTTAGTGGCACTTTCACAATGGATAATGAACAGGTCGGTAAATACATTCGACTTTTGTGCTTACAACATCAAAAAGGTAAATTAACTCAAAAGGATATGCTAAGCATATGTAAAGCATATGATAATGAGATTTGGGATAAATTTAAAGTTGAAGATGGTTTATACTACAACGATAGAATGTATAATGAAACTATTAGAAGGCAAAAATTTAGTGAAAGTAGAAGAAATAACGCTAAATCACCTAAAAAAGAAAGCACTAGCGAAGCATATGCTAAGCATATGGAAACTGAAACTGAAAATAGAACTATAACTATAAATGAAAATATAAATATAGATTTTGAATGGTTTTGGAATGAATATGATAAAAAGATAGGCGATAAGCAAAAGCTAAAAAAGAAGTGGAATAAATTAACTGATGAAGAAAGGCAAAATGCGATGAATTATCTTGACCTTTACAAGCAATCAGTACAAGACAAACAATTCCGTAAAAACCCAGAAACCTTTTTAAACAACAAATCTTGGAACGATGAAATCATTAACCGAAATAATACCCCAATCCATAGACTCTCTTACACTGAACGAGAAGCTAATGCACTTAGAAATCTATAACAAACTTGAGCCAGATGAATTAAAGATTTTTTCTGCATTAGAAACTATGAGTGTTGGTAGATGCTCACCGATTGAGGTAAAAGAACACCTAAAGACTTGCATTGCTTTAAGCGGATGTCAAACACCTACAATAGAGTTATTTCAGTTTTTATGTGAGTTTGTTATAAAGAATTATGGAAATTTTAAACTAAAGGAACTTGGAGTAGCTTTTGAACTTTACGCAATGGGGAAATTATCAGTTGACAAAGCAATTATGTTTACCCCTAAATTCTTTGGGGATGTGATGGCAGCTTATAAGCCGATAGCTTTACAAGTAAGACAAAAGACCTATGTAGAACCGCAAACAATAGAAGTGCCTAAGATAAATGATGATGAAATTATTGAGGCATTATACGAAAATTGGAATAAGTCGGCTAAAAGAGGCTGGGAGTTGCTAAATACAATGGCTTTTGATGTACTATGGAAACGAAAGGAATTAAACAAGGAAAATCTAAGTCCAGATAAGGCAGACCAAATAAAGAAAAAAATAATAGCACATTACAAGGTAACTGCTAAAACACCAAAAGACTTAGAGAAATTAAATAATGAAATATTTATCAAAAACGAGTGCAAAAGATATACTTTGTACTTATTTTTACAAAACCAACTATAATATGAAAATAGATAATTACGAGATTGTAGATTTAATTAGAATATTTTATAAAGAAAGACCTGAAAATGGTGCTGGTGGTAATATGCACATTGTATTTGATGATGGCAATTTAGAAGATGAAGATATTTTGTTTTGTATTGAACAAGCAAAGGAGGAAAATGACATTTTAGGTATTGCTATTGGGTATTTATTTTTATCATTACCATATAAACAAAGAGAAAATATATATGCCAATTTATGGTTATAATTAAAAACTCTACCACCTCAAGAATTAAATATTTTTAACCAAAATAGTAATTACGGAACTTGGGGTGGTTATTTAAATTAAACAATATGTCAATAAATTTCAACAGTACAAGATGTAACTATTGTGAAAGAACATTTACTGAAATTAATTATAAAACTAAAGAACACATTGTTCCGTTATCTAAAGGAGGTAATAACTATTTTGAAAACCTTGTATGGATATGTAATGAGTGTAATAATTTTAGAGGTAACAAAGATTTGCCATATTTTTATAATCAAATAAATAATATTCTTAATAACAATAGAACTATTAAGATTAAAATTTATACTTATAATAGAAAAGATTTGCAAAATATGGTTAAAAACTTATCATATTATAAAAATAAATAATTATGAAACAATTAATATTTATTTATGAACTATTAAAGTTTACTTTGATTAGCGTTCCTTTAGCTTGTGCATTATTTATAACCGCACATTTATTATTTGAATTAAAACGATTGATTAGATGACAGGAATAGACAACAACATTGAGGTAAGATTAATTTATTTAGATACAAAAGAGGAGATATGGTTTAGGTCAATAGCAAAGGCTATTAGGTTTTTAGGTACTGACTACAAGACCATTATGATTTATATGAATCCAATTAACAAGAAACGATATAAGCATAACGATAGATTATGTGTTGTTAGATTGAAAAAGTAACACTAATTTTGCTTTATGTTACCAACAATACCAAAACTGACTGCAAAGGCTCAAAAGGTCTTTAATGCATATATACGCAAAAGAGATAGTCAAGATGGGTATTTTACTTGTATTAGTTGCGGTAGAACATTAACAACTGACCAAATGGATGCTGGACACTTTGCACCTGTAAAGGGTGGTTCGGCTTTAAGATTTGATGAATACAACGTAAATGGAGAATGTAAGAAGTGCAATGGCTTTGATGAGTTTCATTTAATAGGTTACAGAAGGGGAATTATTGAGAAGTACGGAGAAGGTGTTTTATTACACTTAGAGCAAAATGCAAGGTTGGTAAAGAAATGGTCAAGAACAGAGTTAAACGATATAATTGATAGATACAAGTAACATATTTGAAACGTGCAAAGAGGAGGTTATAGCTGGATATTCTTGCTATTCTTTTGTGATTGATGGCACTACGCACTACATTTTTGGAGAAACTAAGGAGGAGGCATTTGATTATATGGCAGATTTAATAAATAAATATGGCGAAAGTTAGCAACGGAAACAAAGTAACATTTGGTAAAAGAAAGACAGGAAAGTACAAAAAGACATCTGGTCCTAAAGACAAACCAGTTAAACCATACAACAAACAAGGTAGATAATGAACATTAACGAAATCAAACCAAACCCAAGTAATCCAAGAATTATTAAGGATGACAAGTTTAAAAAGCTGGTTAAGTCAATCCAAGACTTCCCACAGATGCTTGAACTTAGACCTATTGTAATAGATGAAAACAATATTGTTTTAGGCGGTAATATGCGACTAAAGGCTTGTATTGAAGCTGGACTTAAGGATGTTCCTGTTAAACAAGCTAAAGAACTAACTGAAGAACAAAAGAAAGAGTTTATAGTAAAGGATAACGTAGGCTATGGGGAGTGGGATTGGGATGACTTAGCTAATAATTGGGATGTAGAACAATTAACCGATTGGGGTCTTGATATACCAGACTTTGCCATAAATAATGCAGATGCAGTAGAAGATGACTTTGATGTGCCTGTAGGTGGTAGCGAAACCGATATTGTTTTAGGCGATATCTTTGAAATAGGGCAACATAAACTTTTATGCGGCTCATCTACCGTAACTGACAATTGGGGTAAAATATTCGGCTCGGAGTACGCAGATATGGTAGTAACTGACCCTCCTTACAACGTGGCTTACACAGGAAAGACCAAAGATGCCTTAACTATTCAAAATGATAGTATGAAGGATAACGACTTTTACCAATTCTTGTACGATTTTTACACGGCTCTTGGTTCATTTACCAAAGCTGGGGGTTCTTGGTATGTTTGGCATGCTGACTCGGAAGGTGCAAACTTTAGAAGAGCAATGGCAGATTCTGGAATTATGGTAAAGCAATGCTTAATATGGGTAAAGAATTCAATGGTCATGGGAAGGCAAGACTACCAATGGAGGCACGAACCTTGTCTATACGGATGGAAGGAAGGAGCATCGCATAGCTGGTATTCAGACAGAAAGCAAACAACAATATTAGAATTTCAAAGACCAAGTAGAAACGCAGAGCATCCTACAATGAAGCCTGTAGAACTAATCGCTTATCAAATAACAAACAGTTCTAAAACAGGAGACTTGGTAGCTGATGGATTCTTGGGTAGTGGAACAACAATGGTAGCAGCGCATCAATTAGGTCGCAAATGTTACGGAACAGAACTTGACCCAAAATACTGCCAAGTGATTATAGATAGGATGCAAAAACTTGACCCTTCATTGATTATCAAGAAGAATGGGGTAATTTTGTAATACAGGTAAAAAACAGGTAACTTATGGCATTTCCAAATATAGATACACAATTTGAAAAAGGGGTAAGCGGAAACCCAAACGGAAGACCTAAAGGTGTTCCTAATAGCAAGACAAGACTTTTACGTTTATTAGAGTTAGTTACTAAGGTACGCAACCCAGTTACAGGAGAAGATGAGGAGTTTAGCATAGCTGAACAATTAGATATGCAAATCATAGCAAAGGCGAGAAAGGGAGACCTAAAAGCATACGAGATTCTTTTAGATAGATTAGAGGGCAGACCTAAACAAACAACAGACATTACTGCTGATATTAAGGGTAGTGTTCAAATAACTATTGAGCCAGATGCAGATTGTCAACCAATTAAAGATTAAGGCTACACCTGTATTCTATGCCAATAAAAAGGCATACGAGGAAGGATATCCTATAATATGCAATGAAGGTGGTTCAAGGTCAAGCAAAAGCTATTCAGTTGTTCAGTTACTAATACATATTGCAATAAGCAATCCTAATACAAGGATTTCAATGGTATCGCATTCCCTTCCACATATTAAAAGAGGAGTTTACAGGGACTTTAAAAATATATTAGAGCAATGGAATATATGGGATGAGAAGGAGTTTCGTTACACCGATTTTATTTATACTTTTAAAAACGGTTCTTACATTGAGTTGTTCGGACTTGAAGACCCTGACAAAGCAAAAGGACCAGCAAGAGACATACTATTTGTAAACGAGGCAAACTTAATTAGTAAAGCATTGTTTGACCAGCTTTTAATTCGTACAACTGGACAAGTATTTTTAGACTGGAATCCAGCTGACTTTATTTCTTGGGTGTATGAGGTAGCTGATAATCCAAAAAACAAACGCATACATTCTACCTACCTAAATAACATATCAAACCTAAGCGATAGCCAAATAAGAAACATTGAGCAATACAAGGACTTACCAGATGACTTTATGTGGAAGGTTTACGGATTAGGGGAACGAGGCTCTGCAAAGGAAATTATTTATACTCAATGGAAGCAATACGATGAAGCACCAGATGGTGATGTATTCTATGGATTAGACTTTGGCTATGTCCACCCAGCTGCACTTATAAAGGTTACTCACTACGAAGGACAAAACTACTTTGAGGAAATAGTTTATCAAAGCGGACTTACTCTTAGCGACCTATCAAAATTGATAAAAGAAAAGCTACCAGAACGAGCAACAATCTATGCGGATGCTGCCGAGCCTAAGTCTATTGAGGAACTTTACAGACAAGGATTTAATATTAAACCAGCACAAAAGGATGTATGGGCTGGGATAGTAAAAATGAAGTCTTATCCAATAAACTTGCACTACAATAGCAAAAACCTACGAAGGGAGTTTATGTCTTACAAATGGAAAAAGGATAAAAACGATAACGTAATAGAAGAACCTGTAAAGGCAAACGATGACTTGATGGATGCTTGTAGGTATGCCGTGTTTACGCATTTAACCAAGCTAAAATTTGAGGTGTCGGTATTTTAGGATAAATTGTCTAACTTTGTTAAAATTCATATATAATGGGATTACTTGACTTTTTTGGTAAAAGACAAAAACTATCTACTGTACTACCTCAAATTCCTTTTAACGGACAAGTTGCAATACAACAAGGGATAATAACTTGGCAAGGTGGCGATAACATTAGCTTTGTTAATGATGGTTATTCAGCAAATGATATAGTTTATTCAATTGTGAAATTAATTGCGGATAAAGCAAAACTTGCTCCATTCCACGTTTATAGAGTGGTTGATGAAACTTCTGCAAAGAAATACAAAGCGTTAATGAGCCAACCAGATAAGATTGAGAACTGGAAGGATGTAGAGAAGTTACATAAGAAAGCGTTTGAAATATATACAAAAGATGCACGATTAAACGAGTTGTTAAAATATCCTAATGAAGAAGATACCTTTGGTGATTTCGTAGAGGCTTGGTGTACTTTTAAATTAGTTACAGGAAACTCTTTTGTTTACGCAAAGATGATTGAAGGTGGTAATAACGATGGTAAGCCATACGAGATGTACGTGCTTCCTTCTCAATATATGTACGTGTTAGCGGACATTCAAAACTTCCCACCAACTATTAGCGGTTACCAATTAAACTATGGTCCACTTTGGAACTTTACTAAGCAAGAGGTACTACAAGATAAATACATAAACTTACAATGGAATACAACTGGGAATCAACTATATGGTCAATCTCCTTTGATGGCTGCTGCGAGAAACTTGACTCGTTCGAACGAAGCCAAGACTGCGGCGGTTGCATCTTTCCAGAATGGTGGTCCAGCTGGAGTTCTTTTTATGAATGATGATAGGTTTGACCCTATTAGTGGAACACAACAAGCACAAGCACTTAAAAGAGCAGTAAGCGAGAAAGGTGGCTCTGCTAACTTTAATTCAATTGCAGTTAGTGGTTACAAAGTAGACTGGAAGCAAATCGGATTAAGTCCTGTTGAATTAGATATCATTGAGAGTGAGAAGTGGGATATGAAAGCACTTTGTAATATTTATGGAGTACCTTCTCAATTATTGAACGATGCTGACAATAAGACTTACAACAACCAAAGAGAAGGAGAGAAAGCATTGACAGTTCGTTGTGCTATTCCTTTGTTAGTTGGTATTAGAGATAACTTAAATCGTAAACTACATTCGGATTGGGGATATCGTGGAACTGATATTTATGTTGACTTTGACCCAACTGTTTATGGTGAATTAGAAGCGAACAAAGCAGAACAAGTAGAATGGTTAGATAAGGCTTGGTGGATTGCACCTAAGCAAAAGATGGATATAATGGGATTAGAGATTCCACCTTACATAGACGAAGCGGAAATGGAGAAATTATATATTCCTTCAAGTTTACAAAGTCCAGATGAATTTCAACCATTAACATTACCAAATGAATAGCCAAGAAATTATAGACAAGTTATTTGATTTAAAGGTTGACCTTAAAGCTGACCTCAACGAAATGGTTGATGAAGTGTACGCAAAATATCACGATACTGTGAATATGTCTTACTCGGAGTTAAAGGCTTGGAGTGAAACTAAATGCTCACGTTTAGCGTCATTAGATAGAAGTCCAGTAAATAGGAACTTAAATCTATTGAGCAAGAAAAAGGCTGATTGGGGTGCAAATGAAGTTAAGTCTGCAAACAGAACGATTAGTTTTGTTAGTAGAATGAAAAATATGGAGCAAGGCAAACCTGTAAACAAAGAGTGTCCATCTAAGAGGGATATTTCCTTAAAGAATTGGGCATACAATCCTAACAAATGATTTGGCAAGATTATAGAAAACTATATTTAAACGCAATAAAAACCTACTCACCTAAGTTCAAGAAAGAACTACAAAGGCAAGTGGATACTTATTGCGATACCCAAGATTTAAACGCTATAAGCGATAAGAAGATAAAAAAGACCATCCAAAACGTTCATATTGCAATGGGCGTTAAGATGGCACAAATTGCCGAGAAAAACGTTTCTAAACAAGTTAAAGGTTATTTCGGTCCAGAGGAGTTTAAGAGTAATCAAACTGATTTGTTTACTTACCTTATGTTAGCTTATTTAGAACAAAAAGGATTAGATAAAGTAGCTAAGGAAATAACTCAAACAACTAAGAATCAGATTCAACAATACTTGATGAAGTCAGTTGAGGAAGGTTTAACTATGCAAGAAACAATCAAGCTATTAAGAACTGCTGGGATAACGGATTACAGAGCAGAGATGATAGCAAGAACAGAAACAGGTAAAGCTGCAAATTATGGTTCTATGATTGGAACTGCTGCAACTGGTCTTGTAACTATAAAAGAGTGGATAGCAGCAAGAGATGCAAGAACAAGGAGAGTACCACCAGATGCGTTTGACCATTTTCATATGGATGGAATAAAAGTAGCATACGATGAAAAATTTAATGTTAAGACTAAGTACGGAGGTTTTGAGCAAATGTTACATCCTTGCGACCCAAGTGGAAGTGCTGGGGATGTTATCAATTGCCGTTGTACGTTAGGTTACGAAGCGGTTAGAGGAACGGATGGTAAGCCAAAAAGGTTGCAAGATAACCCACCAATGGGAGATATGGGGTTAGTTTGGAATCTGATAAATAATGTGGCTTTGATGCAAATTTCTAACTTAATAAGAGATTTGTTAGCAGATTAAAAAAAATTAATAACTTTGTTATATGAGTAAGATTGAAAACAAAAGCTACAATGATATGATTTTGGATATAGAGCCAGAATCAAGAACAGTAAAAGCGTGTTGGTCAAGAATTGGGAACGTTGATTTAGATAACGATATTATCGTTGCTGAAGCATTTACCAAGACTATCAAAGAACGTGGACCAAAAGGCAAGAATATGATTTGGTCTTTAGTAGACCATAAAGCTGATATGGCACACACTTTGGGTAAGCCTAAAGAATTGTACATAGAAGGCGATATGCTTGTTGCGGTTACAGACTTAATAGAAACTGAATGTGGCGAAGATGCTATCAAGTTATATGAAGCTGGTTTAATCAATCAACACTCAATCGGTTTTAGTACATTAAAGTCGGATGTAAACCAAAAGACTGGTGTTCGTACAATTACCGAATTAAAACTATATGAAGGTTCTGCGGTTCTTTGGGGTGCTAATCCAGAAACACCAACATTGGGTTTCAAGGGTGAGTTCAAAGAAACTAAAGAAAACTTATCAATAAGATTAGAAAACTTAATCAAGGCATTTAGAGGTGGTACATTCACAGATGACACCTTTGCTTTGATGGAGATTCAAATAAAACAAATACAAGCTGAATTATTAAGTTTGGAAATTACTGAAACAATCACTCAATCCGAGCCATCAATTGAGCCGACACCAGAAGTTGAAGAAAAGAATAATGAAGAAGTATTAAAGGCAATTAAGCAATTTAACAATCTATTTAAAAAGTAAAAATGGAAAATTTAATCAACGAAATGGCGGAGAACCTTAAAGGTTTTCAAGCTAACGCAGAAGCTCAAATTAAAGAGGTATCTGCACAAGTAACTGTTGTAAAAGATGAGTTACAAAAGCAAATCGACGGACAATTAGCATCTCAAAAGAAGGCTGCTAAGAAAGAAGTAAAGTTTATGGATGAAGTTATCTTAGAGAAATTAGATGGTAACTTTGATGCAATGGAGAAGTCTTTGAAGAACAATGGTAAGTATCGTTTAGACTTATCTGATGTTAAGACAATGACTTTATCTGGTAACTTAACTGGTGATGCACAAGCATCTTATGCTCCTAATCCAGCTATCCAACCAGCACAAAGCATCAACTTCCGTGATTTAATCCCAACTGTAAGAAGCGAAAGCGGTCTTTATGTTTACTATCGTGAGAATAGCGGTTTGACTAACAACATCGCTGCTCAAACTGAAGGTTCTGATAAAGGTGAGAACAACTACTCTTTGACTGAAGTTAAAGTTGTAAACGATTACTTAGCTGGTTTCTCTACTTTCTCTAAGCAAATGTTAAAGTCTTTACCATTTATGACACAGACTTTACCAAGAATGTTACAAAGAGATTTTTTCAAGGCTGAGAACGCTGCGTTTTTCTCTACTGTATCTGGTGCTGCAACTGGTTCAACTACAACTGCTGAAACTAACGATTTGTTACAATTAGTAGATTATATCGCTAACCAAAAGACTGCGAACTTTGTTCCTTCTTATGCTTTAGTATCTCAAACTCAAATGGGTCGTTTATTGAAAGCAACTATCGCTGCTGGTTACTATGCTGGTGCTGGTAGTGTTATCGTAAACCCTAATGGTGGTATCACAATCTGGGGAGTTCCTGTAATTTCTGCATCTTGGGTAACTGATGACAAAGTTTTAATCTTTGACAATAGCTACTTAGAGAGAGTTGAAGTAGAAGGTTTAGCTATCGAGTTCTCTTATGAGAATGGCGAAAACTTCCAAAAGAACTTGGTAACTGCTCGTATTGAGTGTTACGAAGACATCAACTTAATGTTGACTACATCTGCAATCTTTGCTGATATGGGTAACGTATAGTTCTAAGGATTAGTAAATAATGACCCCTACCAATTCGGTGGGGGTTTTTTATTGGAATAAATTAAGTAATTTTGTAAAAAAAGGATATGTCTTATTCTAATTATATTAATGACTTTAGTGCCGTTCCTATCGCACCAATAGTAGAGCCAGTTACATTAGCGGAAGCAAAATTATATTGCCGTGTTACAACAAGTGCTGAAGATACTTTGATTACGTTAATGATTACACAAGCAAGAGAAGCTATCGAAGTGGCAACAGGATTGAGTTTGATACCAAAAGACATAACTACTTACTTTAACAACGTAAGTGGTAATTTTGACATTCCATTTGGACCAGTTGACATTGATACGTTTGAGTTGTTTGATATGGAGCAAGATGCTTTAGAGATTACAACACCTAACCTACAATTGATAGGTAATGAGTTCCCTAAACTATCATCTCCAAGATATGCCAATTTAAAGGCTACTTATGAAGCTGGTTACACAACTATACCTAAAGACCTTAAATTAGCCATATTAGACCAAATCTCTTATGACTACGAGAATAGAGGATTAGATGGAGATTCTGGTATTTGTGAGAAGTCTTGGAAAGCGTGTCAAAGATGGACAAGAATAAGCCCAATTTTATAATATGAAGTTAGGAAAAGCGAAAGCAAACTACGTTGATGCCAACACGATGACTCGTGAGGTCTTAATCTATGCTCCAACAAGGACAAGTGATGGTCAAGGTGGGTTCACTACCACATTTGCCCTACAAAGCACAGTTTGGGGTGATTTAAGACCAGATAATCAAAATCGTGAGATAGATGACTCGGAATTGCAGTTCGACCAAAGAAACAGGCTTTACATTCGTTTTGGGGTTAACATAAACAATTCCTACGAGGTTGATGTTGAAGGTTCAAGATATACGATACATTCCATTAAGAACGTTGAGAACCAAAATAGGTTCTTGGAGTTAATAATTTACAGATAATGGCTGGGTTTACTTTTGACATAGGTAATTTATCAGAGGTATTAAAAAAACTTGATACATTAGATGCTAAAGTGCAAAAAGAGGTAAAGGATGAAATAAATGCTTCAGCTTTAAATATTCAATCTGGAGCAAAGAGATTAGCACCTGTAAACTTTGGAACTTTAAGGAATAGCATTTACCTAAAAGAGCAAAAGGTTGAAAAAGGAATTGTTTTTACTGTTGGTGCAAAGGCTTCTTATGCTGCTTATGTAGAATTTGGCACAGGTGGTAAAGTAAGTATTCCAGCTGGATATGAGGAGTTAGCTGGTTCGTTTAAAGGCAGAAAAGGTGGAAAATTAGATGATATGGTTGAGGCTTTAATGAAATGGGGAATAAGAAAAGGATACATTCAAGCTGGAGAAGGTGCTAAAAGACACGCTTTTTATATGGCTCTTAAAATCCTTAAAAATGGATTAAGTCCACAACCTTTCTTAATACCTTCTTTTGAAACCGAAAAGCCTAAATTGATTAAGAACATATTAAACGTAATGAAGAATGTTAAATCCTAATATTGAGATAAAAAAGTGGTTTTATACAAACTTGACAAGTGCAAGTGGATTGGTTGTTTACGATGGTTTTGCTCCAGAGGGTGCTGGTGATGAGTATATTGTTATGACTGGTAGAACATCAAGTCAAGAACAAGGCAAAGCTGGATATACAAATAGTATTAGCATCGTAGTTGATATTATTACAAAAAATGCTAACTTTGGATATAAACGTGCTGAAACTATAAGCGATTTAGTGTTGGATGATATAAACTCGGATTCAGTTATAACCCTATCAAATGGGTTTACTGCTTCAAGTTTAAGTGTAGAAAGCATTAGAAACTTAGATGGCTTAAACCCTTTAGATAACGTTTTTAGAGTATTAATAACATATAACATAACCATAACTCAAAATTAAAATTAAATAAAATGGCAGAAACAAAAGTAAGCGGTAGAGATTATATCCTCTTAGCTGACATTAACAATGATGGAACATTCAAGCCTGTTGCTTGTTTGACTACCAACTCTTTGACATCAACTTTAGGAACAATTGATGCAACTTCTAAGTGTGGAGACCAATATACTCCAAATCAATCTTTTAACCAATCTTTCGAGTGTGAAGGATTTGCGATTGATGAAACAGGAACTCCTTCTAAAGATAGTTACCAACAATTGTATACTGCTCACGCTGCACAAACTTTGTTTGCAATTAAAATGGGTAAAGCCGTTCCAGTTGCTGGTGATATCACTTATGGTGGTGCTGGTCAATTAGTATTTATTAGCAACTTTAATGTTAATGCTGCTGATAAAGATGATGTGAAGTTTACTGCAACTTTCGTTGTAAGTGTACCTCCTATCACTCAAACTGAAACTGGAGTTTAATTAAAATAAAAAACTATGTTCGAATTAAAGACTAACAACAACACAATCCACCTAAAGTGGGGTACTTGGTCAATGCGTGAGTTTACTAAACAAAACAATATCGGTATTGATGAGTACTTTAAAGTTCTTTCAACGGCTCAAACAAGTTTGGACATTATAGTTCAGCTTGTTTATATTGGTTACAAATCTGCTTGTGTAAGCAAGAAAGATGAAGTAATATATACAATTGATGATGCTTGTGAATGGATAGATGAAGTGGGTTCTATTTTTAGCGAAGAAGGTCAAATAATTGACTATTTAAAATATGTCGTTGAAAGTACAGTCCACACCATTACAGGTGTAAAGAAGGAAGAAGAAAAAAAAAAGCCTAACAAAGCTAAGCTGGGATGATATCTTAGTTAAAGCTGCGGAGTGCGGAATACGACCAAATGAATTTTGGGATATGACTTGGAAGGACTTTTCCATTATCGTTTTAGGTAAGGAAAGAAACGAGTTAAACGAATGGGCAAGGACAAGAAACCTTGCCTATATTGTATACTTAAGTTCCACAACCGAGAAAACTCCTAAAAGTATGAAGGCTTTTTGGAGTATACCAGAGTTAGATGATATAGATAATGATGTAGAAAGAGTGATGATAACGGATGAACAATTGGCAAGGACACTTAAATTGTACGGAGCAAACTAATAAAGATGGCAGAAATTATAGATTTAAATATTAATATTGGTGCTAATACTACTGACTTTGAAGGTTCGTTACAAAAAGCACAAAATCTATTAAAACAATTTGAAGCAGCCTTAAAGAAAGCTACTAACGTTGGAGAGATTAATTATTTGAATACTCAAATAAAGAATCTAAATGGCACAATTACATCTTTGAATCAAAAGATGAATACAATTGGTAGACCAACTGCCGATGCTACAAATGCTTTATCAAACTTATCAAGGGTTGCACAAGATGCTCCTTATGGATTTATAGGTATTGCAAATAACTTAAACCCTTTATTAGAATCATTTCAAAGATTATCAAAAGAAAGCGGAAGTTCATCACAAGCATTAAAATCAATGGTTGCAGGATTAACTGGTCCAGCTGGTATTGGTCTTGCTTTAGGTGTTGTATCTTCTTTGGCGGTTACATATAGTAAAGAAATAGCTGATTTCTTTAAAGGTCCAACAGATGAATTAAAAAAGTTTAGAGAAGAATTAAATAAACTTAATGCTGATGTTTATAAGGTTGCTGGAGAAGCACAAGCTAATAGGTCAAAAGGTATTAATTTAGTTGATGTAATTGTTGGAAAAGACCAAACGGCTGCTAAAACTGCATTAAAATCCTTACAAGACTTATATACAAAAAATGCTGATATACAAAATGCTAAATTAGGTCAAGATAGAGCATATTACACAAATTTAGTAAACTTAGCATCATTACAAGAATTGGCTATTGGTAAAGAAGCTAATAATGAAGACCAATTAAAACAATTACAAGTAAAGCGTAAACAATTATTAGCACAACGCAATGCTGAACTAAAAGAAGCTGAAAAATTAGAATCTATATTTGGTTTTCCTAAAGCAGTAAGAGTTAGTGCAGAAAAAATGCGTGTTGGAATTAAGTATGATGCTGAATTAGTAACACTTGACAAACTTATTGCACAAGCAGAATTAAAAAATAAAGAATTTGTAAAAGCGGTAAGTGAATTTGAAACTCCAGACCCAAAAAAAGGTCCTTCTCCTATTGTAAACTACGCAAGAGAAGAAAATAAGCAACTTAATTTAGAGTTAGCTAAAATGAAGGCTCTTAGGGAGAAAATGAAATCAATAGGATTAGAGCCTTTAGATTTATTTGAATTACCATCTGAACAAAAAGCAAAAGATGATAAAAGAAAAGCATATTTTGAAAAACAAGCTAAAGATTTATTAGAATCAACACAAAAAAGCGGTGGTTTTGGTGCATATATGCAAGGTTTATTTAAAAAAGATAAAAGTGCTATTGATGCGGATGAAGCGGAAAAAAAGAGAATTGATGATTTAAGAAAGTCATATACAAATTTTGCCGATACAATCTCTGGTAGTGTAACAAATTCATTAATGGGAATGTATGAAGCTATGCAAACTGGTCAAAAGCCATTAGAAGCCATTGGTGATATGTTTGCTAATATAGGTAAACAAATAGCTGCTGCCGTTATTCAAGCATTAATATTCCAAGCTATATTAGAAGCCTTCCCAGCATTGAAAGGTCTTTTTGCTGCCACAGGTGCGTTAAGTTCTGCATTTGGTGCTGCAAGAAATTTAGCACCAACTAATTTAGGTCAAACTAAACCAACCTCGTTTAATACAGGAAATATGACAAATAGTGTTAATTCTAATGGTCAATTTGTATTAAGAGGACAAGACTTAGTTTTAGCAATGCAGAGGTCTAATTCTTCATTAAATATAATTAGGGGTTAATGGCATACGAAATAAAATATAGAATCACGGCAGCAACAAAATCAGATGTTACAAGTGTAGTAAATATTTATGAGGATGGTTACGATGGAGAGATAATAGAATATCCTTGTATTAATTTACAAATACAATATGTACCACGTTCAGATGATACTTTTGAACCTATTTATGTAAGTACTTTAAGTGTTGCAATTGATGTTACTGATGATGTGGCAAATATGCCAGACTTTACAACATTGAATGATAGAAAGTATTTTGTTAGAATTTTAAGTGGTGCTAATATAGATTGGCAAGGATGGATACTAAGCGACAATGTTCAATATGTTTTTTCAACAGGTCGAAAACAATTAGCTTTTAATGCTATTGATGGATTAGGTTTATTAGAAAGAATACCTTTTTTTATAACTGATGATACAACATTAGTTGACATATTTACGGCTATTTTTTACATAAAGACTGCTTTGTTAAAATTAGAATATCCTTTAGATTATGATATTGTAAGTGGTGTAAGTTTTTATGCTGATGGAATGGATAATAGAATAGATGACCCAGCTGCTGATACATTAGGTCAATCATATATAAATTATGCAACATTTATTAATGATAATCAACAAGCAACAAATTGCCTTGATGTATTAACAAAGATTGTTAGGTCTGTTGGTTCAAGATTATTCCAAGCTAAGGGAAACTTTTACATTGTTCCTTTAACACAATTTGCACAAGATTCTTATTATGTTACTATTTACAATAGTGATGGAACATTATTTGATGATGCAATCTATGAATCAACAGGAAATATTGAAGGATTTTCAGCAAATACAAGTGGATTATACTTTGTAGATAATAGTCAATTTAAGTTAATTAAAAAGGGTTTTAATAAGATTAGATTTGATAAAGTAATTGAATATCCTAATAACTACATTACTAACTGGGATTTAAAGAATTATACATTTGTAAGTCCATTAGTAAGTAATGCTTTTTCTTGGGATGAGGAAAGATACGGAGATGGAATAATCTATGTAAAGTCATATCCAGAAAAAAGATATAATTCTTTTATTATGCAGTATTCGATTTCAAGTCCATATACTGCATTGGTTAGACCAATAAATTTACCAAAAGTAAATACGAGTGATGTATTAAAGTTAACTATGGATGTAGCTGGATTAGGAGTACCAGCAAGTGGACCAGATGCTTTATTTATTCTTAAAATATTAGTTGATGATGGAGTTAGTTCTGTATTTTTAGATAACAATAAACAATGGGTAAATACAACATTTAATGACCATTATTATTTTTATCCATTTAGTTCAACAGACCCTAAAGCAAATTTAGAATTGATTATGCCTTTGTTACCAATAGGTGGTGATTTAACTATTGAGTTAATAATATGTGATAATTCTGCTCCTTATTGGAAATCAACTGTTGGTTCAATTGAGGCAAGTAACTTTCAATTAACTGTTGAAACATACTTTAAGCAAGTAACAACAGAGAGTTTTATCAACGATTCAAATGAATATGTTTTAGAGATTGACCTTCCATTAGGATTTAATGATATTAATGATGGATTCTTTTCATATAGAGGATTTTTAAGCGATGTAAGTGGGTTAAACTTAAAGAATTGGTACAGGCAAGAATACCTTACAGATAAATATAGAAGTTTAAGTGAGTTAGTAGTTAAGCAATATTCAAACTGCTTAAATAAGAACATTATTAACTTGGATGCTTCTTTTATGAGTATGGAAACAACTGATGGTAGATTTAGCGGTGCAATGAGAATTACGGCAAGTGATACTGACCCAGCACAAATAAGTGTAAATAATAAGAAATACATAATAGGTAATTCAACAATGGATTTGCCTAATGATGTTATTACGGCTACTTTATTAGATATTAACCCAGAGAATGTAGAAACTACAATGACTACTATTTACGATAGTAATAGCTTACCAACAGAGGTTACAGGATTTGCACACTTTAGGTCTAATGGTTATGTAACTAAAGAAGCTGCTTTGGCTGCACCTTTAACAAGTAATTTAGTTTATTTAGAACAAGCTGGTGTTCCTTCTGTTGGAGATTTCTTCTATCAAAGTGAATTGTTAATTGTTGGATTTAATGGTGCAAATATTTGGTGGAAGGTTTTAGTTACAGATACTTACTTCCAAGCATACAGAATAAGTGGTGCTGGGGAAATATTAGAAACATTCGGATAATTGATTAAATTTGTAATATGGCAGCAGTAAATGGTAAAAACGTAATGCTTTATTGGCATAGAACAGATGTAGACCCAGAGGTGGATGTTGCATTTGCTTGTAGTACAAATTGTGCTTTTAATGTAAGCGTAGACCAAAAAGAGGTAACAAGCCAGTCAAGTGCTTGGTTTAGAGAATTTAAGAACGATGTAGCTACTTGGAATGTAACCTGTGATGGGTTGATTATTTTGAGTGGTTTTTCTTATTTGTTTATGTTAGATAAGCAATTAACAAGAGAGCCAATAGAAATTAAGTTTGTAGTAGATAACGGAGTTGATGGTTTAACAATTATTAATGGAATTTGTAATATATCAAGTTTATCAATTAACGCACCTATGAGGGATGTGGCTACATATAACGTAAGCCTACAAGGTAGCGGTGCATACAATACAACAGGAACAGAGGTTGACCCAAGCGGTGTTATTATCGTAGGTGCTAACCCTGTTAAAACAAAAGGTTACACGGCAAGTGGTGGAGAAACATCAATTACATTTGCAGATACAATCGGTTATGCTTGTCTTTACGTTTCAAGAGGTGGTGTGGATGCACAAAACATTTTAACAACAGGAGTTCCAACTGGCGATGATGTGAAGTTTGTGAGTGCGACAGGAGTTCTTACTTTTGGTAGGGCATTAGAAGCTGGGGAATATATTAGAGGATTATTTCAATAAAATATTATGAGTCAATTACAAGTAACAGGAGAAGCAAAGATTAGGGATATACAAGGACCAGTAGTGGCTAATAGTGGTGTAATAACCGCTTTAGATGGTGCTGCTTCTCAATATGTACGAGGAGATGGTACTTTAGCGGATTTTCCTACATCAACAGGTGGCGGAAGTTCGGTTTCTTATTATCTTAACTCAAGTGTAAGTCAAGGCACAATCGGTGGGGTTGCTTATAGACAATTAGGCAAAACACCTATCGCTGGTGCTGGAACTGATATTGTTATATCTTCAAATGGATATGTAGCGAGTTACTTAACCGATGCTAATGACCCAGCTTTATTAGAAGTACCAGCTGGAAACTTTAATTGTGAGTTCTATTTTAGTGTAAATAACAATACAGGAAATCCTTTTACTTATGCAGAGGTTTACAAATATGATGGCACAACTTTTACCTTAATAGGTACAAGCGTTGGAGTTCCAGAGTACATTACAGAGGGAACAGTTATTAACCCTTACTATTTCGCAGTACCAGTTGCTCAAAGCGTATTAACTGTTACAGATAGAATAGCGATTAGAATCTATGTAAACGTAGATGGTAGAACAGTTACTTTACATACCGAGAATAACCATTTGTGTCAAGTAGTTACTACTTTCTCAAAAGGATTAATTTCTTTAAATAACCTTACAAGACAAAACCAATTCTTTGCGACAGGAACAAGTGGAACGGACTTTGGGATATCTTCAAGCGTAGCGACACATACTTTTAATTTGCCTGTGGCTTCGGCTGCAAATACTGGTAAGTTGAGTTCAACTGATTGGAGTACGTTCAATAACAAACAAGCTGCTTTAACATTTACTGCTCCATTAGATAATACATCTAATACAATATCAATACCAGCTGCTTCTGCTTCGGTTGATGGTTATTTGGATAATGCTGATTGGACAACTTTTAACAATAAGCAAAATGCTATTACCCTAACAACAACAGGAACGAGTGGTGCAGCTACTTTAATTGGTGCAACTTTAAATATACCTAACTATGGTTCTGCTTTAAGTGCTTACGTTCCTTACATTGGAGCAACGGCTAATTTAGATATGGGTAGTGGTTCTTTTGGTATAAATACAGGTCAATTCTTATTATTAGCAAAAAATGGTGCTGCTGGTGCTGGTAATTCTGCATATTTAGCATTTATAAATGCTGGTGCTACAGATGGAGTTTATCTTCAATTAAATGCTTCAAATAATATAGGATTTTATGGAATGACATCTTCCGTTCAAACTTCTCAAGTTGCATATATTTCAAGAGCTGGTGATTTTAGTGGCAATTCATTTATAAAGACAGGTGGCACATCAAGTCAGTTTTTGAAGGCAGATGGTTCAGTAGATTCTACTGCTTATGGTACAGGTTCGGTTACTTCTGTAGCTACATCTGCTCCATTAACAGGAGGTACAATTACAACATCTGGAACAATAGGAATAACACAAGCAACAACTTCAACAAATGGATACCTTTCGAGTACGGATTGGAACACTTTTAATAATAAATTAAGCACTGCAACTGCTGCTTCAACTTATGTACCTTATAGTGGTGCGACTGCAAATTTAGATATGGGTTCAGGATCATTTGGCATTGGTGCTGGTAAATTTTTACAATTAACAAAAGATGGTAGTGATATTTTAGGTGTTTCATCATATTTAGGATTTGTAAATTTAGCTGGAACTGATGCAGTTTATTTTCAACTTAATGCAAGTAACAATTTAGGAATATTTAGTAAAATAAGTAATAGTGTTACACCAATAGGTTTTATTTCTGCAACAGGTAGTTTTAATGGTAGTTCTTTTGTTCCAACAAGTTCAACAATTCCAACTAATGGAATGTATTTAAGTGCTGCTAATACTTTAGATTTTGCAACTAATACTACAAATAGACTAACGATTAATAGTTCTGGAAATGTTGGAATCGGAACAAGTACTGCTAATAGTAGATTAGAAGTAAAAGAAAGTGGAACAACTAATAGTATAAGACTTGGTGCGCCTACAAATGCTCCTACATTTAATTTAATTTCTTTAAATGGGAGTGTAACAGAGGGTCAATATATTGGATTTGTTGCTGGAGGTGGTTCTAATACTGATTTATTTTACCAATCAGGAAATGCTGGTTCACATATTTTTAGAACAGGAAATGGAACTGCTTATACTGAACGTATGCGTATCACAAGCGGTGGTAACGTTGGAATCGGAGTTACACCAGCTTCCGTAGGAGGTATAGTTGAACTTGCCGTTGGTGGTGCTACTTCAAATCCAAACTTGAGTGGTATTCGTGATGGTGTAAATGCTTTTCAATTATATAGTGATTCTGGTGGTTCTTTATTATATGAAAGAAGAAACTTAGACCTTCGCTTTGGTACTAACAATACCGAACGAATGAGAATCACATCGGGGGGTTATACAAAAATGAGTCCTAATGGTACTTATTTAACTAGCTCTTCATATCATGAAATGAGACAAACTGCAGGTGATTGGACTGTTGGTATAAGTAATACAAATGGAAATCCAAGAGGCATATATCAAGAATATACTGCTGCTTCACCTAATGGTACTGCTAATCAATTTTTATATTGTGCAGATTCAACTGCTTTAAGAATGGAAGTTCGTTCAAACGGAGGTATAGCAAACTATGCGACCAATAATGTTGTCTTGTCAGATGAAAGATTAAAAAAAGATATTACGCCATTAGAGTCTGTATGGAATAAAATAAAAAATATTGAAATAGTAAAATATAAATTTAAAGACCAAACTCACGATGATTTTAATATGGGTGTAATTGCTCAACAAGTTGAGGATGTAGCTCCAGAATTAATTGATATTGATGGATGGGGTACTTTAGCAGAAGATGGAACTACATACAAAGGTATTTATGAAGCTGATATTCATTATTATACTATAAAGGCTTTACAAGAAGCTATGTTAAGAATAGAAGAGCAACAAGCACAAATAGAAGAATTAAAAGCATTAATTAAAAATAAATAATATGAAATACTGGTACATTAATCAATTAGACTGCGTTCCACAAGATGGTGATTTAACCGACTTTGTTGTTGTCGCACATTGGACTCGCTTAGCAAAAGAAACAATCAACGAGAAAGAATACATAGCAAGTGTCTATGGTTCTCAATCATTCTCAAAGGATGATGTTACTAACTTTATCCCTTACGAGGACTTAACTTATGAAATCGTATGTGGTTGGTTGGATAGCTCTATGGATGTAGAGGCTTTAGACCTAAACTTAGATGCTCAAATAGAGAATCAAGTTAATCCACCGATTGTGGTTTTACCTTTACCATTTGTTAATCCGTAACAAATAACTATATTTGTATATAAAATCAAAACTATGATACAACTTTCAGCAGATCAAATCAAGGAGTTAGAAACTTATTTAATGGAGATTCCAGCAAAGTTTGCTAACCCAATTTTAGGCTTCTTGGGTAAAATTGCACAAGAGCAAAATCCACCACAAGAAGTAAAAGAAGACTAATGGTACATAATAGCAATCAATCGGACTTATTAACTATTATTAGCGGAACAACCGCATTTATTAGTGTTGCGAATGTGCAACCAATAGTTTCTTTAATAGCTTCGTTGATTGCTATTGTTTCTGGTCTTTTAGCTGCAAGGTATTACATTAAGGCTACCAAAAGATTTAAGTAATGAAAGATGTAGTAATCGTTCTATTAGTGGCGGTTCTAATCTTTTTTATCTTTAGTGATGCAAGGTACACTAAAACTGAACCTATAATCATAGCGGACACAGTTTACCAACAGAAAACTTTTACTAAGTTTATCAAAGGGAAATCTATCCCTTTTGTCATTTTAGATACAATTTACCTTATTGAAAGGGTTACGGACACAATTACAATCGTTAAAGACTATAACCAAGTTAAGGTTTATTCCGATACTATGCGCATAGATTCTTTAGGATACGCATACATACAAGACACAATCAGTCAAAACAAGATACAAGGAAGGGGTTTTAGTGCAAATTTTAACCTACCTACGATAACAATTACCAAGCTAATAGAGAAAAAGGATAAGAACCAGCTTTATTTGGGGTTTATAGGCGATTTAAAGCACTCAAACGGACAAATTGGTATTGGCGGTTCAATTGCCCTTAAAACGGCTAAAAACACCTTATATACGGCAACGGCAACAATGAACGGATATTCATTCGGTTACTATAAAAAGTTTTAATATGAAAACAGCAATGCAAGAATTAATTGAAAAATTATCAAATTCAATAAAATTTGAATATAGAAATGAATTAGTTAATGCACTTGAAAAAGAAAAAGAGCAAATAATACAAGCAATAAATGCTTGGTGTAGTGATGATAATATTTTGACATCAGAACAATATTATAACGAAACTTATAATCAATAATGAAGGACTTTATAAATAATATGTTATCTGGGGAGAACGGAGCAATAAGCCATAAAAGGGTAATTGCTTCTATTGGTGCATTATGTTTATTTGGTTGCTTTGTATTTAAGGCGAATATTAACGAGCATTTAGCTGATCTTGTTTTTTGGTTGGTTTGTGCCTGTATGGGATTTGCTTCAATAGATAAATACACGAACAAATGAAAGAAAACGAAAAATTATCATTTAAGATTGGCTTGATATTATGGATAATTAGTATGATTTATTTTATAAAATCAGTTTTATGATTAGTCGCAAAGCTATTGAGATGATTATCAAACACGAGGTCGGAGGTAGAGCCGTTTACGAGAAACGCTACCAAAAGCCTATTTGGGCAGGTGGTGATTCTGGCTGCACAATTGGACTTGGATATGATTGCGGTTATGTAACCGAAAAGCAGTTTTTTAGCGATTGGGATGGCTTAAATTTAAACTTTCTTAATGCTTTGAGGAAAGTAGTAGGGATAAAAGGCGAGGCGGTTAAAACGATGCTAAGAGGGGAAATTCTACAAGTTAGAATACCATACAATTTTGCATACGATGTATTCGTTAATAAGTCATTACCTAAATACTATGCTTTGACTAAAAGTATATATCCAGAGATTGAGACTTTAAACGAGGACACAAGGGGTGCATTGGTTTCAATGATCTATAACAGAGGAAACAAGTTAGATGGCGATAGGAGAAAGGAAATGAGGGCAATAGTTGAATTGGTTGCTAAAGCTGATTACGAGGGCATAGCCGACCAGATAGAACGAAGCAAACGGCTTTGGGAAAATGTCGGACTTGACGGCTTGGTCAAACGTAGAGAAGAAGAAGCAGACCTGATACTAAACTCAATCGCATAAAACAAAAACCTATGACAACAACAAAAAGAGGAGGCAAAAAAACCACAATGAGTGGTCAGATAGTCTTAGACTATTTAGCCAAATATCCTCAATGGATGCCTTCAAACACTTTAGCTTCTTTGATTATGAAGGAGCAAAGCGCACACTTTGACAACCAAGAAAACGTACGTTATTTGATACGTTATTATCGTGGTAAGACTGGAGAAACTAAAAGCGTAAAAGGAGTTAACAAACAATTTATAGAAGATTTTAAACGTACTGGTTCACACTTTGTTCAACCGCCTACTTGGGTAGAGGAGAAAGTTGTTTATTGTTTACCAATAGGAATTAAAAAGATGGGATTTATTAGTGATCTTCAAGTTCCATTCCACGACCCAAAGGCAATTGATGTTTGCTTTAAATACTTAAATGACCAAAAGATTGATTCATTATTTATCAATGGTGATTTGGTTGATTTCTATCAATTAAGCGACTTCCAGAAAGACCCAAGAGTAAGAAAGTTTGATGAGGAATATGAGGCTATTATTGAGATGCTTGGATTTATAAGGGCATCATTTCCTGAAATACCTATTTATTACAACTTAGATTCAAATCACGAATTTAGGTATGAAAGATATATGAGAACCAAAGCACCTGAATTATTAGGGTTGAATGGTAAGTTTGACATTGAGGAAATATTAATGTTGAATACATTTAACATCATTCCGATTAAAAATATAGATCACGTTAAGTTTGGCAAACTACCAATCATTCACGGAGATACAACCTTTAGACGTGGTAGCGGTGTAAACCCAGCTAAAACCCTTTATGATAGAGTTAAGCAGTCGGCAATAGCTTCTCACGTTCATCAGGTGCAATCTTACACAACTAAGAATCAATTTGATGAAGAAGTCTTTACTTGCTGGACCACAGGTCATTTGATGCATCCAAACGTGGAGTATTGTAAGCACGTTGATAATTACTCACAAGGATTTGCCATATTGGAAAAAGACAAAGAAGGTTATTACTCGGTTCAAAATAAAAGAATCTATAAAAATAAAATCTTCTAATATGAGATACCCTAAAAACTTTGCAAAATTGAACTCACTACAACAAGAACAATGGTTGGTTGCTAAACTAATTGAATTGCACAACTTAGAACAAGAGATTAAAACCACTTTAGGTAAGATCAGAGGTGGCGAGAAACTTATATTTAAAGAGATAGATAGACCTGATTTAGCTTTATTAAAAGATGAAGATTAAAATAATACATAGGAAATTAGGAAGGGAACAGGCTCACGGCATTGCTGAAAGTGATGGTGTGGTTTATATTGACTCACGGCTAAAAGGCAAGAAGCATCTTGAAATAATGATTCACGAGTGTTTACATTTATTGAATCCAATGGATGAAGAAGAATCAATAATTGAGAAAAGCGTAACTTTATGTAACATACTCTGGAAACAAGGTTACAGGAGAGTAGATAACTCTAATGATACACCATTACAAGATGGTTCTAAATAGTTGTTCGTTCATAGTTCCTCACCCCTAAAAAGGTGGGGTTTTTTATATATCTTTGGCTTTCATATTGGAGAACTTAGGTTTAGCCACCCTTTTAGTCTTATTAGGGTGGTTTTTTTATGATCCGTAATGATTGATAAACGGCTTAATATTGATTGATAAAGTAAACCTATAACTTGATAAATAAAAAGCTATTGCTTTACTTTTTCCCTTATATTTGCTAAAAAGTAAAGTTATGATATATTTTATAAAGCATACTGATTATGTAAAAATTGGTTATACCGATAGAATTAAATTAAGATTAAGCACATTACAAGTAAGTTGCCCTGTTAAATTAGAGGTGCTTGGTTTGATAGAAGGCAATAGGGAAGATGAAAAAAATTATCACAAAATGTTTAAACCTGTTAGTAGTAGTGGTGAATGGTTTGAATACAATACTGAATTGCAAATATTTGTTGAAGGATTAAGCGATGATTTGTTATGGAAATATGGATTTGGCAAAGATGCTTTTACTCCAATAGGACTTATTAAACAATGCAGATTAGAGAAAAAAATGAGTATGGAAGAATTAGGCGAAGCATTAGGCATTACAAAACAAGGTGTTTTAGATATGGAAAAAAGAGATGCTCAAGGCAATATAACCATTGCATCTATTTATAAAGCATTATCAGCTATGGGCTATAAATATCAAAACAGGGCAAAGTAAAATTTTTACACTTATTCGTACGATAATGTGTCATAAAACGCACTTTTTGATACATATTTGTTCCATATAAGTCAAATTATACCATTCATCCTTTTTATTTGCCGTTCATCACATTTATTTAAAATATTTGCTTTGTTTGATAAAGTTATAAGGTTTTACCCTATCTTTGATTTATCAAAAACAAACCAATATGAAAAAAGCATTTAAAGTTTACAAGCAAGGTACTACTGACAACTGGGTTACAATCTTAATTCCAATTGCAGAATTTACACAAGAAATACTACAATTTAAAATTGATAAGTATTTAAGTTTAGGGTACAAAGTAGAAATCATTTAATAAACCAAAAAAACCAATATGAACAAGTTAAAAACTCCACAAGAAAAGGCTAATGAACGCTACCAAGTCGAAAGCATCAAACCTATGTATGCTTTTATCATTGTATGCATCGCATTTTTAATCACCGCAATACTTCAAAACATTTAACTATGAACGCAATTCAAACCTTTATTTACACATTAGAAACACAATTAAAAACAATGCCTGATGGCTATACTAAGCAAACAGTTGTAGCTTGTAAAGAACTTGCAGAAGGTATAAACGCAATCTATGAAAACTCTAATAACAACATTAGTAACCAACCAAATCAAGACTAACCTACAAACCGAAGCCGACTCCAAAGGCATAACCTTAAGTAAATTGGTTTATAAAATCCTAAAACAATATGAGCAAACTAATCTATCAAGCGAAACAACTAAAGTTGCACCAAAGAGCAACAATACTACTCCAGTTACTAAAGGAAGCACAAGGAAGGCAAAATCTATTTGAGGCTGACCTTGCAGAATGGAGGCGAGGCTTGGATGACACAAGAACAATGATTAGCGAGGAAGATTTACTAATTAAGATTGCAAGGATGAACGATGTGCAAAAGCGAATCCTTAAAAGTTACCATTTCCTTATCCTTGACTTATATACATTAACAGAGGAGTTTATGCTCCCTATAAACCTTTTACATTTTTAATATGACAACAAAAGAAAAAGCAATAGAATTAGTTGCTAAATATAAAAGCCAAAGTTTTGGCATAACAACAAACTTTCAACATTATAAACAATGTGCATTAATAACAGTTGATGAAATATTAGATAACTTTCCAAATGAATTTTGGGATGAGTATTTAATTGATAATTTTAAATATTGGCAAGAAGTTAAAAAAGAAATAGAAGCATTATGAGAGAGGTACATAAGACCTATATGGCAGAACTTGAGATAGAGGTTTTGCGAGAGAAGAACAAAGAACTGAAAAAAGAAATAAACAGGTTAAAAGACCTATTAGATCAACATTTAAACATAAAAACAATACGAATGGACAAAGAACAACAAAAAGAGTATGCAATTGAAATAGCCGAAAAGGTCTGCAATTACTACCAAATTAAGTACGGACAATTAATGTCTAAATATAGAGGCGAGGAAGTTACATTGGCAAGGCAAATGACTATGTATTTAACTAAGGAAAAAACCGAGTTAAATGGAGAGGAAATAGCACAAATCTTTAATAGAGATAGAACCACAGTCCTACACTCAATCTCAAAGATTAAAGGACAATTGTCAAATAAGTTCGATGATACCATAAAAAAGGATGTTTTCAACTTAAATGTGCTTGTTTAATTAGGTTATTAACACCAAAAGTATTAATTTTAAACTCTAAAACCAACCAATATGAACGAACAACAACTGGCTAAAAAGCCACAACTTTCGTACACGAAAGATCAAGTAGAGTTAGTAAAATCACAGATTGCTCCAGAAGCAACAGTTGATGAACTAAAACTCTTTCTTTACCAAGCCCAACGCACAGGACTTGATGCGTTATCAAGGCAGATTTATTGCATCCACAGGAACGTTAAAACGCAAAACGGATGGAGTAAAAAAATGACTATCCAAACAAGCATTGACGGATTCCGAGTAATCGCTGAACGTAGCGGTAACTATGGTGGGCAAAGCGAACCAATCTTTGTAGAACAAGATGGTAAGTTAATTTCTTGTAAGGTATCAGTATTTAGATTTCACGGAGATACAAGGTATGAAGCAGCCGTTGGAATAGCTTATTGGGATGAATATTGCCAAAGAACAAACGATGGCAAACCAATGGGTTTATGGGCGAAGATGCCACATACAATGCTTAGTAAGGTTGCGGAGGCATTAGCTTTGAGAAAGGCTTACCCACAAGATTTAAGCGGTCTTTACACAGGCGATGAAATGGCTCAAAGTGATGAAAAACCAGCCTACATTAAAACGCACGATAACGTTGATGACTTGGAGTTAGCTATTGATTTATGCATAAGCACAAACGAATTGGCTGAACTTTACACATTGAATCAGGAACTTGCAACTAAAGATGTAACTAAATTATTTACCAAGAAAAAACAAACTTTATGACACCATTAAATAAACTATGGGATTTAAGGGAGGAAGTTAAATTCTGGAATTACAAAGTAGAAACAAGCTATCCGCAAAATGCAGCGGAGATGATCTATAAATTAGATGCTGCTAAGTATAGACTTAAATTACATAAACAAAGATATTTCCCAGAGTTATTAAACCAACCTAAAAGGAATTACATTCCTTATCAAATGTTAGCTGATAAATTTGAGGTATTTGAAAACTATTTAAACGATTAATTATGCCATATTCAACTTGCTGCGGCGCACATACTAACTTTGAGGAAATTGATATTTGTCCAGATTGTTTAGAACATTGCGATTGGGAAGAGGAAGATGAGGATGAAAAAGAACAAGATAGACAAAATGAAATAGCATTAGAACAAAATCAAATTAATAAACACGAAAACTAAAAACAATGATTGTATTAAACATTTGCAAAGAAGAAATTAACTGGAAAGAAGCTAAAAACGGCAAACACTACGCAAACGTAGCTACCGACTTTTTAAAGCAACCAGATGACAAAGGAAACACCCATACAGTATGGAACAACCAAACAATGGAGGAACGAGCAGAAAAGGCAAAGAAAAACTATTGCGGTAGAGGTAAACAAGTTTCTTATAATGCACCAACAGGTAAAAAGGAATTTGCCGTAAACCAACAGGAAAGCGAAGATGATTTACCATTCTAAAACAACCCCTCGTTGGGCGATAACGTTAAGCGCAAATTTAAAACCTACAACTATGAGCCAAAACCAACAAATCGCAAACTACCTAAATAAAGGTAGAAAGTTAACCCCTATTGATGCTTTAAATAAGTTCGGTTGCTTTAGATTAGCAGCACGAATAGCTGACCTTAGGAATGATGGAATGAATATTAAAACAACTATTGTTAAGCTAAAAAATAAAAAGCAAGTAGCACAATATTCGGTTAATTAGGTTATCTTCGTACAAAGGATGTAGGATATCCTAACTCAAACTTATTGGCTCAAAGCTGAAACCCTAATCCTACTGGGGTGGATGCCGAGAGCCTTTTTTATTTTTATGGCTAAAGACCCAGCGGTGTTATTTTACACAAGCGATTTTCTTAGTGGCACTTTTACAATGGATAATGAACAGGTTGGCAAATACATTAGACTTTTGTGCTTACAACATCAAAAAGGCAAATTAAGTGAAAAGGATATGCTAAGCATATGTAAAGCATATGATGTTGAGATTTGGGATAAATTTAAAGTTGAAGATGGTTTATACTACAACGAAAGAATGTTTAATGAAACCATTAGAAGGCAAAAATTTAGTGAAAGTAGGCGAAATAACGCTAAATCACCTAAAAAAGAAAGCACTAGCGAAGCATATGCTAAGCATATGGAAACTGAAACTGAAAATAGAACTATAACTATAAATGAAAATATAAATATAGATTTTGAATGGTTTTGGAATGATTATGATAAAAAGGTAGGGGATAAGCAAAAGTTAAAAAAGAAATGGAATAAATTAACCGATATAGAAAGGCAAAATGCAATGAATTATATTGACCTTTACAAGCAATCAGTACCAGATAAACAATTCCGTAAAAACCCAGAAACCTTTTTAAACAACAAATCTTGGAACGATGAAATCATTAACCGAAGTATTACCCCAATCCATAAACTCTCTTACGCAGAACGAGAGGCTAATGCACTTAGAAGTCTATAACAAACTTGAACAAGATGAATTAAAGGTTGTGGTTGCTTTAGATACAATGAGTATTTGCAGATGCTCACCTATTGAGGTTAAAGAACATTTAAAGACCTGTATTGCTTTAAGCGGATGTCAAACACCTACAATAGAGTTGTTTCAGTTTCTTTGCGAATTTGTAATAAAGAACTATGGCAACTTTAAACTAAAGGAACTTGGAGTAGCTTTTGAACTTTATGCAATGGGTAAATTATCAGTTGACAAAGCGATTATGTTTACACCAAAATTCTTTGGGGATGTAATGGCTGCATATAAGCCGATAGCTTTACAAGTAAGACAAAAGACCTATGTAGAACCGCAAACAATAGAAGTGCCTAAGATAAATGATGATGAAATTATTGAGGCATTATACGAAAATTGGAATAAGTCGGCTAAAAGAGGCTGGGAGTTGCTAAATACAATGGCTTTTGATGTACTATGGAAACGAAAGGAATTAAACAAGGAAAATCTAAGTCCAGATAAGGCAGACCAAATAAAGAAAAAAATAATAGCACATTACAAGGTAACTGCTAAAACACCAAAAGACTTAGAGAAATTAAATAATGAAATATTTATCAAAAACGAGTGCAAAAGATATACTTTGTACTTATTTTTACAAAACCAACTATAATATGAAAATAGATAATTACGAGATTGTAGATTTAATTAGAATATTTTATAAAGAAAGACCTGAAAATGGTGCTGGTGGTAATATGCACATTGTATTTGATGATGGCAATTTAGAAGATGAAGATATTTTGTTTTGTATTGAACAAGCAAAGGAGGAAAATGACATTTTAGGTATTGCTATTGGGTATTTATTTTTATCATTACCATATAAACAAAGAGAAAATATATATGCCAATTTATGGTTATAATTAAAAACTCTACCACCTCAAGAATTAAATATTTTTAACCAAAATAGTAATTACGGAACTTGGGGTGGTTATTTAAATTAAACAATATGTCAATAAATTTCAACAGTACAAGATGTAACTATTGTGAAAGAACATTTACTGAAATTAATTATAAAACTAAAGAACACATTGTTCCGTTATCTAAAGGAGGTAATAACTATTTTGAAAACCTTGTATGGATATGTAATGAGTGTAATAATTTTAGAGGTAACAAAGATTTGCCATATTTTTATAATCAAATAAATAATATTCTTAATAACAATAGAACTATTAAGATTAAAATTTATACTTATAATAGAAAAGATTTGCAAAATATGGTTAAAAACTTATCATATTATAAAAATAAATAATTATGAAACAATTAATATTTATTTATGAACTATTAAAGTTTACTTTGATTAGCGTTCCTTTAGCTTGTGCATTATTTATAACCGCACATTTATTATTTGAATTAAAACGATTGATTAGATGACAGGAATAGACAACAACATTGAGGTAAGATTAATTTATTTAGATACAAAAGAGGAGATATGGTTTAGGTCAATAGCAAAGGCTATTAGGTTTTTAGGTACTGACTACAAGACCATTATGATTTATATGAATCCAATTAACAAGAAACGATATAAGCATAACGATAGATTATGTGTTGTTAGATTGAAAAAGTAACACTAATTTTGCTTTATGTTACCAACAATACCAAAACTGACTGCAAAGGCTCAAAAGGTCTTTAATGCATATATACGCAAAAGAGATAGTCAAGATGGGTATTTTACTTGTATTAGTTGCGGTAGAACATTAACAACTGACCAAATGGATGCTGGACACTTTGCACCTGTAAAGGGTGGTTCGGCTTTAAGATTTGATGAATACAACGTAAATGGAGAATGTAAGAAGTGCAATGGCTTTGATGAGTTTCATTTAATAGGTTACAGAAGGGGAATTATTGAGAAGTACGGAGAAGGTGTTTTATTACACTTAGAGCAAAATGCAAGGTTGGTAAAGAAATGGTCAAGAACAGAGTTAAACGATATAATTGATAGATACAAGTAACATATTTGAAACGTGCAAAGAGGAGGTTATAGCTGGATATTCTTGCTATTCTTTTGTGATTGATGGCACTACGCACTACATTTTTGGAGAAACTAAGGAGGAGGCATTTGATTATATGGCAGATTTAATAAATAAATATGGCGAAAGTTAGCAACGGAAACAAAGTAACATTTGGTAAAAGAAAGACAGGAAAGTACAAAAAGACATCTGGTCCTAAAGACAAACCAGTTAAACCATACAACAAACAAGGTAGATAATGAACATTAACGAAATCAAACCAAACCCAAGTAATCCAAGAATTATTAAGGATGACAAGTTTAAAAAGCTGGTTAAGTCAATCCAAGACTTCCCACAGATGCTTGAACTTAGACCTATTGTAATAGATGAAAACAATATTGTTTTAGGCGGTAATATGCGACTAAAGGCTTGTATTGAAGCTGGACTTAAGGATGTTCCTGTTAAACAAGCTAAAGAACTAACTGAAGAACAAAAGAAAGAGTTTATAGTAAAGGATAACGTAGGCTATGGGGAGTGGGATTGGGATGACTTAGCTAATAATTGGGATGTAGAACAATTAACCGATTGGGGTCTTGATATACCAGACTTTGCCATAAATAATGCAGATGCAGTAGAAGATGACTTTGATGTGCCTGTAGGTGGTAGCGAAACCGATATTGTTTTAGGCGATATCTTTGAAATAGGGCAACATAAACTTTTATGCGGCTCATCTACCGTAACTGACAATTGGGGTAAAATATTCGGCTCGGAGTACGCAGATATGGTAGTAACTGACCCTCCTTACAACGTGGCTTACACAGGAAAGACCAAAGATGCCTTAACTATTCAAAATGATAGTATGAAGGATAACGACTTTTACCAATTCTTGTACGATTTTTACACGGCTCTTGGTTCATTTACCAAAGCTGGGGGTTCTTGGTATGTTTGGCATGCTGACTCGGAAGGTGCAAACTTTAGAAGAGCAATGGCAGATTCTGGAATTATGGTAAAGCAATGCTTAATATGGGTAAAGAATTCAATGGTCATGGGAAGGCAAGACTACCAATGGAGGCACGAACCTTGTCTATACGGATGGAAGGAAGGAGCATCGCATAGCTGGTATTCAGACAGAAAGCAAACAACAATATTAGAATTTCAAAGACCAAGTAGAAACGCAGAGCATCCTACAATGAAGCCTGTAGAACTAATCGCTTATCAAATAACAAACAGTTCTAAAACAGGAGACTTGGTAGCTGATGGATTCTTGGGTAGTGGAACAACAATGGTAGCAGCGCATCAATTAGGTCGCAAATGTTACGGAACAGAACTTGACCCAAAATACTGCCAAGTGATTATAGATAGGATGCAAAAACTTGACCCTTCATTGATTATCAAGAAGAATGGGGTAATTTTGTAATACAGGTAAAAAACAGGTAACTTATGGCATTTCCAAATATAGATACACAATTTGAAAAAGGGGTAAGCGGAAACCCAAACGGAAGACCTAAAGGTGTTCCTAATAGCAAGACAAGACTTTTACGTTTATTAGAGTTAGTTACTAAGGTACGCAACCCAGTTACAGGAGAAGATGAGGAGTTTAGCATAGCTGAACAATTAGATATGCAAATCATAGCAAAGGCGAGAAAGGGAGACCTAAAAGCATACGAGATTCTTTTAGATAGATTAGAGGGCAGACCTAAACAAACAACAGACATTACTGCTGATATTAAGGGTAGTGTTCAAATAACTATTGAGCCAGATGCAGATTGTCAACCAATTAAAGATTAAGGCTACACCTGTATTCTATGCCAATAAAAAGGCATACGAGGAAGGATATCCTATAATATGCAATGAAGGTGGTTCAAGGTCAAGCAAAAGCTATTCAGTTGTTCAGTTACTAATACATATTGCAATAAGCAATCCTAATACAAGGATTTCAATGGTATCGCATTCCCTTCCACATATTAAAAGAGGAGTTTACAGGGACTTTAAAAATATATTAGAGCAATGGAATATATGGGATGAGAAGGAGTTTCGTTACACCGATTTTATTTATACTTTTAAAAACGGTTCTTACATTGAGTTGTTCGGACTTGAAGACCCTGACAAAGCAAAAGGACCAGCAAGAGACATACTATTTGTAAACGAGGCAAACTTAATTAGTAAAGCATTGTTTGACCAGCTTTTAATTCGTACAACTGGACAAGTATTTTTAGACTGGAATCCAGCTGACTTTATTTCTTGGGTGTATGAGGTAGCTGATAATCCAAAAAACAAACGCATACATTCTACCTACCTAAATAACATATCAAACCTAAGCGATAGCCAAATAAGAAACATTGAGCAATACAAGGACTTACCAGATGACTTTATGTGGAAGGTTTACGGATTAGGGGAACGAGGCTCTGCAAAGGAAATTATTTATACTCAATGGAAGCAATACGATGAAGCACCAGATGGTGATGTATTCTATGGATTAGACTTTGGCTATGTCCACCCAGCTGCACTTATAAAGGTTACTCACTACGAAGGACAAAACTACTTTGAGGAAATAGTTTATCAAAGCGGACTTACTCTTAGCGACCTATCAAAATTGATAAAAGAAAAGCTACCAGAACGAGCAACAATCTATGCGGATGCTGCCGAGCCTAAGTCTATTGAGGAACTTTACAGACAAGGATTTAATATTAAACCAGCACAAAAGGATGTATGGGCTGGGATAGTAAAAATGAAGTCTTATCCAATAAACTTGCACTACAATAGCAAAAACCTACGAAGGGAGTTTATGTCTTACAAATGGAAAAAGGATAAAAACGATAACGTAATAGAAGAACCTGTAAAGGCAAACGATGACTTGATGGATGCTTGTAGGTATGCCGTGTTTACGCATTTAACCAAGCTAAAATTTGAGGTGTCGGTATTTTAGGATAAATTGTCTAACTTTGTTAAAATTCATATATAATGGGATTACTTGACTTTTTTGGTAAAAGACAAAAACTATCTACTGTACTACCTCAAATTCCTTTTAACGGACAAGTTGCAATACAACAAGGGATAATAACTTGGCAAGGTGGCGATAACATTAGCTTTGTTAATGATGGTTATTCAGCAAATGATATAGTTTATTCAATTGTGAAATTAATTGCGGATAAAGCAAAACTTGCTCCATTCCACGTTTATAGAGTGGTTGATGAAACTTCTGCAAAGAAATACAAAGCGTTAATGAGCCAACCAGATAAGATTGAGAACTGGAAGGATGTAGAGAAGTTACATAAGAAAGCGTTTGAAATATATACAAAAGATGCACGATTAAACGAGTTGTTAAAATATCCTAATGAAGAAGATACCTTTGGTGATTTCGTAGAGGCTTGGTGTACTTTTAAATTAGTTACAGGAAACTCTTTTGTTTACGCAAAGATGATTGAAGGTGGTAATAACGATGGTAAGCCATACGAGATGTACGTGCTTCCTTCTCAATATATGTACGTGTTAGCGGACATTCAAAACTTCCCACCAACTATTAGCGGTTACCAATTAAACTATGGTCCACTTTGGAACTTTACTAAGCAAGAGGTACTACAAGATAAATACATAAACTTACAATGGAATACAACTGGGAATCAACTATATGGTCAATCTCCTTTGATGGCTGCTGCGAGAAACTTGACTCGTTCGAACGAAGCCAAGACTGCGGCGGTTGCATCTTTCCAGAATGGTGGTCCAGCTGGAGTTCTTTTTATGAATGATGATAGGTTTGACCCTATTAGTGGAACACAACAAGCACAAGCACTTAAAAGAGCAGTAAGCGAGAAAGGTGGCTCTGCTAACTTTAATTCAATTGCAGTTAGTGGTTACAAAGTAGACTGGAAGCAAATCGGATTAAGTCCTGTTGAATTAGATATCATTGAGAGTGAGAAGTGGGATATGAAAGCACTTTGTAATATTTATGGAGTACCTTCTCAATTATTGAACGATGCTGACAATAAGACTTACAACAACCAAAGAGAAGGAGAGAAAGCATTGACAGTTCGTTGTGCTATTCCTTTGTTAGTTGGTATTAGAGATAACTTAAATCGTAAACTACATTCGGATTGGGGATATCGTGGAACTGATATTTATGTTGACTTTGACCCAACTGTTTATGGTGAATTAGAAGCGAACAAAGCAGAACAAGTAGAATGGTTAGATAAGGCTTGGTGGATTGCACCTAAGCAAAAGATGGATATAATGGGATTAGAGATTCCACCTTACATAGACGAAGCGGAAATGGAGAAATTATATATTCCTTCAAGTTTACAAAGTCCAGATGAATTTCAACCATTAACATTACCAAATGAATAGCCAAGAAATTATAGACAAGTTATTTGATTTAAAGGTTGACCTTAAAGCTGACCTCAACGAAATGGTTGATGAAGTGTACGCAAAATATCACGATACTGTGAATATGTCTTACTCGGAGTTAAAGGCTTGGAGTGAAACTAAATGCTCACGTTTAGCGTCATTAGATAGAAGTCCAGTAAATAGGAACTTAAATCTATTGAGCAAGAAAAAGGCTGATTGGGGTGCAAATGAAGTTAAGTCTGCAAACAGAACGATTAGTTTTGTTAGTAGAATGAAAAATATGGAGCAAGGCAAACCTGTAAACAAAGAGTGTCCATCTAAGAGGGATATTTCCTTAAAGAATTGGGCATACAATCCTAACAAATGATTTGGCAAGATTATAGAAAACTATATTTAAACGCAATAAAAACCTACTCACCTAAGTTCAAGAAAGAACTACAAAGGCAAGTGGATACTTATTGCGATACCCAAGATTTAAACGCTATAAGCGATAAGAAGATAAAAAAGACCATCCAAAACGTTCATATTGCAATGGGCGTTAAGATGGCACAAATTGCCGAGAAAAACGTTTCTAAACAAGTTAAAGGTTATTTCGGTCCAGAGGAGTTTAAGAGTAATCAAACTGATTTGTTTACTTACCTTATGTTAGCTTATTTAGAACAAAAAGGATTAGATAAAGTAGCTAAGGAAATAACTCAAACAACTAAGAATCAGATTCAACAATACTTGATGAAGTCAGTTGAGGAAGGTTTAACTATGCAAGAAACAATCAAGCTATTAAGAACTGCTGGGATAACGGATTACAGAGCAGAGATGATAGCAAGAACAGAAACAGGTAAAGCTGCAAATTATGGTTCTATGATTGGAACTGCTGCAACTGGTCTTGTAACTATAAAAGAGTGGATAGCAGCAAGAGATGCAAGAACAAGGAGAGTACCACCAGATGCGTTTGACCATTTTCATATGGATGGAATAAAAGTAGCATACGATGAAAAATTTAATGTTAAGACTAAGTACGGAGGTTTTGAGCAAATGTTACATCCTTGCGACCCAAGTGGAAGTGCTGGGGATGTTATCAATTGCCGTTGTACGTTAGGTTACGAAGCGGTTAGAGGAACGGATGGTAAGCCAAAAAGGTTGCAAGATAACCCACCAATGGGAGATATGGGGTTAGTTTGGAATCTGATAAATAATGTGGCTTTGATGCAAATTTCTAACTTAATAAGAGATTTGTTAGCAGATTAAAAAAAATTAATAACTTTGTTATATGAGTAAGATTGAAAACAAAAGCTACAATGATATGATTTTGGATATAGAGCCA
>Ga0315904_10001348_pt1 | contig 38784 bp, 30 predicted proteins | sample LakEriMetagenome_6_FD_203529 | JGI IMG/M metagenome (GOLD analysis project Ga0315904, IMG submission 203529) | Freshwater fungal communities from buoy surface, Lake Erie, Ohio, United States - Buoy 12 MA120 | ecosystem: Environmental > Aquatic > Freshwater > Lake | place: USA: Lake Erie, Ohio... | reverse complement strand
CTCCGGTGTTGTCAATTTCGCGAGGATTGTAGGAGCTAGTTACTGATGCCATGGTTCTCTATGGTTCTTAGTGATCGTGTCCGTGCTCGCCGTGTCCCTCGTGGTCACCGTGTCCGCCATGTCCAGGGCGAGGTGGTTGCAGTTGGCTTGCTGTCGCAAGTCGCTTGGGAACGTTTCGAATTCTCGACAGATACAAGGTTCGAGGTTTGATGTTGAGTTCTTCAAGTACCGCATAGGATCGCGGGTCATGGTGCAAGCCGTAGACACGGCTCGAGTGATCGTTCAAATCACCAAAGACAATCGCCCCTGTCGGACAAGCGTCTTGGCAAGCAGAACGGATATCTCCGTCATGAACTTTGCCGTCGCCCTTGGATCGCGAATAGATTTTGCCGTTTTGAACGCGTTGAACGCAGTAAGTACACTTCTCCATAACCCCGCGTCCACGCACCGAAACTTCGGGATTAAGAACCAGCGACTGGAGCTTCTTGGAAGCTTGTTCGCGCTTGTCCTGCCATCCGTAGAAGTAACCGTACTCATCGTTGTAGTTGAAGTAGTTGAATCGCCGTACTTTGTACGGGCAATTGTTCGCACAGTACCGAGTTCCAATACAACGGTTGTAAGCCATCGCATTGATCCCCTCTTCGGTGTGCACTGTTGCCGCGACAGGGCAGACTTGCTCGCAAGGTGCTGTCTCGCAGTGTGCACAGGCCATGGGCTGCATGACCACCTTGGCATCGATCGGGTTCTTGAACCCCGCTTGAGATTTCGCTGGATCAACATCCGCTTGGAAGTACCGGTCGATTCGCAACCAATGCATCTCACGACCACGGATGACTTGCTCTTTGCCAACGATCGGGACGTTGTTCTCAGCTTGGCAAGCCACGACGCAAGAGTTGCAACCAGTGCACTTGTTTAGGTCGATGGCCATACCCCAAGCATGATTTTGAGCCACTTCGGGTTCTTTCCAAAGCGACTTGTTTTCGAAGTGATGCTCGACGATCTGACTGGTAAAAGCTGGGTTTTCCTTGTACTCGAAATAGGTTCCTTCACGCACGAGCTGCGGTGCCCGTTTGGCCGTCTCGGACATCCCCAAATCGTCTAAAGCAAAGTGGTCCTGGGTGGTTGCCAATCGATAGGGCTCACCGAAGGACTTGACCGTAACACCGGTGTACAAAGAGGCTTGGTTCCATCGACGGAAGCTTGAAAGATCTGTCCCGACCGCGCCTGAGATCGTGCCGCCGAAATCCTTCGAGTGGCCGTAGCCATAATTGACCGTGAACGAGCCTTCGGCATGCCCCGGCACGATGAATACTGGAAGCTTTACCTTGCCTTCACCTGAAGTAAGAACTGCCAGTTCACCTTGCTTGAGTCCCAATGCAGCAGCCGTTGCAGGGCTGCAAATAGCCGCATTGTCCCACGTCAATTTCGTGACCGGGTGAGGGCACTCTTGCAGCCATCCGTTGTTTCCAAGCCGACCGTCATATACCGTATCGCTAGGAAGAACCAGAACTTCGATGTTGGCAGGATCAAGAGCCAAAGATAGTTCTGTATCCGGTAGCAAATAACTCCTCGATTGAAGGGTTACGCCAGGGAAACCTTCGATCCCCGATTGCAATTCCTTGGCATCAACCTTGAGCGCACCTTGGAAGAGCTTCGACTCGGAGCCGGCCAAAAAGCCAGCATGAAGAGCCTCTCGCATCTTGCGAATATTCGTAAGCTGCTCTGGCTTTCTTTGGACGGTCGTGTCGGTTCCAAAGAGTTTCTCAGCAGTATCGGAAATCACAACATCGGCGGGAAGCGAATCGATCGAAAGCCCAGCGAGCATCACCAACAGCTCGGTGGCTGTCTTGCCACCCAAAAGGGGAGCGATCGTTGGCTGACAAATGCTATAGGTGCCATCCATTGCACGCACATCACCCCAGGACTCCAAGGGATGGCATCCTGGGACTGTCCAGCGAGCATAATAAGCCGTCTCGTCGTCGTAGTTCGACAAGTAGACTACATCAGCGATCTTGGTCATCGCACCAGCGAGATCGACATCGCCAGCGACCGAGAAGACTGGATTGGGAGCTAGAACCCACAAACGATCGTACTTCGACTCTAGTGCATCGACGACGAAATCGTCTAGCTTCATCGACTTAACGCCGTTGATGTCCAACGGGTTCTCGTAGATCTTGACAGTCTTGCCAATGTTCCCGAGCTTGTTATTGATTCGAATCGCGGCAACTTGGGCCGCTAGCGAATGGTGAGATCCAACGGCCAAGACCGCAGAACCCTTGTTGGCCAAAAGATCGCTGGCTATGCATTCGATGGCTCTGGCGATCTTCTCATCGGCATTGAGATTCTCATAAGTCGTCGCTTCTTTTTTATCTTCAATGATCGTCCCGGCATCGATAGCCTTTTCGATCCTGTTTAAAAGAGCGTCGATCTTTGACGCTTGCATCGCCAATCGGAAATCGGCCGCAGTCCCGGTAACCGAGTATTGGGATTCAACGCAGTAGAGACGATTCATCCACTCGCCACCCGGGTCGCGATGATTCGCATACTGCCGAGAGTATTGCACGGCATTCGGGTCGCTACCTAGCAAATCCGAATCAAGAGCGACGATCACCTTGGCTTGATCCAAGTCGTAGACCATCGAGCAGTTCGAAGCACCAACGGCATCAAGGGCCTTGCCCACATTCCCTGTATAGACCGACTCGTACTTGACGAGCGTTGCTTCGGGGTACTTCTTGAGAACCTCCTTGAGCACGGTCCAAAAACTTGGACTGCGAGTCGGTTCGATAAGAATTGCCAACCCTTTTCCTGTACCTAATTGACCAGAGTTCTTGGCCACATAGCCTGTGAAAGCATCCCAGGTTTGCTTGCGATCGTCGTCGCTGTCACTGTTGCCGACGATAGGCTTGGACTTCGGCTCGGGACGGTTGAGCACCACGCCAATACGGTCTTGGTCGTAGAGCGAAAGGATAGCCCCTTGGGTGTAAACATCGGTTCCAGCCGAAGCAAGCTTTTTGTTGGAAGCTGTTTCCTTGGGCTGGAATTTTGCATAGGCCGGATGCTCTGCGTTTCCGTCAACCTTGAGCGGTCGGCCGTCAACATTGGCCACCAACGCGTGTACGACGCGTCCTGCCCACTCAAAGTTGGTCGCATAATGCTCGGGAATACCCGGTATGCGGCCTTCGGGTCTCATCACGAAGGCGGCGACCTCTTCACGGTTGTAGCGACAACCCGAGAGACCTCCCAGGGCCAAGGAAGCTCCCATGAGTTGCAACCAACGCCGTCGGGAAACACCTTCGGGGAACTCCGAAGCCGCTTGAGGGAACTCTCGATCCAAAAACTGTTGGAATTCAGGAGTCTTTTGAAGCTCGTCTAAGCTACGGAAATAACGAGTTCTGCTATCGATACCAGGTTGGCTCATCGGTGACAAACCGCACAGTTCGTTTGAGGGTTAATGTTGTTCTCAGCTCGAAGTTTCTTGCCCAACTCCAATTGTTCTTCGGCGGGCAAACTCCAGGCTAGATTGGTGACTTGATCAACAGGGCGAAGGTGAGGCTCAGGATTGCGGTGGCAGTCCAAACACCATGCCATCGATTGATTCTTGTCTTGGTGAACGATTTCCATTTGATCCACACGACCGTGGCAAGTGACGCACGAGACACCGCGATTGACGTGGGCCGAGTGGTTGAAATAGACGTAATCCGGAAGCCGGTGTATCCGCACCCAGTCGACCGATTCGCCAGTTCTCCAACTCTCTCGCAAAGGCTTGAGCTTGGGGGATTCTGAGTGAATTGCCGACCACTTGGGACCACCTGCGGATCCATCTGCATTCATCGTCTTGGGGCTGTGGCAGTTGATGCAAGTCTGGGTTGCCGGTATTTGCGAATGCGCGGACTTGTCCACCGAAACGTGGCAATACTTGCAATCCATCTTCAGTTCACCCGCATGCAATGCGTGGCTAAATGGAATCGGCTGCAAGGGACGGTAGCCAGTATTGAGCGTTTCGGGGCTCGTAGCACCCAGAAACAACACGCTCGCGTAGGCTCCACCCGCAAGTATCAGAAAGCCGAGCAATGCCAAGAACTTATTCGTCCACCTGGGGAATAGAAATCGTTGGGACATAGGCTAGGGGGTCAATTGGTTTCGAATCGCAAGCAATTCATGGGAAAGCGAGGGAATCTGAACGCCTTGGAACTGAAAAGTTGCAGAGCATTCATCCGACAGAACAGTTTAGTGTGAACCTGCAAATCCCAAAAGGTAGGTAACCTCTGAGCTTCGCGTAGTCTTGGCCCTAATCGGCAGGAATCCTTGAAATCTATTGGAAAAGAAAGCACTCAAAGCGTTTGGTGGCAATTCGTCGCACTTGATGATGCGCCTCGGTGGGATTGTTGTAATCGGAACAACCCGAAGCCCCCCACCTGCGGGCTTGTGAGGCTTACTCGTCAGCTTCAGCAGAGTCACCCGACAGGGACGAATCCGTTTCCTTGGCCTTCTTGTATCGAGCCCTGGCTTCTGCGTACTTTTGGCGATCGGGTGTGTTGGATTTAAGCCAATCCTCGATGCAGTCGGCCGCAGGAGGATTTTCAGAAGCCAAGATCATGAGTTTTTCAAGCTGTTTTCGGCACCAACCGCAACCAGTTCCCGCCCCTCCGCAATCGGCCAGTTGGCTCGGGATCTTCACCTGGTGAACCCGAATGTAGTTGAGCACCTTGCGGCAGGAAATGTGGAAGCATAAGCATAATTCGTCGTCGGCTTCCATCTCTGTAGCATTCAGTCTTGAGGTAGGTCCGAATCGTGCTTGTATTTATCGAGTTTTCGATAGAGCGTCCTGGCCCCTATCTCGAGAATCTTGGCTGCTTCCTCCCGATTCCCCGCAGTCATTTTCAAGGTTTCTTCGATGGCCCAACGCTCGATTTGATCCATCGTCTTACCGATTAAATCACCCGGAGGATTGCCGATGAGTTGCTGATCCAAAGGAGTCGCAGCAACCGCAGGCTTGGGCGAATCCCCTGGCTCTACGCCGAAGTTGCCAAGCGTTCCTTCCTCGTAGAGTTCCGGAGGAAGATCATCCAAATCGAGTTTTCCGTCGGTATCGAGAACCACCATTGTCTCGACGAAATTTCGTAGCTGCCGAATGTTTCCTGGCCAAGCATAACCAAGGAATTTGCGAGTAACCGTTGGTGTAAAGTTACAGGCTCCCCTGTTGTGTCTCTTGATGAATTGCTTGCGAAAGTGATCCATCAAGGGGACGATATCATCGCGGCGTTCACGCAGGGGAGGTAGGTGCACGGTTACGACTTTGAGGCGATAGTAAAGATCGTTGCGAAACTGCTGGTCTTCGATCATTTTTTCCAGCGGCCTGTTGGTGGCCGAAATCAGTCGCACGTTGACCTTGTGCGACTTGTTGTCACCAACGCGAGTGATCTGCTGCTCTTCGAGAACTCGCAGGAGTTTGATCTGGGTGCTCATGGGCATATCCCCGACTTCATCGAGAAACAGTGTCCCGCCATCGGCATACTGAAAGGCCCCTTCGCGATCCGAAACCGCGTCGGTGAAAGCTCCGCGGACGTGGCCAAAAAGCTCACTCTCCACGAGCGTTTCTGATACCGCGCGGACATTAAGGCCCACGAGTCGCTTGGCTTTTCGAGGACTGTTTTGATGGATCGCTTTTGCAATCATCTCCTTGCCTGTCCCGCTCTCGCCGGTGATCAACACCGTTGCATCTGTCGGAGCAATCCGCTTAAGCCGATCGATCAAGTACTGCATTTGCGGACTTGCAAATACAATCCCTTCAAAACCAAATTTTTCGTCGAGCCTTCGCCTCAGGTCGATGTTGGTCTGCCTGAGTTGCACGGCTTCAACGGCTTTAAGCGATATGGCGCGGAGCCGATTGGGAGTGATAGGTTTTTCCAGGAAATTGAAAGCTCCAAGCTGCATAGCCTCGACGGCTTTGGTAACCGTTGCATGCCCGGTTACCATGATCACATAAGCTTCTGGAAGCAATTGCCGGGCGGTAGCTAGGATCAGCATGCCATCGACATCATTCATGACCAAATCGGTGATGATAACATCGTAAGTATTCTGCTCGAGCATCCGCTTGCCCTCTGGGCCGCTGGTGGCGACCTGGCAACGATAGCCAACCTTTTCCAAGCTCTCGGTCATCGCTCGAGCATGAGCCGGATCGTTGTCAACGATAAGAAACGCGAATTGCTTGGGGTCGAGCTCCGAGGGGATTTCGCCCTCGGGGCCGGTTGCTGAATGAAGGTTGGAGTCGTCGGTTTCCATAACATCCAGTATACTCGGGCTGCTGAACTTGCGAATGGCCCAAAGCCTCCCAAGTGGTCGAGTCGCCCGATGTGAATTTGGAAACCCATTAGCTGGAACGAAGATCCTATGCCAGAAACCCCCAACGATGGCTTGGGCCAACCGACGGTTTGTCGAGGAGTTCGCGGAGCTACGACCGTCGAGGCAAATACCAAAGAAGCGATCCTCAAGGCCACTCGACAGCTTCTTGCATTGATCATTCGCAGAAATGGTATTGAGTCTAAAGACATCGCAAGTGCGATCTTCACCGTAACCCGGGACTTGAACGCCGAATTCCCAGCCTTGGCAGCCCGGCAAATGGGTTGGTTGGATGTCCCGCTGCTTTGCGGTTATGAAGTCGAGGTTCCCGGGTCACTGATGTCCTGCGTCCGCATCCTGCTGCATTGGAACACGAATCGCTCGCAAAACGAGATCCATCATGTCTACATCCACGACGCCATTGCGCTGCGACCGGACTTGAGCAAACTGCCACCGGTGGACTGGAAGGAACTCGAAGAGTGGATCGCTGTTCAAATGTCTCCCCGGGAATCGAAATAGCCCAACTCGATCAGGATCCTTTCGAATGCATCTACAGTGGATCAGCAGCTACTCGACCAGCGCACTGCACGCCGCTGAATGCCTGTGCCGATTTTCCTCCCAGGTTCAGGATGAAAATCTAAGAGATAAACTTGGTCCTGCAGCCCAAGCCTTGGGGACTTGCCTCGAAGATCTCGATGCCCAAAGAACTCAAGGTCTCTGGGATGAGTTGGCCGTTTTGGGCTCCAAAATCAACTCCAACAGCGCCCTGGCGAATCAACTCATAACGGAGCACGGCCAAGGCTTCGTCGAACAATCGTTGATCCAAAGACTCACCGGATCGATCACGGATGTCGAAGCGGCCTTCAAGCTCTTGTTCCCGAAATATGTCGAGCAATTCGATTACCGCATCCGACCACTTCAAGAACAGTGGATCGGCTATGGTAGCGGTTTTCTTGCCCACATCCGACGTTTAACTCGAAGCGATGAACTGATTCGAGAAGCTTGCGTTATCGGCGTGCAACCGATTCTCGGAGGAGCAGGACGGGCCCATGTCGAGCACCAAGCGATCCACATTGAGGCTGTCCTGACCAACCCACTGCCCGAACTCCCCGAAGTGGTGCGACTAGGCTGGCTGCTTTCGCAACTCCATTCACTTGGATTTCGCTCCCAGCTAACATACTCACAGGAAAGTCTTAGGAATCTTCTACCTATCGCAATGCTTATCCCGAGCCTTGCTGCTGCGGAAGTTCTCGAACTAACTCAATGCAATGAAGCGATCGCTGAGTTAGCGATCGAGAATTGGAATATTGCGATCCCTGCGAATCAGGACGTCTTGACAGAACTGATCCCTCTTCTGATGAACTGGTGGGAAACGTGCCTGAAAACCAAACCCGATTGGTCAGTAGCGATCAAGGCATTGGCGCAACGACTCGGGATCCAACCAGTCTAAACGTTCGCTAAATCTACCTATATGGGCCATGTCGCCCGGGGCATTGCACGAAACCACGTAGAGTTCCTTTTTCTCGATCAAATACAGTGCGTCTTGATGGAACTCTCGACCGATCCAGCATCCGGTCGTCAGGTCGCAATCGATCAGCCAACTCGGTTCGCCGTGGCCACTCATAGGCGAGTACCCTATTAGGCGAATAATCGCTCGATGCGGTAGTTTGTCCAAGCGGCTTTTTAGTGACTCGTCTGCCAAGCGGTTTTTTTCCTTCGGCCAAACCTCTCCTGTGGTGGCAAAGGCACTCAGGACAATCGCCGGATCGCACAACTCTCTTTCCGGTTTTGCGATATAAAAGCGAGTTTCAAAATAGGCTGGATGAAAAGTGTTACTCATTGTCTTGATGAAGCTTTGCGATCAATGAGTTCAATTCAGGCGATGGCACTCCGAGTAAAGCCAACTGGTCTCGAAGCGCAATGACTCTCTCTTGATCCGTACCAAGCCTAGATGCGGCTCCTACAAGCTCCCGATCCATGTCTACTTCCATGGGAAAACTCGAGCCGGCAACGATACCCCAAGTATGTCGCATCAGAGCTAAGATGCTGTAAGCGGTCGAGTATTTGTCGGAAATCAACGGTTTACCATGATCGCCGATAGAAAACGGAAAGACTCGTTGGTGAAACGTGCGCCAACGATCCAGAACCAACAGCGCCTCGGAAAAACGCCCGAGTCTGTAGAGTTTCATCGTCCAATCAAAATAGAGTTGAGAGACCTCACGAGTCGGCCACCCCCTATCCCAATGCCCTTCCCAACGCTCAAGAGCGAGCCGTTCGGCGACTTCAAAGACTTGAACACTCTTTTCAATTTGCTGTTGATTCGCAAACAACGTCGATTCGCTTCGAAGGGCGAAAATCGCATGCGTCAAAAGCATGGGGCGACCTGGGTTGCTAACAAATAGTTCGACTGCCGATGTGACAACATGGTCGAGGATTTGCAAAGCGACCTCTGGATTCTCTTCCATCAATAAATCGGCTCTGTGGCGGTCGATGGCATTTCTCAGGTCGATCGAGTCTAACAGATAGCTATCATCCTGTTTACCAGTGTTTTCGCTAATCAAAATCTCGACCTCCTCTCTGGCCAAGTCCAAGGCCGCGATTGCTCGTTTAAAGCTTTCAGGGGTCTTTGTTGGGAGTCCGTTGGCAAGGTGAAACAAGGATGTTGCCATCTGAAATCGAAGCTTGCGGCTATCAGGGTTGGTTTCTAGCAAGCGTCGTTGCGTTTCAATGACCTTAGATCGATCCAGTACACCCTGATCCATCTGGCCAAGCAGATAATGGCATAGCGAAGAGTAGTGCCGCAGTACCGATAGAGTTTGCAAAGCAGATTCAGTTTCGCCGTATCTGGCAATCCAATCCTCAACACAAGCGATACTCTCGGATAGTTTTTCTTCGTATTCACCAGGCGAAATCAATGTTCGCTCGATGATGTTATCCCCGAAAGCATTGTGCATCTTACCGATGACTTGGATCGTCTCATTGGTAGCTTCGATCGCGTCATTTCGAGACTTGCTGATCAGTGCTAGAGCGCCAAAGTTGGTTCCAATCAAAAGGATCGCTAGTATCGTTGTAAGTGGATGCCTTCGCATCGCTCTTATCGTACTCCTAACAAAAGAAAGCTTTCGGGCCGAGACGTTTTGACCTGCTAAGTATCTTTTTAAATCCGCTTGAAACTCTTTCGCAGTGGGATACCTTTGCTCGGGATCCTTTGCAAGGCACTTCATGACGACGGCTTCGAGGTCCCGCGATAGCTCCTGTCGGATCATCGATGGGCTTGCAGGGACACTCATGCGAACCAGACTACGAACCTGACTTTCAAAGTCAGCATCGAAAGGAGTTCGACCGGTAAGCAATTGGTAAAGAACCACCCCCATCGAATAGACATCGGTCGTGGTTCGCAAGTCCTCTGCGGGACCGGATGCTTGCTCGGGTGACATATATCTTGCTGTGCCAACAATAGCACCTTCATTAGTCCAGTCCGATGAAACCGCACCAATCTGTTTGCACAACCCAAAATCGGTCAAAACGGGTCGGTAGGGAAAGCCATCCGATGCGTAGTCCAATTGCTGCCTATCATAAAGGAGGATATTCCCTGGCTTGATGTCTCGATGCAACGTTAACTTCGAATGCGCGTAATGAACCGACTCGGCTACTTCAGCCATTAAACTCGCAGCTTGTTGCTCTCCCATAGGCTCTTGCTGGCTCTTGAACCAATCCCCCAACGATCCGAGAGGAGCATACTCACAAGAAATATAAGGTAGGTTGCCTATGCGTCCGGTGTCAAAAATCCGGATGATTCCAGGATGGGATAACTGTGCAGTACTCTGGGCCTCCCCCAAGAATCTTGCCCGATACTCCTGCGATTGCCTCTTCGAAGGCTTCAGCATTTTGATCGCTACATGGATTTGCAGGATCGTATCGAAGACCCTAAATACAAAAGCATTAGCACCAACGCCGATAAGGACGGGATCCAAAAAACGCTTGCCTTGGAGATCCGTCGATGGATTGAAATCGGGGGATTGACTGGCGTTTAGCCCTCTTGCAAAGGATCCGAAACTCTCGAGCTGATGGGATTGCTCCCCAAGCAAACGCAAACATTCCTCAAGATCCTTTTGGTGCAATACGCCTTCGCCCTCCCGTTCGTCTTGCTTCAGTTGATCGATCAACGCGTTAAGTCGTACGATCGCGCTTGGGCTGAGGCTTTCGGGTTCTAGCATGGCTATGGGCAGACTTAAGGTTTACTGGCTCGATCAACTTTCATCGAATTGCTTTCTCAATCGAGCGATGCACCGCCCTATGAGCATTCGCACATCGTCCTTCGAGCGTCCGATCCGACTGCCGATCTGTTCAAAAGTCATGTTTTGTTCGAAACGCCAAGCCAATACTTTTTGGATTTCATCAGGTAGCGATCGAACGGCATTCATCACCTTGCGAAACCGCTCCTCATCGATCATCGAATCGAGTTGGGAAGTCTCATCGCCTAGAATCTTACGGAATTCATCTGAGGTGATCTCGTCGGTTGTTAGCTCCCTTCGTACATCCCGCTTCTCAGCTTTCAGAAAACGACGCCGAAGGTCTTCGATTTTACTCATAAGAACCCGCCGTAGGTAACCGCGAATCTCTTTCGGCTTCTTATCGGCGATGTCTTGGATATTTGCCTGGGCCGCATTGAGTGTCTGTTGGATCACGTCCGAATCATCCACTTTTTGCCCAAGCTCTGGGTCGATTTCCTTGGCCGCGATCGACTTCAGTAGAGGTCTGTATTTACGAAGCCAATCGGACAAATCTCGATCGGTCGACTCCGATTTGCCAGAGGACTGCTTGCCTGGATCTTCGAATTCTTGGCCATCTTGATCAATCATGGCAATAGAGCAACAGGGCAATTATTTTCCTGTCACTCTGGGTTCCCGAGGGTTAGAGTATCATTACTTAAGGCTTCAAGTGCGGTGAAGCAAAGCAACAGCATGGACGACAGCCAACTCGCCTCGCCCAACCTCACCGACACCCTCTCCCGTTTTTCCTTTCAGCCCTACGAGCGTCGGCCCAACCTCAAGGATATCGGCTATCCTTCTTACTAACTCCGATTTGATCGGTGATAGCTTGGGCGACTCTAGCAAGACCACACAATCCAAGTTTACAAGATCCCAACCAGCTTGTCGAACGTTCGCCATAGCTAAACGAAGCATTTCAGCAGAATCTCTCCCTCGGTTCTCTGGTCGATCGTTGGGAAATATCTGACCTATGTCCGGCAAGCCTGCTCCGCTTAAGACTGCATCGGTGATTGCGTGCAAGAGCACATCGGCATCCGAATGCCCGACAAAATGCCGACCTTGCTCGATCACTACTCCACCGAGAATCATCGATCCACCTGTCTCGATGCGATGGGAATCGTACCCCATCCCGACTCGAATCGCATTGAGCAGATTGTTTTTCCCGTCCATGACTTACACCGTGGGCCTAGCCGAGCAAAAACTAAACACCCTTGGGATTAAAGTAGTCAGGCTCTTTGCCCTCAATCCATTTGATGTTGCATCCGATGCTTGGAGTCTGTTTGTCAGACACGCTACTTCCGCTTAATATCGCATCCAATGCAGCACGCAGATCTGCCCCAGTGACAGGCTTGTCGTTCCTAGGACGAGAATCGTCGATTTGGCCCCGATAGACCAACTTTTGGTTGTGATCAAACACAAAGATGTCGGGTGTACAAGCCGCCCGATAAGCTTTCGCGACCTCTTGGGTTTCATCGTACAGATAGGGGAATCGATACCCCTGGGCCCTGGCCTCGCCCTTCATCGCCTCTGGGCTGTCCTCTGGATGGGTCGTTATGTCGTTGGAACTGATCCCAACAAAGTGCACCCCCTTGGGTTGATAATCCTCGTAGAGTTTTGCCAACTGACCCGCGATATGCTTTACAAAGGGGCAGTGGTTGCAGATGAACATCACCACCAAGGCTTTTCCACCGGCCAAATCGCCAAGGGACACTTGGGCACCATCGATATTCGGCAATCGGAAATCGGGAGCAGGAGTTCCCAAGGGTAACATCGTACTGGCAGTCTTAACCATAACCTTTGAAGTCCCATATCAGGAGTAGCTTGCAAAATATGTAGCGGAGACTCGGAGTATACCCAAGCCACCTAAGGATCTGCAAGCATGCAAAGGCTATTGGTCGTCTTGTCCTTCTATATTCCTGCTCTTGTCCAAACCAGCCCGCTGCATGAGCGACGAGCGTAGCGAGATTTCAATTTGATCGTCATCCCCCGGAGGCGGTCCGCTGGCACCGAGTTCCTCAGGATTGTATCGAACCTCGTATTGATGCTTGGCAATTGAAATAATCACTCCCGGATCCAGACGCTTGCGAGACACCCGATATCCGTTGACCTTGGTTCCATTGCGACTATCGAGATCCTTGACGAACCAATACCCCTGCTCGAGGGTCAACCGGCAGTGCTGCCCTGAAACATTCGGGAACCTCAAGACGACATCGCAAGTCTCGCGACGTCCTACCAAAATACGGTTTTTCTTCAGCGGAATGTCTTCCCCGCCACCGGTCGGAACCAAAAATCCCATGTTTGCCATGATGGGCCGCTCTTAGGTTGTGAAATTTATCCTATACCAAACCGCTCAAACTTGATAAAAATCTACGCTGTCAATCCCTTAGCGTCAAATAACGAGCCCCTTATTTAGGCACCCAATCGAGCGAATTATGGCAAAAACAACCATGCTTTTCGGAGCCCTGCTCTTGGGGATTTCCCTGCTAATCCTGGTATTTACCCAAAAGATAGGCAGCCCCAGTATTTTTATCCCGGCTGCCGTCGGCCTACCCTTGTTGCTCCTGGGATTCTTGGCCGACAAACAACCGATGCAACGCAAACTGCTGATGCACATCGCCGTGACCGTCGGACTCCTAGGGGCTCTTGCTTCGCTTGTACCAACTGTCATTCAACTCCTAAAGCTCGCCAAAGGCGAATCACTCGATCCGATGCGCGCCGGATCGGTCTTTTCCATGGCCATCCTCTGCGGTCTGTACGTCTTTCTATGCGTTAAGTCCTTCATCAACGCCCGGAAAAATCGCGAAGCTGGTAAATCTACCGAATCGACTTAATGACTAACTGAAGATTTTGGAAGTCGAACCTTGCCCACTCCGGCAAACATCCCCGAAGCTCTTTCAGCGATCCTGGCCCGCTACGGCAACGCCTGTAGCGAAGGCCTGCTCGCTTCGATCGCAAGCGCCGAAAAGCTAGAGGCCTGGTTCGAGCCAAACCTCGATGATCGCCTTCGCTTCGAATCGACTCTGGTGGTTCTTTCCCAGCAAGCCCTCTATGCTTGGGATAAACCTACAAGCCAATGGAAACGTTGGTCGCTGAGCCCTTCGGTGAGTCTGCGCAAGGTGGATCGGGCAGGCCTTGGGGTTCTCGAACTCTTCGATGACCAAGGCCTCATCGCCCACTGGCGATACACAGCAGCCCAACTCAATGGTGCTGCGTCGATTGTCACCGAATTCCAAAAGATCCGTTCTGGCGAAGACGATTCGGGGGCCGCGTCGATCTGTCCGTCTTGCGGTGGACCGATGCAAGACGGCCAAGTTCTATGCTCGAATTGCGCACCGACCGCAGTCCCGAGCACATCTCGATCGCTTATGCGATTGACCCGCTTTGCCCGTCCGCGAGCACTCATCATCGCCGTCGGTTTTGCCCTGACGGTCCTTAGTACGACTGCGGCGATGATCCCTCCGCTGCTGACCAAGCCGCTGATGGACTATGTGCTGATCCCTCACCAAAGCAACTTGCCGGCCCGCTTTGATCTTGTTCCCTGGCTCCTGGGTGGAATGCTTCTGGCTGCGCTGCTAAGCTGGGCTTTGAGCTGGGCCAAGACTTATGTTATGGCGACCATCAGCGAACGCATCAGCGCCGATCTAAGAAATGCGACCTATGGGCATCTGCAGAAACTCTCCTTGGAATTTTTTGGTGGTAAGAGAACCGGCGATCTAATCTCTCGCGTCAGCGACGATACCCAACGCATCTGCGACTTTCTCTCGATCCATGCGGTCGACTTTGCTACCGACATCATCATGATCGTCATCACAGCCGCTTTGCTCATTTGGCTCGATCCGACCATGGCACTTGTGGGATTGCTCCCCTTCCCGTTCATCGCTTGGATCGTTGCTAGAGTCCAAGCTCGCATGCGAGCGGGCTTTGCCCGAGGCAGTTCGGCTTGGGCCGAAATGGTGAATGTTCTTGCTGACACGATCCCAGGGATTCGAGTTGTCAAAGCTTTCGCCCAAGAAAATCGAGAAGTCGCTCGCTTCCAACAGAGAAACGATCATGTTCTGCACGCCAACGATCGGGTCAATCGACTTTGGGCAGCCTTTGCGCCGATCATCACTCTGCTGACCGACATCGGATTGTTGATTATCTATGGATTCGGTGCCTACCAAATATCGAGAAACAGACTCTCGGTAGGAGATTTATCGGTCTTTCTCATGTGGGTATCTCGGCTGTATCTTCGACTCGATGATATGAGCCGACTGCTGGCCAACGCACAGCGCACGGCAGCCGCCACCCACCGTATTTTCGAGATACTCGACCGAGTACCGAGTGTCGCTGAACCGACCAGTCCTGTGCATCCTGGACGAGTCCAAGGCCGGATCGAAATCCAAAAAATCACTTTTAGCTACGGAGCCCGCCAAGTCATCCACGACGTGAACTTGGTCATCGAGCCGGGTGAAATGATCGGACTTGTCGGGCCCAGTGGTGCTGGCAAAAGCACGCTGGTAAACCTCGTTTGCCGGTTCTATGACGTGGCCAGCGGATCGATCCAGGTCGATGGCGTAGATATTCGCCAGTACCCGATTAGCGAGTACCGCAGCAATATCGGGATCGTTCTCCAAGAACCTTTTTTGTTCTTCGGCTCGATCGCCGAGAACATTGCTTATGGTCGCCCCAACGCCACGCGAGATCAAATCATCGCGGCAGCTCGAGCCGCCAAAGCCCACGATTTCATCTTGAAACTGACCGATGGCTACGACTCGCTCGTGGGCGAACGGGGCCAATCTCTCTCGGGTGGCGAGCGACAACGGATATCAATCGCTCGAGCTTTACTCACCGATCCTAGAATCCTGATTCTCGACGAAGCCACCTCGGCGGTAGATACCGAGACCGAGCGAGAAATCCAAGAAGCCCTCGATGTGCTTGTCCAAGGCCGCACAACGATCGCGATCGCTCACCGGATCAGCACACTCCGCAAAGCCAATCGAATCATCGTGCTCGAGAAAGGAAGGGTTACCGAAATCGGTAACCATGAAGAGTTGCTGGCCAAAAAAGGTACGTATTACCGGCTAAACCAAGCCCAAAAACACTTGGCCGATGCGGCCGTCTGATCCGTCCGATCCGTCTGATCCGTCCGATCTAATGCAAGTTATAGCGGTTCATTTTGTAATGAAGCGTTCGAACGCTGATTCCCAATGACTTTGCGGTCCGCTCGCGATGAAAGTCGTTGGTCGTCAGAGCTTGCGCAATCGCTACCTTCTCTGCCGCCTCGGCGATCTCGATCAGCGTCCCCTTGAGCGTCGAATCCTCCTTGGGCCCCCTGGTCAACTCCGCCGGTAGATCCTTGACATGAATCTCTTCACTTGCACTGGTGATCACTAATCGTTCGATCACGTTGCGGAGTTGCCGAATGTTCCCCGGCCAAGCGTTTTCGGTGAGCAGTTTCATGGCTGCCGCATCGAGCACTTTCGGTGCACGACGGTGCCTTAAACAGAAGTGATCCAAGAAGTGTTTGATCAGTAGTGGAATATCCTCGCGACGGCTCCTAAGGGGCGGAACTTGGATCGGAATGATATTCAGTCGGTAATACAGATCCTCCCGAAAGGTTCCTTCTTCGACAAGATCCTGGATATTGCGATTCGTTGCCGAAACGATCCTTGCGTCGGACCGAAGTACCTGCTCGCCCCCGACTCGTGTGAAATAGCCTGTTTCGAGCACACGCAACAGATCAACCTGACTCTTCGTTGGTATCTCGGTGATCTCATCGAGAAACAAGGTTCCACCAAAGGCTTGCTCAAAACAGCCCGGCTTTTGCCGCGAAGCACCCGTAAACGAACCTTTTTCATGCCCGAAAAGTTCACTTTCGAGCAAGGATTCCGGGAGCGCACCGAGATTCATCGCCACAAATGGTCCCCCGGCTCGGTTGCTCAAATCGTGGATGGCTCGGGCCATCAATTCCTTGCCGGTCCCACTCTCACCTTGAATCAATACCGTCGCGTCTGTAGGTGCAACTTGTCGGATCTGTTCCAATACTTCCTGCAATGCACCGCAGTTACCGATGATCCCAGAAATCTCTCCGGCTGCTGCTAGCTTGCTTCGAAGCTCGAGGTTTTCGTTTCGCAGTCGATAATGCTCGGCAGCCTTTGACACCTGTTGGCGTATCAGATTCAGATCCACAGGCTTGGTGATGAAATCAAATGCCCCGCGCTTCATAGCCTCGACCGCACTCTCGACCGTACCATGGGCCGTGATCACAATCGATGTCGTCTCGGGCTTGCGCTGCTGAACGAGCGAAACGAGATCCAAACCATTTCGCTCCCCCGGCATGCGAACATCGGTTATGACCAACTGGAAGTTGCCTGCATCGAATTTCTCAAGGGCTTCATTCACCGAAGACGCGGTGTCAACGAAATCCACTTCATTAACTAATCCCTTGGCAAGTCCGGATCGAATGTTCGGCTCGTCATCGACGATCAAGACACTAAAAGGTAGGTTTTCTGGCATGGTCTAGGTTGGATTCACGTTCGGTAATGTGAGCTGAAAAGTAGTTCCTTGAGGGGACGTCCTGAAATCAAGCGTCCCCTGATGCTGTCGAATGATCTTGTCACAGATAGCCAAGCCCAAGCCGGTGCCGGAACTCTTTGTGGTGAAGTAGGGATCGAGAATTTTGTCCTGCAGGTTCTCGGGAATCCCGCACCCGGTATCACTAACCTCGATCCTCGCAGAGGTTTCGTCTCGAGTGACTTCGACACGGAGGCTTCCCCCTTGAGGCATCGCGTCCATGGCATTGACCATCAAATTCAAAAGGACTTGCTCGAGCCGACCTCGGTCAGCAGTGATCACACAAGGTATCTGGCAAGGACTGAGTTCCAGTCGGATCCCCCGACTCTGTGCTTGGGGTGCCACCAACTCCACCTGACGCGACACCAAATCGTTCAGATTGACTTGGGTCAAATCCAAGTTGCTTACGGAGGCAAAATCCCGAAAGGCTTCGAGAACCCCACCGATTCGAGTCAACTCTGTCCGGATGATTCCAAGCATACTGCGGCTTTGATCCGTGGTACCATCGATCTCCAATTGCTCCTCGAGAAGTTGAACGTGGAGCGATAATGCAGCAAGAGGATTTCGAATCTCATGGTGCAAGCCCCCCAGCAACGAGCCCAGACCGGTGTAGCGTTCCATTCTCCTCATCTGCTCTTCCATCAACGTACTCATCGTGATGTCTCTAATCTGTAGCAGGTTGCCCATGACCGAACCGTCGCGACCTTGCAACGACTGACAAGATGCGAGAAGTATTTTTCGATTGCCTCCAGGCATGATTTGAAACTCCCGTACCAAGATCGGAGATCCATTTTCGACCCAGTCGCCTCGAAACTTTTCGAGCGGCAGACGATCCAGATTTTTCAGCGGCTGTCCGAGTCGCTCGGCAGGAAAATCCAAAAGCTCGCAACCACATTTGTTGATACTCGTGATCCGTCCCTCTAAATCGGTCGTGATCACTGCCGTCTCCATGCTGCTGAGAATGTCCGTCGCAAGCGCCTTGACATCTCGAAGCGACGCCTGAGACGCGTGGTAGGCACGCCACAAAAGCAAAACCGCAATCCCCGTGACGATCACGTTGAGAAAAATCAAAACTGCAAGTCGAAATTGCCATCGCAACTCCAGAGCCAGTGACTCCGCCTCTCCCAATGCCTCGCGAGGTAAACTCTTGGTGAGCTCGTCCACCATGGACTGCTCTTTCAAGAAGTCGATCATCATCCAAATCGTCGTGACCAGGGCTGCGGTGCTAAGTAGCGCCAAGCCAAACATGGCCATTCGATACCTGCGGTTTGTTTCCTCGGTTGAACTTTGAAACATCGATAACTCGATCATCTAGCTCGCCGGTAGACCTGGACTCTGCAAAGCGAGCTTGTGTCTAACAGGCAATTTTTGCGCCAATAAAAACAAATCTTAAAAATCGAGCCAAATGGCTCTCATTCGTTATATCCGAAAGGAGGATTCTAGACCGACACGCAAACAATTGCAGAACCTCTGCAAAAGGATTCGCACCGAGAAACGATTGAAAAAGCCGACCTGTAAGCTTTCTAACGACAACCCATAGCATGGAGTCGCTAAGACCAACGGTTCGATCAACTTGGCACGGATATTGCTCGCTAGAGGTTTCCTAACTGCTTGCAGTGTTTGGGACTCGCTGGTTTCAACGCCAAAAAACCCAAGCTTGAAGGAATCGTAATCTCCATGAGTACCGAACCAGTCAGAAATCAGAAGACCTTCTTCACGATGAAAAAAATATTTGTTTTCGCGACACTCTTTACCATTGCATCGACCATGTTTTCGACGTTCGATCAATGGAAGCAGCCGGCGAGTCAATACTTGGGTATCCCATTAGGATCCTCCGAGCCTCATAGCGAAGCTCATCAGCAACCAGGCCATGCGGTTGGCCACCATGCTAAGCACAAGATTTTCGTTACCAGCCCAGTAATTCAGGACGTGACGCTCACGCAACAGTATGTGGCTCGTGTTCATTCGCGGCGACACATCGAGATTTGCGCTTTGGAGGGTGGTTACTTAAAAGATATCAACATCAACGAAGGCCAGACGGTCAAGAAAGGGGATCCGTTATTCCAGATCCTTCCGACGCTCTACGCAGCTAGGCTTGATGCAGACATCGCCGAAGCACAACTTTCGCAAGTCGAATACGACAACACCAAGCGGCTTTTGGACAAAAACATCGTCTCCCCTCAGGAGCTCAAGATCGCCGAAGCGAAACTTGCCAAAGCGAATGCCAAAGTGAAGTTAGCCCAAGCCGAGATGGGTTTTGCCAATATCACAGCACCCTTTGACGGAATCGTGGATCGATTGCATGAACAGGAAGGGAGTCTGATTGCGGAAGGTGCGGTCCTTACAACGCTTTCGGACAACAGTGTTATCTGGGTTTACTTCAATGTGCCCGAGGCCCGGTATCTTGAATTCCAAGAAGCGATGCGTACCGATCCGAAACTATCAAATTATGAAATCCAATTGCGACTAGCAAATCACAAAATGTTTGGCCAAACCGGCAAGATTGGCGCCATCGAGGCTGATTTCGACAACGAAACGGGCAACATCTCTTTTCGGGCCGACTTCACAAACCCAGATGGATTGCTTCGTCACGGCCAAACCGGCACGATCTTGATCCATCACCATGACTCCGGAGCGATTGTGATCCCTCAGCGAGCGACCTATGAAATCCTCGCTAAGAAATATGTGTTCGTGATCGATGAGCAAGGTGTCGCACATCAGCGAGAGATCCATATCCAGCACGAACAAGACGATATTTTCGTGATTGACGAAGGTCTTCAAGCGGGCGAAAAAATCGTCCTGGAAGGGATTCTCCAGGTCCGCGACGGCGACAAAGTGGATTACGAGTTCCAAGCTCCAGAAGACGTGCTGGCACATCTGAAATACCACGCCCAGTAGTCCTTAGTCCACCTATCGATTCGAACCTATGTTTTCAAAATTTCTGCATCGGCCGGCTTTGGCAATCGTCATTTCGCTCTTGATTTTGTTCATGGGCGGACTGGCAATCAATATCCTCCCGATATCTCAGTTCCCTTCGGTCGCCCCCCCGAGTGTTCGCGTTTCGGTATCTTACCCGGGTGCTAGCGCAAAGATCCTCGTCGACTCCACCTTGGTGCTGCTCGAGCAAGCCATCAACGGGGTTCCCCACATGCGTTACATGATCGGGGATGCCACCAGCGCAGGGGAGGGAACCATTCAGGTGATTTTTGAACCTGGTACCGACCCCGACGTGGCGGTCATGAACGTCAACAATCGAGCGCAGATGGTCAAAAACAATCTGCCAGATATCGTTCAGCGCGAAGGTGTGATCGTCATGCAAAACATGACGAGCATGCTCATGTACATCAATGTCTTTAGCACCGACCCAGGGGTTGACCAGAACTTTTTGTACAACTACGCGACGGTCAAAGTTCTCAACGAAATCAAACGAATCCCGGGCGTTGGACAAGCGGTCATTTTAGGGAATCGCGCCTATGCGATGCGGGTTGAATTAGACATCGATCGCATGCGTGCCTACAACATCAGTGCTGAGGAGGTCATGAAAGCGATCGCCGATCAGAGCATGATCGGATCGCCAGGAAGACTCGGCCAAGCGACCGGAAGTACTTCGCAAACTCTCGAATATGTTCTAACCTGGGTCGGGCGATACCAAACTGAGGCAGAATATGACAATATCATTGTGCGCTCAACGCGGAAGGGAGAGCAGATCAAGCTCAAGGATATCGCGTCGGTACACTTAGGCTCCTCGTTCTACGACCTGTACTCCGATATCGACGGACTCCCATCGGCTGCGATCGTGATGAAGCAAAGCCCGGGCTCGAACGCGGCCGAAGTGATCAAGAAGGTCAAGGAAAAGGTCGAGGAAATCAAGCGAAAAAGTTTTCCTCCTGGGATGGACTACGCGGTAACCTACGACGTGTCGCAATTCCTCGACGCATCGATCGAAAAGGTGCTCCATACCTTGTTCGAAGCTTTCATCTTGGTGTCGCTAGTAGTGTACTTTTTCTTGGGAGATTTCCGCAGCACTCTGATCCCGACGCTCGCAGTCCCTGTGTCGCTTATCGGAACTTTCTTCTTCATGATGATTTTTGGGATGTCGATCAATTTGATCACCCTTTTCGCCTTGGTTCTGGCAATCGGCGTGGTCGTCGACGATGCGATCGTGGTCGTCGAAGCCGTCCACGAAAAGATGCACTCGAAGCATTTAGGGCCTTATGCGGCCACCAAAGAAGTCATTCAAGAAATCAGCGGTGCCATCATCGCCATCACGCTGGTCATGACAGCGGTGTTCATACCCGTGACTTTTCTTCCTGGGCCGGTAGGAGTTTTCTATCGACAATTCGCCTTGACCATGGCTATGTCGATCGTAATCTCAGGCGTCGTCGCACTGTCGCTGACCCCAGTTCTCTGCGCGATCATCTTAAAACCCCTATCCGATAGCGCTCCAGAGACGGGCTTGATCGCTGACATCAATCGATTCCTCAATGGCGGTTTTGGTCGATTCGCATTCCTACCCCGAGCATTGATCTGCTTGCTGCTGGGCTCTGCCGTTGGGTACGGCGTTCACCGTCTACTCCATATCCATTTGGTGCATGAGGTGATCTCTGAACAAATCAAGCTCGACGATACGCGAATCAATATCTTCGCTGGACTTGCCGCATTGCTCGGTGCACTTACCTTCCGAGCCACCTTCTCAGGAAGCGATGGAAGCAAACGGGTTCGCAGCCCCATCGGAATGTTCCTGAAACTGTTTAACCTTGGTATCGAGAAAATCACTCAAGGGTATGCGGGTATCCTTCGACACATCATCACACGGCGTATCCTGACGATCGGTATCATCGCAGCCTTCGCCTATGGAATCCTGTTTGTGAACCGGGTTTTACCGACCGGCTTTATCCCGCTTGAAGATCAAGGCATGATCTATGGAATTGTTCAGACTCCACCAGGATCAACGCTGGAATATACCAATTCCAAATGCCATGAACTCCAAGCCGTCTGCAAAGAACTCGAAGAGGTTAGTTCGGTTTCTTCGATTGCAGGCTACGAAGTCTTGACCGAAGGACGAGGCTCGAACGCAGGCACCTGCATCATCAACCTAAAACCATGGGCCGATCGCACGAGAACCTCCAAAGACATCATCGCGGATCTCGAAGAACGAGGGCGCAAAATATCGAATATCAAGTTGGAGTTTTTTGAACCTCCCGCCGTTCCAGGATTCGGTGCCGCAGGTGGATTCTCAGTCAACCTGCTAGATAAAAATGATAGTGGGGATTACACCGAACTCGGTAAACAAACCGATCGATTCATGGAAGCCCTCGGAAAACGACCCGAAGTCAAAGGCTTGTTCACCTTCTTCGCAGCCAATTATCCCCAATACGAAATCATCATCGACAATGATGTGGCGATGCAAAAGGGGGTTTCGATTCGCGATGCCATGGATAACTTGTCGATCGTCATCGGTAGCACCTGGGAACAAGGCTTCGTGCGCTTCGGGCAGTTCTACAAAGTCTATGTCCAGGCCAAACCCGAGTTTCGCCGGTTTCCGCGAGATCTCGACAATCTGTTCGTCAAAAATGACGCCGGCGAAATGGTTCCCTATTCGGCATTCATGCGAATCGAGAAACGACAAGGACTCAACGAAATCAGCCGTTATAACCTCTATCCCACTGCGCCCATCCAAGGCGCCCCGGCTCCTGGATACAGTAGCGGTCAAGCACTCGCGGCCATTCGTCAAGTAGCAGCCGAAACACTCCCACAAGGCTTCGATATCGGCTGGCAAGGTCTGGCTTACGACGAAGCAAATGCTGGTAACACCGCAGTCTATATTTTTCTCATCGTTGTTATCTTCGTCTATCTAGTGCTCGTAGGCCAGTACGAAAGCTTTTTGCTACCGCTAGCCGTGATCGCTTCGTTGCCCATCGGGATCTTCGGCTCGTTTTTCCTCCTCAAGGGACTTGGACTTTCAAATGATGTCTATTGCCAAATCGGCCTCGTCATGCTCGTGGGACTCCTTGGTAAGAATGCTATTCTAATCATCGAGTTTGCTGTTCAGCGAAGGCACGAAGGCCTGAGCATCCAAGACGCGGGAGTGGAAGGTGGCGCATTGCGTTTCCGTCCGATTTTGATGACATCCTTTGCTTTTATCGCTGGACTACTCCCGCTAGTGCGTGCGACGGGACCCGGTGCGTTAGGAAACCGAACCATCGGCACAACCGCCGTCGGAGGGATGCTACTTGGTACCGTCGTGGGGGTTCTGGTAATCCCGGGCCTTTATTATCTGTTTGCCAAGATTGGGGATGGCAAGCGACTCATCCGCGACGAACATGAACAACCCATGAGCGAAATCCTCGAACGCCACTCTTCGGAAAGCTCTGCGTCATCTCACGGCCAGACGCACTGAAAAAGATCTGCAATTCTTGGCAAAACCCGGACAATCGTTGCGATCGATTCACAAGCTAGAGTCGACGGGACGATACACAAAAGGCCAATCGGGCTAGATCTTTACCGGGATTTCTAAGATTGCACGAATTCAGGGATCAATATGAAAGTTTCGCAAGGTTCGCGGTCTGACGCACTGCGAAATATCCGTCGAATGATCGCATCGTTTTGCTTAGGAAGTTGCGCTCTGTCTGTGGGTTGCGGAATTCCCAATCTTCGTTGCCCCCAACCTGGCCCGGTCCTACCTGAGGCTTACAACTGGAACAATGGAACCCCGTTTGGTAAGAACTCGGTGCCAATGAGTCAGCCGACGGCAAGCACACAGGATGAGCCTAGCGAGCCTGATGAGCCTAAGGTTCCAAGAGTCGAAACATTCGCCAAAAAGAAATCTCCGCTATTGAACAAGGTTGCAAGTCGGCTTGGATTCAATCAAGTTCCACAGGAGGTTCCCATCGATGAAAAGGAGTCGGTTGACAAAGATAATTCCGGATTGCAAAGCAAAGGGGATTCGAAAACCCCTGAAAAAACGGTTGTCAAGCTCGCAAGCGGAACCAATGAACCTGGCCCTGTCGTCGTAGCAAGCAATTTCTGGCTTCAGGGACCTGGATCGGGCACAAGCTTAGATCTAGACTCAAAACAGCAAGAGGGTAAGCCAAAGAGCATTGACGAAGCTACCCGCGACTTTACATGTGGACCGGGAGAGAATTCAGCTTGTATCCCCAAAGCAGCTTTCTATGGGGATCCCAATTTGTACGACCTTATCAATCAGGCCTTGGATGGCAACCAGGAACTGCGAATCCTGGCCGAGGAGATTCAAATTGCCAATTACGAAACATACGCAAGAAGCGGGGAGTATCGACCGTTTGTCACCGGAGGGGTCGGAGTAGGGGTCGACAAGCAGGGGCGATACACGCGAGCCGGTGCTGTCGAAGAGCAATTGGAGGTCAAGCCCGGGACGGCTTTTCCTGAACCATTGCCGAACTTCCTTGTAGGTACTCAGATTTCCTGGGAGTTGGATATTTGGCGACGACTGCGCAATTCGCAACAAGCTGCTGCGATGCGGTACTTAGGTTCTCGCGAAGGCAGGAACTTTGTCGTCACCCGATTGGTCGCCGAGATCGCAGAGAATTATTTCCAATTGCTGGCACTTGATAACCGTCTTGCCACCCTCGAAAGAACGATCTCGATTCAGCAAAATAGCTTGGAAATGGCCGTAGAGAAAAAGACCGCTGGTCGCGGAACTGAACTTGCCGTGCGTCGATTCGAGGCTGAAGTCGAAAAGAACAAAGCCGAGCGGGCGATCATTCAACAGGAGATCGTCGAGAAGGAGAACCGCATCAATTTTCTCGCCGGTCGTTATCCTCAGCCAGTGGATCGCCCATCGGTCACGTTCGTCGACCTAAACTTCGATGATCTGTGCTCAGGCATTCCATCTGAACTTTTGCAGAATCGAGCTGACATCAGGCAAGCAGAACGCGAAGTCGCTGCCACGGGGCTCGATGTGAAAGTCGCACGGGCGCGGTTCTACCCATCCTTGAATCTCACCGGAGGGCTCGGTTGGAACGCATTTAGTACAGGCTATCTGTTTCAAACACCCCAGTCCTTAGCGTATGGAGTTGGTGCAGATCTCGTCGGGCCGCTGATCAACAAGCGAGCCATCCAAGCGGCTTACAGCACAGCCAACGCCAAGCAATTGCAAGCGATTTACAACTACCAACAGACGGTTTTACAAGCCCACATCGAGGTGGTTAACTATCTGACAAAGGTCGAGAATTACCGTCGAAGTATCGAGGGCAAGAAACAGCAACTTCTGGCCCTCGAAGCATCCGTTGATGCCGCGACGAATTTGTTCCAAAACGCAAGAGCCGAGTACGTCGAAGTCCTCTTGGCACAGCGAGAACTCATGGAAGCTCGAATGCTGCTGATCGATATCAAGCAAGAGCAACTCGCAGCGGTCATCAATGCCTACCAAGCGCTCGGTGGCGGTTGGCGGTAAACACACCTTCTTAAATTTTCAAGGCCTTCAACCTGCGACCACGGCGATAGGCGAAGCCTAATGTTGCAATTCCAAAAATCGCCATCGAACTCGGCTCGGGCACTCCAGCTTGCCAAACCCCGCCTTGCAAATCTCCAAAACGCGATGTTACCTTCAGATCCCCTGCCGACGTTTGGATAAACTCAATATCCTGGTCGTCGAAGAAGAAAGTTAAGCCTCCGGAATACGAGCCTAAGTTGGTCAAACTGTCGAAGAGTCCCTCGGTGCCTCCTAAGTTTCCTCCTGTAAATAGCCCTGCACCATACTCCAAATTACCACCAAGATCCCAATGAAGAATCCCTGCTCCTTGAGAGCCTGCAAGCATCGGATCATTCTCAAAATCTGCCGTGACGACCACGTACCTGAACCCAGGGTTTGGATCTAATGTCGCGGTGTAAACCATACCACCTTCAAAAATCTCTAGCGTCGCTGGACCGGTGTTCGGTAGAACCCGGATAGGTATATCGTACGAACCGTTATTGGATGTAAACTCATGGATGAAGCTGTTGTCAGCAGTAGCGCTAACCCTCCAGGTCGCGTTGGTAAAACTGGTTGTACCAAGGGTGCCCGTGATCAATGAGTTTGGCCCTCCGGAGATCGAATAGTTGACTACAGCCCCCGTCGAAGGCATAGAAATGCATAAAACAAGCATCGCGACTAGAAACAGTTTCAAATAGATTGCACGCATAACCGTTCTCCTTGAATGGTAAAACTACCTTATCCGTATCCGTCGTAGCTTAATGGATTGAAATCGCGATTCAACTAGGGGGTAGCGTCTTTTCCGCCTAGTGGTCGTCTGACCGACCATTTCCGATTGCACCATTTTTGCGTGATAATCGGTTCTTTAGGGTCGCACCGCTACTTGAAGGTTATGAAAACCTCCCGGCAAGAGTGCCCGATAACCCCTCTGTGGAAGGATCCCCGTTCAATTCTGCCTAGACGGCTACGCACAAGGCATAATGATTTCGCCGACGAGTCGACCAGTTCGGTCCGCATTTCCTGCGATTCAAATCGCATTGGATTTTGCAATCATTGCATTGAGTTACCTGGCCATCCTTTACTGGCAGACGTCTCCGCTTGCGTTTCCATCCCTCCAGAATGTTTTTATAGCCGCTCTTGGATATGTCGTCGCAGGCGAATTCTTCGGGATATTCAATACAAGCCACCATCGTCCGGCTGACTACGACATCTTGCTCATCGGTGCCTCATGGCTCGCAGGCTTTGCCTTTGCCGTTTCTGGTGGGTTTTTACTCAACCCGATAGCAGAACCTCTCCAGGGCAGTCACCAAGTTCTTTGGTTCATCCTCGCTCTGCTTTGTATCCTTTTGTTTCACATGATCGGACGAGGGATTTTTGTTTGGCTTAGCGAGCGGGGTTGGACTTCCAGGCGATGCGCGATCTTGGGAAATAACCCACTTGGACACCAACTCGCCGAAGCTGCCTCTTTCGATCGAGATCAAGGTCTCAAAATCGTCGGGGTTTTCGATGAGAATCCCGAATCTCAGGGAAATGGATTTAACGAACTTTTAACCGAAATTCATCGGCGAAAAATCGACACGGTGTTCATCGCTGTACCGATCCAGAGGGATCAAAAAATCCGAGAGTGGATCGACCGCTTGGCCGATACCACCGTCTCCGTTTACCTGGTTCCGAACCTCGAAGCCTTCGATTACCTCTATTCACGCTGGGGTTTTGTAGGTGGACACACCGTCGTAAGCATCTTCGAAACTCCGATTTACGGGATCGACGGTTGTCTCAAAAGGATCTTCGACATCGTGTTGAGTCTCCTTGGATTGATCCTGTCGCTACCGATCATGATCCTGGCTGCTTTGGCGATCAAACTCAACTCAAGTGGTCCGGTCTTTTTCCGCCAGCGCCGATATGGACTCGATGGCCAAGAAATTTATGTTTGGAAATTCCGGACAATGACCACCATGGACGACGGTCTGGAAGTCAAACAAGCGACCAAAAACGATCCTAGGGTGACCGAGGTCGGTAGGTTCCTACGCCGGACTTCCTTGGACGAACTACCCCAATTATTCAATGTTTTAAGGGGTTCGATGTCACTCGTTGGCCCAAGGCCTTATGCCATAGCCCACAACGAGCAGTTCCGCAGCCTGATTCGAGGTTACATGCTCCGGCACAAGGTCAAGCCTGGGATTACCGGACTGGCCCAAGTTCTCGGCAGCCGGCTTGAGACCGACACGGTCGAGAAAATGCGAGCACGGATCGAGTTGGATCATCGCTACATCCGAGATTGGTCTCTGTGGCTGGACCTGAAAATCATGGTTAAGACCATCGCTGTTGTTCTGCGACAAGAAGCGCACTAAGAAAGCGAAAATTCTCGACCTTTTTCCCGTTTGTACTGCAGTCACTTGGAACGAAATGACTAAAATTCCATCCGTTAATATCGGATTCCAGAGCACTACGTGTACAGCTCTGGAGCAGGAAGGATAGTCAACGTTTCCAAAGGTACAAAAGAAGATGCGTTGGGAAGGTAGAGAAGAATCGAAAAATATCGACGATCGCCGCGGTTCGGCGATGCCAGTTGCAGGGATGGCCGGCGGCGGTTTGCTGTTCCTGATCTTCACCGTCATCATTTCCATGCTCTTGGGAGCCAACCCAAGACAGTTGCTTGAGAAAGCCGGTCAGCAACAACCCTCTCAGCAACAAACCCGCGTTCCTCCGTCGGCTGAGAACGATAAAGATGCGGCGTTCAAAAAATTCGTAAGCGTTGTGCTCAAGGATAACGAAGATGTCTGGACCAAGCTCTTTCGCGAGAAGTTGAACGCTCGCTACGAGGAGCCAAAGCTGGTGCTCTTTACCGGAGCAGTGCGCTCGGCGTGCGGTGATGCAACCGCCGCTGTCGGTCCCTTCTACTGCCCCGGCGATAAAAACGTCTATCTCGACTTCGAATTCTTCAGAACCATGAAGAATCAACTCGGCGCCGAAGGCGAATTCGCAATGGCCTACGTCATCGCTCACGAAGTTGGACACCACATCCAAAACCTACTTGGGTTGTCGATGAAAATCCAACGCATGCAAATGCAAGCGAGCCAAGCCGAATCGAATCAATTGAGCGTTAGACTCGAACTCCAAGCCGATTACCTCGCAGGTGTATGGGCACACCACGCTCAGCAGATGAAGGGTATCCTTGAAAAAGGCGATATCGCCGATGCCATCAATACCGCCAAGCGGATTGGAGATGATGTTCTCCAAAAGCGATCGACCGGTGTGGTTCGCGAAGCCTTATTCACCCACGGCAGCGCTGAGTCTAGAGCTTATTGGTTCACTCAAGGGCTAAAGAGTGGGGATCTTGAAGCGATGATGAAAACTTTTGAAGTCCCCTTCGATCAACTCGATCCGAAAAAGATACAGTAAAAAAAGATGCAGTGAACAGCTCGCTCCGCCCGGAGCTACGATGGAAAAAGCCAAGCGACGGGAACACCCAGCTTGGCTTTTTTTATTGGGCGTGCAGCAAAGCCAAACAAATCCGATGCTGTTCCTATCCTCCGATAACGCTCAAGTTCGCAAAGGTAAATACAGATCCGTCTGCAATTGATCCGCAGGAGTCTCGGGCGGCAACGTCGTATGGATCAGGAGTTTGAATCGCTTATCGAGTTTGAGTCGCTGGTGCTTTACCAATCGGCCTGCGACGGCTAAAGCATTGGGCAAATGCTCGTGGCTACCGGTATGTCGGATATGAAAAACCTTACAAGCCGGGTATCGCCATTCGACCAACTTTGAGTGGCTGGGCAATACCAACGAGTCAGGAATGGCCCGACCAATTAAAAACTCGATCCCCCGGGGCCCACTGGTCGTTCGCTTCAAAACCGATACCAAAAGTCCCTCGAGTGGTAAGCCTTCCTCGCGATATTCACCATCTAATCTGTTTCGCATTTGGTCAAAAGACTGGCCGAATTCAAATAGACCTGTTGTCCCCTCGATCCCGGCGATCCTCAGTGCAGCGAATGTTTCAATCCCCACGTTATCAATTTGAGAAGAAATCTTACCCCGCTCAGCAAGCTCTCGGATCATGAGCAAGCCACGTTGGTAATCGTCTCCGATCCCATCGACGATCGTTGGCTTTAACCAGAAAAGAAACCAAGGCAAAGAACCATCGATGTTCCATGTCAGCAAGGTCTTCTGGCCATGGCTCTCCAGTTGGAATCCTGTTTTGCACACAGCTTGCATCGGGCGAATGAATCGCAGATCCGTTTGGACCAGTCGGTTTGGCTCGAGGCTCAGGTGTGTTATTTCTCCTTGGCCAATAACCTCCCCTTTCCATGAATACTTCGATCCGACGCGATCAGGAACATCACTGATTTGTACCGTGGTCTGCGGATCGGCAATGAGCCATGGAGACCACAACGTCCAAGTATTAAAGTCCGCAATCAGCTCATAGACTTTCGATACTGGTGCAGCGATCTCGATCGATCTTGCAACACTCCAAGACGGCATGTTTTTCTCCTTTTCTACTATCTTCGTTCGCTTGATGGACTATCTGCAGACGATTTGTCCTGTTGAATGAGCCAGGCCCATCGATGCAGGTTTCGAGAATCGCTGTATCGAGCCGACGACCCAGAGGATCCCAACGTGACGACAAGCGTCTCGAATCCTTGATGGCGACCCAAGGATACCAAACAAGCACCGGCTGCGTCGGTCGTTCCCGTTTTGATCCCAACGTAACCTTGGCGATCCAAAAGCTGGTTGGAATTGCTCCAAACCAATCGCCTAGTGTACCCTTCCTGACCGTGCACCACACAAGAATACCTACGTGACTGAACAATCTCCATGACCAAAGGGTACTTCATCAGCTCACGTGCAAGAATCAGCAAATCCGAACAAGTGCTTTTGTGCTCAGGATGAGTCATGCCGTGCGGGTTTCTAAAGACTGAGTGCATCATCCCTAGTTCCTGGGCTCGTTGATTCATCATGTCGATAAAAAGCTCAAGTGGATCGACTTTCTTGTCCTGCGCACCTTTGCGTAGACCGTACCATTCGGCAATGGCAACTGCAGCATCGTTTCCCGAAGGAAGCATCAATCCATAGAATGCATCTCGAAGCAATATCGATTCCCCTGCTCGAACAGTCGATGATGAACCTGTTGTTTCATCAGCCCGCTTTGAAAAAACCAATCGCACATCCAGCAGTTTTGGATCGGACTGAATTTCTTGTGCCAGCAGCAATGCCGTCATCATCTTGGTGGTGCTTGCGATATCCAACGGCTCATCCTGCCGGTTACCCCCGAGCAATTCTCCTGTTTTTGCGTCGGCGATGACCCAGGCTTTGCAGGATACAACAGGCATTCCAGAGGGCTCGTCAGGTGCTTCTAGCGGTTTTAGATCCTCAAGCCTCTCCTGGTTATCCTTATCGAGTTTGATCTCACCGATTTTTGCCCACATGGCCGCATCGACTAGACCGATTTCTTCAAGCCCGTTTTCTCGACGAAATCGAACGACGGCCTGCTCGGTCATCCCGCCAAAGTCTCCATCGACACTCAGCCTGGGCGAAGGACTGAGTCGATCGTTCAAGGCAGCTTGCAAGGCTTCGACCAAAGGTCCGTTGGATCCAAGCTTGAGCGACTCGGGCTTGAAGTCGTCCCGAGCAATAGGATGGAAGTATTCATATGCCGCTTGGGCAACGCGTCCACAAAGAATTTCCGCAGCATTCGTATCCCCCCAGCTTTTGTCCTGGTTCTGGCTCGTTAAGCAAACCATTGCGATCCAACCGCTTGGGGTCTGAAACAAACCTGCATCGTTACGAGACTCGTTGACCGCTCCGGTCTTGTGATAACCCTTGACCTCCTTGGGCAGGAATCGCAACAACTTCGACTTGTCATCGCAGCTCAGCAGGTGTTTCATCATCTGCTCAGAGGCTTCCTCGGATACCAATTTGCGCTCGTGGAGCTTTTCCAGTAAACTCAACATATCAGCGGCCGTTGTGCTGCCAAGTCCGTATTTCTGACTTCGTTCGACCGCGATCGAAGTGTCTCGCCGAAACACCTTGGAATGAATCTGGGTTTCAGGTAGCCCTAATTCAGCCATGGTTTTGACGACATTGCTGAGTCCAACTTTATCGACAACAAGATTGGTTGCGGTATTATCCGAGTAGGTAATCATCAAATGCGCGACGGTCTCCAGGGGCACAACAGTACCACTGAGGAAGTGGTCGGTAAGAATCCCTGAACCAGGAACTTTGTCCGTTTCTTGCAATGTAACCATCAGATCGGGTGGCAACATTCCGGCTTGCCTTTGACGATAGTACTCGACCAAAACCGGGAACTTGATCAAACTCGCCGTCGGCACAACTTCTTTCTCACGGTGAAGATAAGTCTCACCGGTGCCCAAGTGCTTGATGGCAACACAAACGCTTCCTTGATGCTTCTCGATGAGCGGTCCGATGCGTTGGCCCAAGTCTTGGGCATGAACGTCACAGATCATCCAAATCCAAAAGCAAAAGTGCACGGCCCGTAACACTTGGAGTTCGCAGGTGGTCGAATTGAGAAATCTCATGTCGGTTTAGCCCTGAGCATAAAGTACGGAATACCGATCAAGATCAGTAGGATTCCAAAGACACCTTCGATCGGCTGTTCGAAAAGAATACTGAGGATAAACCAAAGATAAGCGACAATGTAGAGGACGGGAGTCCAAGGATACCATGGTGTCCGAAATGGCCTTGCAAGATCCGGTTGCTTGCGTCGCAGCACGATCAGCGCTGCAATCGCCGCTGTATAGAAAAGGCTTGCGGCAAATACAATGCAATCGGTCAAAAGATCAAAGATCGTCCGGTCTCGGAAGTAGTCGGTGGTTTGAATCAAAACTGCCGATCCGATGACCATCAAACATGCCATCGCAGCTTGAAAAAAAATCGCAACCATCGGCGTTCGATATCGAGGGTGCAAAGTTCCAAAAGCTGCCGGCAAAAGACCATCGCGACCCATCGCATACGTCACGCGAGGACTCGTCAGAAGGTTGCTGTTGATCGTTCCGAGCGTGCTTAGCACCAACCCAACAGACATGACCGAACCGGCCCAAGGCCCAAGCGACCGAGTCAGCAAGAGCTCCGCGACATGCTCGCGATTCTCTTTGATCACCATGTCGGAAATTGGAATCACCAAATGGTAAGCGATCGTCGCACCCATGTAGAGCAATCCCAATAGCCCGATTCCACCCAAGAGCGCCAGCGGTAGATTTCGACCCGGATTCTTGACCTCCTCGGCGATCGGCACTACGCCTTCCCAACCATTAAAAGCCCACATCACGGCCAGGAGTACTGCAGCAAACTGAGAGGCCAAAGAAGGCTGCTCGGGCGAAACCGTTTCAGAAAGGTACCCAAAGTTCAATGTCGGTTTTCCGGTCACCGAGAGTATCCAAGGCAAGAGAACGATCGCCGAAACCAAGCCGCACTTAACGACCGTCGTCAGGGCTTGCAAGCGAGCGCCCCAAAGAACACCGAGAACATTAAACGAGGCTACCAAACCGATGAGAATCATCGCAAGTGGAACGACTTGCCAAGGTCCAGCGCTAACGTCGATGATCCGCAAGAAAGATGTAATACAGACGACCGCAAGTGCTCCCGTTGATGCAGGTCTTGCAAAGAGAAACTCTTGCCAACCAAACAAGAAGGCCGGTAAGGGCCCGTAGGCTTCACGCAAATAGACGTAAAGACCTCCTGAACGCGGATGCATCGCTGAGAGTTCCGCTAAACACAACCCACCCAGCACGCAAAGAACCGTTCCGAAAATCCACACCGAAAAGATCAATGGGAATCCACCCGCATCCGCAGCAATCCTACCGGGTTTGACAAAGATTCCTGCACCGATGGTGTTGCCGATGACAATCGCAATTGCCATCCATAAACCTAAAACGCGAGGCAGACTTGCCGTTGATGTAGTGTTTGAATCCACGACGTACTCGTTTGCTGGACGACTCGAGGTTTCTTGTTTGCATGCAAAACCTGGGATGTTACCAAGAAAATATCTGAAATGTGCGAAAGGATAACGGATTTTTCGCTCAGGGTTTGCTCAGGAAACGTTGAAACCAGATCGCATTGGCCGTATTCTAAGCACCTGGCCTCCGAGGCTGCTTGCGAGTGTACGCAAGTTTTATCGAAAAGAAACATGTTTCATGGATAAGAGGATTTCAGCGATGAAAAGAGTTTTTGGATGGGTTCGAGCGACGATGGTCGCAGCGGTTCTTGGTGGCTTGTTCTCGTTCCCGATGGCTCATGCCATGACCGATGATCTGCTGACCATCGGAAGTGACGCGCCCGCACTGGACGTCGAGCACTGGGTACAAAACGGGGAAGGCAAATTCGGAAAGGTTACCAAGTTCGAAAAGGGCAAGGTCTACATCGTCGAGTTCTGGGCCACTTGGTGCGGTCCGTGCGTCGCGAGCATGCCCCATATCGTGGAAACCCAAGCTAAATACGCCGACAAGGGTGTTCAAATCGTCAGCATCAGCGACGAACCCAAAGAGACCGTCGAAGAGTTTCTAGATCGCAAAGTACCTCGCTCCGAAAAGGAAATGACCTTCCGCGATCTTACCAAATCCTACTGCTTGACCACCGACCCAGATGGCTCGTCGAACGAAAGCTACATGCAAGCGGCCGGGCAAAACGGGATCCCGTGTGCATTCATCGTTGGTAAAGACGGAAAGATCGAATGGATCGGCCATCCGATGAGCATGGATGATCCGCTCAAGGCTGTTGTCGAAGGCAAATGGGATCGCAAAGCTTTTGCTGACGAATTCAAGGAGCAGCAAGAGATGGAAGCACTTCAAATGAAAGTGCAGAGGGAAGTTGGCGGTCTGCTTCGCGACCGCGATTTCAAAGGTGCCATGGCCAAATTTGACGAGCTGACCGGCGAAATCAAAAATCCAGAGATGAAGCTGCAATTCGCGATGATGAAGCTGCGATTGCACCAAGTCGCAAACAGCAGCAAGACCGAAGTGATCAAGACCCTCAAGGATACCTTGGCCATGGCTAGCAAAGATCCAGCCATGTCGAATCAAGTTGCTTGGACCATTTGGGAAATGTCCGAGCAAGGACAAATCGATAAGGACAAGGAACTCTTCGCTGAGGCGGTCAAGGTTGCGCAAGCAGCAGCAGCCAAACAAGAGGGTTCGCCCAAAGCTGCTACACTCGATACCCTTGCTCACCTCCAATACGGGTTGGGTAACCTCGCCGAGGCAATCAAAACACAAAAAGAAGCCGTTGCCATCGAAGGCGGTAACCCCGAGATCAAGGGCTTCCTCGAAGAACTTGAAGAAGAAGCCAACAAGAAGAAGTAACTGCTTCGACTCAATCGTTTGAACACCAACCCGCGAATCCATTAGGCTTCGCGGGTTTTTTTATCGCCAAAATGTAAGCGTACAGACAACTTCGATAGATTTATGGAAGCTTAGGCTTGCTGGGATTGATTGGGTTTGTCACCGAGCTGATTAGTTTTTACGGTTTGTGGCCCAGCGGGCCAGTATATAGGTAGCAAGCGATGCTCCCGTCTAAAAAGCGCCGGCCCCGAAGGGGCGATGTTGCCGACAATCCATGCCTCGCTCGTCAACGGTCGCTCGAACGTCACGTAACGACTTGCATTCATCGAGTGCGAGGAGGAGACTTTACACGAGTCAAAAACGCTCGATCGAGCACTTCGGTCCAATGCTTTTTTCGTGCTTCTTCTCGTACTCGTGCTCGGACCGCCGCGGCGGACTGTACTCGTGCTCGATTCGATCCAGTATGGCAATCCGACCCATTGGTCCGCAAGTTACCGCAAACCGCCTTGCTCAACGATCGGCATCCCCGCATTTCAAACAGCCATCGAGTACGAGTATGACAAAATCCAACCGGAAGTACGAACAATCGTTTAACCCGCAGCCAACGGCCAGCAAGTAGCTATTTTGCACTCATGTCGTGCTGATTTCATAGTCAGAATCTGGTGTTGCTTCACCCGTGATGCAGGTGAAGCATCCGTACCCAGCCTCTGCCGAGCCAACAATCCAAATCTGCTCACCGCAACTACACCGTTTGCCATCTTTGTGCGCAGCAATCGCGTTATCCAAACGCGCAACGACATCATCTCGGCGTTCCGAGGGGTTAGCTGTCAAAAAGCGATCTACATAAGCATCCTTCGAGATCAGTGTGAATCCGGATTTTGTTTGTGTCATGGTTGAATCTCGGTTAGCGCTTTGGTTACGAACGGCCCCAATGGCCGAGTGGCAACAAAGTATAGCTTCTAAAAGTCGAAGCGGTCGATCCGCCACGTCTTAAGAGTACAGGCACCTTGGGTAGATATATTGAAGCTCAGGCTTTCTGGTATCCCCAGAGTTTGTTAGCGGCTCCACGTGGCCACTTGGTCTCAAACTCGGGGTCTGTCCCCGAGTTGCCGGGCTTCGAGTACCCGCTGGAAAGAGAATGTAGGCGCATGGTTCTTCCAGGAGTCATTGGCGCAGTTGAAGGTTCCACTTCTTCATTGCTCAAGTTCCCGTGAGGATGTTCGTCGCTTGATCTGTGCCGACCCCTACCAAATAGTTTATGTAGTGGAACACCGCTGGGGCCACGAGGATGATACTATCGAATCGATCGAGCAAACCGCCATGCCCGGGGATGGTGGCGGCCATATCCTTGATACCAAGATCTCGTTTGATGGACGACAACATCAAATCGCCAAATTGCCCCAATACACTAATCAGTATCCCGAGGGATGCAAGGTGGAGCGGGCTCGCCAACGCCGTTCCTTGGAAAACGAGAGAGCCAACCCCGATCACAAGTACGGTCGTCAGTACCAAAGCGCCAAGCGAGCCGGCAATCGTCTTATTGGGGCTAGTGTTCGGTACAAGCTTGCGACTACCAAGCGTCTTGCCTACCACGAAAGCAAACACATCGTTCAATTCAACGCTCAGAAAGATCAAGATCAAGACAGGCCGATAGTTCGGGTCATTCGCAAGATAGCCAAGATGACCTAAGCAAGACCCAAACAAAATGAAACCCAATACTCCCAAAGCAACCCGCTGGATGTATCCTCGTGGTTGGTCGCGAAGTATGGCAACCATGGCGATGAAGCCAACGGTGAAGGGTACTAAAGCCACGAAGAGGCGATACCAGTGATCGAGTTCTGTGAACGTCACTCCCAAAATCCCCAGCACGACAACGGTGCTGACAGCCTTTTCACGGAATAAGCCTGTTGCGCGGGCATACTCGCGGTAGCACAGCAGACTCAGGATACCGACCCCCAAGATTGTCCATGCAGCTCCAAATAAGATTGGTGCCAAAATCAATGGTGTCAGCACTAACCACGACCGGTAACGCAGGATCAGTTCAGACTGAAGCTTCGCATCGATCCGTCCGGTCCATGCAAGTAGCCAGATCATCGCCGGCGTTAATACCAATAATGCCGCTACTGCAAGCGATACGACGAGAGTAATGGGATTGTCGAACGCATGCGTGGCGCCGAAGAGTCGCTCCCTTGCTGATGGGTTCATGATCTGCTCCTTCTCAGATTCGATGCGATTCGCACCAACCGGCGAACGGCTGTTAGGACGCTGCCAAGCACGATGATCAGCAGGGCAATTGTGACCAACCCACGACCGGGCCCCCCCCACGTCGGTTGCCAAACTGCAGGTGCCGCGCCACAGTACAATGCGATCACGGTCATCAACGCCATTCGCTGCTGTTTGGCCATCGGGCCACAGTACTCCTGCGGAGCACCCACAGCCTTGCCTGTAGCACGGACATAAGCTGTAAACATCGCAGCGCAAGCGGCCAGATACCCCAAGGTAATATCCCCGCCAATGGCATAACCAGCCCCAATCAGAGTTGCAGTATCCGAGACCCGGTCGGGAACCTCGTTGTACAATTCTCCAACCGGAGACGCTCGCTGGGATTCAATGGCCACCATCCCGTCAAGTAGATTTGCAAGGAGCCTCAGTTGAATCAACAGGGCCCCGGCTAGCCATGCAAAACGTTCCCAACCAGCGGCATAGGTGGTCCCTGCCAAGGCGATCCCCGCAGCTACTCCGCAACCCATGCCCGCGAGCGAAATACTGTTCGGCGAAACACTTAGGGCTACTAACCATTTCGCCGTACGCCCCCAGATCGGCCATCCTCTTGCAGCAATAGGCCGCCTGTCGATTGGTTGATAAGAATCATTAGCCACGGCTACCTACCCATAAAAAACATCCCGGCAATCAAACATACCATACCAAAAACATTAACTGGCTTAATAGGAACGCCATAAGCCCACAACCCGATGATTGCCGCCCAAATGAAGGTCGTTGCATAGATAGGATACAGTACACTTAACTCTCCACCTCGCCGAAAAGCCGCAACGAATAAGATCATAACGACGATGTAGCAAACCACACCGCCTAGGATTCGTCCGTTGAGTACATACGAGAACCATCCTTTGTTCGCCTGCTCAACTCCGGACTTGTACAGAAACTGCCCCAGAGCTCCAATAAAAGATGCTACCAGGAAACACAGGATCGAACTGAGAGGCGTTTGCACGAGCTTAGATGACCCATCGAGGAAGGAACGAAACATAATTCCGTAGCTGAAAATTTACACCATGAGATCGTTACTCGAATCCATATCCCAAGTGCATCATTGAATCCATGGTCGCCGATTTACTTCTATAAATCTCTCTGGTTGAGAGTTGTATTAGTCACCGTGTACTGCCTTTCTCGCAAGCGAAACTCCCACAGGAAGATGACTATAGCCTAATTCCAAGAAGATTTCCATGACCAAATCATGTAGAAAATTCACGGCTGAGCAACATTCGGCCTTCGTTCGGCGGCACCTCAAAGACATACTCGGGGTCTGTCCCCGAGTTGCCGGGGGGATTTGCTAGCGATCCATTTGTGGATCAAAGCGGGGTCTGTCCCCAAGTTGCCGCGGAGTTTTGCTAGCGATCCAAACCCTTCTATTAAGGGACTGTCCCCACTGAATAAGAATAATCGAACAATGCGGGGACAGCCCCTGCGCAGAGTCGCAGGTTTTGCTAGCGATTTGGTCGTTGCGACGGAGCGTCAAACTCGATCGCAAAATCGAAAAAATTTCTTCGACCAAATCCCCCCTTTTTTTCACTTTTGTGCACAATCAGAATCGTTGCTCGCTAGGCGAAGGGCTCGCCTAGATTCGAACGCCTCTGTT
>Ga0315904_10001347_pt1 | contig 38803 bp, 46 predicted proteins | sample LakEriMetagenome_6_FD_203529 | JGI IMG/M metagenome (GOLD analysis project Ga0315904, IMG submission 203529) | Freshwater fungal communities from buoy surface, Lake Erie, Ohio, United States - Buoy 12 MA120 | ecosystem: Environmental > Aquatic > Freshwater > Lake | place: USA: Lake Erie, Ohio... | reverse complement strand
CGGTCTCGGGGAAAGACTCGGTGGGGGCGCGGCGGATGGTGCTCATTGGCGGATCAGTAGGCGTTGAAGGCGTCCTCGGGGATGCACTCCTCGATGTGGAAGGTGCAGTCCGGGTTGCGGCGGGTTAGGCCGGCGAGTTCCAGCACGAGGTCGGCACGGCTCCACCCCCAGATGCCGGTGGGGGCGGTGCGGGTGCCGAGCTCGTCGGTGATGGTGCAGTGGATTTCGTAGGTCATCACTCACTCCAGGTAGAGGTAGTCGTAGGCGCCGGGTTCTTCGGCGCAGTTGCACGCCCAGATCCACAAGACGCGCTTGCGGTTCTCGTTGTGGTCAGCCAGATCCCGGGCATCCCATGCGTCGAAACCGCGCAGGTACTCGCGGAAAAGCCAGGCGGGCCCGTCGAAATCGAGGCGGTCCACCCATGCGGATACGTCGTCGTCGCGGTTGCCGGATCCGGAGCAGTCACAGACGCACTCGGGGGGCAGTTGCCTTAGGGATTCGCGGCCGTGGAACCAGGTGTTTCGGTACATAACGAGGGTGCGGGGTAACCGTTTCGGGAATCAGTCAGACGAGCTCGCGGAGATGCTCGAAGCCGGGCACCTCGTGGGCCCACTTCGGGCTGGGGAGGTTGCGGCGCAGCTCGTTGTAGAGGGACACAGTGATGTCCATGCGTTCGGCGAGGTAGGCGCACTCGCGCCAGATTCCGGGCACGGCGTGGTGGCCGGCGTAGCCCTCATCCCATGCGGCAACACGGGCGGCCACAGGGAGTTCCTCATCGACGAGGACGTACAGACGGCGCGGATTCCCGTCGGAGTCGTTGCTAGCGCACAGGTGTTGGAAGTACATGCTGAAACTCACAGCTAGAGAAGGGAGATGCAAAGCACCTCAGCCAAAAGACCCCCGGACGCAGTGCGCCAGGGGGGACTTCTGGGGGAGATGGTTTGTGCCCGCCGGCCGGTGTGTAGTGCTCGAAGCACTAGCCCACACCGGCAGGGGCGGGAAGGGTTGTGCCCGGCAGAGCCGTGTGCCGGGGCTTGGCCGTCCTAGTGAAGCCGGAGCGGCGGGCTGCCCTATGGGCGTATCTGCAGACCGGGCGTTAAGGGGCCGGTGCACCCGCTGTGATCCCTGTCGGGAGCAGCGTTGATCCCCCTGCAGCAGCGGGATCGGTAAAAACACATGCAGTGCGCCCTCCTGCAGGAGGTTCCGCGTTCGCTTGCTTGCCCCCAGCCATCGGGTACTGGTCGCCTCACCCTCTATCGCCAGCTGTTACGGCGTTCGGGTATCTCGGCGACGGTCCTCGTGCTCGGTGTGATCCGAGCAGGCCGTCCGTGAGGTGCAAGAGCTAGCGCCCAGTCAGTTTGGGCGCACTGCTGCTATAGCTCCGGGATCCGCCCGGCCGGCCGCGCTTTATCGGCTGCGCTGTTGCGCTTAATGCATTGGTGGTTCTGAACTGAATGAAGTGTGGCACGTGGGGTGCCGATCTGTCAAGCAACCGGCCGGAGCCGGTACCGGCGCGCAGCCACGGGGAGCTGACCTGAGGCCTAGGCTCCGCGGGGCGGCTGCGCTCCCGATGCCCTTAAGCGTTGCACAAGGGCAACCAGCTGTCAAGCGATCCGCCTGAGGTGGTTGCAATGAGAGCTGAAAACGCGCATGATGTGCGCGCGTGAGGTCAGTCTGGCACGGCACCGCGCGGCCGTCAAGCTACCCCAGTGAGTCTCATGCGTCGCACCTGAGGGACATGAGTCTCGGTGTGTTGCAAGTTGAGTCCAGCCCTGCGTCGCAGCGAGACTGAGCTAGAGGGGGATATGTCACATCCTGGGCTAGAAAAACTGTATATAAATAAAAGTTGTAGGGGGGTATGCTTGTGGGGTACCTCAGAGACCTGTATGCCTGCTCAGACATACCAGCGCTGCCTTCCGCTTACCGATGTGCACTACGCGCTCAATAGGAAGGGAGCTCCACGCCCCATTCCACCAATAGTTGAAGAGCTGCTCGAGATATCTAGTACATCGCCTTCGGGCCTTGTTTGGAAAGTCGCTAGTAAAAATGGTAAAGCTAAAATAGGTGAACCAGCTGGTTCAAGAAGCGGAGCAAAATGGTTAGTGTCTGTGCGGGGACATGGATTATTTTATGCCCATAGGATTGCGTACTACTTAAAAACGGGTCAAAATCCAGGTAGTATGGTTGTCCGGCACATAGGAAAAGAAGAACTAGCGCTAGGATGGCAAGACGATAACGGACGAGATGAAAGCGGAGTAGCTAAGAGTAGACGGAATAAAGACTGCGTATCCCCGCAGGAACAAACAGTGCGCATAGCTGCATCTAGGGTGCTACGTAGTAAAAGACCTGTAGTAGGTCACGTAACTAAAACAATGTACCTGTATCAGGGAGTACTGTATAATGCTAAGAGTTTGTGCAAAGAATTAGGACTAAATTACTCTACAATTTATCAGCGAGTGTATCGTTGTAAGCACACAGGTGTATACGCTTTTGCTATGGAGGGCATAGAAGTAGAAGAATTTACTGTCTGGTAGCTCACTCGTTAAACGCATCCCAGTTATAAGTGAGCTCTACTCTTAGTTTGTGCATAGCTTTTTTGTAGATCGATGAGATGCAATAGCGGGATATACCGAGCTCGTCGGATAGCTCGTGGCGGCTGCGTTGCTCAAAGTGGATCGCTTGGACCACAAGGAGTTGCGTAGGGTCGAGGGTCGCGAGGGCTTTTTGTAGAAGCTCTTCGCGCTCGATGAGGGATACGGTGAGTTCTGGGCTTTCTGACGGGGTCGGGTTGTCAGAGCTGAGTACCTCGGAGATGGGGGCATCAGAGAGCTGACATAGGGCGTCAATGGAGGTGCAGCTGGTAATGGTGCAGCTGATCAAGGTCTCGGTGATGCGCTCATGGGGAAGCTCGAGCTCGGTGCTGAGCTCGTCGATGGAGGGGGGTCTGCCGTAAGAGGCAGTCAGCGTGTGCATGGCGCGCTTGATCTTGGTAGAAAGATCCTGCACGTTTATTGGTAGCCGTATTGTGCGGGAGGAGTTATAGATTGCGCGTGAAATAGATTGGCGGATCCACCAATAGCTGTATGTGCTGAAGGCGTATCCGCGGGTTGGGTCAAAGAGCTCGATGCCTCGGATGAGACCGAGGCTGCCTTCCTGGATCAGATCGCTGAGTTCGAGGCCTCGGTTCTGATAGCGCTTGGCGAGGTGGACAACTAAGCGCAGGTTGGTTCGCACCATGATGTCCAGGGAGCGCTTGCCGGGGCGTGCAATGTGAGCGGGGGCGGCAGAGCGGTCGGGCTCGGTGGAGCCGGGTGGGGTGTAGTCGACCCATGCGCGGATGCGATAGGCGTGACGGAGCTGGGCTTCGCGCGAGAGGATCGGATGCCGGGAGATGTCACTGAGGTACTGGGAGATGAGGTCCGACATCGCTGATCAAGAAGCAGCGGAGCTGTGAAGGTCGCGGACCAGTGAGCCGAGTAGCCAGGCTCGGGCGTGGGTGAGGCCGTGCTGGCGAGCGAGTTTGAAGTAGAGCTCGCTGTAGGGGCCGGTGACGGGGTTGCGACGGATGGTTTCGGCAGATGCGCTGGAGGCGAGCCGCATGTACTGCGGTAGGACGGTGGCGAGATGCTGATCCACTAGAGGGTGATTTTTAGCTGAACGTAGTATGTGGTGCTGAAGGAATCGGCGGTGGAAGCTGGAGTGATTGTTAAAGCTTCGACGGCTACTCCAGTGATTTCGCTGAAGTCGTTGAGCACTCTGGCTATGTGGTCTTCAACGTTGGTGGAGTGGGCACGCAATTCGACTACGGATAGTGAGCTCATATGACCGCGGAGAAGTAGTCAAACGCGAGGACGTCGTCTACTTGGCTGTATAGCGCGTCTAGGGATTCGTCGTTTTCGATGATGTGGTGAAAGGCGAGGGAACAATCGTTCTCGGGGTCCGTCAGGGCGTGGAGGTGGTCGAGGCCGCCTTCAGAGGCGTGGTTGGTGTTGCGCTCAGTTCCAGGGCGCGTGACTTTCCAGAGATGGGCGCCGAAGCGATCGAGGAGGGCGGCTTCGTTGAGGAAGCGCATGTCGTCTACAACGACGCGCTCGATGCCTTGGAGCTGGAGACGCATGTAGCGGGAAGTCCAGCAGCGGAGCCAGATGTCGGGGTGAACGCAGCTGCGGCCCCACTCGGTTCCCAGGGTGCGAAGCAGGTGGCGAGCGTCGACGTTGTCATCGATCTCGGGGAGAGGGGCAGTTTTGGCGACGTGGGTCGCGTGGTGCGCGTCCTGAGGGATATAGCCGAAGTCATAGAGCAGCGAGCTGATCATTGACTTGAGCGGTTCGGCAAAGCTGAGGTGGGTGAAGCCGTGCTGTGTGACCAGGTGGTCGGCGACGGAAGATTTGCCGCTGCCGGCGGCGGGAGAGTAGATACCGATGAGCATGATCAGGGGCGGATAAAAGTGGGGTGGAGAAGGGTCAGGGTCCAGGCGTACATCGCCTTGGCGGCCTCGTTGTAGATCGGTGGGGGTTCGTCGCCGTTATGTGCGGGATCGCCGAGTATTTTCCAGAGCGCGGTGGCGAGGTAGCGGACGTTGTAGTCCTTGATCTCGGTGTCGATGAGCAGGGCTGTCACGGAGCTCAGAACGTGCGAAGCGGCGACTTCAAAGTCGAGGCCTAGGTGCGTGGTGAGCTTGCGGTAGAGCTCGAAGGACTCGGGGCTGCTGGGGTCAGCGAGCAGCTCGGGATCGATGTCCAGCGCATGGGCGTGCTGCACTAGGAGGGAGCCTCCGATGACGTTGCTAACCAGAGCGTGTATAGGGGTGGTTTCGCTCATGCGCGGGACCGGGTGAAGCGTTTGATGCGAGCCTCGAAGTGCTGCATGTACTGGGTGAGCTTGCGGAGCGAGAGCTCTTCGATTTGAGGCGTTTCGTCGGGGATAGCTACGACGATCAGCGCTCGGGTGATATTTAGGCCTTGTGGTTTGTAGACGTAATTAGCGGCGGCGGTGTAAGCAGCAACTTGCAACGAGTATTCGTACATCTTTGCTGGGTTGCGGACTTTATCGGCTGTTTTCCAGTCCAGCAAAGAGGGCTGTTCACCATCGTCCTCTAGATAAGCGATGCAATCGAACGTGCCGGCGTAGCGGAGCGGGTGGTAGATAGCTCCTTCGCAGACGAGAGGACGGCGAATGCGGTCGAGGAAGCTGCGCGTGCTGTTCCAGTAGGGCGTGTTGAGAAAGTCGAAGCCGGGCTCGGTGCCGTCGAGTAGGTAGCGCTCGACAGCGTCGTGGTGGCGGGTGCCGCGGAAGCTGGCGAGGTTGCAGATGAAGTCTGCGCGGGCTTCACCGACGGACTCGCGCCATTGCTGGAGCCCGGTGTTATCGCGGGTATTGCTCAGGATGGTGGTGACTGAGCTACAGGAGCCAAGCGGGGTGGAATAGCTGCGGTCGCCGTTCTCGTGGGAGCGGATCGGCTCGTACTTGGGTAGGCCGCGGATGGCTTCAGCCGTCATAGGGGACGCCCTCGATAGGGAGGAGCAGCGCGTTGGCGTCGCATTTGAAGACGCGCATGAGATCGGCGAGAACGTTGGGATCGATCAGCTTGGTTTTGCCGCTGGCCATGCGACCAAGGGAGTAAGGGGATATGCCAGAGGCTTCGGCGACATCGCGGAGGGTCAGCCGTGTGCGGAATAGGTGGAAGCGGATGTTGCGCCCGAGTAGCTGAGTGGTGTCCATAGCGTGCGGAGTAAAAAAGGGGAGGGGTGAGCTCCCCGGGGGAGATCAGACGGAAGCTTCAGCGAAGGGGTCTTCACCGTCGAACAGACGGTTGAGGTCGCACTTCAGCTCGTCGAAACGCTGTTGGATGTCGGACTTGATCGCTTTGGGTGGGGCGGCAACCAAGGAGTACTCGGTTTTTTTGCCTTCACCGGTTTTGCTGATCTTGATGTCGTAGCCGGTAGGGTCGCCGTAGTCTTCGTCCGAGATGAACTTGAAGAGCTGATCCATCAGGGTTTTCTGAGTGATCTGCAGAATCTTGAAGTCGTTGGACGAGTAGTCGTAGACCAGACCGGCGATGAAGCGCTTGATGGTCTGAAAGCCCTCCTGCTGGCGGATGTTGGCGGGAAGTTCTTCGGGCTTGGTTTCCCAGCGGACAGGCTTGTTGTCCACGGTCCAGGCTTCAAAGCCGGTGATGCCGGAGCCGAAGAACCGCACTCGGACTTCGTCGGTGATCTTGGCGGGGTTGAGGTAGCGGCCAGAGCCGGAGGACTCCTTGGAGATTTCCTCGATAGCGGAGGCTGACAGGAATGAGGACATGTGGCTAGATCCCGTAAAAAGTGGGTGATGTGCCGGAAACGGAGGGTTGCTCCGTCTCACTTGCAGATCGTACGGGGTAACCCAAGGTCTGTCAACGCTGTGCGTGACAAGTCGCAGAAGTTGATGAGTCTATTGAGACTCATCGCGGCCGGTTGTCGTGGCTGGACGGGCTCGGTACGGTGAAACACGGCCAAGAAAAAACCCCCCGCTTGTGGCGGGGGGTCTTGGCCTTCACTTGCTGCGTCAATCGTAATGGACAAAGAGCACAAAGGCAACAGCTCGGACTTTCTACAAGGACGGGCTATTGAATTGCTGCGTCGTGATGTATTCCCGGATCGTTGGGCATTTGTGCCTGTAGCGGGTAAAGCCACCTACGTAAAGGAGTGGAGCACGAAGCCGCTGACGCGGATTGAGTGCATGACTGCATATCAGCTCAGGCAGGACTACGTAGGCCTGGGGGTGGTGACGGGTTCGTTCTCGGGGGGATTGATTGCTCTCGATATTGATGGACACGCTGCGGATGAGCGTTATCGCGAGGTAGCGGGCGCAGAGTACGAGCCTTACGGCGAAGAGCGGACGATGTCGTGGACGTCGGGCAAACCGGGGCGACGGCAAATCCTCTATCTGGTGCCACAGCGGCTGGTGCCAGAGCTCAAGGACGTCAAGACGCTGATCCTGCGAACGGATGACGGGCAATGGCACCTTGGGCACGGGGACACGAACCGCGGCGCAGGAGGTGATCGGGATGCGATCAGCGGAGAGGCCTACGAAGAAGTCGTGCTGCGGTTCAACGCGTGTCAGAGCGTGGTGCCGGGCTCGCCACACCCGGAGACAAAGCAGCAGTACCAGTTCCTCAACTACAACGAAGGCCAGGTAGCACCGGCGCCGCAGTGGGTGCTGGATGTGCTGCGGCCTCATCGGAAGCCTGTGCAGTGGTTGTCAGAGGCGGAGCAGAAGGAGCTGCTTGACGAGCTTGGGGGGCAGACCGCGGTGCCGTCGCGTCAGATCCGCGGGTGGTTCTTCAAAGAGGAAGTGCAGTCGCTGCTGCGGCCTCGGTTGGCGGACCTCGTGTTCAACCATGCCGTGTTCGACAAGTACGGGTGGAAGCGTCGTGGAGGTGAGAACCCGCAGCTGATGAGTGGGTGCCCTTGGCACGGTGGGCAGAGCGGTACGGCATTTCAGTACGCGGAGGAAACCGGCTGCTGGGACTGCAAGGCATGCGGTGTAGGTGGGGACGTTCTCGATTTCGTGCATAAGGTCCGCACAGAGGACATGCATGCGGGGCGGCCTAGTGGGCCTGACCTCGAGTCGTATGTGGCGGAGTTGGCGGGGGAGCTGGGGTACGACTACCCGGCATGCGCAACGGCGACCGAGGTCACCATCAAAGATGCACCGCTGAAACGGCTATCGGGGCAGGAGTTTTTTACGGCAGCCGAGAAGATCATCAACGGGTACGACAATGCCGAGCTCGCGCATTACCAGTTGATGGAGCTGGTGCGGGACTCCGGGCTGACACACGTGTACAAGTCGGGGCCTCAGGTGGAGTCAGCGCTCGAGCGGTTCCTGCTGCACCAGGAGCAGGTGGAGGAAGACCCGCAGTGGCAGGAGAAGATGCGCGGGCAGCGGGACTACCTGATCCCGGACTTTGTGTCTGCACCGAGCTCGATTCTCTTGCATGCAAGGGGCGGGATGGGTAAGACACGCCTTGCAGTGCTGCTGGCCAAGATCGTGGGCCAGAAGCTGCCGATGAAGGTGCGGGGGCTGACGGTGGAGCCGACGGTCTCGGGAAACGTGCTTTTCATCGGCAACGACATGTCGATGACGGACTATGCGGAGTACCTGGATCAGCAGGGGATTGACTCGACCGGTGCCGATACCTGGTTCCGATTCAAACCGCAGTGGCAACAAAGCCAGTACAGGGTGCTCTTGCGGTGGCTGCAAGAGCTCAAGCCAGTACTGGTGGTAGTCGACTCACTCACGTCGGTGAGCACGATGATTGCAGCCAAGGAGTACGAGAAGGAGTACTCGAACACGCTGTACCGCTTGGCGCGGGAGAACGGGACGGCGTTCCCACCGACGACATTTCTGTGGATCCACCACAACACCAAGGACGGGACGAAGTTCCGCGGCACAGACACGCTGCGGAATGCGGTGCACGAGACCTGGGAGCTGAAGGACCTGACGGACGAGGAGCGCGCTCAGTACGGGGATCATGCGCTCATCCTCGAAATCGACAAGAGTCGGGGCATGCGAGGTGGGGATCGATTCCTGGTGCAGGAGGACATTGAGGAAGCGCTGAGCATTGAGGATCTCACCCCGACTGTGACCCGAGAGAACGGTGGGCAGGGCGATGAGACGCCACGGACGATCGTTCTCGGGATCCTCAAGGAGGCAGAGGCGCCGATGACAGCTAAGGAGCTGCGCTACGCGCTCAACAGCCGGCTGGCAGGGCGTAGGGGACCAGGGACGATCGTCAGTGAGAAGACGGTTAAGCGGTGGGCGCAGCGGTGGGTTGTTGCCGGCCTCGTGGAGGAAACCCGGGTGCGACAGCCGGGACAGAAAGGGGGGCGCCCTCTGGTGGGTTTTTCGGTCAAAGCCCCTATATACGAGGGTCGGAGTGTCCAAAACCCTCCTTCTTTCTTTGGAACTCCTTGTGCTGGAAGGGATTTGGGTTTTGGACAGGGTACAGACGAAATTGTCCAAAACCCCGAAGTGTCCAAAACCTCCGAGGTCGAAACAGTTCAGCAAGGCACAGTCTCAGATGAGACGCATGAGACCGAGCTGCCTGTGGAAACTTTTGTGGAAAACTCCACCGAAATGCCCCTAGAGGTTTCGGACAGTTTTGGACACACGGAGGGGTTGTCCAAAACCTCCGAGGCTGAAACCCTCTCCAGCACAGCGGTTTCGGAAAAACCGCCGGAGGTTTTGGACACGGCCTCGGAGATATATGGGACCCCCGGTTCTACGCAGGACTACGGAGATTGGGAGGACACCGATTGGGGTTGATGTTGCGCTCTTAGCCCTGGCGCCAGGGGAGCTCGTCATCGAGCTCGGTCTGGTAGCTAGGGCTGGGCCCCAGGGTTGTTTCGCGGAGCAAGAGTGTTGCTATGAAGCTGCGCGATGTGAAGTGAGACTTAATGAGACTCTTAGCTAGAGCTTTTAGCTCTGCTACATTGGTACAATCATCGATCTGCCTTAGTGCTGCTTCTTGAGCAAAGCTAAGAGTAAGGTCGTCCACACAACCACTGCATTTAACCGAGTATGCCGTCCGATGAATCCCTTGCTCACAAGGAAGCTTTAGATAATGTGGATTTCGACTTCATTCGTGGTCCACAGGCTGCGGCATTGCTGACCCGGCGCGTTTCTGAGCTCGGGGAGGCAGTGGGTCCGCTGGGCGTGGATACAGAGACCACTGGCCTGGATCCACTGGTGAATCGCGTGCGTCTCATCCAAGTCGCAAGTTGCGACTATGCGTTGGTGGTCGATGTGGAAGGTTGGCGCACCGAGGGCGAGCGGCAGCTGCCTTGGGATGCACCAGGGCTACGTCAGCTGAAGGCGCTGCTCGAAGGGCCAAAAAAGAAGGTGCTGCAGAATGCTGCATTCGACTTGAACTTCCTCGCGGGGGAAGGTGTCGAGCTCGGTGGCTCGCTCTTCGACACGATGATCGCCGCCAAGGTGGTCAACAACGGCACAGGGGCGAAGAACGACCTGGGGAGTCTGGTAAGCCGTGTGCTGAAGGTGCCGCTGCCTAAGGAGCTACAGAAGGCCAACTGGGCAGGGGAGATCTCGGATGAGATGGTTCGCTATGCCGCCCGGGATGCGGTGTGTCTACCGAGGATGGTGCCCTCACTCGTAGCAGCGCTGAAGGAGTCAGAGGTGTCGCCCTCGGTGACGCTGTGGGACATCTTCAAGCTGGAGATGATGGCGCTTCGGCCCATCGCTCGGATGCAGTGGAACGGGTTTGGATTTGATGCTGTGTCCGCCATGGCGCTGCAAGTCTCATTGCAAGACAATGCTGAGACGCTTAAGACGACATTCCTCGAGGCGTTGGATCTGGCGATCAAACAGGAGAAGCCGGATGAGCCGGCGGTGTGGCTACCGCGGGATGAGGACGGGGCCTTAAACACGCGGGAGAAGGACTCGGGGTCGATCCGCGCTGGAACCAAGCGCTACAAGGGGTTCAACCCACGCTCGCCGAAGCAGATGGCGGAGCGGTTTGAGCAGGCGGGCATTCTGCTTCCACCGGACGAGAAGGGAGCACCGAGTTTGGATCAGAACCTGCTGGCGTTTCTGAAGGGGGAGTACGAGCTCGTGGCCATGTACATGGAGTGGAAGGCGGCTGTAACACGCGTGTCTCATATTGAGAAACTGCTGGATTCGATTGGACCGGATGGGCGGATTCATGCGGGGTACCGGCAGATGGGGACAGAGACGGGCAGGCTGAGTTGCTCAGGTCCGAATCTTCAGCAAGTGCCGCGGGAGGGGGAGTTTCGGCGCCTGTTTCGCGCTCGTGAGGGTTACACCTTGGTTGTGGCTGACTTCAGTCAGGTGGAGCTGAGGGTGGCCGCGGAGCTATCTGGTGAGGAGCGCATGCTGGAGGCGTACCGAGCTGGGCGGGACTTGCACACAGAGACCGCAGCTTTAGTGACAGGTAAAAGTGCTGATACTATTACGAAGAAAGAGCGTACGTCCGCGAAGCTTTGTAATTTCGGGCTTTTGTATGGGGCAGGTGCTGCTACGTTAAGAAAGCAAGCTGTTGCACAATATGGTGTAGATATGGAGCTAGAAGAAGCCCAGGGTCTTGTTACTGGGTTTCGTGAAGCGTATCCCCAGCTTTATGAGTGGCAGATGCAAGAAGGCAATAAGACTACGCGCGCTGTATTTACTAGGTATGGTAGGCGTAGGATACTGACAGGCTTTAATGATAAATACACTACGCGAATCAACACGCAAGTGCAGGGTACAGCGGGTGACATCGCTAAGATTGCCATCGCGATGATATGGGACAACATAAAAGCGGCTAAGCCAGGGGAAGCGATGCTTATTGCCATGGTGCACGACGAGATCGTTCTCGAGGTTGAGGATGGGGTAGTGGAGAAGTGGGCGAAAACATTAGCCGGAGCTATGGAAGCCGCGGGTTCGGTAGTTTGTCAGTTGGTGCCTATCGTGGCGGAAGCTTCTTTTGGTAGTAGCTGGGCCGATGCCAAGTAGAGCTTTGTGTGATACGCTGTTTTCGTAGCGTTTTACCACTCATGCTCACTGGGCAAGACCTGCTTTCATTTGTGAAAGCCAATGCGGACATGGATCAAGCCGAGCTAGCTCGCGAGGCTGGCTACGTGCGCAATACAGATAAGGGTAATGAGCGCTTGCTCATCGGTAAGTTGCACGAGGCACTGCTTGAAGCTAAAGGTGTAAAGCTGAAAACCAGCAAGAAGCCTGGTAAAGCAGCGCAGTTTATGACTACCGTCCATCGTAATGGTGTGATTTTGGTAGGCAAGACGTACTCGGAGAAGTTTGGTGTGGAGCCGGGCGATGAACTGCAGATCGTGATCGAGGATGATGCAATTCGGCTTGTGCCTCAATCTGCAGCGAGCGTGAAAGCCTCCAGTAAGTCTGTGGCTGTGTCTGGTTGATGGACGAGAACGAGCTGCGTTCTCGGTTGTTGGCTCGACTTAACCGAATCGCAGAGCGTTTACCGAATGGGCTCCTTCATCGCTTGGTGGAGGATGCCCAGTTTTTTTATGACTGGAACCTGCGGAAGAAACGAGCTCGGGCGTCGGCACGTATGTCGCAGTACCAGGCTTGGCAGGGCAAGGTTGAGGACCGCTATTGGCGTGAGGTGCAGCGGCGCCGGTAGCGTGAAGTATCTGCGCGAAATCTGTGGCTACTCGCAAGACGTACTCGAACAGCTGGGAGGGTGTGCGGCAGGCAGGGGAAGATGCTGGGGCTAAATACCCCGAGCTTGTGGCAGCACAGTGGGCACTTGAGAGTGGCTACGGGAAGCACACGAGTGGTAAACATAATTATTTTGGTTTGAAGGGTACTGGAACAGGTAAAGAAACTAAAGAGTTTATGGATGGAAAGTGGATAACTATAACGGCAGAATTTATTGACTTCTCTGATCTCGGGGCATGTGTTAGGTACTTGGTTACTCGGTGGTATAAGGACTGGGACAAATACGAAGGTGTGAATCGGGCGGCGACGCGGGAGGATGCAGCGAAGGCGTTGGTGGATCAGGGCTACGCGACAGATCCGACCTATGCCGAGAAACTGATCAAGCTGATGGATGAGCGGGCACCGTCCTCGGTGGTGAGCAAGCCTGTGGTTAAGGCGGAGCCAAAGTCGATCTTGTACCGGATCGAGGCGGTGCATGTGACATGGCTGAAGAAGGAGCCAGTTCCGGCTGCCGAGCTCGGTGAGAAGGAGAAGGTTCTGGTGCCCGTCGGGAAAGATTATGCAGTGGTTGCATACACGGAGCGGCCGGCGGATGGGCATGCGCGGGTGGAGTTGGCGGCGGGGGCCGGGACTTGGTTTGTGTTCGAGCCACACTGGCGGAAGGTGATCGGCTCGGGGGAGTTCATGCGCCCTGATGTCGATTGGGGCGACTTCAACTGTCTAGTAACGCCAAATCTGACTGTGGGTGAGATCTTGCAGTGGGACCGGCGGCGAATTCCTGGGCCGACGTCGTCGGTGCGGACGCGGTTGCTGCGCACTGCGGCGGAGTTTCAGCGAGTGCGCGAGGCGTGGGGGCGGCCCCTGGGGGTGACGAGCTTCTATAGGCCGGCGGACATCAATGCCGCTGTTGGAGGTGTGCCGGGTTCGCGGCACGTTCTCGGGGAAGCGTTTGATCTGTATCCGGTGGATAGAAGCCTAGACAGCTTCTATCAGTGGATTCGCACTCGGTGGACTGGAGGTCTGGGCGATGGGCGACCACGCGGCTTCGTGCATATGGACACGCGCGGGGGCGGAGGTTTCGTTCCTGGGGCCGGTGCCAGGCCTGCAGCCGAGTGGCTGTACTAATGGACGACCGCACTCGGGAGAACTGGGCGAAGGTGAAGGAGGCCCTGGAGCGCGCAGGTAAGACCAGTAGCCCGTTCTATGCGAGGGCGGTGGCGGTGCTGAAGACGGGGCGGGACCCAGGACCGGATTTTGGGGCTAAGCCAGGGGAGTTTGCTTAGGGTCCCAGCCCATGCCTTCGAGATACATCATTGCGATGTAGTGGTCTTCGGCGTAGCGGCAGATGCTGTCCTTGCAGGCGCGGTAGTAGAGTTCGCCGCGTTCGTTTTCCAGCTGATCCAGGCTGAAGCCGTTGCCGTAGTCGGTGGTGTTGACGACGCTCATTTTTTGCTGCCGACGGTCATTTCGGCTCATTTTTTGCTGCCGACGGTCATTTCGATGTGGCGCACGCGGGTTTCGAGATCTGTGAGCCGTTCTTTGGAGTCGTTTTTGAGTTCTTGGATGTCGGCGGCGACGGTGTTGACTGACTGGTCCAGCTTGGCAACCTGCATAAAAAGGCCAGCTAAACCGACCACTGCAGCGGTCAGTAGAGCTGGCACGATTTGGTTGAAGGGGTTTTCAGGGGGTTTTGTGCTAACGGGTGCCTCGTCGAAGTGCTCCATTACAAGGCATGCCGCTGACCTTTTTCTCAGATTAGCGGCCCTGGCCGACTTGTTTTTTCTTGCCGCGTCTCCGAGGACGACTGTTCTGGCCGTACCCGTCTCGGGTGGTCTTGGGGCGACCAGCTTGGTGGTCAAGCCGGCCGGTGCCGGTTTTTGCTTTTGCTGCCAATGAAGTGTTAGGGACCTGAGGTTAGCTTACATGTGTGCATGACCTTAGAACGGGTTCGGGCTCGGGATAAAAGCAGTAAAAAGCCGGCTATTGACGCCGGCTGTTAGTTAGTAGTAACGATCTTGCCAATCAGAAGTATGGCACCACTGCCAAATCATGCCTGCAATAATCAGGCAGATTAGTAGGAGTGCCAAAGCAGCGATCAGGATGCCCAAGGCACACCAGCGGCTTTAGACGGATGGCGCTGCTCGTCGATTTGAGATTGCAGGGCAGCTTCGATTTCGGCAATTTTTTCGTCACCGCCTAGGGCTTCCTTGACCCAGCCGATCACAGTTGGCTCGTCGAGTTGGTTGTACGGGATCAGGTTGTCAGGGCGCTGGAAGCCGATGCTGCCATATGCGCCAGAGGAATATGCCTCATCTGAGGCATTGACGGTGTAGTGGGCCGTAAACACAAAGCCGTCGTCGGTTTCGCGTTCAAGGGTGTTGATACCCCACGTAAAGGTGGTGGCCATGATGAAGAACCAGACTGGTACAGAGTAGGAGGGTTACAGCCAGTTGGGAAGGGTCGGCTGTCCACCCTAGAGAAGGTGACTACTGGACGTCGAAGGATTTTCTAAACTCTTCCCAGTTTTCATCAAGCACTCGTTCCGCCCAGCCCCAAGCGCCGTGCTCCATACCATCAATACCAGCCGCTTCAATCTCTTGTTTAATGATGCAGCGAAGCATTTCAATTTGTTCTTCAGTCATGGGTGATTAGTGGAAGCGACTACTCGTTGTCGGGTACACGCTCATCTGGCGAGTAAGACAATTAAGGCAAAAAACAACAGCGAACCTCCTGCAACAAGCCCGATTGCCTGAACCAGAAACATTGCGTCGTCTTTGGTAAAATCAGTCATGGCTAGAAGTGCGAGAGCGACTACTCGTTGTCGGGGAGCTGCTCAAGTGCGCGACGAATAGTGTCAAGATTTACCAATCGAAGATCATAAGTTATGCAAGCCGTTTTCAACTCCTGTAAAGCCTCTGCCTTCAAGCTCGACGGCTTGGAGCGGCGGACAAGACGAAGATCATGGGCATGAATAAATTTGTTTTGGAATGAGTCAACCCACTCACAGCACGCCTCCAGCTCAATGTCTGCGCCCCACTGGGCGGCGCAGTTGGCGATGTACTCGGGCAGAGGCAAAGGGTCCCGAAGAAGTTCTCGGTCTTCTGCCCACTCGTAGATCAGCTCCGGCGGTGGGGTGACGGGGTGTTGTTGTGTCATGGGTGATTAGTGGTAATGACTAGGCGATGTGCTTCTTCAGGAACTCGACCAGCAAGCGATGCGCTTCCCCGGCATCGGCAATGAACTGACCGTTGTAGTGAAAGCCTTCTTGGTCAACACGGATGACTTCCTTGTCACGCTCGTTCAGCGTGATCTCGGAGCGGTATTCTTCTTGGGTCATGGTTTCTAGGGAACTGTGGCCAGGGGCAGGAGGTGCAAACTCGCTGCCCCCACCACACTACCACGCATTAAAAAAGGCGGTGTGTACCGCCCCAGACGTTTTAACGAGTAGGACTTATGGCTCTAGCGCAGTAACACGAGCCTTCAGGGATTCGATTTCAGCCAACGCTTCCTGCAACGCAGCAGTCAGTAGCGGCACCAGCTTGGACTGGTCGATGCCTTGGTAGACAGGCTTGCCGTCAGCATCAACTTCATCCTTGGTTCCAGTGACGCACTCAGGAACCACGGCTTGTGCTTCGTGGGCAAGGAAACCATCAACTGTTTTGCTTGGGTCAGCGATGAAGTTAAAGCGGTGAACCTGCAGTTGGTTGAGACGGTTTACAGCGCCGGTCAGTGGAAGAACGTTTTCCTTGAGGCGGTAATCGGAGGAAGTGTTGTAGGCGGTAGCAGATGCTGTAACAGAAATGGTGCCAACTGACGTACCTGCACGCGCAAAATCACAGACTGACCCATCATTTGTATTTCTGTTGACGAAAAGTCCAGCTCCCGCGTTTCTAGAGACGGCAATGTAACGATCCGAATCCGCAGTGCCGTTCCGAATAAGCGTGCCTGTAGCTGTGTTTCCAATTCCCGGATTAACTGTAGTCGTGCCGAAGTACACATCCCCAGTACTCGTAATCCTCATCCGCTCCGTCGGGCTGCTCGCTCCGTCGGCGGTAGTGGAGAACACTAACCTGCCCGGCATGTCGTTCGCGCCGGGGGTGCCGTCCACATACGCCTGGATTTGCGCGGCAACTTCAAAGTTAGTGCCGTCACTACCTTCAAATGAAAGTAGTCCAAGTTGATCGTTGTTGCTTACAATAGTTTGAGTCCCAACGGTTGCACTTTTGCTCTTTTGCAGCGCGATAATGCCGCCGTATTCATCGGAACGATAAGAGCTTGCAGAAATTGAGCCGGACTGTGCAGCAACTTGAAGGCCAGGGGTGTATCCGTTGCCAGTGCTAGCGCTCGTAGACGTGCCAACTAAAAAACGACCACTTGAGTCCCAGCGGCCTATTTCGCTGTTTCCGCTATTGGCAAAGATGGTGCCACTAGAACCAGCTTGAAGCCTCAGCTCATTAGTTGCATCTGTGCGAATGTAGCCATTGTTATTGAAGCTAACATAGTTGCCCTCAAACCGAGAATTGCCCCCTACAACGTGAAGACGCTCGCTAGCTGCATTAGTGCCAATCCCTACCGACCCTGCCGAAGTGATGCGAACTCGCTCAGTATTGTTTGGCTGAAAAACCAATGGAAAGTTTCCATCGGTTCCTATATAGCCATGCGATGTGCCGGAAACACCAATTTGAACGCTTGATCCCCCAATGCCACCATTGTCCACGTAAACACGCGAGTTCGTGCCGACCATGTACATGCTTCCACGCACGTCAAGCAAATAACCAGCACTAGGACTACTAGTCCCCAGACCTAAGCGGCCACTGGAGTCCAGGCGCATGCGCTCGGCGCCACCTGCGCCAAACTGCATACTTTCAGAGCCAACTGCAGTGAGCACAAGCCTTCCGGCCGCCGATCCATGTGACTGGCCAAATGCAAGAATGCTTGCACCACTGCCTGCATCATCACCACCAGCAACACGAATATATCCAGTAGCGGAAGTATTAAAAACCTCGCCAGTTGAAACTTTGACATTCCCACTTGCATCAACAAACAACCGCCCAGTGCCATTAGTCGAGATGGCTACTTGGTCTGCGCCGGGGGAGTACAGGCCGGTGTTAGTGTCACCGGTGAAGGTAATCGTCGGTGCGCCAGCAGTACCCAACGGATGCTGCGCAATGCTGTCGAATGTTGCGGTGCTGGTAACGTCCAGCGTGCCTGGTACATCAACGTTGCTGGTCCACTCAACACCGGTGCCAGCAGCATCGGTTTGGATGAGCTGGCGGGCAGCGCCATCTTGCAGCTTCGAGACAGGCAGTTCGTCGGCGACAATGCCGACCCAGGTGCTGCCGTTCCAGACTTTCATCTGAGCAGGGGACACACTTGTGTCCAGCCACTGCTCACCTGTGTAGTTTCCGCTGCTTCCGCCAGAAGCCGGCACACTGTTTGGTGCCGTGGTGCCAACGTGCACCGGGCCTACTTTGACGATGCCTGTGCCAGCGGAATCCTTGAAAAAGAGGCCGGGGCTTGCGGTATTCGTATTGATCGCAATGCGCCCGTCAGCCAAGCTGGTAGTGGGGCGCTTGTTTGCGGTGCTGCTGCGGAGATGCTGCCAAGTAGCCATGCCTTAACTCCCCTCTGGGACGGCGTTACGGCCCAGTCTAGTATTCGCCCTCGTCGATCTCGAATTCGTACTCGGCGAAGACTTCCGTGAGAGTTTTGTATTGGACGTAGTAATCGGCGTTGCTGACTTTTACAAGCAGCTCACCGGGTGTGCCTCCTTTGGGCAGGTTTTCGCCATTGTAATTAAAGCCGGACATGCCACCACTCAGTAGGTGCCTTCATCGACAGTGCCAACTGTCATGGCACCCGTGGAGTTGTTGACCTCGATCTCGGTTGTTTCGAGGACAATGCCTAGCGTTGATGCTGTGGCGATCTGGACGCGGCCCCACAATGTGGTCAGAGCTGCTTCGGCGTCCGCGACGCCAGTCATGGCGGGCGTTAAGGAGCCACCAGAGAAAGTGACGTCACCAGCATCAATCACGCTGATGCCCGCGCCAACCAAGTTGACGTGTGTCCACGTTGTGCCTTGGCCGGGGCTGAGGATCCAGTCGCCAACGTCGAGGGCGACAGCTGGTGCAGGTGCTACGCCAGTGCCGGCAGTGGTTACCAGCAGATACACACCAGCGCTAGCTGATGTTGGCGCAATCAACGAAGAGCCTACGGTTAAGCCAGCGCCGGCACCGTAAGTGTTCAGGCTGGAGACGGTATTTGTGCTTGCGTTATAGGTGCCACCAAAACGCAAGTTGGCTTGAGCGCCGAACTCGTTGTTGAGTGGGAGATAGTAGCCCTGGGCTGGAGAGACTTGGCCGACCCAGACGTAAGCGGTGCGGTCGGTGGGGTTGATCCAGAGTTGGCCGGCGAACTCGGGGACAGGCTGTGAGCTGCTGACTTGCGCGATTCCGTAGTCAGCAAGTTGAGCTGCCGTGACGCTATTTGGTGCAAGACGGGCGGTACTGAATGTGCCGCTTGTAATCTTGCTAGCGTCAAGATCTGGAATATCAGTAGAGTTAAGTGATAGAGCGCTGGTGATGTGGCCTTGATTGTCGTATGTGACTTTGGCTGCAGTGCCTCCAACAACGGCATTAGTGTGATTAAGAGTGCCGAGCCCGGTAACGCCTAAGCCACTACCGGGACTGATAACGCCGACAGTACTTACGGTGGCTACAGGTACATCAGCACCTACGAGTGTGCGGCCACCGGTTACTAAACCTCTGGAGTTATACTGAACAACGTGATGGTTACTTGTTTCTGCGGTGACCGTGTTATTGATGGCGATTGTGTTACCGCTAATAGTTAGGCCGTTGCCATTAACAACTACAGCACCTTTGGTTGTAGTGGTTGCTGTAGGTAAATCGTCGCCAGCAATGGTGCGGTAAGTAACGACTCCACTTGCTGCAGTGGGGCCAGCTAAGAATTGTGCGGCGCTTGCGGTGTTGTCGAGGGTGGTGTTGATTGTGGCGGTGTCGCCTGTTGCGGATACGGTTACGTTGACGACTCCAGCCGTGCCACCTACAAGTGTGTTAAGTGAGCCAGCGGCTTTAATTGGAGTCCAAGTTGCACCGCTCCACGAATAGACTTTGTTGTCGCCCGTTGTTAGTGCAAGCTGGCCGTTGTACGCGCCACTCGCTGGTAGCGATGTAACAAAGTCAACGGTCGACTCGTTGGCTAGTTTGGCTGCGGTGACTGCATCGTCGGTCAGTTCACTGGTGCCGACGCTATTGACGGTGGCGACGGTACCTAGCCCGAGTGTTGTGCGCTGGGCGGCAGCGTCGGCGTCGTCGAGTAGTGCTCGACCTGCGGCGGTCAAACCGGTTACCGCGTAGGTGTCGGCACCAGTGGTGTAGATGGTTTGGTTGGCGCCAGTTGTTAGGGCCGCAATGGATTGCAAACCTGCGTCATAGGCTTGCACATTGGTACCGATGGTCACACCGAGATTGGTGCGAGCATCAGCGGCGTTGCTGGCACCAGTGCCTCCGTCGGCTACAGCGAGGTCAGTGATGCCGGTAATGCTGCCGCCGGTAATCGTTGTAGATGCGGATGTAATAGAAACAGCGCTAAGCGAACCACCTGTAATCGCTACAGCTCCGGCAGATTGCGTAGCAATACTGCCCAGACCGAGTGCTGTGCGTTGATCGGCTGCAGTGGCGCTGCCAATTACTGCGCGTCCGACAGATGTACACGCAATTTCTTCTACCGTGCCGCCACCAGCACTGCTACGGCCTAGGACAACATTAGCAGTGGTTGTATTTTGTATCTTGCCATAGGTGACTGCATTGTTAGTAATAGAAGTAGCGAACGAGCCTGTGCCACTTCCTGTAACAGCACCTGTAAGTGTGATGGTCTGGTCACCAGTGTTGGTGCCGGAGGTGGTGCCGCTGTGTGTACCACTGAACGTGCCTGATTGGGTGGCAAGCGTTCCGAGACCTAGCGTGGTGCGTTGGGCAGCAGCGTCAACGTCATCCAGAAGTGCTCGGCCAGCTGCCGTGCAGCCGATCTCTTCGACGTCACCCGCGCCAGCAGTGCGGCGACCCAGAAGACGGTCAGTAGCGCTGACGTCTTGGAGCTTGGCGTAGGTGACCGCACCATCAGCCAGGGCTTCTGTGCCTAGTTTGGTGAGGCTGGCTTGGTCGAGTTTGGCGAGGTCGATCTCGCCGTTGTCTACGAGATCGATGCCCGCGGCAACCAGATCCTTGGCGGTTACCTTTTTGGTCTCCGAAGCCGAGATGTCCGCAATCGGCAGGACATCGGTAGCAGCGACCCCAGCTTTGGGCAGCGCTGTTAGTTGGGTAATACGCTGGTCGGCCAAAACCCGGCTCCGCTAGTGGGTACTGCTTGGCCCAGTTTAGTCCTCGGATTCTGTCAGCAGGAAATCGAGCGAGCGCTCCAAGAGAATACGGTCTTCGTCTTCTTTAAGAATGTATCCAGATGGTTCTCCGACTAATAGTTTGATCTCTCCAGTTGTAACAAAGTCTAGTGTACACGTTATGATTGCATCAGCGCTTACGTTTAAGCCTGACGCAGTTATGGTTGCCTCGAACTCGTAGTAGACAGATGATTCGCCGGGAGCCAGTGATCTGTCAACTATGTACAGTGCCAAGTCGCAGCTGCTGCCAATATCTACACGCTGCAGAGTTTGCAGCAACATTAATGGCACTTCTTTAATGCCGGTTGTGCTAGAATCGAATAAGCAGTCTATACGGCCACTACCGCTAATCAAGCCGGCAGCAAATTGTGTTCTGAACTTGTCGCTGAGGGATGTGGTATCTACTTGGTCGCGGGTTGTATTGAGTTCGTAGTTAGTAACATTACCTAGTACGCGGGTAACACTATCTCGTAGCGTGATAGTTACGGGCAGGGCCGCGCCCGAGAAAGCAGTGACAGTATATTCCGCGCTGCGATTGTTATTAACGGCCTCGTCAAAGGTGTCGAAAAGTCGTAAACCACCTACAGCATTGACATTGACGTAAGCAGTAATTGTGTCTTCAACGGTGGCGCTTGGCCAGTTGGATGAGGCGAAGCAGATCAAACCGCGTGGATCGGTAGTGCCGATCTCGATTCGGTCCCCTGTGACAAGGTTGTCACCGGAGCGGGCTAGGCCTACCCGATTTAGGGGAAGCGTTACATCGTCTGGGGTGATTTGGTCTGCGAACTGACTAAGCCCGGCTTGGCTGCCGCGCTTTAGCCGGATATTGCCTGTTGCACCAAGGAAGACGGCCATTACGCAGTAACGACTTCAACAAAGTCACCATCCATAGTGAATTGGATTGGCACAGTACTCAACTCGCCAGTACTGACGCTGACTTGGGCGCTGGTGATGTACGCATTAAATTTGATGTCGTCTGCAGCACCGCCGCCTACATTTAGCTCCAAAAACACGCGATCAGATTCGGTTGCAGCACCGCCTTTCATAATTCGGCTAAGAAGTGCTGTGAACTGCGTGAAAGAGGCGCTTTCGGTGCCTTCAAGTCTGTAGTAGATAAGTGTGGCGCTACCTGTTGCGCCTTTGACTCCAGGGGTAAAGGTATTAACGGTACTGTCAATGGCGTTAGTGGACAGCAACTCAACCGTGGTATCCAACGACCAATCACGGATTTTGGCTACGGGCTTTCCGTCAAAGGTTAGGGACCCGGTACGCCCTGTATAGAAAGCCATGACGACTACGTCTCGTGTGTTGCCTCAGTTTACCGGCGGCCTAGGCGACAGCTATCAGTTCGACAGCGACGGAGCAACGTCCTGCGTAGACATGCTGGATTTTAGGCTCACTCTCATAACGCCAGCGGGTACCAGGTGGTGCGTTTAACCCAGTGGCATTAGGCCATCCGCTAAACAGAACAGACGGTAGAGTAAAAGTACGTAGTGTACCGTAGGTACTGTTGTAGTCGTCTAGAAATAGCTGACCATTAGCATTAGATATATTGGTATAGTTAAAACTAAGTTTGGCATTGATGCGCTGACTGCCGTAGAGGATGCGTACCTCAGCGCCTGATTGCGAGCTGAAGCGCTTTATGGGCCAGTCGCCGGGTGTGAACTCGCGGGAGGTTGGGATCAGGGTGGGGAAGGCCATTACTCCAATACGCGGAAGCTGGCTTCTGACAGCACGTCCTTTGCAACAATGCTAGCTCCTGTGCTATCGACTGGTACCTCTACGGCAGAGACGTTGACGAGGCCGTCCTCGTCGAGGGTGAGCTGCTCCACTTGGTACATACCAACACTGGCGCTCGAACTGAGCAGTGTGAACAGGCATCCGTACAACGTCGAATTTGTGACGGCGTTATTTGTGATGGTGATTCGTTGCTCTGTTACAGCGCCAGTGGAAGGGTTGTAGACGAGAGCGTCATAGGTGCCGTTGGCGATGGTTGTGATGCTGACCAAGGTGCCGGCGTCCGTGATGCCGCCGTTGTTGGTGGCGCTGTAGCTGGTGGACTCGGTAATCACACGGATGTAAGAGCCGGGTTGGATCCCGAGGGCGTCGGGCACAGTTTTGAAGCTGACGGTGTGGGTGACGCGGCGGCGGATGCTCAGCAGGAAGCGAGCAGTCAGCAATGCCTGGGCGCGGTTGGTGCAGAAGTCGGTAAGATCGAAGGCTTGCTGGGTGGTGGCACGGTTGCCTTCCGTGATGTCTGCCCAGTCGACCAGGGCAGATGCCTGCGTGGGTAGGTCGTTCTCGACGGTGATGCGCCAACTAACCAGAGCACGGAAGTTTGAACGCTGAGCGGCGTCGATGTACTGCACTTGCAGGCTGTCTTGGATGATATTGCCGGCAGTGAAAATTTGATCGACAGCAATGGGGCTGGTGCTGATTTCGTAATTACTGTTGTAAGGCAGCGCTGGCATCATGCCGAAGCGGCCATTTTTGATAGTGAAGTTACAGAGTTGTAGTGCTGCGTTGTCGTAAAGGAAAGATCGGAAGCTGTCGCTGTCTTCTACAACACCATCGAAGAAGATTCTGTTCGAGCGTTGGAAATTAGCGGTGATGCGTAGGGAGTCGATGTCGATCAACTCTGGCGGTACGATATTGCCAACGCCTTGGCTCTTGCTGGTTAGTAGATAGTAGACCAGATCCGCGAATAGGTTGCTGGGTCTGGTGTCGCCCTCGATTAGGCGGTAGACGCTGATGCCGGTTGGGACCCAAGCGCGTAGTTGACCAATGCCACCAAGCTGCCCACTAGATTTAACAGCTAGTCCGAATGTTGACATGCCGTAGTATTCGGCAAGCGATTCATTGGAGATGGATTCGTTGACGTAAACGATCTCGTGCTCGGGGGAGCTTTCATTCGACTTAACCAGCTCTAGGTAGTGGCTGCAGTCTGAAACCTGAGAATTCTCCTCGAAAATACGGCCTTCTCCAGTGAGTAAAATTTCACCGGGAACCTCTACACTCTTTACTGCAACGCTTGAAACGCTAAAAGCAAAGCCCACCGACGAGTAACCTTCTTGGCGAGCAAACGGATTAGTACTAGGTGTAGCTTTTTCGATCGTAAAAGCGTCATTGACTGCCCAACTTTTTGTGGCGGAAACTACGCTGTACGATTCGGAAGTCCAACGGTAAGTTGAGCCTGCCGCTGATATATACCTTGATCCGACATCAACGCCAACAGTTCCCACACCTGAATAGGCTGTTACGCGTACAGTAATGTATCTATCCCCGTTGGGTTTATAATGCTGTACGTCTACAGAACGCCATTGATTGGCGTAGCTAGGAGCGAATCCTAGTATTTCAGTTAGCCAGGCATGGCGTATTAGTTGTATGCTACCCGTGTTTGAACTTTGTGCATATTGTGATAAGCCCGTAGGCGTTGTTGTAGTGGTAGTGGTTACAGTCGGCTGCACAGATTGCTTAGGATCTGCAAGCATTTCTTCGTTAAACCTGATGCTAGAGATGACCACTACTTCACCAGTCGTTGTTATGCGAAAATCACCGTAAGGAGTTGTGTAATCTTCTCCGATTACTTTACCACCGGACGCATCGAGTCTTGTTGCGAGATTACTGTCGATACTATTAATGGCGATATCAGATCCTGTGCGGGGTATTATGCGATACTCGTAATACCCAGATGTGCGCGGACGGATACGCAAGTAGTTATACAGATCAATAGGCGCTTTTCCGGTGACGCAAAATACTCGTGGGATACGAGCCCAAGGCTGCTGTGGCTGGCCGTAGCGTTGGACCGGGCGAACCCATAAAGAGAAGCACGACGACCGTTCAAAGTACTTGTCCATACGCGGTGTAGTCACCGTTATGTTTGCTTTATCTAGCGTGTGTAGTTTTTCGGCTGTCGGTATTGCATTGAAATTGCACAAGCCATTCGCTCGGTTCCACACCTGACTGCGGATACCGAGCTCGATAACTTCGGTGTCACGGCGCACCGGGCGAATTGTTGCGATGTGCAGTCTGCATATGTTGTAAAAAGCTGCCCCACAATGTTTGCGCGTGTTAAACCCATCGCCACTTAGGGGAAAAGGTGGTGCGCCCGGACCAGGCCAAGGACCTTCGTACCCACCGAGCGGTTCTTCGATGGTCCGCGTGCCGGGGATACCAACTTCTGGTACGCCTATAATTGCAGTGCAGAGAAACGTTATATTAGACAATAGATTCTTGTTTGTATCACGCTCTGAGCGGCTTTGTACAACCCATACGCTTCCGGCTATAACCCATTTAGAACCTATGGTTAGTAAGTCATAAGCACGTTCGCGCCATGACTTTGACGATGTACGTAAGTCTTTTATATCTACATCCGTGTTCTTAAATCCACCGTCTTCTACTGTACGCTCCATCAATTCTTTGTATTGTTGACCTAACGTGATGCGAAACACTAATGTGTCACCTTCACTTACTGCTACTATTGTGCGGTCTGCTATATCGTTGCCTCCGTTTGTGCGGCTATGGCTGACAAAACCCATACCACGTGAATATGCTCGTCCTACGCCAGGCATACCTACTTGTTTACGATCGTCAGCCGGTTGGCCTTCGTACCTGTGCAAGACGTTTGCATTGGCACCAGCTATTTTGGTGCGTTTTGCTTGGGTCTCGAAGCGTGCTGTTTTAATATCATCTTCGGAACCTTTTGTACTAGCGTACGGTGCGCTGATGATTTCCCAGTTGAAGCGATAGGCCGATCCGTTATGAATAGGTTCTGACGTCCCAAAAGCAGTGTTGCTCTGTGGGCTGTACGTCATGGAGAATCCTTGACTAAATTCTCCGTCAGCCGTAGGTGCAGTGAAGATAGGGCGCGTGCCTGTGCCGCTATCTGGTAACCCTTGGGTACCTGCGATTATCCGCGACGGTATAGGGCGATTTTCACCTAGCTGCGAAGACCAATAGAGAGCGTAATCGCGAGAGCCAAGACTATTCAGAGCTGATGTATCGAGACGGATACCACCAAGTTGCGGTGTCTCAACCCCGTGCTCGCCAGCAACATAGATACCCTCGAATGCTTGGTAGCTGCCGTAGGAGTACAGCCGGCTCCAGACCAGTGCGGGAGCGAGGATTAGGCCCCCAGTTAGTACACCGTCGCGTCCAGTTCCGCGTTTGCCGAACGGGATGGGGATTGGTTGACCGTACTCGGCAAGGCTGCTGACATTGTCGAAGCTGGTGGTTTGGTTGAAGCGGCTAGGGCCGATCTGATCCGCGAGCTTTTTACCTCTGATCTTGGCGGGTGTCTCTAGCGCAGGCGCTTTAGGTGCCAGCAAGATGCTGACGGCTGTAGATGCTAAGCCTAAAACAAGGCTGACGATCGCTACAACTTCCCAGTTGTTGATGTCTGGGATATGGTCGTATTCAGCTGGTCTTACATATGCTCGCGACTGCGCGTGACGGATAAGTACTCGATATTCCTGTTCGCTGCAACCTAGAGCTTCAATCAGTGCGATTTCATACGGTAAGAGCGGAGGATCGTAAGGGCGGACACCGGCTTCCAATCGGCTGTTCCGGTCAGGCGATTGAGATACAGGATTCCGTTCTGCCATGTCACCCCGAGAGCTGCTGGGTTTGAGGCCAGCAATACCACGTCACCATCATAGAGCGGAGCCTCTATAGGATCACCATACCTTCTGACTTCGCGTAGAATACCTTTAATCTCTAGCGCATACCAATCAGGCTGATCACTAGGAGGATCAAGCCCCATAGCTGTCATAGCTTCTATTACTAGCTGGTGACAACGATCGTACTTCCGCCCTATTAAATGATCACACACGGATTTGTGCAGTAAATGGGATGCTTCCGACTTGCCAACGATGTAGTCGGCGGGCTGGGATATTGGTCTGAACTGCGTCCAGCACTGAGTTCAAGCTGATCTGGATGTTGGTTTCGTCCCAGCCTCCGCTAGAACAGGTGCCCCAATAGGTGTAAAGGGTGCTCTGGACTGCTCGAGTGGAGGGTTCCCAGAGCACCGTGGTGACCTTGGCAACCCATAGGTTATCGAGGGCGTCAACGATCCAGGCTCGGGTCATCGCGGTGTTAGCAAATTGAAGCGTGGCGTCTAAGTTGTCACCCTGAAGGGAGGCCACCGCTCCACCGAAGCTGAACGGTAAAAATAGGTAGCCATTTATGTTTTGGTTGATAGCGTAGTTTTGGAAACGATATTGTGCTGCTTGGCCACTAGGGCCGACTTCAAATAAGTGGCCGTAGGCGTATTCCATTAGATACCAACTCCTCTACGTGTGGCGGCGCTGTTTTTCAGGCTGCGCATGGCGCGGCGTTCGCCTTGGATAGCGCCCTGTTGGGCAGCTTGCGCCATACCACGCTGGAACTGATCAGCCGTAACGTAGTCCACATTGTTGATGCGTTCCACGCTGTAGCGGACGTCGATAGGCTCCATCGGAGCAGTCCTGCGGGTGGCTTCAGCCATGACCCCACCGCTACCGACAAAACCACCACCAGCAGGACCGCGGTAACGTCCCATGGCGCCATCCAGGCGAGCTGTGACACCTAGCTTGCCATCAGGTCCGCGCTTGAGCGGCATGATCGCTTCTGGGCCGGCCTCGCCCATGAGACCTGTTTGCACAGCACCTCCATCGGCGAACTGGAATAAGGTCGGAGACGATACGACACCACCCTTAGCGAAGCGGGCAGTACTCCCATCGAAGTAGGCACCCTTAGCGGCCATCAGGGGGAATGAGCCGGGGAGTGGTGGTTTAGCTCCACCTGCTCCCCCACCGAACAAGCCAGCAAACTGCTTAGCAATACCGATTGCTATGTATGTGGCAATCATCTTAGCGGCTTCTTGCATTAAAATCTGACCGATGTCTTTTAAGAAGCTGGAGAATACTTCTTTTGCGGTTGTCGTGCCTTCGATGAGTCCAGTTATACCGTTTGTTAATGCATTACCAACAGCATCTCCGATGCCTTGAGAAACAGTAATAGCAACACCTTCGAGATCTTCTAGCTGTCGTTGTGCATCACCAATGAAGCCCCGTATACGCGTGCCGGGCTCGGTGGCGGCTTTCGCGCGGGCGTCTTCGGCTCCTGCACCGGCACGGCCGGCTGCTCCAACACCTTCGATCTGCTTGCGCAAGCGCTCGATGGTGGCGAGCGCAGCAGCGAGCTGTTTCTCTAGTTCAACCTTTTCGGTACCCGAAGTCGCTGCGATCTTTTGCTGGAGTTCGTCTCGGAGCGCGAGCTCGGTGGTCAGTTGTGCACTGAGTTCCGTTGTGAGACGGTTTACTTCACGTTGAATATCTAACTTGGCTATTTCGGCTGCAATGAACTCGGGTGCGACACCTTCTGCTTGCAAGCTGTTACGCAATTTGAGGGCTTCAATGTCCTCGTAAATACTGCGAGCCTGATCACGCGTTTGTTGAATGAAGTTTGTGGCTTGTTCAGTAGCCAGAATGCGTTGTTTGAGTAGCGCTTCTTGATCCAGCCCACGTAGATACTGTGCATGCTTCGTGTTGACCGCTTCAATAGCGCGTGTTCGCTCGGTATCACTGAGCTTTGTCTGTTTAGCAATACCGTCGAGGATCTGTTGGAGCTCACGCGCAGCAGTAGCGCGCTGGGCAAACAGGTTGGATTCGAGAGCGGCGCGCTCGGGGCTAAAGGTTGTCGAGTCACTACGTGTGAGAGCGTCGTAGTTGGCCTGCAGTTCGAGCAGCTGGTCTTGGTACTGCTCGATTGCGACCTGAGGGAAGGCGGCTTTTGCGATCTCGTCGAAAGCTTCCGCTGTGTTGGCCTCTGTAATCGCTGCCTGTAGTGAGCGGAGGCGCTCCATTGCGCCTGCAAGGCTGCGAACAGCAGTGGCGTAGTTGTCAGCCGCAGCGGATGCATCGGGTAATTCGCTGTCGCCAGCAGGGGCAGCTGTAGGAGGGGCAGCAGCAGCAGCAGCACCTGCGCCGCCTCCCATCAGTTGCTGTGTTGCGGCGCGAAGTTTGCGCGGGTCGGCATACTGGAGTCCGATCCACTCCTGTTTGAGTCCGCGCTCGGTGGCTGCGATGTCTCCCGGGACAACACGATTACGAGCCAGGGCTTCAAACAGCTTCTCCTGTACTGCTGGGCTGAACTTGTCCGAGGGAGAAACACCAGTGGGGCCATATCCTCCGCTCATTAAAGAGCGAAGAGTAGAGCCAATAATTTGATATTTACCAACAGCATGTAGCTGTTGATTGCGTGGAACATTGGGCGCTAGTTGCCTTCGCTGAATCTCAGCGATCGTCATATTGACTAGGTTTGGATCTATACCGCTGCCATGCGCTGTATGTCCCTGATTGCTACCGCCTCGGTTGAACGCTCCGTAGTTTCCTCCGTAGCTTTCGTGGCCGCCGATGAGCTGACTGAGTGCTCCGCTCGGTCCTGTAGGTGCGGGGGGTCCGGCAACGCCTGCTCGGCGCCGAGCGTCAGCTGAATCGCGCTCGTAGTCGGCGGACTTTTTGCGGAGCTCGGCGATCTTCTTCTCAGTGTCGTAGCGGTAGTCGCTGATTGCCTTCTCGAGGTTGGTGACCTCAATGGCAATGGTTTGCTTGGCGGCTTCGATCTCAAGTTCGCCGCGTTCACGGGTGGCGATGTAGTTGTTAAGCGCCTCGAGGGCGGCGCGGGAGGCGCCTTCTTCGCCCTCGATGAGCTTGGCATTGGCTCGCTCGATCTGCTTGATGCGCAGCTCGCCGGCGGCACGGAAGATGTCGACTTCCTTCTGAGCTAAGGCTTCGCGCTGCTGAAATAGGTCGTTCTCGAGCTGGCGGCGCAGGTCAGCGATCTCGCGCTCGAGGTTGGTGCGGTTCTGCGCTTGGAGCTGGACGTCCTTGATCGCTTGCTCACGGTCGCGTTGGGCGTCTACGCCACGCAGCTCGGCTTTGATCTTGGCTTCCTCTTTGAGCAGGCCACCGAGTACTTGACGAGAGCGTTCCTCGAAACGGCCTACCTCGGAGCCAGAGAGTGCATCCCAGAATTCGCCCCAGCTTTGGATACCGGGTTTGAGTTCGTATCGAATTTGGTTGATTTTCTTGCGTACTTCTTCTAGCTGATCGATATTGCGGCTGTAGTTGGCATTAACGATGGCCTGCTCAAAGTCGCGAGCGGATTTTGTAGCGCTATCAGCCGAATCACTTACATCCTTGTACGTTGTTTGGAGGCGACGGAGGGCTTCAGCAGCACGGGCGTTTGACTGTTGATCCTCTTGTGCACGCTGAAAGCGACCGAAGGCGTCGATTACAGCGGCGATACCGATCTGAATGACGGCGATCCAGCCCAAGGAAGCCAGGATCGATGCACCCGCGGCTTTGGCTCCAGCACCGAGGCCGCGGAAGCCAGCAGCGAGGCCGTTCAGTTGCGTGCCTGACGTGACAGCTTGCTTGCCTACGGTGAGCAGCTCAACTGATAGCGCCTTGAGGCCGGCTGCCAGAGCGGGGATAGCGGCGGCTGGGCCTACGAGCGCTGTGGCCAGACCGGCGAAGAGGACGATCAGTTTGCCGATGGCCAGGACAACTGCGGCGATGGCACCGACCAGGCCGGCGAGAGCTGTGCCGAGGCCGCCGATGGCGGGGATGACTGCGCCGACGATGAAGCGGCCGAAGAGTACGAGCTGTGTAGCGGCGTCGAGCCCGACGCGCTTGAGGAGACCGAGTACTGCGGCGACCTCGGAGAAGTACTGGACGGCGGGGGTGTTGAGGAAACGGGAGTAGAGGTTGAACAGACCCGCCAGGGGCTGCGCAATCGTGCCCACCACGGTGGCGATGTTGGCCAGGGCGGAGGCGAGGGCTTCGAAGGTGCCGACCTTGATGCGGACAAAGGCCTCGGCGATGTTGCGGAAGGCATCGACCAGGATCAGTGCGGTGGGCTTCAACGCTTCGATGGCCTGCGTGAGGGCACCGACGGTGCGCTGAGCGACAAGCTCGATCTGGTTGAAGCCTTGCTGCGCGACGGAGGCAGCGGCAGAGGCGGCGCGGGAGGGGTCGCCGGCGCCGATTCCGGTGCGGCCGGCGGTGAGCCCGACGACGAGCTGCCCGGCGCGGCCGATGGCTTGGCCGGCGCCCTCGGCGATGGCGAAGATCTGGGTGCGGATCTTGAACAGGGTCTCGAAGACACTGGTCAGGCCGGCAAGCAGGGGGTCGAGAAGGCCGCGGCCGAAGTTCTGGCCTATGAGTTCACCGAGGTCAGCGATGTTGGAGATGACACCGGCGAAGCCCTGAGCGGCAATTTTCTGGCCGGCTACTGCGGCGGCGAGGCGGTCCTCGAGGAACTTGGTTACGCCGCCGGTTTGAGACTTGGCGCGAGCGATGTCTTCATTGGTGATACCGAGCGCTTTGGCTAGATACGAGTCCGTGGTGATGTCACCACGAAGGATGGAGCCGATCTCTTGCTGCGCCTGGTACAGCGGTATTCCGAAGGTGCCGAGAGCGGCAGCGAAGTTGATCGCGAGGTCTTCGGCTTCCTTCAAGCCACCGCCGATCTGTCCTACCTGTGCAGCAACGAGGCCAAAGACCTCGATGACGTCATTCGAGGTGACGCCCGCCAGGGCGATGGACCGTTCTCGGATGGAGTCGATACGCTCTGCTACGGCGCCGGTCAGTGAGACAATCTTCTGGTATGGATCGGTGATCTCCTTGCCACCAGCAAAGACTCGGTTTGTAGACGCGAGCGTCGTCTGAGTCTTGAGGATCGTCTCGCGGAGCTGGATCTCGCGGCCGATGGTGTTGTTGAAGAAACCGTTCCATGCGGCTTGAACGACGCTGACGGCCTCTTTGAGGGCGAAGGTGGCGAAGCCGACCTTGGCGAGTACATCGATAAGGCGGCCACCGACGGTGCCGGCGACAGTGAGTGAGCGCGAGAGGATGCTTCCTGCTTGCGCGCTTTCCTTAAGCGCTGCGCCGAACTGGAACTGCTGTTTTGCTGTGGCTGCAGTGGTCTTAGCTAGGCTCTCAAACTCGCGGACTTTATCCCCTACTCCGGGTATATTCTTACTGATGGAGTAAAAGGTACGTATGTTGTTGCTGGCTGCCTTAATATCGTTCTGTATGTTTGAAAAGTCTTTGTTTAGACTTCTCAGGTCAATACTGAATTTACGCGACTTCGTAGCCGCAGTAGCGAGTTTATCTACCTGCTGTAGTTTTCGCTCAGCGGCCTGAGTTTCAGCTATTACGTTGAGCCGAAAGTCAGACACGGGCCGATATGCGCTACTCGTATGTTAGGTCGGGCCTGTGGCTGCGGTTGCGAGCGCGGCGTAGACGTGCAGCGGCAGGCACTGGGTGCGTACGAGCTCGGAGAGGATGAACTTGGTGGGTCCGTCGGGGCCGTCGGAGACTGCTGCGGTTGGTTTCCAGTCAGGGAAGGGAAGGAAATCGCGGGGCTGCACCTTGGGTGCGGGGCGCTTGGAACCGGAGTACCCGTGTGCGATCTGGATCAGCACGGTGGTAAGCCGCGCCGCGGTGACGCTTTGCATGTTGGCGTTACCGCGCTCGAGGTCGTCGATCTGGCGCAGCAGCCAGCGGATTGTGCTAATCGGGGTGCGGAGGAACCGGGCGGGGGTGAAGTCTCCACCTACTGGAGATGAACGGACTCGGAAGTAGACCGAGTCCCAGTCAGACAGCGGTGTGCGGAGCGTGTCCTCGGCTTGCTTCAGGGTTTGCTCGGGGGAGGGCTGAATTCGGGCTCCTCCGCCGAATCGTTTCCCTCCGCTGTGGGCCAGCCATCACGCTCCCAGGTGAGGAGCTCGAAGATTTGCTCCATCAAGCGTGCGGGGATGGCTTCGGTGTCGGCCTCGGTCCAGTCTTCAAGCTTTTGCCAGTCCTTGGCGCGTGGCAGCTTGGCTTCGCCGCGGTACTGCATGAAGAGCGTAACGAAGGCAATCTGCTGCTCGACAGCTCCGATGGAGTCGCGCTGCAGCTCCTCTAGGTCAGAAGCGTAGTCGTAGAGCAGCTCTTGGTTCTCTTCGGCGGAGTTGCCGAGAAGGTCAATAGCTTCTTTGGTTGTGATGCCTTTGTCTTTAGCAATGCGCTGCGCAAGCTTAATAGAGCGAAAAGTCGACTTAGATTGCTTACGGCTTAGCGTTTCAATGCCCTTAGCTTCACCTGGTACAAGGTCGTGGTAAACGGGGAAGCGGAAAGGGCCGATCTCGTGGTACTCCTCGGGGGAGAACAGGAGCGACGCGTACTTAGACATCAGCGATGGGGAGATCGATGGACCAAGACCTGAAAGGCTCAACTTGGTTTACGAGCTCGTCAGGTAGTTCAACCATCACGCTAGCAGCCTCATACGCTAAGCGTATAGATTTGAACGGGATCAGGGGCTCCAGGTACAAGGCGCCGCAGTGAAGGGTGTCGCCTTGTACTTGGCAGTTCACTGCATACACCATGTGGGCTGCGTCCATTAAGAGGTCGTGTTGCATTGCTGTAGGTACAAAAAAGCCCCGCGATGGCGGGGCTGAGTAGTTGGCTCGAGCTCAGTCTGACCCTTAGGCCGTACGGAAGAGGGTCTCGAAACCTTGGAGGGGGAACAGAACACCGGTAGCAGAGGGGTTACCGCTGTTGTCGAGGGCCTGTTTGATGGCACCGTCAGCCACGCGGAGGCGGTAGATGGTGTTGCTAGCCAGGTTGGCAGAGGGGTTGATGGTAACGACGTTGCTTGCCAGAGAGACCGCAGCAGGAACAAGAGCACCACCGGAGGCGACCTCGAGGCGGAAGCCACTGCCGTCGGTTTGACCCAGGGAGAGCTGAGTCAGCGCCGCGGTGCCGTCGCTGGTGTAGGTGACGGTGAGGTCGTTGCCTACAACCACAGAGGAAGCGTTGTTAGCTGGCACAACCGCATACCGGCGGGTGCCGGAGGTAGCAGAGGTGAACAGCAGGCTCGACTGCACGCCACCGAAGGCCAGGGGGGTAGCACCAGCGTCGTAGCGGCCGAATACGGGGCGACCGCGGGACATCAGGTCGAAGGAGACCTCGGTGAGACCCTCTGCGGTGAGGTTCTCGTTGTAGTTCATCACGACGGCGTTGAAGCCGGTGAAGTCGTAGATGTAGTTGCCGCTAGTACCGTTGGCCTGACCGAGCTCTTTAAGAAACTCGATGTAGAGCTCGTAGTCCTTGTTGTACCGCGCTTTCTCAATAAGAGAAAAGCCCTCTTCGTAGTTGCCACGGAACACGGGGCAGTTCTGGCCGGCCGGGATGCCTGTGTCCTTCAGGAAGTAGGCAGTCACCGAGGCCTGCACCGTGGAGCCGGTGATCACCGAGTCACCCCAACCGTCGTCACCGAGGAGACGGAACTCCTGGTTGTTGTCGTTGATGGCGAAGGTGGTGTTGCTGACACCTTGGATCTCGACGTAGCGGGAACCGGCGTCGAGAGTGGGCAGGGTGACCATGCCGGCGGTGTCGCGGGTGGCGAAGTAGCGGCAGGGAGGGGTGAGGTCCACGGCACGGACTAGGGTCCGGTGAGCCTTGTGGAACGACAGCCCGATGGCGTAGTCGGCCATGGTTGGGACTCCTTATGGGATCGGGGGGTTCAGAACGGGGCCCAAGATGGACACCGTCAAGGCCTCGTATGTGGCCTCGGTCCGGGGAGTGTGCGTAGCACTATCCCGGGGGAAGGTGCGTGCCAGGCGCCTGCTGATGTCCAGCAGAGAGATCGGCATGCGAGTGCCCTTGCGGGTGCCGTAGTTCGTGAAACGAACAGGCCAGCGCTCGAAGGACAGGATGGCTCCGACGGAGCCAGGAGAGACGATCTCGGGTACATCAGTGATGGTGCACTCGATTCCGGTTACAGCCCAGTTGGAGGGAACCATGGCCTCGCCGACGACGTAGACCGCAGGGATGCGGGTGTTGTTGGGCAAGGTGTAGTAGCCGGGCCAGCTGGCTTGCGACTTGAGCGTGGTGCCATCGACCTCGTAGAGATCGAGGATGTAGCGCTCGATGGTGGTGCGTAGGGAGCGCACCTCGGGGCAGCTGGTTGAGATCGTCATGACTGCTCAGCGCGGAGAGCGTTGCGCAGGAAGCGGTCGAACTGGGCTTGTGCTTCTTCAAGAGGAGCCTTAGTCCAAGGTCGGCCGGGGAAGCGGAGGCCGGTGATGGCAACTCCGCCCTCGTGGACCTGGGCGGCATATTCCACCGGCCAGGTGAAGGTGACTGACCCGTCAGCGTTGACGGATCGAGTCTGGCTGGCACGGAGGCGGCCGGTATCCACGATGTCCCGCACCTTCGGAGGTGTGGGGTAGTCCCATTTGGCCGACGAGATCTCCGCGGTGAAGCGGGTGTCGAGCCAAGTGGCAAGCTGCCGGGTCGCCTGGGCGGTGGCAGCGCGGAGCTGTGCGTCGAGTGGGCGTCTAGCCATCGATGAAGCCTCCGATGACACGGAACGTGCCTTGGATGGACTGGCGGATGTCCTGGTAGGCAGTGGCGTCCATATCGAGATCGAAAACGAGCTCGAAACGGCCGCGGTAGCCATTGATGATGGCTTCCGCCTGGCTGCCGTTGGTAATCCGAAGGTCTAGGCGGTCGGGGCTAAGTAGGCGCCCGCTGCAGCGGTAGCTCGAGTTGTCGGCTCCTGGTTGGCCATCCCACGAGGGGGCCTCGAGTTTGAGCGCAGCCAGGTATTCGACGGTCTCGACGGTTTGCACCGTGTTGCCCGTGCTGGCGTCCGTAGTGAGGGTGGTTCCGCCAACCTCGAATGCCAGCTGGGCGTTGCCCCAGGGGGCGTAGCTAGCGATCGTGGCGGCGGAGATAGCCATGACTACAGCGCGAATCCAGAAAGAGCGAGGTTGCCTTTGAGGCGTTCGTACTCCTGGCCGTACAAGCTGGCGGTCAGACCGGTGCCGAGGGGCTGGCCGGCCTGACTACCGACCTGAAGGCCGATCTGCATGACACGGGTGGAGAGGATGTGAGCCGCCAGATTGCTGACGGCCTCGGTGTGAACGGTGCCCCAGTTGGCCGCAGGGGTGGAACGGCCAGCCTCCGTGAGGGCGCTCTGGACTACGGGGAGCGAAAGCTCGCCGAACTCGGGGAAGCGGGTAAGGAACTCACTGGAGGTGGGGACAGCCATTAGCCGTTACCCTCTGTGATGGCAGAGATGCGCTTGCTGATGGCGTTGCGGATGCGGATCCGCTGCTCACCTGACTCCCAACGTTGGAGCTGGGCGACATCGAAGCTGTCCTCCACGAGACGGAGTGCCTGCGTGACAGGCATGTCTGCGATGGAGTCCACGTCAGCGGCTGCTGCAGGATCGGACACGAAGGCCTGATCCTCTTCGACGCGCAGGGCGCCGAGTTTCAGCATGTTCTTGACGACGTCGTAGTCCTTGATCTGCTCCCACACTTTCTCGGGGAAGCCGCGGTTGACACCGGACTTCACCTGGATGCTTTCCGGTTGTCCTGTGTGTTGGACAAAGGAGAAGCCAATCGTGCACTCGGGGTCCATTGGAGGACTTTCGAGTTCGGGGCGATAGACGAGGATCATGATCAGAAAGGTGAAAGAGCCAACAAAGCAAGCGCGCAGCCTGGATCAGGCTTTCTCGAGCACGATGGCGCTCTTGGGGTAGTAGAGCGCGAGGCCGCCGATGCGAGCGTGAGCGGCGACGGAGAACTCGAGCTCGGCGCGCACGGGCGGGAAGAACTCGAGGGGCTGCGGGATGTGCAGCTGCAGCTTGTCGGGGCTGCGGTCGTAGCAGATCACGCGGTCCTTGGACAGGACACCACCAGACTTGGAGGCTTCGAGCTCGTTGATGGGCTCGATCGCGGTGATCATCGGGTTGGTGCGCAGGAAGAACTCCATCACCGTGGTGTCGGAGGTGGTGCTGCGCGGGGTGGTGGAGATGATGCGGTACACGTTGTAGGGCACCAGCATCGTGTTGGGCATCTCCTTCATGTTGCTGTTCTGCACGATCCGTGTGGCGGGCTCGTTGAGCAGCTGCAGCATCTCGTCGGTGGTGATGTCCACGGTGTCGAACCAGTGGTCCGGCACCAGCTTGTCCACCTGGTTGTTGTTGAAGAAGCCCTTCATGCCGGAGGGGGCATCGCCGAAGTAGGCGATCTCCTGCACTTTCTCCTCGTAGGCGCGGCGCACGGCGTTAGCGCGGCGCTGCTCCAGGTTCATGCCGGGCACCATGGAGGCGGCACGGGTTTCCTGGACGGTGTAGGCGAAGGAAGCACCGAGGCTGCGGACCGGGTGGGTCACTTCCTTGCGGAGGACGTCAGCGCGGGGCAGGTCTTGGGCTTTGTCGCCAATGACCTTCATCGAGCCTTGCTTGTCGAAGACGCGATAGGTGAAGGAATCAGCGCCGTTACCGACCTCGGAGGAGACGGGGATGACGGTGCTGTACTTGATGTCGGCGTACTCAACCTCGAAGGCGCGAGCGAGGATGGACTCCAGCTCGCGAGCAAGAAAGAGGCCGACCGAGTCGTTACGGATGTCGGTGGTCATGGGATGGGGCTCCGGGATCAGGTGTCGGCGGTGAAGGTGATCCCCGGGATGTCAATCTCGAGGAGGACCAGGCCGGCGCCGCTGGTTTCAGACAGCCAGCGAGCCCCGCCAGTCATGGCGAAGGTCTTGTTGGCCACGGCGGTCTTGGTGAAGCGACCCACGAAAGCACCGGTGACGGTGGACGAGTGGTCGACGCCGAAGAAACGCACAGCATCACCGAGGGCGATGGCGGCGGTGCTGTAGACCCAGACGACGCCTTTGGAGACGACGTTCATGGTCTGGCCATTCGGGTAGCCCACGCGAAGGGAGCCATCACCGATGATGTTGGTGGGGTTGGGGGTGTAGGCAGAGCTGCCACCAACGCCCTCGAAGGTCAGACCGTCGACGGACAGACCCACGACACCGGTGCCACTGGTTGCCAGCAGCACAGCAAAGGGATCGTTGCTGGTGGGGTCGTTATCGATGGCGACCAGCGAGCCGAAGGGGATGGCAACGCCGGACTGGTTGTAGTAGCTGCGGGACACATAGGCCTGCAGGTCAGCGATCATGCCCTCGTGGCCCACGGTCAGCTCCAGGGGGTAGCTGCCTTGAGCGCCGGTCGGGTTGCTGACGACAGTAGGGGTGAAAGATACGGCCATTGGAAGGAACTCCTTACTTGGTAGCGGTGAGGGGACGTTTCCAAGCGTCAGTCACCTTGCTGCGATAGGCAGCGATGGGGCTGTCGGTGGAGCGGCCGGCACCTTTCAGCGCGTCACGCAGGGTGGCGGTGCTGTCGGCGCGATCGGAATCGGCGTCCTCTTTGGTTTCGCCGTCGGCATCCTCGGAGTCGTCGTCCTCGGGGTCGCCATCTTCGTCGCCTTCGGCGTCAGCACGGGCGGCGAGGATGCCTTCAACCACGCCCTGGATGTAGGCGGGTTCGGCGTCGTCGCGGGGTGCGGAGCCGGTGAGGTTCTCGAAAGCCTGTGTGTACAGGGAGGCGTCGTCGATACCGTCGAACTTGAAGTCCTCGGTGAACGCGGGGGCGAGGCGTTGCAGGGTTGCGAGGCGCTCGGCGACCAGCTGGTCGAGCTCGGCGGTGTCGATGCGGGCGTCGCCGGAGGCAGCGAGCTGCTCCTCGAGTGCATCGGCACGACCTTCAGCGGCCTCTTTGTCGTAGGCCAGAGCGTCGAAGTCGGCCTGCAGAGTGTCGAGCTTGGTGGCAAGCTCGTCGCGCTCGGTGGTGAGTGCTTGCAGTTGGCGCCCCATGTCCCGGGAGTAGGACTGGACCGCGCTGGCTGCTTCTGCGGGCAGATCGATCTCCAGGCCGTCGAGTTTGACGGTTGCCATAACGGGAGATGCAGTTGAACTGGACTGGGGCGCCATTTCGTGCTCGGGGAAGGCGGCTACAGCATCAGCTGCATCCATTCGATCGAGCAAGAGTCGTACCTCCGGGCCAGCCCGGCCGCGGGGGACAATGGCGATGTGGTTCACCCGGATGTTGCGCTGGACGCCGGCGTACTCTTCGCCCTCGGGGGTGATTCCGGGGGTGGGGTCAAAGTCGACCTTGTAGCCGGCAGATACCTCGGTGGCATCCTTGCGCTTGATCTTCTCGATGGCATCGGCGTCGGTGACGACGAGGGCAACTTCGACAAAACCGTCGTTGTACCGAACTTGGCTACCGGAGTAGCCGACTTGGTACTGCTTGGTGTTGGCGGAGTCGAGAAGAACCGGTGGGTGACCCCACGTTGCG